>JAESGX010000302.1_pt1 | contig 23591 bp, 21 predicted proteins | sample 9269801 | NCBI WGS metagenome assembly JAESGX01 (sample SAMN16773122, study PRJNA677054) | algae metagenome | isolation source: Pleurocapsa minor GSE-CHR-MK-17-07R and co-occurring heterotrophs from wet... | place: USA: Lower Calf Creek Falls, Grand Staircase Escalante National Monument, UT ... | reverse complement strand
AGGCGACGTTTTCGTAGATGGTCATCGGAAACGGCACCGGCTTCTGGAACACCATGCCGACCTTGCTGCGCAGCCGGTTCATCGGGTACTTCGCGCCCAGGATATTTTCCCCGTCCAGCAGCACCTCGCCCTTCGCTTCCTGCTTGGGATAGAGCGCATAGATGCGGTTGAAGATGCGCAGCAGCGTGGACTTGCCGCAGCCCGAGGGGCCGATCAGCGCGGTGACGCGTTTTTCGGGAATTTCCAGATCGATATTCTTCAATGCGTGGAATTTGTCGTAGTAGAAATCCAGTCCCTTGGCGGCGAGCTTGACCGACGCGGGCGGCAGCGCACTGCGCTCGGTGGTCGCGGTCGTGATTCGCTGATGCGTGGAGTTGTGGTGAACTTCGTTCATGGCCGGGTCCGAAGAAAGGTTAGTCATTGGAAATCCTGTTGCGTACCAGAACGGCGCGTGCAAGGAGGCTGATGGCCAGCACGAACATGGTCAGGATGAACGCGCCAGCCCAGGCCAGCGTGTGCCAGTTTTCGTAGGGACTCATGGCGTACTGGAAGACGACCACCGGCACGTTCGCCATTGGCGCCATGATGTCCGTGGTCCAGTACTGGTTGTTCAGCGCGGTGAACAGTAAGGGGGCCGTCTCGCCGGAAATGCGCGCCAAGGCCAGGAGAATGCCGGTCATGATGCCGGGTAGCGAGGATCGATACAGCACCTGCATGATGACCTTCCACTGTGGAACGCCCAGCGACAGCGCCGCTTCGCGCATCTGCGTGGGGACCAAGCACAGCATTTCGTCGGTGGTGCGCACTACTACTGGCAGGACGATGAAAGCCAGCGCGATAGCGCCCGCGAGCCCGGAAAAGTGGCCTATTTGCGCCACTACCATCGTGTACACGAACAACCCCAGCACGATGGACGGCGCGGAGAGCAGGATGTCGTTGACGAAGCGTACCGATTCGCCCAGCCAGCTCTTCTGCGAATACTCGGCCAGGTAAGTGCCTGCCAGTACGCCGATGGGCGCGCCGATGGCGATACCCATCGTGCTCATTATGAAACTGCCGTAGAAGGCATTGAGCATGCCGCCCGCATCACCCGGCGGGGGGGTCATTTGGGTGAACAAGGCGATATTGAGCGAGCCGAGACCTTTGGTGAAGGTGGTCCACAGGATCCAGGCCAGCCAGAACAGTCCGAATATCGTGGCGGCGACCGCCACTATCTGGATGACGATATTCTTTGTGCTACGGTAGCCGTAAAGGGAAGCGCTCATCAGTTGCCCTCGCGTTTATTGAGTCGGTTGAGCATCAGTCTGGCGATGGCGAGCACTACGAACGTGACCAGGAACAACACGAAGCCTAGGGCGATCAGCGAGGACAAGTACATCGGCGAGTCGGCTTCTGTGAATTCGTTAGCGATGGTGGCGGCAATCGAATTTCCCGGCTCCAGCAGCGACACGGTGAGCCTGTGCGCGTTGCCCAGCACGAAGGTGACCGCCATGGTTTCGCCCAAAGCCCGCCCCAGGCCGAGGAAAATGCCGCCGATCACCGCCGATTTGGTGTACGGCAGAACCACATCCAGCACCACTTCGGTTTTGGTCGAACCCAGCGCGTACGCCGACTCCTTCAGACGATTCGGCACGGTTAGGAACACTTCGCGCATTATCGAGGAAATAAAGGGAATCACCATGATGGCCAGTACCAGGCCGGCAGTACCCATGCCCAGGCCCAGCGGCGGGCCGGAAAACACTCTGCCGATCCCGGGAATCTGCCCAAGGTTGGAATCGATCCAGGGGTAGACGTGCTCGGCAAGGAACGGAACCAGCACGAACAAACCCCACATTCCATAAATGATCGAGGGAATGCCCGCCAGCAGCTCTATCGCAGAGCCCACCGGGGCGCGCATCCACTTGGGCGCGATCTCGGTCAGGAACATGGCGATGCCGAAACTCACCGGTACCGCGATGATCATGGCGATCATGGCGGTGACCAGAGTGCCGTAGATCGGCACCAGCGCGCCGAAATCCTGGAGCACCGGATTCCATACATCGGTCCAGAGAAAACCGATACCGAATTTTTCGAAGGCCGCACGCCCGCCCCAGAGCATCGAAAGAGCAGCGGCAGCCAGCGAGATCAGCACCAATATGCCGGCGCCGGTCACCAACCAGCGGAAGCCGCTGTCGGCACGTGCATCCTTCACATCGCGACTGGCGCTTTTTGCGAGCGGAAGAGTAGTTGCATTCATGGAATGAAGTTGATCGTCTGAGATAGGTGGGAATGCCGCGGCCGCAAAGCCGCGCGATCCGATGTCGCTGCCGGGGAGCCCGACGCCAAGCGGTTACGTAGCGTCGTTCGTAACCGGTTACAGCTTGATTTCAGAGGCCCAGTAAGTTTCGACCTGATCGACCAAGGGCTTTGGCAATGGCACGAAATGCAGATCATCGGCCTGCGGCTGGCCGTTCTCCAGCGCCCACGTGAAGAAGTCGATAACGTCCTGCGAGCGCTTGCGGTCTTTCGGCTGCTTGTACATCAGGATGAAGTTGGTGGCGGCGATGGGCCAGGCTTGGTCACCTGCCGCATTGGTGATGATTAAGCTGAAATCCTTGGCGTTGGGCCAGTCGGCGCTAGCTGCTGCGGCCTGAAAACTTTCCGCGCTCGGCTGGATCCAATTGCCGGCCGCATTCTGCATGGCGGTATAGGCCATGCCGTTCTGGGTGGCATAGGCCAGTTCAACGTAACCAATGGACCCTTTGATCTGCTTGACGTAGGCGGCGACTCCTTCGTTGCCCTTGCCGCCGATGCCGACCGGCCAGTTGACCGACGTGCCTTCGCCCACTTTGGTTTTCCATTCCGGACTGACCTTGGACAGATAATTGACGAAATTGAATGTGGTGCCCGAGCCGTCGGATCGCTTGACCACATTGATCTTCGACGATGGCAAGGCTATGCCCGGATTGAGCGCAGTGATGGCCGGATCGTTCCAGGTGGTCACCTTGCCAAGGTAGATGTCGGCGAGCAACCCGCCGGTCAAGCGCAACTTGCCCGATTCGATACCGCCCAAATTCACCACCGGCACCACGCCGCCGATGGCGGAGGGAAACTGGGCCAGACCGGACTGGGCCAGTTCTTCTGGCGACAGCGGCTTATCTGATGAGCCGAAATCCACGGTGGCCGCCTTGATCTGCGCAATGCCACCGCCCGACCCGATGGATTGGTAGTTGATCTTGGCCCCAGTGGTCTTGTTGTAGTCGGCCGACCAGCGTGACAGGAGGGGATAGATGAACGTAGCGCCCGCGCCGGTGATTTCGGCGGCTATTTTGTCGCCAGCTGCGGGGGCAGCGCCTGGCAGCGCGGTGCTGGTATCGGCCGCTGGTGCGGTTCCGTCCTGTTTTTTGCAGCCTGCAAGGGCCAGGACGACAGCGAGCGAAAGTACGGCAAGGCAGGCGCGCGACGGTTTCATGAATGACTCCAGGAGGCTTTGAGCAGGGCATCGAGTCCGGCTTGAGGGCCGTGATCCCTATGAAATGATGTTTTTGTTACAAAGGGATGACGCAAAGTGCTTTACCTTCGCTTCTCGAAAAGTGATGGGGATCGCATCTAGTCCTTCAGCTACAAAAAAGCGCGGACCTTTCGGCCCGCGCCCGTTAATCGACCAGGGGGAGAGGAGGCCTGCCGATCAGTACTTCAGGTTGGCCGTCCAGTAAGTTTCGATCTGCTTCACCAGCGGATCGGGCAATGGCACGTAGTCCAGCGACTTGGCCTGGGCGTCGCCGTTGGCGTAGGCCCAGCGGAAGAATTCCTTGGCTGCCTTGCCGCGCGCCATATCCTTGGGCTTCTTGTACATGATGATGAAATTGGTGGCGGCGACCGGCCAGGAGGCTTCGCCCGGCGCGTTGGTCATCACCAGGTAGAAATCCTTGCTCTTCGCCCAGTCGGCGCTGGCGGCGGCTGCCTGGAAGCTTTCCTCGCTCGGCAGCACGAAGTTGCCGGCGGCATTCTTCATGCGGGCGTACGACATTCTGTTCTGCAGCGCATACGAAAGCTCGACATAGCCGATGCCGCCCTTGATCTGCTTGACGTAAGCGGCCACCCCTTCATTGCCCTTGCCGCCGACACCAGCCGGCCAGCTGACCGAGGTGCCTTCGCCAACCTTCGTCTTCCACTCCGGACTGACTTTGGAAAGATAGTTGACCCAGTTGAAGGTGGTTCCAGATCCGTCGGAGCGATGCACCACTGTGATCTTCATATCGGGCAAAGCGACGCCGCCGTTGAGTGCGGTGATGCGCGGGTCGTTCCACCTGGTGATCTTGCCCAAGAAGATATCGGCTATCAGCGGACCGTCGAACTTCATGGCGCCGGCCGGCACACCGGAAATGTTGACCACCGGCACCACGCCGCCGATGGCGGACGGGAACTGGGCCAAACCGTATTTGGCCAGCTCTTCAGGCTTCATCGGCGCATCGGAAGAACCGAAATCGACGGTGGCTGCCTTGATCTGCGCAATGCCGCCACCTGAGCCGATGGATTGGTAGTTGATCTTGGTGCCGGTGGATGCGTTGTAGTCGGCCGACCACTTCGACAGCAGCGGATAGATGAAAGTGGCGCCCGCGCCGGTGATATCGGCGGCGACCGCATTGGCCGAAAATGCGGCCGCAAGGGCCAGCACTGCGACGCGGGATTTGAGTGGCTTGAACACGGATGGCTCCTGAGGATGGGGACGACGGCACGGGACACCCCGTTGACGCGCATTTCACGACGCTTGAGTGACAGCACGGTGTCGGCCATGCGACAGAAACATGACGAAGCGGGTAGGGCTGCGAGCGTACGCCCGTCAAGCGACGGTTCCTGGCGGCTGCGGGTCTATGGGTGAGTGCCGCAACGTCGCCCGCCCCATGATTTGAAGGAGGAGAAACCATTGCCCGCTTTCGCAGGGCCAAGGGCGGGGACGCCAGCACAACGCGATCGCATGGCTAGGCCCGTGCCGTCTTCGGTTGTCACTTTAGTGTCATTCAAATCACACCGAAGTGTCAGATTCAGTGCGCATCCTTTGCGCAACTTTGACCAGCCGCTAACGCTTTTCTAATAAGGGCATAGAGCCCGCTAAGCCTGGTTTTTTCCAGTTTCGCACGCCCCTCAATACCGGAGATTTCACAATGCGTTATTCCATCCTGACCGCCGCACTCGCCGTCGCCATGGGCAGCACCAGTTTCGCCGCGTCGGCCCAAAGCAGCGAGCTCGAGGAACTCAAGGCGCAGCTCGCCGCCCTGCAGGCCAAAGTGGCCGAGCTGGAAGAGCGCACCGATGCGCAGTCCGATGTAAACGTGGACACCGCAGGACAGCTGGACAAGCTCACTACCGGCTCGCCGGTGGTCGAAACAAAAGGCGGCATCAAGATCACTTCCGCGGACAAGAAGTTCGAAGCAACCATTGGCGGCCGCATCCATTTCGACACCTACGCTTTTGACCGCGACATCGCTCCGGTCACCGGCACCACCGAATTCCGCCGCGCGCGTTTGACCCTGGGCGGCAAGGCTTTCGGATGGGAATACAAGGTGGAGCAGGATTTCGGCGCCGGCACCAACCTCGAGGGTCTGCGCGATCTGTTCATCGCCAAGAACGCCCTGGGCGGCAAGATCACCATCGGTCACTTCAAGCCGTACCGCTCCATGGAAGAGCTGACCAGTTCCAACGAAATCCTGATGATGGAGCGTCCGTTCGCTTCCGCCACCGGTTTGTTCAGCAACCGTCAGTTCCAGCAAGGCATCGGCTATCTGAGAGCAGGCGAGAACTACACCGCCGGCTTCACCGCCTTCAACCTGCGCAGCGCCGCCACGCCGCGCACCGAAGGCGTCGGTGCCTCAGGCCGCGTGACTTACGCCCCGATCAACAACGACAACAACACGCTGCATTTCGGCGGCTGGGCCAGCATGGAAAATGCCAACCAGGGTTCGGCCGACCTCGCCATCACCGCCAATTACGCGGGCCGTCGCGGTCCGGCGCAGAATATCGGAACAGTCACTGGCCTGAGTGGCGACAAGCTGACCTCGTACGGTGTGGAAGCGGCCGGTTCGTTCGGCCCGCTGTTCTTCCAGGGCGAATACGTCAACGCCACGGTCGAGCGCCCGCTGGGCGACCAGGACGTGCAGACGTACTACGTGCAGGGCAGCTGGCTGCTCAATGGCGGTCACAAGGCTTACAAGCCGGCCACCGGCGTGTTCGCCTCGCCCAAGGTCGCCGACAAGGGCCTCTGGGAACTCACCGCGCGCTACGACTATATCGAGAACGAGGACATCGCCAATCGCGAAGTCACCAGCTGGATCGCCGGCTTGAATTACTACGTCAACCCGAACCTGCGCTTCATGTTCAACTACACGAAGGGCGAAAACGAAGTCAACGGCGACGAAACCGCGCAGTACGCGCTGCGCACGCAGTTCAACTGGTAATCGCCGTCACAAGCGGTTCGCGAAAAGCCTCCGGTGCAGACCGGAGGCTTTTTTTATTTGGGATTGCAGTCGTCTATCGGCTAGTTCGCTGCCTGCGAAGTGTCGATGGCCTTGTCCGGAAATCGGCACAGATCGCGGATCACGCACTGTGGGCAGTCCGGTTTGCGCGCCTTGCACACGTAGCGCCCGTGCAGGATCAGCCGGCCCGCGATAGCACGTGGGCGCCGAACTAATGAGGCCGCTCCGGCCGGATACGAAACCCACCGCGTCAAGCGATTGTCTTGTCCTTGAACCGGCACAGATCGCGAATCACGCACTGTGGGCAGTCCGGCTTGCGCGCCTTGCACACGTAGCGACCGTGCAGGATCAGCCGGCCCGCGATAGCACGCGGGCGCCGAACTAATGAGGCCGCGCCGGCGGCATATGAAACCCACCGCGTCAGGCGATTGTCTTGTCTTTGAACCTGCACAAATCGCGGATCACGCACTGCGGGCAATCCGGTTTGCGCGCCTTGCACACGTAGCGCCCGTGCAGGATCAACCAGTGGTGCGCGTCCTGCATGAATTCGGGCGGCACTGCTTTCATCAGCCTGTCTTCCACCGCGCGCACGTCCTTACCCGGGGCAAGACCGGTACGGTTGGAGACGCGGAAGATGTGCGTATCCACGGCGATCGTGGGTTCGCCGAACGCGGTGTTGAGCACCACGTTGGCGGTCTTGCGGCCCACGCCGGGCAGCGCTTCCAGCGCGACGCGGTCGCGCGGCACTTCGCCCGTATAGCGCTCGACCAGGATGCGGCAGGTGGCGATCACGTTCTTCGCCTTGGCATTGAACAGGCCGATGCTGGCGATGTAGCGCTTCAGTCCGTCCTCACCCAAGGTCAGGATCGCCGCCGGCGTATTCGCTACCGGATACAGGCGTCGCGTGGCCTTGTTGACGCCGACATCGGTGGCCTGCGCCGACAGGATCACCGCGATCAGCAGCTCGAACGGCGTAGACCAGTCAAGCTCGGTGGTGGGCTTGGGGTCGAGTTCGGCCAGTCGCGAAAACAGTTCGCGGATTTCATCGGGTTTCAGCGTTCTGCCGCGCCGCGCCGCCGTACTCATCGTCCGCCGCGCTCCGCGGCCCGGGCTTTGGCGCGCGCCAGGATGGCGGCGGCGGCGGGCGGCAGCGCGCTTTTCTTCTCCGGCGCCGCTGTCGCGCGCCGTTCGGCGCGTTCGGCCGCGCGTCGGGCGAGGCGGGCATTGCGTGCGCGGTAGCGTTCGCGCGCGGCCCAGGCGCTGGACAGACGCTGCTGCGTTTCCAGCAGCCGTACGGTCAAGTCGGCATCGCAGCCGGGGCAGGGCGCGAACCGCATCAGCCCGGCTTCGATCGCGGCGTCCAGTTCATCGGCTTGCAGCCACCGCAGCAGCGCGGTGCCGTGGGCGCAGTCGTGCGCACCGGACTCGTCGCCGTGATCGGCCGCGTTCACCGCCGTGCCGGTCAATGTCCAGTGAACGCAGGTTTGCGGCGCTCGAGAAACGCACGCGTGCCTTCGCGCATGTCGTCGGTCGAGAACACCAGGCCGAACTGCGCGGTTTCGTACTGCAGTCCTTCTTCTATTCCGCATTCGCCGCCCACATTCACCGCATCCAGCGTACCGCGCAGGGCCAATGGCGCGGCCTGCGCCAGCTGTTCGGCGATTTTCATGGTTTCGGTTTCAAGATCCGCGGCCGCGACCACGCGGTTGACGATGCCCAGCTGCAGCGCACGCGCCGCATCGATGGGCGCGCCCAGCAGGCACAGTTCCAGCGTGGCCGCGCGTCCGGCCAGGCGCAGCAGGCGCTGGGTGCCGCCGAAGCCGGGAATCAACCCCAGATTGATCTCGGGCTGGCCCAGTTTCGCCGACTCCGCCGCGATGCGTAGGTGGCAGGCCATCGCCAGCTCCAGCCCGCCGCCCAGCGCGAAACCGTTGACCATCGCGATCACCGGCTTGGGCATGGTTTCGATCCGGCGCATCAGACGTTGCCCACGCAGCGAGAAATCGCGGGCCTCGGTGGGGCGCAAATTAGCCATTTCGGCGATATCCGCCCCGGCGACAAACGCTTTGGGGCCACTACCGGTAAGGATGATTACGCGCAACGCGGAGTCTTCGGCGGCTTGATCGAAAGCGCGGTGCAGCGCATCCAGCGTGGCCGCATTCAAGGCGTTTAGCCTGTCCGGGCGGTCGACGGAGATGCGGCGTATGTTGCCTTGGTCGACGATGGCGATGGGCGAGTCGGTCATGGGCGCTTCGATGAATGGAGGGGAAAAACAGCCGGAACTTCAGTGCGGACAGGCAGTCCTAACCTTGCCGTCACTGGCGGTTAAGCCCACTCGCGGCTATCCTAGCGCGTCCTGCTGGGGCGGTTCGACCGCCCCATTCCATTACCGGAGGTTCGTTGAGAATGAAGTTGCGTTTGCTTGCCGCCACGCTTGCGGCCCTCACCCTGGTTGCGGGCTCCGCCTTCGCGCAAACCACACCAGCCCCCGACAAGAATTCCCTGAGCTACGCACTGGGCTACGACCTTGGCCGCAACCTGATCGAAAGCGGCGAATCGGTCGACGTCAACACCGTCATCAAGGCGCTGCAGGATGGCTACGGCAAGAAAGAACCCACCGTGCCGGTCGCCCAGCTGCGCACCGCCGTAGAAACCATGCAGAAGCGTCAGGTGGAGAAGGCCAAGGTCGCGTTCGACAAGGCCGCCGCCGAGAACAAGACCAAGAGCGATGCGTTCCTGGCCCAGAACAAGGCCAAAGCCGGCGTGCAGAGCCTGCCCGGCGGCGTGCAGTACCGCGTGGTCGAAGCCGGCAGCGGCGCCAAGCCCACCCAGGCCAGCAACGTGACCCTGCAGTACAAGGGCTCGCTGGCCGACGGCCGCACCTTCGTTGATACCTTCAGCCCGCAGCAGGGCCAGACCGCGGCGCCGCCGCCGATGGCGATCAAGGTCAGCGAGATCCCGCTGGCGGGTCTGCGCGAAGCGCTGCTGCAGATGCCCACCGGAGCGCGCTGGGAAGTGGTGTTGCCGGCGGACAAGGCCTACGGCAACACGCCGCAGTCGCCCATCGGCCCGAATCAAGCCGTGGTCTTCGACGTCAAGCTGGTCAGCGTCCAGTGACGTTTAGGCCCGTTCGCGTCTAGCGCGCACGGCTTCGCCGAAACGTCCTCCCTGCGAAAGCGGGAGGAGCTCTTCAGCAGCCGAAGACTGGTCATCCAGCTCCAGGAAAATCCCGTTTCAAAGAAATTCGGTTACGCCGGCCCTGGGCCGGCGTAACTTTTTCCGCAATGTTGTGTCTACCGAGCACGGGCGCCTGCCCCGCGCTAAGCTCGGCGAGTGTCCGATGCCATGAATTCCGCTTACCGCGCCGTGCTCAGTCCGTGCATCGGCATTTGCACTTTGGGTGACGATGGACTGTGCGATGGTTGTCTGCGGACCACTATCGAGATCGCCCGCTGGCCGCAAATGAACGATGACGAACGCCTGCGTTTGATGGAATCGGTGCTGCCGGGCCGCGAGCAAATCCGCGCCGGCCTGGAATCGATGCTGCCCGAGCGCCATGCCTTGCGCGGCAGCCTGCATCCACTGGGCAGCTTGCCGCTGCAGTCGGGTTGGAACCATGAGGAACTGGCCGATCTGCTGCCGCCCGGGCCGCAGGTCGAAGCTGCGGTACTGGCCGGCCTGGTGCCGCGCAAGCACGGCACGCAGGTGCTGCTGACCCGCCGCACCGAGGGTCTGCGTCATCACGGCGGCCAGGTCAGTTTTCCCGGCGGGCGCATCGAACCGCACGACGCCGGCGCCGTGGCCGCCGCCATTCGCGAAACCCATGAGGAAATCGCGCTGACCGCGGCGCAGATCGCGCCGCTGGGCTTCCTGGATCCGCTCACCAGCATCAGCGGTTTCCGGGTGATGCCGGTGGTCGCCGTCATCGATCCGTCCTACATCGCCACGCCGGATCCGAGCGAAGTGGCCGATGTGTTCGAGGTGCCGTTGGATTATCTGATGGCGCCCGGCAATCTGCGCAGGATCCAGGTCGAATACCGGGGGCGCCAGCGCGCGGTGCTGGAATACGACTGGCCCGGCCAGCGCATCTGGGGCGTCACCGCGTCGATCCTGTTCAACCTGCGCGAACGCCTGGCGGCAGCGGCATGAACTGGACCACGCTGGTGGATGCCGAGACCCTGGCCGCTGCCCTTGGTAGCGATGGACTGCGTCTGGTCGACGCGCGTTTCGCGCTCATGGATCCCGCAGCGGGTCGTCTGGCCTACCGCGACTCGCATCTGACCGGCGCGGTGCATGCCGACCTCGATTCGGACCTGGCCGACCTTTCAAAAAAAGCGCAGGGTCGCCATCCGCTGCCCGACGAGACCGCCTTCATCCGCAGGCTGGGCGAATGGGGTATCGGGCCGCGTCATCAAGTCGTGGTGTACGACGCAGGCGACGGCAGCATGGCCGCGGCGCGGCTGTGGTGGATGCTGAAACTGCTGGATCACGCGCGCGTTGCGGTACTGGACGGTGGCTTGGCCGTTTGGCGCGCGCAGGGATTACCGGAAACGAGCGAAGCGGCGCAGGTGCCGGGCGAGCCGCCTTATCCGGCCGCGTTCGACCGCAGCCGCATCGCTACCAGCGCAGAAGTGCAGTCGCGGCTTGGCCAAGGCGACACCTGGCTGCTCGATGCGCGCGCCGCCGAGCGTTTCCGCGGCGAAGTGGAGCCTATCGATCCCGTCGCCGGGCACGTGCCCGGCGCGATCAACCGCCCGTTCGCGCGCAACCTGCGCGACGGCCGCTTCAAACCCGCCCACGAATTGCGCGACGAACTGATGCCCTTGCTGGGGAGTATTTCCCCCGCCCAGGCGGTGGTCATGTGCGGCTCGGGCGTCACCGCCTGCCATCTGCTGCTGGCTATGGAACATGCGGGCCTGTACGGCGCGCGCGTTTACGCGGGTTCGTGGAGCGAGTGGATCGCCGATCCTTCGCGGCCCGTAGCGCGGTAATTGCACGGGCAGGTCTTGAACCACCATTTCGCAGGATCGCGCTACTTGCGATAGCCGATTCGGAATCTCGCGATGTTCCCGAATGGCGGGTCGAGACCCGCCATTCGTTATTTGCCCAATTTCGCGACCAACGCCTTCAGCGCCTGCTGCGTATCCGGCGAATACCAGCCTTCTATGAAGCGCTCCAACTGGATGTTGTCGGCATCCAGCGCGGCGATCAGATCGGCGCGGGCGATGGCGCGGGTCTGCAACATCGGATGATGCGGCAGGGTCAGCAATTGCCGCAACCAGGCGATAGCGCGCAGCACCACGTCTTGCTGCGCGACCAGTTCATCCACCAGGCCGATCTCCAGCGCGCGCTCCGCCGGCACCAGTTCGCCCGCTACTAACAGGCGTTCCGCGCGATAGATGCCGACCACGCGGCGCAGCAGCTGCTGGATGCCTTCTGGCGCGACCAGGCCCACCTGCGTTTCGTTTAGGCCGAGTGCGAACGGACGCGCGGGGTCCGCGCTGCGCGCCATGATCCGGTAGTCGCAGCACAGCGCCATCACGCAGCCGCCCGCCGGCGCGTGGCCGGTCAATGCGGCCACCACCGGCACCCGCGATTCGGCCAGGGTGCGCGCCACGCCGAAGAACGCGTGCCAGCTGTCCATCAGCGCGTCGCGATCGTCGCCGTGTGAAAGCAGATGCGGCACGTCCAGCCCGGCCGAAAACACTTTCTCGCCGCCCGACAGCACGATGCCGCGCACGCCGTCGGCCACAGCAGCGTTCAGAGCGGCGATCAGGGCGCGGCACAGGTCGGTGTTGAGCGCATTGACCGGCGGGCGCGTCAGGCGGATCTCGCGGATAGGGCCGTGTTCGATGGTGTCGACTAACGCCGTCATTCGTTTTCTCCGGTTCGTTCGGCGGTTATCATAGACGCATGAACACACCACGGGTTTCGATGCTGGCTTTGGCGCTGCTGTTGACGGCGGTGGGATTCCAGGCGGCCGCACGCGATTGCGCGCCGACCATGCAGGACGGCTGGGTGCGCCTGCCGCCCGCCGCGATGCCGATGATGGCCGGCTTCGGCCGCATCGCCAATCCGTGTGCGACGCCGGTGGCCATCGTCTCGGCCAGCAGCCCGGCCTTCGCCGATGTGTCGATCCACGAGACGCGCAACGTCGATGGCGTCAGCCGCATGCGCGAAGTGGAGCAGCTGCGCATCGCGCCCGACGACGCGGCCGTGCTCAAGCCCGGCGGACTGCACCTGATGCTGATGCGCCCGCATGCGCCGCTGAAGGAGGGCAGCAAGGTGGTGGTGAGTTTCAAGCTGCAGGACGGGCGCGAGATGCTGTCCGAACTGGTGGTGAGAAAGCCCGCGCCTTAGCGGTGTTTCCTTTGCCCAAAGGAAGAAGGGAACTAAGCCGCGGCAGCTTTCACCGCCTCCGGCAGCGGCACGCTTTTCCCGGTTTGCCTATCCACCCACACCATCACCACGCTACCGTCCGAATACAGCACCGACTCGTCGGCCGCCGAGAGCATGCGATGGCCCAGGCCCAGGCTGCGGTCGCCGACGCGTTCCACGAACAGCTCCACCACCAGCGCGTTCGGCCATTCGATGGGCCGGCGGAAATTGACCTGGCTCGCCGCCAGCACCGGCGCGATGCGGCCGGTCAGCGAAGAAATGCCGGACAGGCTGGAAAGCCAGCGCACCCGCGCTTCCTCCAGGTATGACAGGTAACGGGCGTTGTTGACGTGGTTGAACGCATCCAGGTCGCCCCAGCGCACCTCGAGAGCGATGCGCGCGACGACCCGATGGGATGGATCAACGGAAGCGGCGGGTGAATTCACTTCACTTCGCCGCTTTTTTCTTGGCTGCCCTAGCGTCCTTGGCCGCCTGTTTCAACACCGATTTCCTGATCGGCAGCACCGCCGGTTTGGCGACCGCGGCGGGCTTGCCCGGCTTGGCCGCTTTCGAGGCCGGCAGCAGTTTGGCCAAGAACTGTCCCGTGTAGGACTGCGCGTGCGCCGCGATCTGTTCCGGCGTGCCGGTGGCAAGAATCTGGCCACCGCGATGGCCGCCTTCCGGACCCAGATCCACCACCCAGTCGGCGGTCTTGATCACGTCCAGATTGTGTTCGATCACCACGATGGTGTTGCCGTCGTCGCGCAACTTGTGCAGCACCGCGAGCAGATGCTCGATATCGTGGAAATGCAGGCCGGTGGTCGGTTCGTCCAGGATGTACAGGGTGCGTCCGGTGTCGCGGCGCGAGAGTTCCTTGGACAGCTTCACGCGCTGCGCTTCGCCGCCGGACAGCGTGGTCGCGCTCTGGCCCAGCTTGATGTAGCTCAGGCCCACGTCGACCAGCGTTTCCAGCTTGCGCGCCAGCGCGGGCACCGGCTCGAACAGCTTCAGCGCGTCCTCGACGGTCATCTCCAGGATGTCGCTGATGTTGTGGCCCTTGTAGAGGATCTCCAGCGTCTCGCGGTTGTAGCGCTTGCCGTGGCAGACATCGCAGGGCACGTACACGTCAGGCAGGAAGTGCATTTCCACCTTGATCAGGCCGTCGCCTTGGCAGGCCTCGCAGCGCCCGCCGCGTACGTTGAAGCTGAAACGCCCGGGCGAGTAGCCGCGCGCGCGCGATTCCGGCACCTGCGCGAACAGCTCGCGCAGCGGCGTGAACAGGCCGGTGTAGGTCGCCGGATTGGAGCGCGGCGTGCGCCCGATCGGCGACTGGTCTATGTCCACCACCTTGTCGAACAGGTCCAGCCCTTCCACGTCGCGGTACGGCGCCGGCTTGTGCGAGGCGCCGTTGATTTCGTTGGCGGCCAGCGCATACAGCGTGTCGTTGATCAGCGTGGATTTACCGGAGCCCGACACGCCGGTGATGCAGGTGAACAAGCCTGCGGCGATATCCAGATCCACGTCTTTCAGATTGTTGCCGGTGGCGCCGCGCAGATGCAGGGTCATCTTCGGATTCGGCTTGTGGCGCTGGCTCGGGATCTCGATGCGGCGCTTGCCCGAAAGATACTGACCGGTCAGCGAACGCGGCGCTTTGAGAATATCCGCCAGCTGGCCTTCCGCCACGATCTCGCCGCCGTGCACGCCCGCGTACGGCCCGATGTCCAGGATGTAGTCGGCGGCGCGGATCGCGTCTTCGTCGTGCTCCACCACGATCACGGTGTTGCCCAGATCGCGCAAGCGGGTCAACGTGCCGAGCAGGCGCTCGTTGTCGCGCTGGTGCAGGCCGATGCTGGGCTCGTCCAGCACATACATGACGCCGACCAGGCCCGCGCCGATCTGCGAGGCCAGGCGGATGCGCTGCGCCTCGCCGCCGGACAGGGTGTCGGCCTTGCGCTCCAGGGTCAGGTAGTCGAGGCCCACGTCGACCAGGAAGCCAAGGCGCTCGCCGATCTCCTTGACGATCTTGGTCGCGATCTCGCCGCGCCAACCGGGCAACGACAGCCCGCGGAAGAACGCCAACGCCTCGTCCACCGGCAACACCACCAGCTCGGGCAGCGGGCGGTCGGCGACGAACACGTTGCGCGCGGATTTGTTCAAGCGCGCGCCGCCGCATTCCGGGCAGGGACGCTCGCTGATGTACTTCGACAGTTCCTCCTGCACCGCGGCCGATTCGGTTTCGCTGTAGCGGCGCTGCAGGTTCGGCACGATGCCTTCGAACTTGTGCTTGCGCTGGTTGCGGCCGCCCGAATCGGTAAGGTAGGTGAAGGTGATGAGTTCGTTGCCGCTGCCATACAACACGGCCTGACGTACGTTGTCGGCCAGCGACTGCCAGGGCGCGTCGACATCGAATTTGTAATGCTTGGCCAACGACGCGATCAGCTGGAAGTAATACGCATTGCGGCGATCCCAGCCGCGCACGGCGCCGGCCGACAGCGACAGCTCCGGATGCACGACCACGCGGTCCGGATCGAAGAATTCGGCGACGCCCAGCCCGTCGCAGCCAGGGCATGCGCCGACCGGCGAATTGAACGAAAACAGTCGTGGCTCCAGTTCGGGTAGCGAGTAATCGCAGACCGGGCAGCTGTACTTGGACGAGAACAGCAGCGGTGCGTGATTTGTGTCGGCCGCTCCCGGCATCCTGCCTCCCGCGGCACTTGCGCTGTCCTGCGCGGCGGCCGCTCCTGCGCGTCCTGCGCCCGCGGCACTCGGGCGTCCCTGCCCATCGTCCAACGATTGCACCGAAGCCATGCCGTCGCCCAGCTTCAGCGCGGTCTCGAAACTCTCGGCCAGACGCTGCTTGATGTCCTCGCGCGGCTTGAAGCGGTCGATCACCGCTTCGATGGTGTGCTTCTGGCGCAGCGCCAGCGGCGGCACCGCGTCTATTTCATGCAGCTGGCCATCCACGCGCACGCGCACGTAGCCCTGCGCGCGCAGCTGGTCGAAGACCTGGGCGTGTTCGCCCTTGCGTTCGCGGATCACCGGCGCCAGCAGCATGTAGCGCTGCTCGCGGCCTTGCTCGGACGCACCGAGTGCCAGCACCTGATCCACCATCTGACTGACGGTCTGCGCTTCCAGCGGGTAGTGATGGTCGGGACAGCGCGGCTGGCCGACGCGCGCGTACAGGAGGCGCAGGTAGTCGTAGATCTCGGTGATCGTGCCCACGGTGGAGCGCGGGTTGTGCGAGGTCGACTTCTGCTCGATCGAAATCGCCGGCGACAGGCCTTCGATATGGTCGACGTCGGGCTTCTCCATCACGCTCAGGAACTGGCGCGCATAGGCCGACAGCGACTCCACGTAGCGGCGCTGGCCCTCCGCGTAGATGGTGTCGAAAGCCAGCGACGACTTGCCGGATCCGGACAACCCGGTGATCACGATCAGTTTGTCTCGCGGCAGGTCGAGATCGATATTCTTGAGGTTGTGCGTCCGCGCGCCGCGTATGCGGATGAAATCCATAGCCATCGGGTGGGGGGTCCGGTCAGCGAACAGGGAAGCGTAGCGATCCCGTGATCTGGGGGCAATCGCCGGGATTGAAAGGCGCTCTGGAAGGGCCTGATGGCATCCGGACAGGATTGCAGAACAAGCCGGCAAGTCCTGGGAGCGGCCTTCCGCCTCGAGCCCCGGACTGTGTTTATCTCGGATTTCTGGAAAGAGCCCGCGGCGGCACGCCGCTTCCACGGGCCGGATGAAGGGCCAGGGGTGGCCCCGGCGGACCGCAAGGTTGACCCTAAGCTGCTGAAAGCCTTACAATTCCGCTCCTGTCCGCCCTCGATGGCGGCAGGTCAATAAAATAACTACAGAAGGAAACACCCATGTACGCAGTTCTAGTCACCGGCGGTAAGCAATACCGCGTGATGACGGGCGAGACGATTCGCGTCGAGAAGCTCACGACCGAAGCCGGCCAGGAGATCAAGTTCGACCAGATCCTGATGCTGGGCGACGGCGAGGGCGTCAAGCTCGGCGACGCGCTGAAAGGCGCCACCGTCACCGCCACCGTCAAGTCCCATGGTCGTGCCGACAAGGTGCGCATCATCAAGTTCCGCCGCCGCAAGCACCACAAGAAGCAGATGGGCCACCGGCAGCACTACACCGAAATCGAAATCACCGGCATTGCCGGTGGCGACAGCAAGTAAGGAGATAAGTCATGGCACATAAAAAGGGCGTAGGCTCCTCGCGCAACGGCCGCGACTCCAACCCGAAGATGCTGGGCGTCAAGATCTACGGCGGCCAGGCGATCGATGCCGGCAACATCATCGTGCGTCAGCGCGGCACCGAGTTTCATCCGGGTCCCGGCGTCGGCCTGGGCCGCGACCACACGCTGTTCGCGCTGGTCGATGGCAAGGTCGAGTTCTCGGTGAAGGGCGCCAAGAAGCGCCGCACCGTGAGCGTCGTCGCCGAAGCGTAAGGGCGGCGGCAACGAGCGAATGGCCCCGCCGCGTGCGGGGCTTTTCGTTTCTCGCCAGGGAGTCGCGAATAATCGAGCTTCAACGTAGAAAATCGATCGTCATCCCAGCGTTCGCTCGGATGACGACTTCCAAGTTACCTATGCTGTTCCTAAATCCAACTTCCGATTCCCCATTCCCATGAAACTAGTAGACGAAGCCGAAATCGATGTCATCGCCGGCAACGGCGGCGATGGCTGCATCGGCTTCCGTCGCGAGAAATTCATCCCGCTCGGCGGGCCGGACGGCGGCGACGGCGGCAGCGGCGGCAGCGTCTGGATCCAGGCCGACGAGAATCTGAGCACGCTGGTGGATTTCCGCCATCAGCGCCAGTTCCGCGCGCAGCGCGGCGAAAACGGCATGGGTCAGCAGCGCTACGGCAAGGGCGGCGACGATCTGGTGATTACCGTGCCGGTGGGCACGGCCATCGTCAACGTCGGCACCGACGAGGTGATCGGCGACTTGACCCGGCACGGCGATCGCCTGCTGGTGGCCAAGGGCGGCAAGGGCGGTCTGGGCAACATGCATTTCAAGAGCTCGGTGACGCGCTCGCCGCGGCGCTCCACGCCGGGCGACGAAGGCGAGGCGCGCACGCTGAAGATGGAGCTGAAACTGCTCGCCGACGTAGGGCTGCTGGGCTTTCCCAACGCCGGCAAGAGCACCTTCATCCGCGCCGTGTCGGCGGCCACGCCCAAGGTGGCCGATTACCCGTTCACCACGCTGTATCCGAATCTGGGCGTGGTCAGCGTGGAGGCGCACCGCAGCTTCGTGATCGCCGACATTCCCGGCCTGATTCAGGGCGCGGCCGATGGCGCCGGCCTGGGCGCGATGTTCCTGCGCCACCTGCAGCGCACGCGCCTGTTGCTGCATCTGGTGGACATGGCGCCCATGGAAGGCGGAGTGGAGATTTCCCCCGCCGAACAGGTGCGTGCGATCGAACACGAGCTGGAGAAACACGACCCCGAGCTGCTGCAAAAACCACGCTGGCTGGTGTTGAACAAGGCTGACCTGATGTTCGAGGACGAAGCCGCGACCCGCGCTGCCGAAGTGATTGCCGAGTTGGGCTGGACCCAGCCGTGGTATGTGACTTCGGCGGTGTCGCGCGAAGGTACTTGGCCGATCATGAAAGACGTGATGGCCTTCTTCGATCGCCTCAAAGAGGACGAGCAGGAAGCGCGCGATGCCGCTGGCTGACGCTGCAGGCAATGGCCCTGTCGTTATAGAACCGAGCTTGCTCGGCCGTTCCTTTACGGGGCAGGAAAACCAGCCGGGCAAGCTTGGCTGTACGACAAAAACAAAAAACCCGGCCATGGCCGGGTTTTCCGGTATTGCGGATCGCGACCGATCAGGCGGCTTGCATGGCCTTGATGCGGGCGGTCAGGCGGCTCTTGTGGCGGGCGGCCTTGTTCTTGTGGATCAGGCCGCGCGAGCTGAAGCGGTCCAAGATCGGCTGGGCCACGGCGAAGGCGGCCTGCGCGCCGGCGGCGTCGTTGGCTTCCAGTGCCTTGAGCACTTTCTTGACGGCGGTGCGCAGCATCGAACGCTGACCGTTGTTGCGCGCGTTGCGCACGACGGTCTGCTTGGCGCGCTTCTTGGCGGACTTGATATTTGCCACGGTGGGTATCCTAGGAATTCGGTGCGTGGAGCGGTAATGGGCGGAATGCGGAAAAACGAACGCGAAATTATGGGGGATTCAAGCACTTGCGTCAACCCGCCGAAGGTCCGCGCGTGAGCGGCAACCGTCTGCTGCGCTCCACCGCGGTATTCAGCGCCATGACCCTGGTGTCGCGGGTGGCCGGCTACCTGCGCGACTGGCTGCAGGCCAGCCTGTTCGGGGCGGGGCCGGCGGTCAGCGCCTTCGTGGTCGCCTACCGTATCCCCAACTACCTGCGCCGGATCTTCGCCGAAGGCTCGTTTTCCTCGGCGTTCGTGCCGGTGCTCTCGGAGCTGAAGCAGAAGGGCGACGAAAAAGCCCTGCAGGACTTCCTGGACCACGTGGCCGGCGCGCTGCTGGCGGCGGTGATCGTGGTCACCGGCCTGGGCATGCTGCTGTCGCCGTGGATCGCGCGCCTGTTCCTGCTGTTCGCGGACCAGGACTCGGCCACGGTAACGCTGACCGCGGAAATGCTGCGCATCACGTTCCCGTATCTGGCCTTCATTTCGATGACCGCGCTGGCTGGGTCTGTGCTCAACACCTACCGCCATTTCGGCCTGCCGGCCTTGACCCCGGTGCTGCACAACCTGGGCGTGATCGCCGGCATGCTGCTGCTGGCCAAACTGCTGGCGGTGCCGGAAAAAGCCCTGGCCTGGGGCGTGCTGGGCGCGGGCGCGCTGCAGCTGCTGGTGCTGTGGCCGGCGATGGGACGCTGGGGCCTGCGGCCGCGCTTGAGGCTGAATTTCCGGCACGAAGGCGTGCGCAAGGTGTTCCGGCTGATGCTGCCGACGATCTTTTCCTCGTCGGTCGCGCAGGTCAACCTGCTGGTCGGCACGGTGTTCGCCTCGCTGCTGGTGGCCGAGGCGCAGTCCTGGCTGTACTACTCCGACCGCCTGACCGAGCTGCCGCTGGGCTTGTTCGGCGTGGCCATCGGCACGGTGATCCTGCCGCAGCTGTCGCGCCATCACGCCGACGACGACACCGCGGGCTACTCCAGATCGTTGGACTGGGGCCTGCGCATGGTCCTGTTGGTCGGCGTGCCGGCGGCGCTGGGCCTGGCCTTGCTGGCCGAGCCGCTGACCGCTTCGCTGTTCCGCCACGGCAAGTTCACCGAATACGACACGCGCATGGTCGGCTACAGCCTGACCGCGATGAGCGTGGGCATCCCCGCCTTCATGCTCAGCAAGGTGCTGCTGCCCGCGTTCTACGCGCGCCAGGACACGCGCACGCCGATGCGCGTGGCGGTGCTCACCGTGATCGTCAACGTAGTGTTGACCATCGCCTTGGTGACCCCGCTGTACCTGCAGAAAGTGGAGGCCGCGCACACCGGCATCGCCGCGGCCACCGCACTGGCCGGCGTGGTCAACGCCGTTCTGTTGTGGCGTTGTCTGCGAGAGCAGGGGTTGTACCAAGCGCAACCCGGCTGGGGGCGCTGGCTGCTGCGCATTCTCGCCGGATCGATCGCGATGAGCGCGGCGGTGCTGGCGATTCGCGGCCACGTGGGCGAGTGGAGCGCGATGCCGGGCGCGTGGCGATGGCTGTGGCTGCTGGCCGCGGTGGCCGCGGGCGCGGGCGTCTACGCACTGGTGCTGCTGGTGCTGGGGCTGCGCCCGCGGCATCTGCGTGGGCATTGAGCGGCGGCGGCCCCGGCTATACTTCGGCGGTATTCCTTCAAATCTCCGGTCTGGTCTGACCGGATCTCAGAATAGAACCTTGATGAGCAGGCTGTTTCGTGACGTCGATGGCGGGGCGTTGTTCCCGCAGGGTAGCGTGGTCTGCATCGGCGCCTTCGACGGTCTGCACCTGGGCCATCGTGCGCTGGTGCGCCACGCGGCGACGCGTGCGCGCGGGGCGGGCCTGCCCACCGTGGCATTGAGCTTCGAGCCGCTACCGCGCGAGTTCTTCTCCAGTGAGCTGCCGCCGCCGCGCCTGACCTTGGCGCGTGGCAAATACTGCGGCCTGCGCGCGCTGGGCGCCGATAGCGTGGGTCTGCTGCGCTTCGACGCGAAGCTGTCGGCGATGAGCGCCGAGGCTTTCGTCCACGACGTGCTGAGCGAACGCCTGGGCGCGCGCGAAGTGTGGATCGGCCCGGAGTTCCGCTTCGGCCAGCGCCGTCGCGGCGACCTGACCCTGCTGCAGCACCTGGGCGGAAAACTGGGCTTCATCGCGGGCGAAATCGAGCCGGTGCATGCGCACGGCGAACGCGTGTCCAGCACGCGCATCCGCGAAGCGCTGCGCGCCGGCGATTTCACCGACGCTGCGCATCTGCTGGGCCGGCCTTATGCCATCGGCGGGCGCGTGGTGCGCGGCAAGCAGCTGGGGCGCACGCTGGGGTTTCCCACCGCCAACCTGCGCTTCCCGAAGACCCCGGCGCTGTCCGGCATCTACGCGACCTGGGTGCACGGCGTGGGCGAACGCCCGCATGCGTCGGTGTCGAGCTTCGGTACGCGGCCCACGGTCGATGGCATCGAGCCGCTGCTGGAAGCGCATCTGTTCGATTTCGACGGCGATCTGTACGGGCGCCATATCGAAGTCGAATTCGTCGCCAAGCTGCGCGACGAGCTGAAATTTCCCGATCTGCCGTCGTTGACCTGGCAGATGCAGCGCGACGCCGAGCAAGCGCGTCGCCTCCTTTCCGAACAACCACTACGAGCCAGCGCGTGACCCAGGATTACAAAGCCACCCTGCATCTGCCCGCCACGGAATTCCCGATGCGCGGCGACCTGCCCAAGCGCGAGCCGCAGACCCTGGCGCGCTGGGAGGCCGACGGCCTGTACGCGCAGCTGCGCGCCAACGCCGAAGGCCGCCCGCGGTTCGTGCTGCACGACGGCCCGCCTTACGCCAACGGCGCGATCCACCTGGGCCATGCGGTCAACAAGATCCTCAAGGACATCATCGTCAAGTCCAAGTACGTTTCCGGCTTCGATGCGCCGTACGTGCCGGGCTGGGACTGCCACGGCCTGCCGATCGAGATCGCGGTGGAGAAGAAGCACGGCAAGGTCGGGGTGAAGCTGGACGCCGCGCAGTTCCGCCAGAAGTGCCGCGAATTCGCCAACGAACAGATCGACATTCAGCGCAAGGATTTCAAGCGCCTAGGCGTGCTCGGCGATTGGGATAATCCTTATCGCACGCTCGACTTCCGCTACGAGGCCGACGAAATCCGCGCGCTGGCCAAGATCGTCGCCAATGGCCACCTGACCCGCGGCGCCAAGCCGGTGCACTGGTGCTTCGACTGCGGCTCCGCGTTGGCGGAAGCGGAGATCGAATACCAGGACAAGGTGTCGCCCGCGGTCGATATCGCTTACACCGTACGCGATAGGGAAGCGCTGGCCGCGGCGCTGGACATTGCGGTGCCGGCGGACGTGGAAATCGCCGTGCCCATCTGGACCACCACGCCGTGGACGCTGCCCGCGTCGCTGGCGGTGTCGCTGGGCGCGGATCTGGACTACGCGCTGGTGGAAGGCCCCGCGCATTACGGCAAGCGCCGCTGGCTGGTGATCGCGGAAGCATTGGCTGCGCGCGCCCTTCAGCGTTATGGCGTCAACGAGGTCGTAGTGCATGCGCACGCCAAGGGCGCCGCGCTGGAAGGCGTCGTGCTCGATCATCCGTTCTATGCCGAGCGCGAGATCCCGGTGGTCCTGGCCGATCACGTGTCCGCCGAGGAAGGCACCGGCGCCGTGCACACCGCGCCCGGCCACGGCCAGGAAGACTTCGTGGTCGGCCAGCAATACGGCCTGATCGAAAAATACACCGCCGCGCAGATGAACCCGGTGGACGGACGCGGCGTGTATCTGCCGTCCACGCCGCCCGCGGGCGAGACCGCGCTGGCCGGCCTGCATATCTGGAAAGCCAACGACGCACTGGTCGAGGCGCTCCGCGAAAGCGGCGCGCTGCTGGCGTTCCACAAGTTCGAACACAGCTACCCGCACTGCTGGCGCCACCGCACGCCAGTGGTGTTCCGCGCCACGCCGCAGTGGTTCATTTCGATGGAGCAGGCGCACCTGCGCCGCGACGCGCTGGCCGCGATCAAGCACGTCACCTGGTACCCCGCGTGGGGCGAGGCGCGTATCGCCGGCATGGTCGAAGGCCGGCCGGACTGGTGCATCAGTCGCCAGCGCACCTGGGGCGTGCCGATCACCCTGTTCGTGCATCGCGAAACCGGCGAACCGCACCCGCGCACGGTCGAGCTGATGGGCGTGATCGCCGACAAGGTGGAGCAGGGCGGGGTCGATGTCTGGTATTCGCTGGACGCGGCGGAGCTGTTGGGCGAGGAAGCAGCGCATTACGAGAAGACCAGCGACATTCTGGACGTGTGGTTCGATTCCGGCGTGACCCACGAAGGCGTGCTGCTGGAACGCGGCTTCGGCAAACCGGCCGATCTGTACCTGGAAGGCTCCGACCAGCACCGCGGCTGGTTCCAGTCCGCGCTGCTCACCGGCGTGGCCATCGACCGGCGCGCGCCGTACCGCCAGTGCCTGACCCACGGCTTCACCGTGGACGAGCACGGCCGCAAGATGTCCAAGTCGTTGGGCAACGGCATCGAGCCGCAGGACTTCATGAAGACCCTGGGCGCCGACATCCTGCGCCTGTGGATCGCCTCGGCCGACT
>JAESGX010000299.1_pt1 | contig 23766 bp, 24 predicted proteins | sample 9269801 | NCBI WGS metagenome assembly JAESGX01 (sample SAMN16773122, study PRJNA677054) | algae metagenome | isolation source: Pleurocapsa minor GSE-CHR-MK-17-07R and co-occurring heterotrophs from wet... | place: USA: Lower Calf Creek Falls, Grand Staircase Escalante National Monument, UT ... | reverse complement strand
CGCGCTATGTCGCGAAGAACGTCGTGGCCGCCGGCCTGGCCGACAAGTGCACCATCCAGGTCTCCTACGCCATCGGCGTGGCGAAGCCGCTCTCGGTGTATTTCGACCTGCACGGCACCGGCCATGATGTGGACGAGGTGAAGCTGGCCAAGGTGATCCAGGACATGGTGAACCTTTCGCCGCGCGGCATCCGCGAGCACCTGCACCTGAACCGCGCGATCTACGTCCCGACCTCCAGCTATGGCCATTTCGGCCGCACGCCGGATGAAGAGAAGGGCACCTTCACCTGGGAAAGGACCGACCTGGTCCCCGCGTTGAAGGCCGCCTTCGGGCGCTGACCGATTCCCCAAGAGATCGCTTTGCGCTCTCTTGGGGACCCCGGATTGGTTGCCGTCCTGTCGGGACGGTTCATCCTCGTGTGGCAAAGCCACGCGAGGCTTCCAGGGGGCGGAACGGCCCCGCAGGCACGGCCCCATGACATCTGACCATCCTGCCGACCCGGACGACTGGCCCGAGGGGATTCCGCATCGCCTCTATGGGCGGCGGCGGGGCAAGAAGCTGCGCCCGCGGCAGGAGCGGCTGCTGGCCGAGGCGCTGCCGCGGCTGCGCTTCACCGATCTCGGCTTCGCCGCGGGCTCCGATGCGCTCTGGTTCGAGGTGGGCTTCGGCGGCGGCGAGCACACGCTGGCGCAGATGCGCGCCAACCCCGGCACAGCCATCATCGCGAGCGAGGTCTATGAGCACGGCCTCTGCTCGATCCTCAGCGAGATCATCCCGGAGGGCGAGGAAGCCACCTTTTCCCCGCCGCCGCGGCTGCGCCTCTGGCCCGAGGATGCGCGGGAATTGCTGATGGCGTTGCCCGAGGCCAGCCTCGATCGGCTCTTTCTCATGTTCCCCGACCCTTGGCCCAAGTCGCGCCACGCCAAGCGCCGCTTCGTGCATCCGGAGATGATCCCCATCGTGGCCCGCGCGCTCAAGCCGGGCGGAATCTGGCGCGTGGCCAGCGATGATCCGACCTACCAGGCTTGGGTGACCGAGGTCTTCGCGGCCCAGGACGTCTTTGTCGGCGCGCCGCCCGCGGCGCGGCGCCCGGAAGGTTGGCCGCCCACCCGATATGAGGCCAAGGCCGTCGCGGCGGCCCGCAAACCCCTCTACTGGGAATGGCGTCGCGTGCGTTGAGCCCCCTTTCGTGGCGGTGAAGCTTCAGCCTAGCATCACGCATGATCAGGTGGTCTTTCTCCTGCCGGCTTGCCGGCCTCGCTCTGCTGGCGCTTTGGCTCGATGCCGGCGCGGCCCTGGGCAAGGGGCCCGCGCCGGAGGCGGCGAGCTGCGACGCCAAGCAGATGATCCTCATTCAGCATGCCTTCAACGTGGCTGAGCGCAGGACGGCCGCTGCGATCGCGTTCCTCGACGCGGCACCGTACCATCCACATGTGCGTGAATGGTTCGGCACCACGCCTCCGCCCAAGGTGCGCGTGCGCCTTGCCCGTACGCAGGAGCTGCTGCGGCCGGAGCGGCGGCCGCCTCATATCTGCGGCACGGCCGAAGCGTGCGGCAACCGTCCAGTCTTCGCCATCGCCAACCTGGTGCGTCGCACGGTGATGCTCTGCCCCTTGTTCTTCCAGGCCCGCAACGAGGGCGCGGATTCACGCCCCGGCGTGATCGTGCATGAGATGACGCATCTGGCGGCCGGGACCGGGGACATGGCCTATGGCCGCAGCGCCGCCCTGGCGCTCGCCCGCAAGCAGCCGGACCGCGCCGCGCTCAACGCAGACAATTACGAGTATTTCGTCGAGTTCCTGCCCGATCGCGCGGCGGCGCTGCCCGCTCCGCGATAGCCTGTTGGCGCGCGCCGGCTTTGCTGGCTAGGCTCGCCTGCAAAATACCAGGGAGAGAACGCATGCAACGCCGCGACCTGCTGGCGCTCGCCGCCGCTACGCCGCTGCTCCGCCCGGCCGTGGCCCAACCCGCGTGGCAGCCCGACCGGCCGATCCGCATCATCGTACCCTTCCCGGCAGGCGGAGCGACCGATGTCTGGGCGCGCCTGGTGGCTGAGCCGATGAGCGAGATGCTGCGCGTGCCCGTGCTGATCGAAAACCGCTCGGGTGCGGCCGGCATGATCGGCGCCGACGCTGTCGCGAAGGCGGCCCCTGACGGTCACACGCTGCTGTTCACCATCACGCCGCTGGTGCAGTCGCCAATCGTGCTGGGCAATGCGCCTTATGATGCCGTTCGCGACTTCACGCCGATCGGCCAGATGGGCACGACGACGCTGATCTTCATGATCCGCAGCGAGTTTCCGCCCCGCAACCTGCAGGAGTTCATCGCCTTCGCGCAGGCCGAGGCCCGTGCCGGGCGGGGGCTCAACCTGGGCTCCTGGGCGGCGGGATCGAGTGCGCATGTCTTCGCGCTCGCCATGAACAACAAGCTCAACCTGGGCATGACGCATGTGGCCTATCGCGGCGAGGCGCCCATGGTGGTGGCTTATCTCTCGCGCGAAGTGGATGCGGGCATCAACAGCCTGACCAGCACGCGCGAGCACATCGTGAGCGGCCGGCTGCGCCCGCTGGCCGCCTTGGGCGATACGCGCGCGGCCAGTTTGAACGAGGTGCCGACCTTCATCGAGCAGGGTGTGGATGTGGGGCGCGGCTGGTCGGGCTTCGCGGGGCTGCTGGGCCCGGCCAACATGCCCGTGGCCGTGCATGCGCGGCTGGTCCAGGTGTTCCGCGACACCATGCATCGCGAGAACATCCGCCAACGCCTGCTGGCCATGGACACCGACCCCGTCTGGCTCGGCCCCGAGGATTTCGGCGCGGCCATCATTCGTGTGCGCGACATCTGGACCGAGTTGACGCGCGGGATGGACCTGCAACTGCGCTGATTGCGTTACCTGACCTTCTCGAAGGTGAAGGTGTTGGAGAGGGTAAGGAGCGCCGCACCCGGCCGGCGCGAGAAGAAGCTCTCCTCGCGCAGATCCCGCAGCACCAGGCCTTGCCAATCGGCCAGTTCCAGGATGGCGCGCTGCGGGATGGCGTGCATCTCCATCTCCGCGCTCGGTGTGCCTGCGAGGTATGAGGCGACGTCGAAGCGATAATCCTGGATCCAGACCGGGATCTGAAACATGGCGAGACCGCCCGTCGCCAGTGCCCGGAAGGTGTGGCGCAGGATGTTCATCGCAACCGGCGGCGGGCTGTGCTGCAGCACGATGCGCGAATACCAGAAGTCGCAGCTTTCGACCGGCATCAGGCGGTCCGGCATCACCTGGGTCAGCGTCACATGGGCGAAGCCGGCGTGGCGAAAGGTCTCCCGGGCGAGATGGAGATGCGGCGCCGAGATGTCGAGGCCGGTCACTTGCGCGAAGCGCCGCGCCAGCTGCAGCGTTACGCGGCCCACGCCGCAGCCGTAATCCACGCAGTGCCGGAACTCACCGGCGCTGCGGCCGATGCGTGCCAACGTCGCATCCACGACTTGCGCGTCCCAGGCGCCGGCGCCGTAAAACGCCTCCAGATTGTCCGCGATGTTGTGCGGCAGGAAGCGCTCATCGGTCAGCACTGACCAGTGCGGCGCCGTCTCGCCCGCGCGGGTCCAATAGGCGCCGGTCTTGCCGGCCATCAGGGCGAGGGTGGCGGCGTCCGCCTCCGTCTCTACCGGGTTCGCCGGCGCGTCCAGCGGCGGCATGGCGTGAATATTGGCGCCGTGCCGAACGCCGAACTCGGCGCTCGCGGCCAGCGCCTTTCCGAAGGCCTGAAGGTCGGGCCAGGCGGCCCGGGCGTCGGCGATCACCTCCTCGCTCTCGGGATCGCGGCCGAGCAGCATCCGATAACCGAGGATGACCTCTTCGCGCGTCAGCGTGGCCCGCAAGTCATTGGGCAAGGGCGGCCTCCACGGCGGCGCCAAAGCGATCGAGGATCATGCCGATCTCCTCGGCCGTCACGTTATACGGGGGGGCGAGGATCACATGGTCGCCGCGCAGGCCGTCGATCGTGCCTCCCATCGGGTAGCAGCCGAGGCCGCGCGCATAGGCCTCGCGCTTCACGCGCTCATTGATCTTCAGCGCGGGGTCGAAGACCGCCTTGCTGCCGCGATCCTGCACCAGTTCGATCGCCCAGAAGAGGCCGCGGCCGCGGATATCGCCGACATGGCGGTGATTGCCCAGGCGCTCGGTCAGCCCCTGCTCCAGCAGCGCGCCCATGGCGTTCACGTTGGCGAGCAGGTCTTCCTGGGCGATCACCTCCTGCACGGCGAGAGCGGCCGCGCAGGCCATGGGATGCGCCTGGTAGGTGTGGCCGTGCATGAAGCCGCCGGAGCCATCGCGGATGGCCGCGATGACGCGCCCCTGCACGAGAATGCCGCCGATGGGCTGGTAGCCGCCGCCGAGCCCCTTGGCGATGACCTGGATATCGGGCGCAACGCCCTCCTGCTCCCAGGCGTGCATGGTGCCGACGCGGCCCATGCCGCTCATGACCTCGTCGAGGATGAGCAGCGCGCCGTGGCGATCACAGATCTCGCGCACCTTCTGGAAATAGCCAGGCAGGGCGGTGACGCAGCCCAGCGTGGCGCCCACCACCGTCTCCGCGCAGAAGGCGATGACGTTCTCGGGGCCCAGGCGCTGGAACTCCGCCTCCAGCTCATCGGCCAGGCGTTGGACGTAATCGGCGTCGCTCTCGTGATCCGCGCGGTCGCGATAGCTGTAGCAGGGCGAGACGTGGCTGAAGGCCTGGCTCAGGATCGGCGCATAGGGCGCGCGGCGCATGGCGTTGCCGCCGGCGGCGAGGGCACCCAGCGTGTTGCCGTGATAGCTCTGGCGGCGGGCGATGTAGCGGGTGCGCTGGGGCTCGCCTTTCTCCACGAAATATTGACGCGCCATCTTGAGCGCGGCCTCCATGCCCTCGCTGCCCGATGAGACGAAATAGGCATGCGTCAGTCCACCCGGTGCGTGGCCGACGAGCATATCCGCGAGGCGCTCGGCGCTCTCGCAGGAGAAGAGGGCGGTGTGGGCGTAGGTGAGCTTCCCGAGCTGCGCTTGCATCGCGGCCAGTACATGCGGGTGGCCGTGGCCCAGGCAGGCGACGGCGGCTCCGCCGCTGCCGTCGATCACCGAATGACCGGTGGCTTCCCGGAGCCAGATTCCCTGGCCGGAGACGGCGACGGGAGGGGCGACCTTGAGGTTGCGATGGACGAGGTGAGAGGTGCTCATGTGCATCAGCCTATCGCGCCCTCAGGGCGGTGTCAGCACACCCACGGCAGCGCCCATCATGCAGCAGGCGAGCGTGGCCGCCGCCAGCGAGGGGAGGCCCAGGGAAACAATCTCGGCGCGGCGGTCGGGACACATGGCGCACATTCCACCCAGCATGATGCCCAGCGAGCCGAAATTGGTGAAGCCGCACAGCGCGTAGGTCAGGATCACGCGCGACCTCTCGCTCAGTCCCGCGCCACCGCTGCGCGCGAGGTCCAGATAAGCCACGAACTCGTTCACCACCAGTTTCACGCCCAGGGATTGCGCGACCGTCGCAGCTTCGTGAGCCGGCACGCCCATGGCCCAGGCGAGCGGCCAGAAGACAACCCCCGCGATCTGCTGCAATGAGATGCCAAGCAGCGGTTGCAGCACCTCATTCCCCAGCGCCACCAGAGCGACGAAGACGATCAGAGTGGCCATGATGCCGAGCAGCAGTTGCAGCCCATCATTGGTGCCCTGAACCAGCGCCTCCATGGTGCTGGAGTAAAGCGGCGGTGCTTCGGCCTCTCCCTCGGTCACGCCCTGCCCGGGGATCATCAGCAGCCCGACCAGGACGGCGGCCGGTGCGCCGATCAGCGACGCGGCGAGCAATTGCCCCGCCGCGTCTGGCACCACCGGCCCGATGATCATCGCATAGACCACCAGCATGTTGCCGGAGATGGTGGCGAGGCCCGCCACCATCACCACGAAAAGCTCGGACCGCGTCAGCCTCGCGAGCCATGGCCGGATGAGGAGCGGCGCCTCCACCATGCCCACGAACACATTGGCCGCGACGGAGAAGCCCGCCGCGCCGCCGAGGCCGAAGAGCCGCCGCAACCCATGCGCCAGGCCGCGCACGACAAAGGGCAGGATGCGCCAGTGGTAGAGCACCGCCGACAGCGCGCCCACCAGCAGCACCAGCGGCAGCGCCTGGAAGAAGAGGATGAAGGAGGAGCCGGGCGTGACCTCCGCGAAGGGCAGGGGCCCGCCGCCCAGATAGCCGAAGACCAACGCCGTGCCGGCTTGTGTGGCGCGCGCCAGCCCATCCACGGCACGGCCGATCAGCGCGAACCCGGCACGAATTGGTGGCACGTAGAGCAGCAGCGCGGCCAGGCCGATCAGGCCCAGCAGGCCGCCTGCGATGACGCGCCAGGAGGCATCCCGGCGGAAGCCGCCCAGGGCCCAGGCGACAAGGCAGAGAAGGAGAAGGCCGAGGGCGGATTGGAGTTGGAGAGACGTCAAAAAAGGGCCTCCGGCGGCTGGGGCCGGGGGCCCCAGCCGCCTTTACGAACGGGGTCCGGAGTCCGTGACCCCGGCCGCCGGAGGCCCCTAAGCTTCTTCTTCATCCACCACCCCATCCTCAATCCCCAGCACCCCGCCCGACTGATCGCCTGGCAGCGCCTCGATCGTCTTCAGCTTGCGCGCGATCTGCCGCGTGCGGCTCTGCGCCTCGCCGATGGTCTTGGTGACGGTGCCGACCTGCTTGCCCAGCTTGTCCAGCACATCCGCCATCTTGCCCATCTCGCCCTTCGTCGCCGAGAGCAATTCGCGCACGGATTCCGCGTTCTTCGAGAGCGCCAGCGTGACATGCCCCAGTTGGATCGTCCGCAGCAGCGCCGGCAACAGCGAGGGGCCGAGGATCAGCACACGGTGATTCCGGCCGATATCGTCGATCAGCCCGGGGATGCGCGCGACCTCGGCGTAGAGCCCCTCGGTCGGGAGATACATCACGCCGAACTCCACCGTGCGCGGCGGGAGGATGTACTTCTCCGCGATCTTCTTCGCCTCACCGCGGATACGGATTTCCAGCGCCTTGCGCGCGGCCGCCTCGGCGATGGGGTCGGCGGCTTCCCAGGCATTGAGCAGGCGCTCGTAATCCTCGATGGGGAATTTCGCATCCACCGGCAGCAGCACCCGCGCCTCGCCCATGGTGGGCATGACCACCGCGAATTCCACGGAATCCGCACTGTTCTCGCGCAGGCGGACATTCACCTCGTAGCTGCCCTCGGGGAGGATATCGTCCAGCAGGGCCTTCACCTGCGTCTCGCCCCAGCCGCCGCGCGTCTTCACATTGCCGAAGAGGCGCTTGATGTCGCCGATCTGGCCGGTGACCGCCTGGATCTCGCCCATCGCCTTCTGCACGGCGGTGAACTGGTCGATCACGCGGGCGAAGCTTTCGTTCATCTGCTTCTCGACCGCGCCGGCGAGTTGCTCATTCACGGATTTCTGGATTTCGGCCAGGCGCTTCTCGCTGATCTCGCGCATCTCCGTGAGCTTCTTGTCCAGCACCTCGCGCGAGCGCGCGGTCTCGGCGCTCATGGCCTCCTGCGTGGCCTTGGCATCGCCGGTGAGTCGCTCCAGCAGGGATTTCTCCATGGCGGCGAGGGCCTCGGTCTGCCTCAGCAGCGCTGCGTTCAGCAGCTTGGCCTGCTCCACCGCGAAGCCCTGGACGACGCTGCCCAGCGCCAATTCGCTGGAGGTGAGGGCCGCCTTCACCTCGCCTGTCAGGGCGCCCAGCCGTTCGCCCTGGCGCTCCTGAGCGGCTTGCAGCAGGGAAAGGGTCGGATCGGTGACGGGTTTGCGGATCAGCAGCACGGCGAGCACCGCGAGAAGGAGCAGCAGCACCAGGCCCAGCAGCGCTACGTCCAAAGCCACGAATCACGCCCCCGTTGAGAAACCCACGCCTCCAAGGTGACGCAGAAGCGGCGTGTCAGTCCAGCGCGGCGCGAGCGATGGCGGCGGCGTGGATGCCCGCGCAATCCAGCAGGGGGAAGGGCGCCTGCCCGCCCGGAAAAGCAAGGGCGAGATCGGTGCCGCCGAGCATGATCGCCTCGGCGCCTCGGGCCATCAGGGCCTGGCCGGCCTGGAGGAAGATGTCACGCTCGGCCTCGGTCACCGCGCCGCGACTGGCCATGTCCATGTAGGCGGTATGGACCTGCTCCTGCATCTCGCCCTCCGGCGCCAGAACTTCGGTGCCGGGCAGGGCGCCGTAGAAGCGCGTCCGCATAGGGATGTTGTTGCCGATGATCCCGAGGCGGCGATGGCCGGCCGCCTGCACCGCGTTGTTCACCTCGGTCAGGATGCTGATGACGGGCAGCGGTGACACCGCCCGAAAGGCGTCCAGGCAAAAGTGACCCGCGATCGAGGTGATGGCGACCGTCTCCGCCCCCGCGGCCTTGAGACCTGCCGTGAGGCGCAGATAGACCGCCGCCTGGGCCTGCGTATCCCCGGCTCCGAGGTTGCGCCGCAAGGTGGGCAGATCGGCATGCGCCATGGTGAGGTCGAGGGTCGCACCCCGCGCCTCGGCGATGGCGATGATGGTTCGGTAGTAGAAATCCGTGGCAGCGGGCCCGATGCCGACGATCATGCCCACATGCATGGCACGCTCCTCAATGGCGGAAGTGGCGCATGCCCGTGAAGACCATGGCGAGGCCCGCCGCATCGGCGGCCGCGATGACTTCGGCATCGCGCATGGAGCCGCCCGGCTGGATCACAGCCGTCACCCCCGCGGCGGCGGCAGTCTCGAGGCCATCGGCGAAGGGGAAGAAGGCGTCGGAGGCGACGACGCTGCCCACGGCCAGGGGCTGGTCGAGCCCGGCGGCCTTGGCGGCGGCCTCGGACTTCCAGGCGGCGATGCGGCTGCTCTCCACGCGGTTCATCTGCCCCGCGCCGATGCCGACGGTGGCCAAGTTCTTGGCGTAGATGATGGCGTTGGACTTCACATGCTTGCAGACGCGGAAGGCGAAGAGCAGATCCGCCATCTCCGCCGCACTCGGCGCGCGCTTGGTGACGACGCGCAACTCGCTCTCCGTCACGCGCCCGGCATCGCGCGACTGCGCGAGGAAGCCGCCGGCGACGCTGCGGAAAGTCATGCCCGGCGCTGTCGGGTCGGGCATCCCGCCGGTCAGCAGCAGGCGGAGATTTTTCTTGCGGGCGAAGATGGCGCGCGCGGCCTCATCGGCGTCGGGCGCGATCACCACCTCGGTGAAGATGGCGGTGATCTTCTCGGCCGCCGCCGCGTCCAGAACCCGATTCGCGGCGACGATGCCGCCAAAGGCCGAGACGGGATCGCAGAGCAGCGCGCGGTCCCACGCGCTCGCCAGATCATCGGCGATGGCGATGCCGCAGGGGTTGGCGTGCTTCACGATGACGATGGCGGGCGCGTCGAATTCCGCGCAGGCCTCATAGGCCGCGTCCGTGTCGTTCAGATTGTTGTAGGAGAGCTCCTTGCCCTGCACCTGCTTCGCGGTGGCGATGCCCGGTCGTGCGCTGCCATCGAAGTAGAAGCCGGCCTTCTGATGGGGGTTCTCGCCATAGCGCAGCGTCTGCGCGAGTTGCCCGGCGAAGGCGAGGCGCGGCGGGAAATCCTGGCCGAGCTGGCCGGCGAACCAGCTGGAAATCGCGGCGTCATAGGCCGCCGTGCGGGCATAGGCGGCGGCGGCCAGCTCGCGGCGGAGTTCGGCGCTGGTGCCACCGCTCGCCTCGATCTCGGCGGTGATGCGGGCGAGATGCGCGGGCTCGGTCACCACCACCACATGGGCGTGGTTCTTCGCGGCGCTGCGGATCATCGCGGGGCCGCCGATGTCGATATTCTCGATGCAATCCTCGAAGGCCGCACCCTTCGCGACCGTCGCCTCGAACGGGTAGAGGTTCACCGCGACGAGATCGATCGGCGCGATGGCGTGCTCCGCCATCTGCGCCAGATGCGCCGCATCATCGCGCCGGCCGAGGATGCCGCCATGCACCTGCGGCACCAACGTCTTCACGCGACCGTCGAGGATTTCCGGGAAGCCCGTGTGCTCGCTGACGTCCTTCACCGGGATGCCGGCCGCGCGGATCGCCTGTGCCGTGCCACCGGTGGAGAGGATCTCCGCCCCGCGATCGGCCAGGAAGCGGGCGAATTCCACGATGCCCGTCTTGTCGGAGACGGAGAGGAGGGCGCGGCGAATGGCCAAGGGGTTGGTATCATTCATGGTCATAATCCCAACAGGTCGAGTGTGCGGCCCACCACCGCGCTCTCGGTAAATCTTTCCCGGGCGCGAGCGAGGCCTGCGGCCCCCATCCTTTGCCGCAGGGGGGCGTCCGCCGCCAGCCGGGCCAGCGCAGCCCCGAGTGGCGCCGCCTGCATGGGCGGCACCAGAAGCCCGGTCTCCTCCGGCACCACCTGCTCCCGGCAGCCGCGGATGTCGGAGGCGATGACGGGCAGGCCGCTCAGCATCGCCTCGATCACCGACATGGGCAGGCCCTCGAAATGGCTGGGCAGCGTGAAGATGTCGGCGGCCTGGAGCAGCCGTGCCACATCATGCCGGTAGCCCAGCATGCGAAGCCGGGGGCCGAGGGCGGCCGCGGCACGCGCGAAATGCGGCGTGAGATCCTCGCCATGGTCTGAGGCCAGGCGCTCACCCACCACCCAGAGCTGCGCATGGGGCACGCTCTCCATGGCCTGGAGCAGCTCCGGCCAGCCCTTGTGGCGCACGAGGCGGGAGATGCCGATGACGACGCAATCCTGCGCTCCTATGCCCATCTCGGCGCGCAGCGCGGCGCGGGCCTCGGCATCCGGGTGGAAGATCGCGGGATCCCTCCCATTGCCGGCGGCGGTCGCACCGCGATGGATCCAGAGGCGGCGCGCATCGGCAGCCTCCTCCTCGCTCACTGTCAGGAAGGTGTCGGTCATGCGCCCGCCCGCCCATTCGACGCCGAGCGAGAGGCCGCGCCGCCAAAGGGGGCCGGGCTGGTTGAACAGGAAGCCGTGGCAGGTATAGGCGATGCGGGGCACGCCCTCGGCCTTGGCCGCCGCGCGCGCCAGGAAGCCCGAGATGGGCATGTGCGCATGCACCAGGTCGAAGCGCTCCTTGCGCATGATGCGGCGCAACTCGCGGAAGGCGGGGAGATGCGCGCGGGGGTTCAGGCTGCGCTGCATCGCCACGGGAATGATCCGGAAGCCCTCGGCGCGCGCGATGTCGAGCAGCGGGCCCTCGGCCGAGACGCCCACCACCTCATGCCCGCGGGCGCGGGCACCCCGCATCAGCGGCAGCAGGAAATGCCGCAGCGAGAAATCCACATTGGCGAGCTGCAGGATCTTGATGGGCTGGTCCGCCTAGGCCTCGCCGCCCGGGATCACGCGGCTGATCGCCCATTGCACCGTCTCCGCCTCGCCATCCGAGGTGAGGACGATCTGGCTGGAGCGGCGCGGTTCGGCGGCGAGATAGACGCTCTCCTCCAGCTCCACGCGGGCGCCGCGGGCGCGGAAGCGCCAGCCCTGGCCGCCGGGCAGGCGCATGAGTACGCCGCCCTCCTCCTCCTGGAGGACGGCCGTGACCGCGGGGTGCAGGTGGAAGCGGATGGCCCAGGCGGTGGCGGGGCCGGGGAAGGGCTCCAGCGCGTCCTCGCCGCGAAGGTCGTCGCCGCTTTCGGAGAGGTAGAGGCGGCGGCGATGCACCACGCCATGGGTGCGGCGATAGCCGTCATGGCTGATGTCGAGCCATTGCGCACCATTGGCTTCCTGCCGCTCGATCTCCACGCGCTCTGGGCGGCGGCCGAGGCCTTCCTCACGCAGTTCGGAGGAGTTGGTGTCAGCCAGCGTCAGGGTCGAATGGGCGGCGGTGCCGCGCAGCGCATCGCGCCAGGCGGCATCGGCGGCGGGGGCGGCGCCGCAGTTCACGATCAGCCGGTCGCGCCCCACGGACATTTCGAAGGAAAGCGTGCCGGCATGTGCCGTGCGATCGGCGCCGCGGGGCAGGCCCGAGGCGGGGTCGGCAGGCCGGCCGGGCGGCGGCGCGCCGCAATCGGCGATGATGAGCGTCCTGCCCGCCGCGATACGCTGGAAGCCCGTCTCCTCCAGCAGCATGGGCGCGCGGCCCTTGGCCAACCCCTGCGCGAGGACGACATCCACCAGCGAGGGCGCCTCCTCCCGCGTGCTGTTGAACAGCGCGAGCGACATGTCGCCATGGCGGAACAGGCGCAGCGCCTGGCCCGCGCGCTCAAGCGCGAGGGAGAGTTGAGGTGGCGAGGCGACGCCCACGCCGTTCAGGAGGTTGCGGATCTCGATGAGGTCCTGCAGCGCCAGGAGCTGCACCGCCGGGCTGCGCTCGACATGGCCGCCATCGGGGTGGAATTGGCGCTCCAGTTCGGGGCCGAGGAAGCGCAGCGCCCGCGTCATCCAGGCCTCTTCCTCCAACGCCACGGCGGCGGCGATGCTGCCCTTGAGCACGACCAGGCCGCCGCGATGCGCGGCCTCGGCCGGCAGGCTGGCTGAGAGCGCCCGGCCATCGAGAGCGAGGCGCTGGAGCAGTTGCTTGCGGAAGCCGTCCTCGGCCGTGGCGGCCAGGAAATCCCAGTGGCCCAGCCAGGCGGAGATGCGGGCGGCGGCGACTTCCGGCGCCTGGGCCATGGGCTCGGCCGCGCCACGGGCCAGCCAATCCTCGGTCAGGTCGCGCGCCATGACGCGGGCGGCGTCCGTCCCCAGCATCCGCAGGTCACGCAGCCAGGCGAACCCGTGTGCGGCCTGGCGCCAGAGCACGGGGCCCCCGATGGGCGTCCAGTCATTCAGCAGACGGACGGAGCCCAGCACCTCAAACTCGCCCCGCAGCAGGCGAGCACCACGGGCGGCGTCGCCCGGCCAGAGGTCCCGGAACGAGCGGGCCGGTGCGTCGGGCACGCGCATCGGCTTGAGCCGCGTGAAGAGCCCCCGGACGCCGCGAAACACATCTGCCATCAGGCGCCCCCCCTCAACCCGGCGATGGCCTGGGCGTAATCGGCCGCGCCGAACACCGCGGTGCCGGCCACCAGCACATCAGCGCCGGCGGCAATGCAGTCGGGCGCAGTCTTGAGCGTCACGCCGCCATCCACCTGCAGCGCGATCTCGCGGCCGGATTCGGCGATCATGCGGCGAAGGGCCGCGATCTTCGGCAGTTGGCTGTTCAGGAAGGACTGCCCGCCGAAGCCCGGATTGACCGACATGACAAGGATGAGGTCCGTCAGGTCCAGGACATGCGCCAGGCTCTCGATGGGCGTTGCCGGGTTCAGCACCACCCCGGCCTTCTTGCCGAGCGCGCGAATGGTCTGGAGGCTCCGGTGCAGATGGGGCCCGGCCTCAGGGTGCAGGCTGATCACGTCGGCGCCCGCCTCGGCAAAGGCCGCCAGGTAGGGGTCGGCGGGGGCGATCATGAGGTGGACGTCGAAGGGCATGGCGCTGTGCTTGCGTAGCGCCTTGATGAGGCCCGGGCCGAAGCTGATGTTCGGCACGAAATGCCCGTCCATGATGTCAAGGTGCAGCCAGTCCGCGCCGGCGGCTTCGATGGCACGCACCTCCTCACCCAGGCGGGCGAAATCGGCGGCGAGCAGCGAGGGGGCTATACGGATTTCGGACATCGGACCCGGAGAGGAAAACTGCTCTTCCGGTTAGCCTATTCATCCCCGCCTGCAAACCTTCGCCGGCGGGGATGGGGACAGGAAATCAGCCTTCGAGCACGCCGCGCGAGCCGCCGATGATCGACAGGAACTCTCGGCGCGTCGCGTCATTCGTGCGGAACTCACCCAGCATGCGGGACGTGACCATCGAGACGCCCGGCTTGTGGATGCCACGCGTGGTCATGCACTGATGCGCCGCCTCGATCACCACGGCCACGCCCTTGGGCTTGAGGACGCTCTCGATGGTGTTGGCGATCTGCGCCGTCAGCTTCTCCTGAATCTGGAGGCGCTTGGCGTAGGTCTCGATCACCCGGGCGAGCTTGGAGATACCCACCACGCGGCCGTTCGGCAGATAGGCGATGTGCGCCTTGCCGATGATGGGAACCATGTGATGTTCGCAATGGCTCTCGAGGCGGATGTCGCGCAGGACGACCATCTCGTCATAGCCGTCCGTTTCCTCGAAGGAGCGGGCGAGCATCTCGACGGGGTCATGGCCATAGCCCGCGAAAAACTCCTCATAGGCGCGGGCGACGCGGGCGGGGGTGTCCACCAGGCCCTCGCGATCGGGGTCGTCGCCGGCCCAGAGGAGGAGCGTCCGCACCGCAGCTTCGGCTTCGGCGCGGCTCGGACGGGTGAGGGCGCTTTGCGTGTCGTCGGCCTTGGCGCTGGCGGGCAACTGGATGTTCATGGCTTTCGGAATTCCTTGGAGGTCTGCATCAGCCCCGAGATGGCGCCGCGTCAGCCCTTCGATTTGGCCAGATGGGGCGGCGGCGTGACTCCGCAAGGCACCCCGGGCCGGAGCGCCTGCGATTCAGTGGATGCCGCCCTGCTGGTGCGGGCTGTCGAGCGAAAAGGCGGGCACGGCGGCGTCGAATTCCTCGCCCGTTCCCGTGACGATCATGTGGTAGGTGCCGCGCATGAAGCCCGAGGGCGTGGGAAGCGGCGTGCCGGAGGTGTAGTCGAAGCTCTCGCCGGGTTCGAGGATGGGCTGCTCGCCGACCACGCCCTCACCATGCACGCGCATCTCGCGGCCCATGCCGTCGGTGATGATCCAGCTGCGCTTGAGCAGTTGGACCGTGGCGGGGCTGAGGTTTTCGATCTGCACCTTGTACGCCCAGACATAGCGCCCCGCCTCGGCGTCGGACTGATCGGCCAGGAAGAAGGGGCGGATGGTGACCCGGACGCCGCGGGTGACGGTGGTGTAGGGCTTCATGCGCGGCGCATCGCGGCGGTGGCGAGGCCGGCGCCGATCAACATTCCGCCGCCCAGCCGGTTGAAGCCACGGCGGATGGAAGGCTGGCGCACCGCGTCCGAGAGCTTGCCGGCCAGCAGCGCGTAGCCCATCGCGTTCAGCGCGCCCAAGCCCACGAAGGTCATGAGCACGAGCGCGGCCTGCGGCAGGAAGGGGGCCACGGGGTCGAGGAATTGCGGCACGAAGGCCACGAAGAAGGCGATGCTCTTGGGGTTCAGCACCGTCACCAGGAAGGCGTCCCGGAAGGCGTGCCGGGCAGGGAGCGCGACCGCCTCCCCGACCGGCGCGCGCCAGAGCCTGACGCCGAGCCAGATGAGATAGGCGGCGCCCAGCCACTTCGCGACGGTGAAGGCGGCGGCACTGGCGGCCAGCAGCGCGCCGAGGCCGGCGAGCGAGGCGGCGAGCGCGACCGCATCGCCCAGCGCCACGCCGCCCACGGTGGGCAGCGCCGCGCGCCACCCGCCGCCGAGCGAGCGGCCGAGGATGAAGACCACGACCGGCCCCGGGATCATCACGGCGATGAGCGAGGCGAGCGCGAAGGCAAGCCAGGTTTCGAACGTCATGCCCGCATCATGCCACGCCGGGGGTCGCCGGTGCTACTCCGCCGCGCGCAGGCTGCCGGCGCTGCCCACGGCATCCAGTGCTTCGGCGAGGTCCTCGATCAGGTCTGCCACATCCTCGAGGCCGACCGAGAGCCGCACCGTGCCGTCGGTGATGCCGAGCTTCGCGCGCTCCTCCGGCCCGATCCGCATATGGGTCGTGGTGGCGGGATGCGTGGCGAGAGACTTGGAATCACCGAGATTGTTCGAGATGTCCACGATCTGGAGCGCATTCATGAAACGGAAGCAGGCCTCTTTGCCGCCCTTGATGTCGAAGGTGACGAGCGTGCCGCCGCCCGACATCTGCCGAACCGCCAGCGCATGCTGCGGGTGGTCGGCGCGGAAGGGGTAGAGCACACGCGAGATCTCGGCGCGCTCGCTCAGGAAATCGGCGACGGCGGCGGCGTTGCGGCACATCTGGTCCACGCGCAGCTTCAGCGTCTCCAGCCCCTTCAGGATCACCCAGGCATTGAAGGGCGACATGGCGGGGCCGGTGTTGCGGATGAAGGGCATCAGCACCTCCTCCACCCACTTCTTCTTGCCGAGCACGGCGCCGCCCAGCACGCGGCCCTGGCCGTCCATGTGCTTGGTGCAGGAATAGACGACGACATCCGCGCCCTGCTCGAAGGGCTTCTGCAGGAGCGGCGTGGCAAACACGTTGTCCACGACCACCAGCGCGCCCGCGGCATGCGCCAGCTTGCAGACAGCCACCACGTCCACGAGCTCGAGCATGGGGTTGGACGGGCTTTCAAGCAGCACCATCGTCGCCGACTTGCTCAAGGCGGCCTCCCACTGGGCCATGTCCGTGCCGTCCACGAATTCGGCGATTATGCCGTAGCGCGGCAGCAAGGTGCTCACGATCCAGTGGCAGGAACCGAACAGCGCGCGGGAGGCGACGAGGCGATCGCCGGTCTTGAGGTGAGAGAGCAGGGCGGAATGCACCGCCGCCATGCCGGTCGCCATCAGGCGGCAGGCTTCCGCGCCCTCGATCGCGCAGAGGCGATCTTCCAGCATCGTCGTCGTCGGGTTGGCGAAGCGACTGTACTGGTAGTGCTCGATCTCGTTCTTGAAGGTCGCTTCCGCCTGCTCGGCACTGTCGTAGACGAAGCCGGAGGTGAGGAACATCGCCTCGGCGGTCTCGCCGTGGTTGGAGCGGTTCAGGCCACCGCGGACGAGTTGCGTGGCGGGGCGGAGCTTGCGAGACATGATGATACCCTCATCCGAAAGATCGGTGAACAACCGGTATGGCGTCCGGCACCCTGGGCGGGGTGAGGGTCACGCCTCGCATGGAGGACGCTCCCTGGGCCGTTTAGCGCGCTTGTTTTCCGCTTCCCTAGGGAAACGACCCGGTTGGGACCTCGCCGCAAGCTGGCCGGACAAATCGCGAGGACATACATGGCATAGACCCCGGCGGCGGGGCGCGTCAATCATCCGGGTCATTGACGGCTGCAATTGAGAAATGCGAGGATTCTCAGGAATGAGCGCGCTCGATCCCGAAGTGGCCAATCAATTGGCCGAAGACCTGCCGCCGGACGTGTTCCGCACGATCATCTCGACCTTCGAGGATGATCTGACGCGGCTCGCGCAGGAGTTGGCGGCGGCGGCCCAGGCGGGTGACCAGGAGGGTTATGAGCGCGCGGCCCACAGCCTCGCCGGCGCTGCGGCGGCCGTCGGCGCCGTCGGGCTGGAGCGCGAGGCCCGGATTGCGATGGACCACCGCCAGCCGGAGCCGCCCGAGGTGGTGCTGCCGCGCCTGCTGAACGAGGCCAAGGCCGCCCTGCAGGCGTTGCACGCCCTGATCCATTGAGGATGCCCGCCTGATGCCGGCGCGCGTCCTTCTGGTCGAGGATACGCCGACCCAGGCCGAGATCGCGAAGGTGATGCTGCGCGACTTCGGGCATGAGATGCGCCACGCCGAGAGCGGAGGCGACGCTCTGGCCATGGCGCGGGACTGGCGGCCCGACGCCATCCTCGTGGACCTGGTGCTGCCGGATTTCTCCGGCATCGAGCTGATGCGCCGGCTGAAGGCGGCCCATGTGGACGCGACCTGCATCGTGCTCACTGCGCATGGCTCGGTGAATACCGCCGTCGAAGCCATGCGCGAGGGTGCGACTGACTTCCTGCTCAAGCCCTATGCCGCGGCCAGGCTGCGAGTCACGCTGGACAACGCGCTGGAGAAGCGTGCACTCCGCAAGGAGCTCGACACCGCCCGGACCGAGCTGGGCCGCGAGAGCTTCGGCGGCTTCATCGGCGCCTCGCCCGCCATGCAGGCGGTGTATCGCACGCTGGAGAATGTCGCGGGCTCGAAGGCGACCGTCTTCATCACGGGCGAAAGCGGCACCGGCAAGGAGGTGGCGGCCGAGACGCTGCACCAGGCGTCGCCACGCCGCGGCAAGCCCTTTGTCGCGCTGAATTGCGGCGCCATCCCGCGCGACCTGCTGGAGAGCGAGATCTTCGGCCATGTGAAGGGCGCCTTCACCGGCGCCACCGAGAACCGCGCGGGCGCCGCGCGCTCGGCCGATGGCGGCACGCTCTTCCTGGACGAGATCGGCGAGATGCCGATGGACATGCAGGTGAAGCTGCTGCGTTTCGTGCAGAGCGGAACCGTCACGCCGGTCGGCGGCACGCGGGCCGAGGCGGTGGACGTGCGACTGGTCTGCGCCACCAACCGTGACATCCTGGCCGAGGTGCAGGCGGGCCGCTTCCGCGAAGATCTGTATTATCGCCTCTATGTCGTGCCTGTGGTGCTGCCGCCGCTGCGTGCCCGCGGCGAGGACGTCCTGCTGATCGCCCGCCATTTGTTGCGCAACTTCGTGCGGGAGGAGGGCAAGCGGTTCGATCGCTTCGACGAGGAGGCAGAGGCCGCGATCCGCGCCTATCCCTGGCCCGGCAACGTGCGGCAATTGCAGAACGTGCTGCGCAATGCGGTGGTGCTGCATGAGGGCGAGGTGGTGACCCGCGCCATGCTGCCTGGGCTGCTGCTGCATGGCACGCCCGGCGCCACGCCGGCGCCCGCCAGCACGCCCGCTGCCACATCTGCCCTCCATGCGGCGATTCCGGCGGTGGAGCCGCTTGCGGTTTCGGAAAAGCGGCTGATCCTGGCTGCGCTTGAGCATACCGGACAGGACGTGCCGCGTGCGGCGGCCCTGCTGGAGGTCAATCCCAGCACGATCTACCGCAAGCTCACCGCCTGGAAAAAGGAGGGCTGACGCCGGCGCGTCAGACCATCAGCATGCCGCCATTCACATGAATGGTCGTGCCGGTCACCCAGGCCGCCTCATCCGAGGCGAGGTAGGCGACGGCCGAGGCCACGTCGCCCGCACTGCCCATCCGCTTCATCGGGATGCGGGAGAGCAGGGTGGATTTCTGCTCCTCATTCAGCTTGTCGGTCATCGGCGTCGCGATGAAGCCGGGGGCGACGACGTTGATCGTCACGCCGCGCGGCGCCACTTCCTGCGCCAGCGCCTTGCTCATGCCGATCAGGCCGGCCTTGGCGGCGGCGTAGTTCGCCTGGCCCGGATTGCCGGTGACGCCGACGATGGAGGCGATGGAGACGATTCGCCCCGCGCGGCGCTTCATCATGCCGCGCAGCGCCGCGCGCGCGAGGCGGAAGGGCGCGTTGAGGTCCACCTCCAGCACCGCGTTCCAGTCCTCATCGGCCATGCGCAGCGCCAGCATGTCCCGCGTGAAGCCGGCATTGTTCACGAGGATGTCGAGGCGGCCATGCGCGGCCTCGATGCCGTCCACCAGGGTGGCGGGCGCCGCCGGGTCATTCAGGTCGGCCGGCATGACGCTGGCGCGCTCGCCGAGCTCGGCGGCCACGGCGTTGAGCTCCGCCTCGCGCCGGCCGGTCAGCACCACATGCGCGCCTTGTGCGTGCAGCGCCTGCGCGATGCCGATGCCGATGCCGGAGGAGGCGCCGGTGACGAGGGCGATCTTGCCGGTCAGGTCGAACATGAGGGTCATTCCTTCGTCTCGCGCGTGAAGCGCTTCATCATGAAATAACGGGCATGGCCGGGCGGCGAGTCGGGCAGCGTGCCGAAGAGGGTGTAGCCGCGCTTCTCGTAGAAGGGCCTTGCCTGCCAGCTCAGCGTGTCGAGGTAAGCGCCGATGCAGCCGCGCGCCTGGGCTTCCGCCTCGATTCGGTCGAACATGGCGGTGCCGAGATCCTGGCCGCGCAGATCCTCCGGGAGGAAGACCATGAGCACGTGCAGCCAGGCCGCGTAGCAATGGGCCTGGATGCCGCCCGCGGGCGTGTCCTCGCTGTCGCGGAAGACCATGAGGCGGAGCGGCTTGTAGCCATGCTCGCCCACGAAGGCCCCGTTGAAGCCGCGGAAGCCCTCGACGAGGACGTCGAGCAGTGGCGTCTCTTCCGCCTCGGAGATGACCAGGCGCGTCACAGCGACTTCAGGAAGGCTTCGATGTCGGCCGGGTTGTTGATGGCAAGTGCTGTCGCCTCCGGCGCGTTGCGCTTCATCAGCCCGGTGAGGACCTTGCCCGCGCCGACTTCCGCGAAGCGGTTGCAGCCGGCGGCGACCATGGCGGCCACGCATTCGCGCCAGCGCACCGTGCCGGTCACCTGCTTCACGAGCAGGCCGCGGATCACATCCGGGTCCGACACGGGGGCGGCGGTGACGTTGGCGACGACAGGCACGGCCGGATGCGCCATGGCGGCCTTGCCGAGCGCCTCCTCCATCACGCGCGCGGCGGGCGCCATCATGGCGCAATGGAAGGGCGCGGAGACGGGCAGCAGCATGGCGCGCTTGATGCCGGCCGTCTTCGCGGCCTCGACCGCGCGCTCCACAGCGGGTTTGGCGCCGGAGATCACCACCTGTCCGCCGCCATTGTCATTGGCGACTTCCAGCACCTCCCCCTTCGCGGCCTCGGCGCAGATGGCGGCGGCCTGCTCCGCCTCGGCGCCCAGCAGCGCGGCCATGGCACCCTCGCCCGGGGGGACCGCGGCCTGCATGGAATCGCCGCGCAGCCGCAGGAGGCGCGCGGCGGTGGCGAGGTCGAAGCTGCCGGCGGCGGTCAGCGCGGAGTATTCGCCGAGGCTGTGACCCGCGACGAGCGAGACCTGGCGGGACATGTCGAAGCCGCCCTCCTTCGCCAGCACGCGGGCGATGGCGACGGAGACGGCCATCAGCGCCGGTTGGGCATTGGCGGTGAGGGTGAGTTCCTCGGCCGGGCCTTCGAACATGAGGCGCGAGAGCTTTTGGCCCAGCGCGTCATCCACCTCCTGGAAGGTCTCGCGGGCGATGGGGAAGGCGTCGGCGAGGTCGCGGCCCATGCCGGGGGCCTGGCTGCCCTGGCCGGGGAACACAAAAGCGAGGGACATGGCGGTTCCATGATTGACGTGTGACGGACGCCCCTTCGCGCCCAAGGGGGCGCGAGTCAACCTGGGCGCAAGCGGGATGCAAGCGGGGGGGCGGCCTTAGCTGCCAGGATCATCCGGCCGCATAGCGGCCGGCGCCGCCCAACCGACCGACTGACCCGGCGCAACCGTGGCGCGGCGAAGCCAAGCCGCCGGAGGCGGCGCCCGGCGCCTGAGGGCGGAGACAACCCATCGTCCGCGCGAGGCGCAGGTTGCGCTTACTCCGGCGTGAAGCCCGAGGCGCGGACGATGGGCCCCCACTCGTCCCGTTCCTGGCGGATGCGGGCGGCGAAGGCGGCGGGGCTTTCGGAGGTGCCGACGTTGAAGTCCAGCCGCTCCAGCGCCGTGCGCATCTCGGGCGTGTTGCCCACCTGGGTGATGGCGGCGAACAGGCCCTGCACCACGGGCGCGGGCGTGCCGGCGGGCAGCAGGGCGCCGAACCACTCATCCTTGGTGAGCGCGGGGTAGCCGAGCTCCTGGAAGGTCGGCACGTCGGGGAAGCGCGGGTTCCGCTGGGCGGAGGAGACGGAGAGCATGCGCAAGCCGACGCCATTCTGCGGCGAGACATCGCCCAGAACGCCCATGAAGGCGTTGAGCCGGCCCGCGATCAGATCCTGCACGGCGGGCACGGCGCCGCGATAGGGAACATGCGTCATGCGGATGCCCAGTGCCTGGGCCAGCATCAGCCCCATGAAATGCGGGCTGGCGCCGGCGGCGGGCGAGGCGAAGGGGATCTCGTTCGGCTGGGTGCGCGCCCAGGCGCCGAATTCGGCGAGCGTCCGGGCTGGGTGGCTCATCGGCACACAGAAGGCGAAGGGGAAGGTGCAGACGGTGCTGACGGGGATGAAGTCGGTCAGCGCGTCATAGCGCACGTCGCGCGGGAAGATGTGCGGCTGCAAGGTCAGCATGGAGGCGGGCGTCTGAAGGAAGGTGGTGCCGTCCTTATCGGTGTCCTTCACGAATTCCACGGCGATGCGGCCGGCCGCGCCCACACGGCCCTCGACGATCAGGTTGGGCGCGTAGATCCCGCGCAGCCGCTCGGCGTAGATCCGCGCCACGATGTCCGAGCTGCCGCCGGCGGGAAAGCCGATGACGATGCGGGCGTTGCGCGCCACGGTTTGGGCGCGGGCGAGGCCCGGGGCAGCGAAGGGGGTCGCGAGGGCGAGGGGCGCGCCCAGCAGGGCGCGGCGGTGCATCGGGATCATGGGCGCTTCTCCATCGGGCTTTTTGTGGAGAAGCGTTTAGCCAATCCCGGGCCGGGATGCGAGGGGTCAGCCCACTTCGGAGGGGGCGCGCAGCGTCAGAGCCAGGGCGTGCAGGCCGCCGACGAATTCGCCCGCCAGCGCCTCATGCACGGCGCGGGAGCGCGCGACCCGGTTCATGCCGGTGAAGGCCTCGCTGACCAGGAGCACGCTGTAATGCGTTTCGCCCCCTGGGGCCGCGCCGGCATGGCCGGCATGGCGGTGGCTGTCATCCACCACCTCCAGGCGAAGTGGCGCGAAGCCGGCGGTGAGGGCGGCGTGGATGCGGTCGGCGCGATGGGACATGCGGACAGAATCCCAGACTGCGGGGCGCTTGCCAAGTTGTTGCCAAGTCGGGAGGGCGCACCCATAACGGTTCGATGGCACGGCGTGCGAGCTTCCAACCCCAGACCGACCCGAAGGCGCCCACGCGGCCCTGCGCCTCGCCGGATTGCGGCGCGGCGGGCGAGTATCGCGCGCCGAAAGACCGGGCGCTGCGCGAATACCTCTGGTTCTGCCTGGAGCATGTGCGCCAGTACAATGCGGGCTGGGATTTCTATCGCGGCATGGGCCCCGCCGACATCGAAAGCGCCATCCGCCTCGATTCCGTGGGCCAGCGGCCGACCTGGCCGCTCGGCCGGTTGGGCGGCGTGCGGCTCGACCCCGACCGCATGGCCGACCCGCTGGGCATCCTGCGGGACGCGGCGCCGCACGAAAAGCGCCGCGCCCCCCCGCGCAGCGAGGCGCCGCCGGAGCTGCGCGCGGCCCTGGGGCTGCTGGAACTCGAATGGCCGCTCGACCCCGCGACGCTGAAGGCGCGCTATAAGGAACTGGCCAAGCGCTACCACCCCGACGCCAATGGCGGGGACCGCAGCGCGGAGGAGCGGTTGAAGGACATCAACCGCGCCTATTCCCTATTGCGCCAGAGGATCGGCCGGGCCGAGCCTGCCCATGCCGGATGATCGCCCACCGAATGCCTGGGTAGCCCAATCGCATGGGCTGCCCTAACATCGTCCGGACCTGTATATGCCCAACTCCATGGAACGAAGCGGAAGCGTGATGACCAAGCTGGCCCAGAGCGGCGATGTGAGCCCCACCTCAGCCATCAATATGCCTGACACCACCGTCAACGCGCGCGATGTCTTCGGCGTGGACATCGACATGCAGGTGCCGGCGTACTCCGTCCGCACCGAGCATGTGCCCGAGCTCGACCCCTCCTACCGCTTCGACCGCGAGACGACGCTCGCCATCCTGGCGGGCTTCGCGCACAACCGCCGCGTGATGATCCAGGGATACCACGGCACGGGGAAGTCCACACACATCGAGCAGGTGGCGGCGCGGCTGAACTGGCCCTGCATCCGCGTGAACCTCGACAGCCACATCAGCCGAATCGACCTGATCGGCAAGGACGCGATCGTCCTGAAGGATGGCAAGCAGATCACCGAGTTCCGCGAGGGCATCCTGCCCTGGGCGCTGCAGCATCCCTGCGCGCTCGTGTTCGACGAGTATGACGCGGGCCGCCCGGACGTGATGTTCGTGATCCAGCGCGTGCTGGAAGTTGAGGGCAAGCTCACGCTGCTCGACCAGAACCGCGTGATCCGCCCGCACCCGATGTTCCGCCTGTTCGCGACCGCGAACACGGTGGGCCTGGGCGACACGACCGGCCTCTATCACGG
>JAESGX010000298.1_pt1 | contig 23782 bp, 15 predicted proteins | sample 9269801 | NCBI WGS metagenome assembly JAESGX01 (sample SAMN16773122, study PRJNA677054) | algae metagenome | isolation source: Pleurocapsa minor GSE-CHR-MK-17-07R and co-occurring heterotrophs from wet... | place: USA: Lower Calf Creek Falls, Grand Staircase Escalante National Monument, UT ... | reverse complement strand
GTTTGCGCCGGGTGTGCCGGGTCAGCTGCGCTTTGCGGCGGGGCTGCTGCAGGGCGATGTGAACGGCGATGGGGTGGCGGAATTCCAGGTGCAGATGACGGGTGTGACGAGCCTGAGCGCCGCCAGCATCTGGCTGTAGCGGCAGGCCGGACCGGACGACCATCCGGACCGCGGCGGTGGGAGGGTCGTCTGCGAGGGTGACGATGCTTCAGCGGTGCGGCGGCGGCGGCTGCACCTGGCCACAGCGAAGGCCAGGTTGGTGGGCCGCGACCGCGATGGCACGCGCATCATGCCTCTGCCTCCGCAGCGCGGGCGGGGCCCATACGCGGGGCAAATCGTGCGGTGAGCACCGGGCCCAGCACGGCTGTCAGCAGCACCAGCACGAGGACGGCGTTGAGGACATCCCGGTCGAGCAGCGGCTGGCCGGCAGCGTCGAAGGTCGAGTGCGCCACGAGGGCGGCCGCGAGCGTCGCCGCAACCTGCGGCAGGGTCAGGGCCCACATCGTCATCCGCTCCGGCGGCGTGTAGCCGAACAGCCGTCCTATCAGTGCGCTTGCGGCCAGCTTGCCCAGCAAAAGCGCGGCCAGGATGCTGACCACGAGCGGGAATTGATGCAGCAGGCTCCCGAAGAAGGCCGCGGGGTCTATCAGGAAGCCCGTCACCACGAAGAAGGCCGGGATAAACAGCGTCTTGCCGACGAAGTTCAGCTTGTTGGTCGCGGGCTTGTCCTTGACCGTGGAATTGAGCGCGAGCCCCGCCAGGAAAGCTCCGATGATGCCAGGCAGCTGGATGAGCTCGGCCATCACGCTGGCCACCGCCAGCAGCACCAGGAGAATGACGAAATACGCGGATTCCTCACGCTCCATGCGACGGAGCAACCAACCCCCGACATGCCGCAGCCCGAACAGGATGATCGCGCAGAAGCCTGCGATCTCCATCATCTGCACACCCAGGCCGGCAAGCGAGAAGCCGCTGACGAAGCCCGTCACGCAGGCGGCGAATACGATCAATGACAAGGTGTCGGAGATGACCGTCGCGCCGACGGTCACGGTGATCGCCTCACGATCGGCTTGGCCCATGTCTCGCACCACGGGCAAACCAAGCAGGGTGTGCGAGGCGAGCAGCGAGCCGATGACCAGGGCCGGGATGATGGCATAGCCGAACAGCACGCCAACCATCGTGCCCGTCGCGAGCGGAATGAGGGTGGTGGCGATGCCGAAGGCGATCGAGCGATCGCGGGCCCGGCGCAGCAGCTGAAGGTCGATCTCGAGGCCCGCGAAGAACATCAGCAGCAGCTTGCCGAGGTCGGAAAAGAAGTCGGCCACGGCAGGGTTCGAGGCGAACACATCCAGCCCATGCGGACCAAAGACGATGCCTGCGAGCAGCAACCCGACCACCCCGGGCAGCCCCGCCGCGCTGAACAGGCGCGGAATGCCGACGAAGATCGCCATGGCAAGGGTGAATTTCGCCATGAGGGGCAGGGCCACGGCATGGCTACGGATGGTGTCCAGAAGGTCCATGCGCAGGGTATCGGCATCCAAGGAGATGCGGGAAAGGTGCCGCCGGCGCGGGATGCGCGCCGGCGGCCGTGCTTGGCGTCAGCGTCCGCCGGTGGCTCTGCGGGCGGCTTCCGCCGCGGCATCGATCCTGGCTTTCACCGCGTCGAGGTTGAAAGAGGCGCCACGCTGCATCGGCGGATACTCGATGAAGGTCTGCGCGACGCGCGCGACTTCCTGTTGCACGTAGACGAAGCGCCAGAATTCCCGGACGAAGAAGATCGGGTAGCCCCATGCACCCGTGAGCGACATGTTGCTGGGGAGTCCAAGACGCTCGAACGGATCGACGCGCAGGTTGGTGATCAGCGGCGTGTTCAGCGTGACCGAGCCGCCGAGCCAGCCATTCGGCTGGTCAAGGAAGCGGTACTTGTAGTCACCGATCCGGATCGCCGCCAATTCGGTCTGGGTGAAATAGATCACCTCGTTGCGCGCCGAAGGCCCGGCGCCGGTCAGCATCGCGGTCTGGTCGTAGCCGTCCAGGTGGACGCGATAGCGCTGGCCATTGAGTTCCCGGCCCGCACGCAGTTCGGCCGCGACGTTCGGAAGCCCGGCCGCTGCGGCGAAGGTCGGAAACCAGTCCAGTCCCGACATCACGCCGTTCTGCACGCTATTCGGCGCGACGCGACCGGGCCAGCGGATGATCATCGGCACGCGGAACCCGCCCTCGAGGCCCATGCCCTTGTTGCCCGCGAAGGGCGTGTTGCCGCCATCGGGCCAGGTGAAGGTCTCGGCACCGTTGTCGGTGGTGAACACCACGATGGTGTTCTGGTCGAGCCCGCGCTGGCGCAGATGGTTCATGACGGCGCCCACATTGTCGTCGAGCTGCGCCATGCCGGCTTCCTGGATGGTCCAGTTGTTCTCCGGCGTGATCCGGCTCTCGTACTCCGGCGAGAGGTGGGTGACGACGTGCATGCGCGTCGGGTTCATGTAGGCGAAGAAGGGCCGGTTCGCCGCGACGGCGCGGTCGATGAAGGCGATCGTGTTGTCGCGAATGACCTCGTCAAAGGTCTCCATGTTGTAGGTGATCCCGGGCCTCGGATGCGGCGGCAGCGGCCCCTCATCCACGATCCGCTGCCGGCCGATGCGGCCCCAGCGGGGCTGCTCGGTGGCATCGTCCACATTCGTTGCGTGGCACCGGACGATGTTGCGTGGACCGACCACCTCGCGCGCCGCCGGCGGATAGGTGCGGTTGAAGGGGTCCTGCATCGCGTCGAGGTGGTAGAGGTAGCCGAAGAATTCATCGAAGCCGTGCAGGCAGGGCAGGAACTCGTTGCGGTCCCCCAGGTGGTTCTTGCCGAACTGGGCGGTGAGGTAGCCTTGCTGCCGCAGCGCCGCGGCGATGGTCGGCGCCTCGGCGGGGAGTCCGAGGGGAGATCCCGCCTGGCCCACGGTGGTCAGGCCAGTGCGGATCGGAAGCTGGCCCGTGATGAAGTTGGCGCGGCCCGCCGTGCAGGAGGCTTCGGCATAGTAGTCGGTGAAGATCGCGCCCTCTGCCGCCAGCCGGTCGAGGTTGGGCGTCCGCCCCGCCATCAGCCCGCGATGGTAAGCGCCGATGTTCCACATGCCGACATCGTCGCCCATGATGAACAGGATGTTCGGCCGCTGCGGCGTGGCTGCGGGAGCCGCCGGCGCTGCCGCGGCCGGCGCCGCCGGGCGCCCGGGCGCGGGCTGCGCGAAGAGCGACATGGATACGGCCAAGGCGCCGATCGCGCCCACCGTCCCTGCCATGAGGCCGCGCCGTCTGAAGTTCATTGCCATCTCTCCCGCTCCCTTGGGTTTCGGCCAGGCGGCAACGGTACCGTGCCACCGACTCAAGAATGGGAAGGTTGGGTCAGCCCCCGGGCCTGCATCTATGCAGAAATCGTAAGTGGCACGGAATTTACGCCGGACGTCCGCTTGTGGCGCAGCGTATCCGATGGGCTTTCGCCGAACACGGCGCGATAGGCGCCGGCAAACCTCCCGAGCTCCCAGAAGCCGCAATCCAACGCGATGGCCGATACGGTGGCCTGGCGCGGGTCAGCCTCCAGCAGCGCGCGATGGGCCAGCCAGAGGCGCCGACTGTGCAGGTAGCGGATGGGTGTCCGGCCAAGCCGTTCGCGGAACAGCGTCTCCAGCGTCTTGGCCGAACAGCCGGCGGCCTCGCAGAGCGACGTCAGGTTCAGAGGCTCGAAAAGTGCATCTTCGATACAGCGCAGCACGCGCGCCATGAGCAGGTCCCCGCGACGCTGCGCCGCACGTTCCGGCAGGGCCGTCCCGTGATCCCATGCGGCAAGCAGCGCTTCGGCGATCCGCACGTCCAGCGCCTCGGCAGCGACGGGGTGAAGCAGGACGTGCGGCGCTTCGAGGGCGAGCCGGATCGCCTCCCCGTGCAGCGCCACGAGGGCGGCGAAATCCTCCGGCTTGGGGCAGCAGCGTAGCGGACCGCGCAGCATGGCGTTGAGGTCGCGCCCCAGCAGCAGCGCCGTGCGCGCCTGCAGCGCCTCGAACGGCAACGACAGGACACGCAAGGTCGATGCGGCCCTGGTATGCTCGACGCCCAGCGAATGATCGTGGCGCAGGCGTATGGTTCCCGGCAGTGTGGCCTGGCCGTCCACCACCCTGACGGGATCGTCATGCAAGGTCGGCCTGACATAGACGCGCCCCGGGGCGGTTTGCATCAGCGCGGTCCGGGGCTGGGTTTCCTCGGTGAGCGAGAGATTGACCACTGGCAGGCGCACTTGCGTGACCCTGGCGCGGAATTGCCCCGCGCGATGCGGCGTCAGGCGCAGATGGGCATTCTGCACAGCCCCGGCGAAGGATTCGGGATCCTCGAAGACGCGCCTGCCGGCGGGGGGCGTTGCTTGGCTCATTCGGCTTCACGCCAGATGCAGCGGATCCCGATATGGCTCATGCCGGTATCCACCATCTGTGCGTGTCGCGCGGCGGGGCGGTATCGGCGGCAATAGGAGGGGGCGCACAGGAAGGACCCGCCCTTCACGACGCGCCGCGGGATGCGGATGGCGGGCTGGTCCGGGTCGAAGGAACTCTCCATCGCCGGGCCACGCGGATCGCTGGGCATGCAGCAGGCCCGCGGCTCGGGCTTTGCGGCCTCGGCGGCATGGCGGGGCGCGAACCAATCGGTGGTCCATTGCCAGACATTCCCGGCCATGTCGTGCAAGCCGTATCCATTGGGTGGGAAGGAGCCGACCGGGGCCGCGCCGGGAAAGCCATCCTCAGCCAGGTTGCGCCACGGGAACTCGCCCTGCCAGGTGTTGGCCATATGGCGGCCCCCGGGCGTCAGCTCATGGCCCCAGACGAACTCGGCGCCATCCAAACCACCCCGCGCGGCGAATTCCCATTCGGCTTCGGTCGGAAGCGATTTGCCTGCCCAGTTCGCGTAAGCCTCCGCATCCTCGTAGGCGACCTGCACGACGGGGTGGTCGGGCCGGCTCTGGATGCCGCTGCCGCGGCCTTCCGGATGGCGCCAGCAGGCGCCGGGGGTCCAGGCCCACCAGTGGCGATAGTCGTCGGTCGGCACCGGCCCGCTGGTCATGCGGAACACCAGGCCGCCGGGCTTCAGATCCCGCGCCAGGGCCCCCGGGTACAGCGCCGGGTCAAGCGGGCGTTCGGCCACCGTGATGTAGCCGGTGGCGGCGACGAAGCGCGCGAATTCAGCGTTGGTGACCGTGGTGGCGTCCATCCAGAAGGCGCCGACCCGAACTTGGTGGGCAGGGGCTTCCTCGGCGTAATGGACGTCGCTGCCCATGAGAAAGGCCCCACCGGGAATGCGCCGCATGCCCGGGGGAGCATCGACCTTCAGGACGGCTGGCGCGGATTCGGACTTCGCTGCTGGCATGATGCTGCCTGATGGATGATGGAGGGGATCGAGCGTCTGGAAGCTATCCTACTCTTGGATGGACGGCTTTGATCGAACGCAAAAGCCCGCATCTCCGAAGCAGCGGGATGGATGATGCCCGCAAACGTCTCGACCAAACAGCTGCGGTGTTCGCTTTTGGGTCATGCGACGCGCGCCGCCCTTCGCCACGATCTGGCGCCAGGGCGCGCACGCGGAGCCGTATGAGCGCCTCCGTCGGGATGGGCGCTCATCTGTTGACCGAACCCGCCAGCCAGCCCATGTCTGCAGCGCCATGATGCTCTTCTTCCGCTCATTCCGCGTCGCGCGCGCGCTCGGCCTTCTGGCCGTGCTGCTGACGATCGGGTCCGGGCCTCATCTGCACCCGGCCAAGCTTGACCTGGCGCAGGTGGTGGCCGGCGACTGCGTGAATGTGCCGAGCGAGCAGGATGCGCCTGCCTTGATTCACTGCGCCTCTTGCCATGCGGCAAGGGCCGTGGTGCCGGCGCCGGCCGTCCTGCGCGCGCCGATGGTGGTGGCCAACCGGCAGATCCCGGTCGAAAGCACGCCTCTGGTGGATCCGCAGCCGTCCGGGGTTCCGTCGCCACCGCCCAAACGCGGCGCTTCCGCCTAACCGCACCCGTCGGCCAGACGGGCGCGGCCACCGCGCTTTGCCCGCCCTCCTGCCGGATGTCATCATGCTGCCGCTCCCTGCCATGCTGCGCGCCGCTGCCGCGGCCGCTTTCCTTGCCTTCGCCATGCCGGCCCTCGCCCATGAGGGTCATGACGACAGCCCCGCTGCCGCAGCCCCCGCGCGCCCTCGTCTTGCGGTCCATTCAGACCTTTACGAGGTGGTCGCGGTGCGGGAAGCGCCCGACCGCCTGCGCCTGTGGATCGACTTGTTCGAGGGCAATGAGCCGGTCACGGACGCCCAGGTCGAAGTGACGATCGGCGAGGCAAGCCTGCCAGCCGAGCGCGAGGAGGACGGGACCTACCGCCTCACCTCGCGCTTGCTCGCGCGCACGGGCGCGCCGCTCGATCTGGTTTTTTCCATCACCGCGGGCGTGGCGGGCGATGACCTGCTGACCGGATTGTTGCCGGCGCTCCCGGCCCCCGATCCGCACACCGGCCCCTTCACGGACCCCTGGCACGAGGCGGTGGAATGGGCCGCGCATCGGCCCTGGCTGGTGGGGGGCGGCGGTGCGGCGCTCGGCTTGCTCTGCGGCCTGCTGCTGGCGCGGCCGCGGCGGCGGCGGGTCGCGGCCGCGCTTGCCCTGATGCTGGCGGCGCCACCCGCCCTGGCCGGCCCCGGTCATGACCATGACGGGCCCGCTTCCGGCGCGGCCACCGGCATCGACGCGCCCAGCCGCCTGCCGGACGGCACGGTGTTCCTGCCGAAGATCAGCCAGCGCCTGCTGGAGGTCCGCACGATCACCCTGCGTGAGGCCGATGCCTCGCGCACCATCACCCTGGTCGGCCGTGTGGTGGCCGATCCCAATCGCGGCGGCCTCGCCCAGAGCATTGCAGGCGGCCGCATCCTGGCGCCGGAGGGCGGGCTGCCACGCCTGGGCCAGGCGGTGCAGCGCGGTCAGGTGCTGGCCATCGTGGAGCCGGCGATTCCGGTGGCCGACCAGACCACCATCGCCGAACGCTCGGGCGACCTCGAGCAGCAGATCGCGACCGCGGAGGCGCGACTGGCGCGCGCGCGCAACCTCGCGGCCAGCGGCGCCGGCACCCGCGTGCAGGTGATCGACACCGAGATCGAGCTGGAGGGCCTGCGCCGCCGCCGGGCCATGCTGGCGCAGAACCGCATCGCCCCGGAGGTCATCCGCGCGCCCGCGGATGGCGTCATCGCCTCCGCGCGTGCCGCCGCCGGCCAGGTGGTCGCCGCCCAGGACGTGCTGTTCCAGATCGTGGACCCCGCCGGCCTCTCGGTGGAGGCGCTGGTCTTCGGTGCGGATGCCGCGACCGGCCTGCGCGAGGCCACCGCCTCGGTGCGTGGCGGCCCACCCATGCGCCTCACGCTACAGGGCTTCGGGCGCGCGGTGCAGCAGGGGGCCACGCTGGTGCAGTTCAGCATCGAGGCGCCGCCGCCTGGCCTTTCCCTCGGCCAGCCCGTCACCGTGGTGGCCGAGATCGCGGAGCCGATCCGCGGCCTCATCCTGCCTCGCGCCGCCGTGGTGCGCGCCGCCAATGGCGAGCAGGTGGTCTGGCGCCATGTCGAGCCCGAGACCTTCGCCGCCGCCCCGGTGCGCGTCGAGCCACTGGACGCCGCCCGCGTGCTGGTCGCCGCGGGGCTGCGGGCCGGTGAGCGGGTGGTGGTGCAGGGCGCCGGCCTCGTGAACCAGGTGCGCTGATGTTCCAGATCCTTGTCACGGGCAGCCTGCGCAACCGGCTGCTGGTTCTCATCGCCTCGCTGGTGCTGGTGGGCTATGGCGCCTTCGTGCTGCCCCAGCTGCCGGTGGATGTCTTCCCCGACCTGAACCGCCCCACCGTCACCCTGCTGACCGAGGCCGAGGGCATGGCGCCCGAGGAGGTGGAGAGGCTCGTCACCTTCCCGATCGAGACGGCGATGAACGGCATGCCGGGCGTGGCGCGCGTGCGCTCCGTCTCGGCGGTATCGCTCTCCATCGTCTATGTGGAGTTCGCGTGGTCGGCGGAGCTGTATCGCGCGCGGCAGCTCGTCTCGGAACGCCTGGGCGTCGTCCGCGCCTCGCTGCCGCCGGCGATCTCGCCGGTGATGGGCCCGGTCTCCTCCATCATGGGCGAGATCATGCTCGTGGCGGTGCGCGCCGAGGGCGTCACGGCGATGGCGGCGCGCGAGGCGGTGGATTTCACCATCCGGCCGCGTTTGCTCAGCATCCCCGGCGTGTCGCAGGTCATCCCGATCGGCGGGGAGGTGCGGCAATACCGGGTGACGCCCGATCCGGCGGCGATGCTGGCGCTGGGCGTCACCGCCGAGCAGATCGAGGCCGCGGTGGGGCGCTTCGGGACCAACACCGGCGGCGGCTTCGTGGACCAGCGCGGGCGGGAATATCTGATCCGCAATCTCGGCCTCACCCAACGCCTCGAGGACCTGGCCGACACGCCCGTCGCGCAGCGGCCGGGCTACCCCACGCCCGTCCTGCTGCGCCAGGTGGCGACGGTGGAATTCGCCGCCCGGCCGCGCCGGGGCGACGCCGGCTATCGCGGCGGGCCGGCGGTGGTCTTCTCGGTCCAGAAGCAGCCGGGGGCCGACACCATCTCCGTCACCCGCGCGGTCGAGGCCGCGCTGGCGGAGCTGCGGCCCACCCTGCCGCCCGGCCTCGATGCCTCCCGCGTGCAGTTCCGCCAGGCCGATTTCATCGCCACCTCCATCCGCAATGTCGAGACGGTCCTGCTGGAGGCCGCGGCGGTGGTGGCGGTGGTGCTGATCCTGTTCCTGCTGAATGTGCGCGCGACCATCATCTCGCTGACGGCCATCCCGGTCTCGGTGCTGGCGACCGTGGTGGTGTTCCACATCCTGGGGCTGACCATCAACACCATGACCCTGGGCGGGATCGCCATCGCCATCGGCGAGCTGGTGGATGACGCGGTCGTGGATGTCGAGAACATCCTGAGGCGCCTGCGCGAAAACGCCGCACTCGCGATGCCCCGCCCGGCGCTGGAGGTGGTGGCGGCGGCCAGCCAGGAGGTGCGTTCAGGCATCGTCTATGCCACCGCCATCGTCGTGCTGGTCTTCGTGCCGCTCTTCGCGCTGCCGGGCATCGAGGGGCGGCTCTTCGCGCCACTCGGCGTCGCCTACATCGTGGCGATCCTGGCGAGCCTCGTCGTGTCCGTCACGCTCACGCCGGTGCTGGCCTTTTGGCTGCTGGGCGCGCGGCCGGCCCGGGCGCATCGCGCGGATGGCTTCGTGCTGCGTGGTGCGAAGCGCCTGAACCGGGCGGCCTTGATGCAGGCGCTGGCGCGGCCGCGGCTGGTCTATGCTGGCGCGCTGCTGCTGTTCGGCGCGGCCGCCTGGGGCGCCACGCAACTGCCCCGCGCCTTCCTACCTGCCTTCAACGAGGGCACCGTGCTGGTCGGCGTCTCCTTCGTGCCTGGCATCTCGCTGGCGGAAAGCGCGCGCCTGGGCGCCGTGGCGGAGCGTCTGCTGGCGGACCTGCCGGAGTTGGTGTCGGTCGGCCGCCGAACCGGCCGGGCCGAGCTGGATGAGCATGCGGAGGGCGTGCATGTGAACGAGATCGACGTGGCGCTCCGCCGCTCCGACCGGCCGCGCGCCGAAGTGCTCGCCGATATCCGCGCGCGCCTGGCGCCGCTGCCGGCCAACATCAATATCGGCCAGCCCATCCAGCACCGGCTCGACCACATGCTCTCCGGCGTGCGGGCGGAGATCGCGGTCAAGCTGTTCGGTCCCGACCTCGACACGCTGGCGACGCTGGCTCAGGGCTTGCGGGCGCGCATGGCGAAGGTGCCGGGGCTCGTGGACATCCAGGTGGAGCGCCAGGTCCGCATCCCGCAGCTGCAGGTCGTGCCGGACTATGCCGAAGCCGCGCTCTATGGTCTCACGCCGGCCTCGCTCACCGCTGCGCTCGAGGGCCTGTCCAACGGACGTGTCGCCAGCCAGATCGTGGATGGGGTGCGGCGCTTCGACGTGGTGGTGCGCCTGGCCGACCGTGACCGCACCACCGAAGGCCTGGGCGACCTGTTGGTCGCCACCCCGCAGGGCCACGTGCCGCTCAGGCTGGTGGCGACGGTGCAGGAGGTGGACGGCCCCAACCAGGTGCTGCGCGAGGGCGGGCAGCGGCGGATCGTGATCTCCGCCAATGGCGACGGCGCACGCGACATGGCGGCCCTGGCCGCCGATCTGCGGCAGGTCATCTCCGGCTTCCCCCTGCCGACCGGCTACGCCGCCGTTCTGGAGGGCAATTTCCGCGCGCAGGAGGAGGCGGCGCGGACCATCGGGCTGCTCTCGGTCGTCTCGCTGCTCATGGTCTTCGTGGTGCTGCGGCAGCGCTACCAGTCCACGGCCCTCGCGCTTGTGGTGATGGGCAATATTCCGCTGGCGCTGGTCGGCAGCGTGGTCGCGCTGTGGATCGCGGGGCTGCCGCTCTCCGTCGCCTCCATGGTCGGCTTCATCACCTTGGCGGGCATATCGGCCCGCAACGGCATCCTGAAGGTCTCGCACTACCTGAACCTTGCGCTGCACGAGGGCGAGCGATGGGGGCGGCCGCTGCTGATCCGCGGCAGCGAGGAGCGGGTGGCGCCGGTGCTGATGACGGCCCTCTCGGCCGGCCTGGCGCTGATCCCGCTGCTGTCCGGGGCCGGTGAGTCGGGGCGGGAGATCCTGCATCCCGTGGCGGTGACGATCTTCGGCGGGCTGGTCAGCGCCACCCTGCTGGATGCGGTGCTGACGCCGCTTCTGTTCCGAAAGTTCGGACGACCGGCGCTGCAACGCCTGCTCGCCGAACGCGACGCCCTGCCGGCCGGCCGGCCGGTGCAAACCTTCTGAACCCGCCGAGGAGAATGAGCATGAACCTGTCCCGACGAATCCTTCCTGGCAAGCTGCTCCTGCCGGCTGCGGCCCTCGCCCAGCAGCGCGCCCCGCGCGGCCCCCATGGCGGGCCTGTGGTCACGGCCGATGGACACCCGATCGAGCTCATCCTCTCCGGCACCACGCTCACGCTGTTCGTGAGCGAGGAGAATGGCCGGCCGATGTCCAGCGCGCGGGCCAGTGGGCGCGTGACCGTGCAGGCGGGGGGGCAGACGGCGACGGTCACCTTGGCGCCGGCGGAGCCAAACCGGCTGGTGGGCACGCTCGCCGCGCCGCTGGCGGCAGGTGCGCGCGTCGTCTTCACCGGCACGCTGAGCGACGGGCACCGCGTGACGGCGCGCTACGTCGTGGAGTAGGACCTCGACCGGAAGGCAGCGCGCAGCTCAGGCCGCGGCGGTCGGTCTTCTGGAATGGCACGCCGATGGCCAGCGCCAGCGCGCCCAGCGCCGGGCCGGGCGAGCGGCCTCAACCATCCGAGCGGGCGGCTCATGCGCTGGGCTTCCAGCCGCGCAGGCGCGCGTGCTGGGCTTCGCGATGCCCGCGGTACGCGCGCTCTTGGATCTTTCCGCACAACCGGATCTGGATTGCGGCGATGCACACGCGGCAGCGAGCGGGATTGGCCCGTGTGGCCGATGCGTGCCGGGGCGGCCGCGTGTCCGGCTGCCGCATCATCGAGACCTTGGCCGGTCATGCGCATCGCCGTGGCCGGCAGACGCCGCACGGTTCCCATTGACGGCTGGATGGCCCACGGCGGCCTCAACCGGCATGGTGCCCTGACCAGCCCGAACCGGAAGTGAGGGGAGGGCGCTGGCGCTGAAGGAACGGACCCCGCAGGGCCGGCGCGAAGACCGCCTTCCCGAAGAAAGCCGACTTGCCCGCCCGCTGTGGAGGCCAGTTGCTCGCGCCGCAGCAGTCTGCGCGCGCAGATCCGGACCCGCCGGCTGCGCCCCTCCAGGCCCGCCGCAGGGCACAGGCGAAGCCTTGCAGCACGAAACGCATAATTTACAACGCCGCGTCATTCGTGCGAGCCTTCCGTAACGGAGCATGAAAAGGGGTTGAGCGAGATGAAATTCTGGCCCCTGGCGGCCGGTCTGTTCGTTCTGAGCGCCGCCTCCAATCTCCTGGGCCTGATCCTCCCCCTGGCCCTCCTGCAGGTCTATGACCGCATCCTCCCGAGCGCCGAGTATGGCACGGCCATCAGCCTCTTCGGCGCCGTGGCGCTGGCGATCGTGATGGAGGGGGTGCTGCGCATGGTGCGCACCCGCGCTGCGGCGCGCGCGGCGATCCTGAGCGAGACGCGCGAAAGCCTGGCCACCGCGCGAGGGCTGCTGGCGGCGCCGCTGGCCCGCCTGGCGGCGACCGAGCCAGGCGTCCGCCGCGGCGCCTTCGACGCCCTGGCCCGCGCGCATGACGCCGCGGGCGTCAGCATCCGCATTGCTTGGTTCGACCTGCCTTTCGCGGCTGTCTTCCTGTTGCTGGTCTGGTTCATCGGCGGCGCCTTGGCCCTGATTCCCCTTGCGATCCTCGTGCTGGGCGCGGGGCTCGGCCTCGCCCTCGCGCGCCGCCAGCGCGGCGCCTCGGTCGAACGGGCACGCGCGGAGGATGAAGCCCGGACCGGGATGCGCGACGTGCTCGCGGGCCTCGCCGACCTCAAGGGCTTTGGCCTCGCCGGACGGCTCTCGGGCGAGGTGGAGGGCAAGCTCCGCCGGGAGGCTCGGGCCACCGAAGCGATCGAGCGCGCCTCCAGCCTGCTGACGGACCTCCTGCAGGCCGCCTCGGTGGCGGCGACGCTGGCCATCACGCTGGCGGGCGCGGTGCTGGTGGTGCGGGGTGAGTTGACGACGGGCGGGCTCGCCGCCTGTTCCCTGCTGGGCGGGCGCGCCGTCGCTTCGGGGCTCGGTGTCTTCACGGCGGTGTCGCGCCGTGGCCTGGCCGAGGCCGCGGCGCAACAGGTCCTCGCCCTGCAGGAGGCCCTGGGCCCGGCCGCGCCGGCGCTGCCCAGGCCGGTCGAGCCCGGAATCGTCCTGCGCATCGAGGCCGTGGCGGGCGCCTCGGCGCGGCTGGAAGCGGGGCATATCCTTCGCATCCTGGGCCCCGCGCAAGCGGCGGGGCTCCTCCTGCGTGCCGTCACCGCCGAGGATCCGCCCGCCCAGGGGCGGATCGAGAGGGCGGGACCCGCCATCCTGGTCCCGGCCGAGCCCGCGCTGTTTCGTGGCACGATCCTGGACAACCTCACCGGCTGGGAACCTGCCCGCACGGAGCGAGCCCGCGAGCTGTCGCGTGCGCTCGGCCTCTCGCCGCTCGTGGACGCCCTGCCGGAGGGCATGCGGACGGTCGTTGGCGCCACGCTGCGACCGGAGCTCAGCGCCGGAATGGTCAAGCGCATCGCGCTGGTGCGCGCGCTGGCCGCCGATGCCGCGCTGCTCCTGCTGGAATATCCGGAACAGGATCTCGATGCGGAAGGGCGGCAGCGCCTTGCGGCGGCGCTCTCCGAGGCGCGGCGCGCGACATTGCTGGTGACCGACGACCCGGCCCTGGCGGCGCTCGCCTCGCACGACGTCGCCCTCGGCCTGCCGCGGGCTCTTGCGGCGTGAGGCCCCCCGTTCCCGCGCTGGAGGGGCCTTATGGCGGCGCGCTGCTTCCCCTGCTGCGCGCGCTGGGGAACCAGCGGGGCGAGGCGGTCGTCATCTCCGCCATCTTCGAGACCGGACGGCCGCTCGACATGGACGGCCTCGCCGCCACGCTGGAACGCCTCGGCCATGATGTGAGCCAGGGTGAGCGGGCGCGCGCCCGCTGGCGCGAGCCGCTGGATGGCGGTCTCGTCGCGGTCGGCACGACCGGCGAGGTCCGTGCGCTGCTCAAGCGCGCCGGCCAGCTCTTCGCCCTGCCCGGCCTGGAGCCTGTTGCGCCCGAGGCGGCGGCCGCGATCGCCGCCTCGGCCAGGCTCTTGCACGTGCGGGCGACCTACGACCTGCCGCTCACCGAGTTCGACGAGGATGTCCGCCATGTGGTGGCGGGCGGCTATGCGATCAGCCTCGCCGCCAACCTCGTCGCGCTCTGCGTCCCCTTCCTGATCATGGTCGTCTATGACCGGATGATCGGCGGCGCCGCACCCGAGATGCTGCCCGGCCTCGCCACCGGGGCCGCGCTGGTGCTGGCGGCCCTGCTTCTGCTGCGCGTGGCCCGGGGGCGACTGCTGGCGGCCGCGCATGCCCGGTTCGGCGATGCGCTCCAGGCCCGCGTCGCGCGGCGCCTCGCCCGCGCGCCACTCGCCGTGGCGGGGCGGTTCCAGCCGCATGCGGCGCTGGCGCGGCTCACCGAGGCCTGGCGACCGGTGGACCCGCTCTCCCACGCGCTGAGCACCGCCGTCTTTGACGCGCCCTTCGTCCTGCTGGGGCTGCTGGCTGTCGCGCTGATCGGCGGCTGGATCGTGCTGGTGCCGCTGCTCTACCTCCCGCTGCTAGCTGGCCTTGCGCTGCTGCTGGCGCGGCGGACGCGCCTTGGTCTGCAAGTCGCCGGGGAGGTCGCGACCGAGCGCGAGGCGATGCTGGCCGAGCTTGCGGACAAGGCCGTGGCCCTGCGCGAGGCAGGCCTTTCCCAGGCCTGGCTCGCCCGCTTCGGCGAGGTGCAGCGGCGGATGGCCGGCGTTGCCATGCAGGCCGCCTCGCGCGCCGCCTTCACCCAGGCGGCCGGGCATGTCTTTGGCTCCGGGCTCGCCCTGGCCACGCTGGCCGTCGGCGTCGGCCTCGTGCTGGAGGGGGCCATGACCGCGGGCGGGCTGATCGCGTCCATGCTGCTGATCTGGCGCATCAACGCCCCGGTGCAGGCGCTGTTCTTTTCGCTCGCGCGACTGCGCCAGATGCCGGCGCAGCGCGCCCGGCTCGAAGCCGTGCTGAAGCTGCCGACCGAAGCCGACCAGCCAGCCCGGCTGCACCGCGCGGGTTCCATCCCCGTGGAATTGCGCTTCGACCGCGTGAGCTACACGCATCCCGGGTCTGGCAGCCCCGCGGTGATGGGCCTCACGCTGCGCATCGCGCCCGGGGAGGTCGTGGCGGTGACCGGGCCCACGGGCTCAGGCAAGTCCACCCTGCTGCAACTCGCGGCCGGCCTGGTGGCGCCGCAAGCGGGTGCGGTGCTGATGGGCGGCGAGAACCTCGCCCATGTGGACCCGGACGAGTTGCGCCTGTGCGCCGTCGCCTACGTGCCGCGCGCCCCGCACCGCTTCCGCCTGGGCCGGGAGGAGAACCTGCGGCTCGCGGCGCCCTGGCGGCGGGAGGTGGCCTCGGCGGAGCCTGACCTCGGCCTGGCGCGGGCACGGCTCAAGGACGCCTGGCTGACGCTGATCGATACGCCCTTGCGCGGCGCGCAGGATCCGGGCCGCCCGGCCTTCGAGGCGTTCCTCGCGGCGCAGCGCGGCCGGGGCAGCGTGATCTTCGCAACCGCCGATCCCGCGCTAGCCCTGCTGGCCGACCGCGTGATCGTGCTGGATCGCGGCCAGGCCGTCTATGCCGGCCCGCCGCGCCCGGCCCCCGCGCCGGCTGTCGCCCTCGGAGCTTCAGACGCATGACGCCGCCCGCCCCCTCGGAAGAGCCCTTTCTCGATGATGGCGTGATCCGCCGGTTGCTGAACGCGGCGGCCGCGCTGATCGTGGGGATCGTGGCGGCCGCGCTGGTGTGGTCCATTGTCACGCCGGTGGATGAGGTGGCGAAGGCGCCGGGCGCGGTGGTCCCCTCGGGCAATGTGCAGATCGTGGATGCGCGCGATGGCGGGCTGGTGCGCGAGGTCTTCGCCCGGGAAGGCACGGTGATCCGCCAGGGCGATCCGATCCTGCGCTTCGATCGCGTGCGCGCCGAGGCGGAGCTGGCGACCGCGCTGGCCAACCGTGCCGCGATGGAGATCGCGATCGAGCGGCTGACCGCCTTCATCGAGGAGCGCGACCCCGACTTCACGCCCTTCGCCGCGACCTATCCGAACCTGGTTCAGCGCGAGCAGGCCGCGCTGGCGGTGCAGCGGCGGCTGCTGGAGGCGGTGGAGGCGCAGATTCCCGCCTTCGAGCAGGAGGTCGAGGCGCTCCAATCCTCGCGCAATATCCTGGGTGGCCTTGCCGCGCAGGGGCTGGCCTCGCAATTGCGGCTGGCCGAGCTGATCGAGCAGCAGGCGCGCACGAGCCGGGGCTTCGCCGAGGCCCGCGGCCAGCGCCTGGTGCTGCTCGGCCAACTGGGAGAGCTGGAGGTGGCGCGCGAGGCGCGGCGGCAGCGCGGCCACGCTGAGGCCGCCGAGCGCCGCGTCGAGGCCGGGGTGCGCTTCCGCAGCCTGACGGAGGAAGCCGCGACCCTGCGCGACCGGCTGGAGACCGCTTTGGTGGTGGCACCGGTTTCGGGCCTGGTGCAGGCCCTGCCGGCGCCCCGCGCGGGCATGGTCGTGGCCCCCGGCGGCAGCATCGCGGAGATCGTGCCGAGCGACGAGGGGCTGCTGTTCGAGGCGCGGCTCTCGCCCCGTGACGTGGGTTTCGTGCAGCCCGGCCAGCGCGCCCGGGTGAAGATCGACGCCTTCGACTTCAGCCGCTTCGGGGCGCTGACGGGGACGGTGGACTCCGTCTCGGCGACCACGGTGAACGACGCGCGCACGCCGCCCTACTACCGGCTGCGCATCCGGCTGGAGGAGGCCCGCTTCCGTGGCGACGACGCACTTGCGTTACAGGCGGGGATGACAGGGGAGGCGGATGTGACGACCGGTGCGAAGACCGTGTTCCAGTATCTCTGGAAACCGGTCTTCACCGTGCTGGACCTGGCCTTCACGGAGCGCTGAACGGGGAGGGGCGACACGCATGGCAAGCGATCAGGACAAGCCCGCACCCCGCCCGGAGGATGCGGTGAACACCGCGGGCCCCGCTGCCGCACCGGCGCGTCCCCGAATCTGGGAGGAGATCTTTGCGTGGGTCTGGCGCGGGGGGCGCGCCAACCCTGCCGCCATGGAAGCGCCGCCAAAGCCGGTGGCGATGCCCGAGACCGAAGCGCGACCGGTTCCGCCTCATGGCGGCAGCGGCATGGTCGGGCCGCCCGCTGGCGAGCTCGGACCGATGCCGGCTGGCGGCGGCGGAGGGTCCTTCGCCGGTGCACCCCGTGCCATGGATCCTGCCTCCCTGGGGCAGGACGCTCGGCCGGTGTTCACGTTGGGGGCGCCCTCGGCGCAGCCGCACCTGTCGCCGGTGGGGAAGGAGCCATCTCCGGGGGGCGGCGGGCCGCACGACCCACCGCTGCCGGATCCGCCTCTCCTGCCGGTGGCGAAGGAGCCACCGCCGGGTGGGCCGGGGCCGCACGACCATCCCTTGGTGCAGCCGCCGCTGCCGCAGCCGCATTTGCCGCCGGTGTCGAAGGAGCCGCCGCCGGGTGGACCTGGGCCGCACGACCCACCGTTGGTGCAGCCGCCGCTGCCGCAGCCGCATTTGCCGCCAGTGCTGAACGAGCCGCCGCCGGGTGGACCTGGGCCGCACGACCCGCCGTTGGTGCAGCCGCCGCTGCCGCAGCCGCATTTGCCGCCAGTGCTGAAGGAGCCGCCGCCGGGCGGGCCGGGTCCTCAAGACCCACCCTTGGTGCAGCCGCCGCTCCCGCATCCGGATTTGCCGCCGGTGCTGAAGGAGCCGCCGCCGGGTGGGCCGGGACCGCACGACCCGCCGTTGGTGCAGCCGCCGCTGCCGCAGCCGCATTTGCCGCCGGTGTTGAAGGAGCCGCCGCCGGGCGGACCTGGGCCGCACGACCCACCCTTGGTGCAGCCGCCGCTACCGCATCCGCATTTGCCGCCGGTGCTGAAGGAGCCGCCGCCGGGCGGACCTGGGCCGCACAACCCACCCTTGTTGCAGCCGCCGCTACCGCAGCCGCATGTACCGCCAGTGGCAAAGGAACCGCCACCGGGCGGGCCTGGTCCGCAAGACCCACCCTTGGTGCAGCCGCCGCTCCCGCATCCGGATTTGCCGCCGGTGTTGAAGGAGCCGCCGCCGGGCGGGCCGGGACCGCACGACCCGCCGTTGGTGCAGCCGCCGCTGCCGCAGCCGCATTTGCCGCCCCCTCATCTTTCCGTGATCGAGCAACCCCATCACGCTGAGTTGTCCCCGCACCCGCAACCGCCGCAGGTGGCGCCGCAGCAGGCCTTCTCCCTCTCGGCCAACCTGGTCGAGGGGCATGTTGTCCCACCGAACCACGAGCCTGATTTCGTCGTGGCGCCGGGTGATGTCACCGAGGATCGGAACGTCTCGCCGCAGGGCTTCCTCGTCACCCAGGGGCGCGTGACGGTCTTCGACCCCGATCCGGGCCAGGACCACGTGCGGCCCGCCGAGTTGCAGGGCGCCTACGGCACCCTCCTCCTGCGGCCCGATGGGAGCTGGACCTATTCCGTGCGGAACGACCTGCCCGGGATCCAGCAGCTCAACCAGGGCGACACCCTGCGGGAATCGTTCATCGTCCAAAGCGCCGATGGCACGCCGCAGAAGCTCGTCGTCACCATCCACGGCACGGATGACCATGCGGTCATGGAGTCCACGCCGTTGACGCTGCAGGAGGATGTGAACGTCACGCCGGGCGGCCTTCTGGTGGCCGAGGGCTTCGTCGCGGTGGAGGCGACCGACCCTTCCCAGGCGCATGTGGTGCCCGGGACCATCGCCGGCACCTACGGCACCTTCGTGGTGAACGCGGACGGCACCTGGCGTTACGCCGCCGCCAACAACCAGCCCGTCATCCAGGCCCTGGGCTCCGGCGACAGCCTGAAGGACACGGCGCAAGTGCACAGTGCGGACGGCACCGCGCATTCCCTGCATGTCACCATCCAGGGCAGCGATGACCGCGCCTGGATCACCTCGACGCCTGGCAACGTCACGGAGGACCGCAATGTCTCGCCTGCCGGGCTGCTGCTCGCGACGGGCCAGCTGCATGTGGCAGACGATGACGCCGGCCAGGATCACATGGTGCCGCAGACCCTGGCCGGGAACTACGGCACCTTTACCGTCGGCGCCGATGGGCACTGGCGCTACGCCGCGACCAATGCGCAGCCCGAGATCCAGGGCCTCGGCGCCGGGGAGAGCATGACGGATGCGGTGCGGGTCCACAGCGCGGACGGCACCAGCCACCTGCTGCAGGTCACGATCCACGGCGCCAATGATGCGCCGCGCTTCCAGTCCTCGCCCGGCCAGGTCACGGAGGATCGTGGCGTCGGGCCGGGCGGCCTGCTCACGACCTCGGGCGTCGTCATCGTCTCCGATCCGGACCAGGACCAGAATCACCTCGTGCCGCAAACCCATGAGGCGCGTTTTGGCACCTTCGAGGTGAATGCCGATGGAAGCTGGCGCTACACGGCCGACAACAGCCGGCCCGACATCCAGGATCTCCGCGACGGCGAGACGCTGGTGGACCGCCTGCGCGTCGAGAGCACGGACGGCACCTCGCACCAGATCCAGGTCGTCATCCACGGCGCCAACGAGACATGGGGCATCCGCCCGCTCACTGGCAGCGTATCGAGCGGCGGTTGGGGCGGCGGCAGCCACGATCATCACGGCTCCTACGGCGGCCTCGACAACGCGGGCAACCATTACGGCTGGTCCTCCGACCTGCCCCAGGATGCTGACGCGCCGGCGGCGCCCTATGCCGCGCTGGTGCCCGACGCGGCGGCCGCACCGGCCGTGGAGGGCGAGGGGAACCCCTACCTGGATCATGTGGCGATGGACCCGGCCGATGGCGATCACCTCGCCCCGCAGACGGAGCCTGATCTGCCTTCCTCGGACCTCACCGCAACGACGGCCGGCGTCGAACAAACGGGCCAGGATGGCGTGACCGATGATCCCGCATCCACGGTCTCGACCGACGCGATTCCGGTGGCGACGGGGATGTTCGATCTGGAGCCACCCCTCCAGCACCAGCCTGAGACCTGAGTGGCCGGCAGGGCCGCTGCCGGCATCGGGCCGGCCTGCCCGGCATCCACCGGCCGGAAGCGCTGGTCCGAGGATCGAGGCGATCGGTCGCCGATGCCGCATACGCCCCATGGGGGCTTCCCGTTCTTCGAGGGTGCGGCGGGATGCGAAGCCAGCGACGTCAGGACGCGCCGGTCACCCGCAACCTTGGCATGGTCACAGCGAACTGCCGCCGCAGATCACCATCTGCTGGCCGGTGATGGCGCCCGCCTCCGGCCCCAGCAGGAAAACCGTGAGTGCCGCGACCTCCTCGGCGCTGATGTAGCGGCCGATCGGCGGCAGCTTCGCCACCACGGCGCTGCGCGCGGGGTCGCGCAGCATGGGCGTATCGGTCGCAGCCGGCGCCACGACATTGACGGTGATCCCCCGCGGCGCAAGCTCGATCGCCCAGGATCGCGCCATGGCGACGAGCGCCGCCTTGGTCGCGGCGTATTGGCTGCGCCCGGCCGAGCCGGCCGCGGTGCGGCTCCCGATCAGGACGATGCGCCCGCCATCGGGCATGCGCGGCACCAGCAGGTCCGCCAGCAGCGATGCGGCTTCGACATGGAGGCGCCACAGCGTGCGGCCCGCCTCCGCATCCAGCGCGCCCACCACGCCGCCCCGCATCAGCCCGGCCGCATGGACCAAGGCTGTGGGGCGGAGACCCTCGACGGCGGCGGCCAGGGCGTCCGCGTCCAGCAGGTCCACCGCGACATGCGCGTAGTGGGCATCCGCGCGGCCGGAATCGCGCCGGCTGAGGCCGGTGACGCGCCAGCCCTCGCGCAGGAGGCGCGTGGCGATGGCCGCGCCAATGCCCGAGCTCGCGCCGGTCACGATCGCGTGGCCTGGGCTGGCCTCGTGTAACATCCGCTCTCTCCCCTCGGCTGCACGGCCGCTTGACACTGCGGGCCGACGACGGATAGCAAGATGCAATAAATCGAACAAGTGTTCGCATTCCGATCAAACAGGAGGGAGGGGGCAGCGATGGATGGCACGCGGGGTCGCACCGAGAACCCGAAGAACCTGGTCCAGTCGGTCGCCAAGGCCTTCGCCGTTCTGAAGGCCTTCGGCCATGATCGGCCCGAACTCACCGTGGCCGAGGTCGCCGCCCAGACAGGCCATGACCGCGGCACCGCCTTTCGCCTGATCCATACGCTGGTGGACCTCGGCTACCTCAGCCCCGTGCCCGAGGGGCGGCGCTTCCGGTTAACGCTGAAATGTCTCGAGCTCGGCTATGCCGCGCTGTCATCCGGCGATCTGCCCACGCATGTCCGACCCTTGCTTCGAGACCTCGTGCCGGCCGTGGCCGATGCGGGCTCGCTCGGCGTCGTGGAGCAGGGGGAGGTCATCTACCTCGCGCGCGTGGAGGCGGGGCTGGAGCGGCACGGCGTGGTCCGCCGCCCGGGTACGCGCATCGGCGCCTATGCGACGGCGCTCGGCCAGGCGATCCTGGCCTGGATGCCGCGGGAGGAACAGGTCGCGCAGCTCGAGAGCGTGCCGCGGGTGAAGCTCTCCGACCGCACCCTGACCGACCTCGATGCGCTGCTCGCGCGGCTCGATGAGGTGAGGGCGCGCGGCTATGCCGTGTCAGATGGCGAGAATGCCTACGGGCTGCGCACCGTCGCGGCTCCCGTGCTCGATGCGCGGGGCGCGCCGGTGGCGGGCGTCAGCCTGACCATTGGCGGTGACCGTCTCTCGCTCGCCGACTTCATCAGGCTGACCGCGCCCCATGTTCGCGCGCTGGCCGAGGAACTCGGCGCGGGGCTGCGCCTCTCGCTTGGCACCATCGGCACGGGCGGGGCGGCGCGATGAACCGGCCCATCCTGCGCCTGATCGCCGATGACCTGACCGGGGCCCTGGATTCGGCGGCCGAGCTGGCCGGACTCTGCGGCGCCGTTCCGCTCCGCTGGGCCGAGTGCGGCGCAGTGCCGGGCAGCCTCGCGCTCGACAGCGGCACGCGCGAGGTGTCGCGCGGTGCGGCGAGGGAGACGCTGTGCAGGCTGGCCCCGGCGCTGCGCGGCGCGGACATCGCCTTCAAGAAGATCGACAGCCTGTTGCGTGGCCATGTCGCGGCGGAACTGGCCGCCTGCATGCACGCCGGCGTCTGGCGCCATGTCGTGCTCGCTCCCGCCTTTCCGGCGCAGGGGCGCATCACCCGTGGCGGCCGCGTGCTGGTGCGCGAGGCCGGCGGCGCACTCTGCCCCCTCTCGTCCGATTTGCCGGCCCTGCTCGCCGCCGAGGGCGTGCAGGCCCAACGTGGCGATCTTGCTGCACCGCTTCCGCCCGGCCTTTCGCTGTTCGATGCGGAGGATGACACTGATCTCGCCCGCATCGTCGCCCTGGGCCGCGTGGCACCGGGGCCGGTGCTGTGGTGCGGCAGCGGCGGCCTGGCGCGGGCCCTGGCCGGCGCCACGACGGCCGAGGCCAGCACGGCGCTGCGCGGCCCGGTGCTGGGCCTGTTCGGCTCCGACCAGGCGGCGACCGCGCGGCAATTGGCCGCCTGCGGTGACCGCGCCATCCGCATCGCGGCTGGGGATGATGCCTCCGCTGCGCGCATCGCCGTCATGATGGATCGCTCGGGTGTGGCGATGGTGAGCGTCGCACTGCCCGAGCGCCTGGATCGCACCGAGGCCGCGCGACGGATCGCGGCGGTGCTGGCGGCGCTCACCCAGCGCCTCGCGCCGCCCGGCACGCTCATCGCAGCCGGCGGTGAGACGCTGCGGGCCATTTGCGCGGCGATCGGTGCGGAGGGGCTGGACGCGGTCGGCATCGTGCAGCCCGGCGTGCCGCGTTCAGTGCTGCGCGGTGGCGCATGGGACGGCGTTGCCGTCATCTCGAAATCCGGCGCCTTCGGCGGTGACACGCTGTGGGCTGAACTGCTGGCCCAACCTGCCCTGACATCCTGGAGCATTTCCGCATGAGGACCCCCCATCTCGCGATCACCATGGGTGATCCGGCGGGCATCGGCCCCGAGATCATCGTCAAGGCCTGTGCCGCCCTGCGCGAGCGCATCGAAGCCAGCGCGCTGCGCCTGCTCGTGATCGGCAGTGGCGCCGCGTTGCAGCGCGCGCGGGACGCGCTGGCGCCCGGCCTCGCCTTCCCCGAGGTGACGACCGGCCAGGACGACTGGCCGGCGCTCGCTTTCCTCCAGGCCGGGGCGGAGGGCGCGCCGATCACGCCGGGCGTATTGAGCGCTGATGGCGGCCGCTTCGCCTATCTGGCGATCGAGCATGGCGTGCGCCTGGCGCAGGCGGGCCGGGTGGGCGCCATCGTCACGGCGCCGCTGAACAAGGAAGCCTTGAACAAGGCCGGCTATCATTATGCCGGGCACACCGAGATGCTGGCGGAACTCACGGGCGTGAAGGGCAGCGTGATGCTGCTCGCGCACGGGAATATGCGCGTCAGCCACGTCACCACCCATTGCGCGCTGGAGGATGTGCCCAAGCGCGTGACGCCAGAGCGCATCCGCCTGGTGTTGGACCTGACGCAGCAGGCGCTGCGCGGCCTCGGGATCGAGAAGCCGCACATCGCCGTCGCCGCGCTGAACCCGCATGCGGGCGAGGGGGGCCTGTTCGGCCGCCAGGATATCGACGTGGTGGCCCCCACCATCGCGCAGGCTGTCGCTGACGGCCTGCACGTCACGGGCCCGGTGCCGGGCGATACCGTGTTCGTGAAGCTGCGCGCGGGCCAGTTCGATGCAGTGGTCGCCATGTATCACGACCAGGGCCACATCCCCGTGAAGCTGCTGGGCTTTCATGTCGATCCCGCGACGGGGAAGTGGGATGCGCTCTCGGGCGTCAACATCACTTTGGGCCTGCCGGTGATCCGCACTTCGGTGGATCACGGCACGGCCTTCGACATCGCGGGTCAGGGCATCGCCAGCGAGCGCAGCCTGATCGAGGCGATCGAATACGCCGAACTCCTGGCTG
>JAESGX010000297.1_pt1 | contig 23826 bp, 13 predicted proteins | sample 9269801 | NCBI WGS metagenome assembly JAESGX01 (sample SAMN16773122, study PRJNA677054) | algae metagenome | isolation source: Pleurocapsa minor GSE-CHR-MK-17-07R and co-occurring heterotrophs from wet... | place: USA: Lower Calf Creek Falls, Grand Staircase Escalante National Monument, UT ... | reverse complement strand
CCTTCACCTGCGCCGCCTGCGCCGTGGATTCCAGCGCGGCGAGGTCTGGTGGCGCGAGGCCCGCTACGTCCAGCGCGGTGTGCTTGGCGGCGGCGCGCGCCACCTCCAGCTGCTGGCCGAACCCCTCGATCCGCGCGGCGAGCTCCTCCATCGCGGCGGGGGCTAGGCGTGCGCGGGCATGGGCGGACAGGTCGGCGAAACCAGCCACCTCGCAGGCGGCGAGCAGGGTGACCTGGGCGGATTCCAGCGCGGCCTGCGCCTCCTGCAAGGCGCTGGTGGCGCTTGCGGCGGCGGTCTCCGCGCCTTGCAGGGCGGCACCCGCCGCGGCCTCCGCCTTGCGGTCCCGGTCGAGCGCATCCTCCAGGCGGATCAGGGCCTCCCTGGCCTGGGCCAGCGCGGCCTCGACGGCGACGAGATCGCGCGCCTCCTGCGGCACGGCTTCCAGCCGCGTGGCATGGGCGGCGGCGGCCTTGGTCGCGGCCTCCTGCGCGGCGGCGCGCGCCGTCTCACGCGCGGTGAGTTCTACCTCGGCGGCGAGGCGCGCGCTGTTCGCCGCCTCCAGGGCCGCAGCCAGCGCGGGGAGCTGCGTCGCGGCGCGCCCGGCCGCCTCGAAGGCCGCCCGGGTGGCGGCGACGGCGCCCTCGGGCAGCGGTTCGACGAGGCGGCGCGCGAGCTCGTCGCGGGCGGCCTCAGCGCCCTGCAATTCCGCCTGGGCGCGGATGCGGCGGCCACTGGCCGTCAGATGCGCGGCCCGGCTGGCTTCCTCCTGCCGCAGCGCGGCCGCGCGATCCTCGCCTACGGCGCCGGCGGGGGCGGCCGGGTGCGGATGGTGCGTGCTGCCGCAGACGGCGCAGGCCTCGCCCGCCTGCAGCTGCAGCGCGAGTTCGCCCGCCGCCGCCGCCCAGGCCGCGGCCTCGGCGGCGCTGCGCGCGGCGGTGGCCTGGGCAAGCGCGGCCTCCGCCTCGGTCGCCGTCGCCTCGGCGCGGGCGAGCGCCGCGCGCGCTTCGATCAGCGTGGCCTCCGCCTTGGCGAGGGCCTTGGCGTCGCTCGCCTGCTGCGCGGCCTGGAGCATGGCGGCGCGGCGCGGCTCGACCTGGCCGGCCAGAGTCGCGGCCTCCTGCCGGGCGGTGGCGGCGGCTTCGGCCGTGTGGCGCGCGGTGTCATGCGCGGTGCGCGCTGCATCGCGCGCGGCGGTGGCGCGGGCGAGGGTGGCCTGGGCATCGCGCACGGCCTGCGCGCTCTCGCCCAGCGCGGCGGCGCGGTTGCGCAGTTCCTCGAGCTCATGGCGGCGGCGCGTGGCGGCCGCCACCTCGGAGGTGCGGGCGGCTTCATCGCCCAGCGCGGCGCGTGCGGCGGCGCGCTGGGTGCTGGCATGATCCAGGGCACGCCGGGCGGCGTGGGCGCGGGCGGCGGCGGCCTCGGCGGCCTGCTGCGCGGCGCGCAACGTCGCTTCCTCGCCGGCCAGGGCAAGGGCGCGGCGGGCGGCGGCCAGGCGCTCACGCTCGGCGGCCATGGCAGGGATTTGCGCCTCGCGCGCGGTCAGCGCCGCGGCGGCCTCGGCGGCGGCTTTCAGGCGCTCGGCGCTGCGCCGGCCTTCGGCGAGCGCGATGGCAGCGGCCTGCGCCACCTGGCCCGCCTGGGCGGCCGCCTGGGTCGCGGCCTCCAGCGCCGTCGCCTGGGTGATGGCGAGTTCGAGGGCGGCCTCGGGCGTCTCGGCGCCGGCCTCGTTGAGCAGGGTGGCGCGCTGCGTCGCGGCCTCACTCGCGCCGGCCTTGGCGGCGCGCTCCATCTCCGCGAAGCCCTCCTGGATACGCTGGAAGAGTGCGGTGCGGAACAGCGTGGCGAGGATGCCCTGCCGCTTGTCGGGCGCGGCGGTGAGCAATTCGCGGAAGCGGCCCTGCGGCAGCAGGACCACCTGGCGAAACTCCTCGGCATTGTAGCCGAGCAGTTCGGTGATGCGGTCGCGCACGGGGGTGGTCTGCTCGGCCAGCACGGTGAGCGTGTCACCCACGCCGCGCTGCCAGAGCGTGACCTGCGGCGTGCGCGAGACGGGCCTGCCCCGGTTGCCCATGATCTGCTGCGCGGGCGTGCGACGGATGCGGTAGCGCCGCGCGCCGAGAGCGAAATCAAGCTCGACGAAGGTTTCGGTGGCGGGGGTGGCGTGATGGCTGCGCAGATCGCCCGCGCGCCGCTCCGCGCCGCTGCTCTCGCCGAAGAGGGCGAAGCAGATGGCGTCGAGCAGCGTGGTCTTGCCGGCGCCCGTCGGGCCGTGGATCAGGAAGAGGCGGTGCGGACCGAGTTCCGCGAGATCGAAGACCTGCTCGGCGGCATAGGCGCCGAAGGCGGCGAGGCGGAGGATTTCCGGGCGCATCGGTTCAGCCCTCCACCGCCTGGGCGGCGGCGATGGCCTGGATCGCGGCGGCGTGTTCCTCCGCATCCAACGCGCCGGCACCGATGGCGGCGCGGAAGGCGAGCAGTGCTTCCAGCGGGTCATGCGGGATGCGCGCGCCGGGCGTCACGCCGGTATCGCCCGGCAGGAGCGGCGCCTCGAAGCGCAGCTCGAGCACCGAAGGGTAGCGCTCCTGCAGCAGGGATTTGGCGCCGAGAGGGCGGTCGGTCAGCGTCACCTGCAGCCAATCCTCGCGGCCCGGCCCTTCGGCGGCGGTCAGCACCTCCTCCAGCGTGCCGCGCAGCGTGCGCAGCGCATGGCGCGGGGTGAGGGGGAAGTCCTCGGTGGTCACGTTGCCGGCGGCGTCGAGCTCCACGAGCGTCACGGATTTTGTGCCGCCTGCCTCGGCAAAGGAATAGGCGAGCGGGGAGCCGGAATAGGCGATGCGCCCTTCCGCCATGCTCTGCCGGCGGTGCAGGTGACCCAGTGCCGTGTAGTGGAAGCCCGCGAGATGCATGGCTGAGACGGCGCCCGTGCCCCCCACCTGCAGCATGCGTTCGCTGTCGCTGGTCAGCCCGCCCTGGATGAAGGCATGCGCCACGACGATGCTGCGCGCGCCGGCGGGTGCCAGCCCGCGCAGATGCGCTGCCACGGCGGCGAAGCCACCATCATGCGTGGTGATGCCCGCCTCCGGGCCAAACAGGCTCGCGAGCAGGGCGGGCGTGCCGTAGCCGGCGGCGAGGATGCTGACCGGCCCGTGCGAATCCTCGAAGGCGAAGGCCTCGCCCATCGCGCTGTCGCAGATGAAGAGGCCGGATTCGCGCAGCAGGCGGGAGCCGAAGGCGAGGCGCCGCTCATCATCGTGGTTGCCGGCGATCATCACCACGGGAATGCCGAGGCCGCGGATGACGCGTTGCAGCACCTCGTCCAGCAGCTCCACCGCATCGGCGGGCGGCAGGGCGCGGTCATAGACGTCGCCGGCCACAAGGACGGCGTCGGGCTTCGTGTCGCGGAGGATGTCAAGGAAGGCACCAGTGAGGAGCCATTCCTGCTCGGCGTGGAAGGGCTGCCCGCAAAGCGCCCGGCCGAGATGCCAGTCCGCGGTGTGAAGAAGACGCATGGGTGAGGGACTTTCGCTGAGGGCACAGGATACCAGAAGCATGCGAGGGCGGGGACCGGGTCAGTTGCGGCGCAGCAGCGCCTCCGCCAGGGCGGGCAGGTCGTCGGGCCAATAGCGTGCTGGCCTTGGCTGAAGCGCACCCAGTTCCTCCATGGGCCGGCAGGCCAGGATCGCCATGCGCCAGCGCATGGGGATGGCTTCACTGCCCTGGGCGGCGCCGAGGAGTGCGCCGCAGATGGCGGCGTTGGTGTCGGTGTCACCGCCCTGCGCCACGGTCTCGATCACAGCCTCCGCCAGAGGGGTACCGAGCGCCAGGTGGCGGAAGGCGTTCTGGAAGGCGATCAGGACGAAGCCCTGCTGGCGCAGGAAATCCTGGGGGGGCGTGCCCTGGCGGGCGTGGGCCATGGCCCGCCACAGCGGCTCCAGCCCCGTCTCGTTCAGTTCGGCCTCCGCGGCCCGCAGCATGGCGGCGCGGTCCCCGCCCGCGATCGCGGTGGCGATCGCGGCGGTGAAGGCGGCCGAGGCGGCCTGGCAGATCGGGTTGGGGTGGGTCAGGCCCGCATCCGCCCGCGCGGCGGCTGCGGCCTCCTCGGGGCCCCGCGCCCAGATGCCGATGGGCGCGCAGCGCATCAGCGCGCCATTTGCCTGGCTGAAGGTGCTGGCCGCGCCACGCGCCGCGGCGGCGGCTGTTTTCGGCTGGCGCGCGGCAGCGAGCAGCGCCTGCGCGGTGGTGCTGCCGATGTCGAAGGGCTCCGAGCAGTACCACCCCGCATAGGCGCGCGCGACCGTCTCGACCGAGAAGCTTCGCAGCGCGGCGAGGGTGCGGGCGAGGTCCAGCGCCAATTCGCTGTCATCGGTGGGCTGGCCGGCGAAGGTGCTCCAGGTGCCGCCATCAGCGAGGTCGCTCAGGCCATCGGGGTAGCGGCGGGCGATTTCGGCGGGGGAGTTGAATTCGACCAGCGAGCCGAGCGAATCCCCTGCCACCTGGCCGAACAGGCAGCCCAGCGCGCGGTCCAGCGCGAGGTCATGCGGGCGGTGGGGTGCGGCGGGGGTGACGCGCCGGGGCAATTGCTGGCCCTCGCGGAGGTGGGTCCAGTGGCGCTGGGCGAGTTCGCTGGCAGCGGCGGGCGCGCCGCCGAAGCAACGCCGGACCTGGCTGATGCCGCTGGTCGTGTAGGTGACGGGGCGCCCGGCCTCATCCAGCAGCACGCCCCCTCCCCCGCGCAGCAGGGCGTGGCCGGCCGCGTAATCCCAGCCGCAGGGCGCGTTGAGTGAAACAGCCGCCACGCCATCGCCGGCCGCGACACGCGCCAGCCGATAGGCGATGGAGGGCAGCGCCACAAAGCGCGCGGGGTCCACCGAGCGCCCGTTGCCAAGCGGCCATTCGGCAGCGGCGTGGCTGACAAGGACGACCTCGCCCTTGGCGAGCTTCGCCGGTTCCAGGTTGGGCGTCACCAGGCTGCCGTTGCGGAGGATCTGATCCATCCCCTCGGCCCAGGCGATGCTGTCGGGCCCGCGATCAGGCGGCAGCGGCGCGTGGACCACGCCGAGCACGGGCACACCGCCGCGCAGCAGTGCGATGGAGATGGCGGTACCGCGCTCGCCCGCCAAGAAGGCGCTGGTGCCGTCCTGCGGGTCCACCAGCCAGCAGAAATCATTCCCCGGGCCTGGGGCGGCGCCTGTCTCCTCGCCGCGCCATGCGGCCGGCAGCAGGGTGAGCAGGGCGGAGCGCAGCATGGCCTCGATCTCGTCATCCACGGGGGCGTGGCCGCCTTCGCCACGCGGCCCCTCGGGGGATGTGAATTCACCGGCCAGCATGCGCCCGGCCTGCTCGGCCAGGGCGATGACGGGGCGAAGGAAGTTCTGGATCTGGATCATCGGGTCTCTGGCATTCGCGGGTGGGGGAGGCAGTGGCGTCGGGCGGGTGGTGACCCCATGGGCCTGGCGGGGCGCCACGCGCCCATGGGGATGACGCGGCGCTATGCGCCGACGCGGGTGACCAGGCGCTGCGCGTTCAGCCGGGCCAACTCCTCGTCACGCTCGCGCGACAGGGCCTGCATCCGCTCGTTGCAGGCCTGGCGCTCACCGGGGCCGCAGCCGGTGTCCACGGCGCGGATGCGCTCGTCGAAGATCCGGCGGGTGTCGGCCGCGCGCTGGTTGAAGAAGCCCTCGCGGCTTTGCTCGCTCACGAAGTTCTCGGGCGGCAGGGCGAGGGTGAGGCTCGTGGGGTAGTAGGAGAGCGCGCCCGAGGCGGCGTCGATGCCGAAGCCGATCAGCCCGCCCAGCAGGACATTGCCGACCGTCATGCCCTGGAACTGCGCGGCATGGCTGGCGACGCCAGGAAGGTGGCCCGGCCGCGTGCAGTTTACCGAGATGTCGCGGGTGGACTTGCTGACGGTGACGGTACCCGGCGTCGGGTTCACGACCGCGATGACGCTGCCATCGCGCGAAAGGGCGCAGCTCGCGCCGGGCGGCTCGGTCATGACCGCGATGCTCTGGCTGGTGCCGGTGGTGATGGTGGCGCAGGCGGGCAACAGCGCGGCGAGGCAAAGCAAGGGGATGAGGCGCTTGAGGGTCTGGAGCACGGACAAAGTTCCTCTGTTCGCTGCCAGGGGATCTGGAAGCGTGGGTTGGGCGACATGGCGAAGGGTCGGACGGAAGGTCCGCGTAGTTTCTATGCGTATTGCGCAATCGCCGTCAACATAGTTTCTATGCGCATTATGATCGGCGACTCCCCATCATCCCGGACGACCGAGCTCCGCTGGAGCCAGGAGGCGCGGCTGCGCGCGATTGATCTGGCGGCCTTCTGGGAGGGGCGGGTGAACCGGGCAGAGTTGATCCGTCGTTTTGGGATCTCGGTGCCGCAGGCGACGAATGACCTGCGGGACTACCAGGCCCGGGCGCCACGGAACCTGCGTTACGACACCCGCGAGAAGACCTATCTGGCCGAGCGGGATTTCCGGCCGTTGTTCGGGGAACCCAGCGCCGAGGCCTGGCTGCGCGATGCCCAGGCGCCGCACGGCCTGCCGGTGGAGGTCATGCCCCTGCCGGCGCGGCGACTCGACCCCTGGGTGTTGAGGCGGCTGGCACAGGCACGGCGAGTGGGGCTGGCACTGCGGGTCTTCTATCAGCCGATGAACCAGGCCGAGCCGTCCTGGCGCTGGATATCGCCGGTGGCCTTCGCGAGCGACGGGCTACGCTGGCATCTGCGGGCCTGGAACCATGATGCGGCACGGCACGAGCATCTGCTGTTCCCGCGGATGCTGGAGCTTGGCGAGGAACGGCCCACCCCTCCCCTGCCGCCGGACCCGGATTGGGAGCAATTCTTCCCCGTCCGGCTGCGCCCGGCTGCGCGCCTCAACGCCGCGCAGCAGCGGGTGGTGGCGGCTGACTACGGCATGGAGGAGGGCGAGGTGGTGCTGGAGGTGCGCGTCGCGCTGCTTTTCCTGTTCCGCCGGCGCCTCGGCCTCGATCGCGGCGATGGGCTGGTCGAGGTCGCGAACCAGGCGGAGCTGGCGGCGGTGATGGCGGCCGCGGACGAACGCTTCAATGGCAATGGCCGGAGCGAGGTCGAGGGCTAGACAGCGGTGGCCCGGCGAATTTGCCCCACCACGCCCCAGGGCAGCATCATCAACCCCGCGATCAAAACGCACGAAAAAAGCAGGTGCGGAGGAATCACCGCCCTGTTTTGGCCGGCCTGAATGTCTTGTTGGGTCAGTCAGTCGCATTTAGCGTTCACGCTCAGGTCAATAATTGGCCGCGTGCCATGACATGAAATGATCATGGTCGGCGCGAACGCCAAGCACGCGCTCCGCGCGGGAAAGAGGGAACTGGGCATGATGACGCCGCATCGGCAAGCCGCCCGCCGTTTCCGTCAAGCGCTGATGATGTCCACAGGCTTGCTCATCGCTCCCGGCGTGGCTCTGGCCCAGGCTCCGAGCTGCTCTGGCAGCAGCCTCGCCTGCACCATTCCTGCCGGCACCTATGATCAGCCCTATCAGAATCCCAGCAACAGCAGCTCGGCGGTCACGTTCACCAACAACGGCAGTTTCGGCGTGACCACCGGCCAGACGGCGACCTTCCTCGGTGTGCTCGAGTCGCTTGCGAATGGCCCGTCCGGCGCATTTGCGTCATCCAGTAACGCCCCTGCGGGCTCGACCGGTGGGACGATGACCTTCGTCAATAATGGCATCGTCACGCATTCCATTTCGTCCCTGCTCAACGCGCCGAACGTCGCGGTCACGATCTACGGCGCCTCGATCGGCGGCAATGGCGGCGCCTATGACACCACCGACGGCAAGTACAACGCCGGCGACGGCGCGGCGGCGTCCGCTGCCACGCTCGGCAATCTCGCCAACATCCAGGTGACCGGGGGTTCGTCCAGCACGCCCAGCACGCTGATGTCCGGCGCGGCACTGCTGGTGGACAGCCTTGGCGGCAATGGCGGCAATGTCTTCAGCGGGGGCAATGACGGCAATGGCAACCCGACCTACGGCAATTCCCTCGGCGGGATGGGCGCCAAGGGCGGCGATGCGACCCTGACCAATTCCGGCCAGGTGAGCGTCTCGCTCGGCGCGCCCCAGGTGTCACTGGGGTATTGGGGCGTCGCGGCGCGCTCCCTCGGCGGCAATGGCGGCACGGGGAATGACGGCACGCCCGGCGGCGCGGCCGGGAATGCCACGGTGAGCAACACCGGCAATGTGGATGTCAGCATCGCCTGGGGCGGGCCGGTCACGGGCGCCCCTGCCGTTCCCGTGATGCCTGGCGCCTTCGCGGTGCATGCGCGCAGCCAGGGCGGCAATGGCAACATGTCCGTCAACAGCGGCAGTGACGGCGGCGCAGGTGGCGCGGCGGGCGCGGCCAGCGTCACGCTGGGCATCGCGACCAGCGCGGTCGCCATCACGCTCGCCACCCAGAATCCGGGCAGTCTCGCGACCACCCCGCTCTCAGCCGCCGTCGGCGCCATCAGCCTCGGCGGCAATGGCGGCGCCGGATATGACCATTCGACCGGCGGCCAAGGGGGCGAAGCGGGGCCGGTCACGGTGCAGACGCAGGGTCCCATCACCATCCGCGCCACCGGAGACCGGACGCTGGGCGTCCTCGCGCTTGCCCAGGGCGGCAACGGTGGCAACAGCGGCGTGGCCCAGGATTACAGCGCGGCGGGGAATGGCGGCAGCACCGGCTACTACACGAATTCCACCAACGCCGTGCTCGTCGGCCTGGCCAACACGAATGTCAGCACGGCGGGCGTGTCCTCGACAGGCGTCATGGCTGCCAGCCTGGGTGGAGCCGGCGGCACGGGGTTGTCCTTCCAGGCGGATGTCGACCCCGATGCCCAGGGTGGCACCGCGGGGGGCGGTGGCAACACAGGCTCCGTCCAGCTTCAGATCGCCGGCAGTTCGACCATCACCACCACAGGCGCGCAATCTCCGGCCGTGGTGGCCCTGGCCCAGGGTGGCCGCGGTGGCGCAGGCGGCGAGCTTTTCGCGGTCGGCGGCAACTCGGGCGCAGGCGGCACGGGCGGCCAGGCGGCCAACGTGACGGTGACCATTGGCGCCGGCGCCGTGATCTCCACCAGCGGCGCGCCCTCCGCCACCAACACGAACCCCTCCTACGGCGTCTATGCCGCGTCGATCGGCGGCGCCGGCGGGGCGGGCGGCGGCCTCACCGTCTCCGGTGGCGGCACCCAGGCCGATGGCGGCTATGGCGGCGGCGCCTATGATGTGAGCGTCTCGCTCGCCTCCGGCGCCAGCGTGACCACCTCGGGCCAGAGCGCCAGCGCCGTGGTGGCGCGCAGCCAGGGCGGGGCGGGTGGCTCGGCCGATGACAACACCGACGCCACCTTCATCTCGTTCGCCGGCAATGGCGGCAATAGCGGCAGCAGCGGCACCGTCACCGTCACCAATGCCGCAACACTGACCACCTCGGGCGCCGCGGCGCATGGCATCGCGGCGCTGTCCTCCAGCGGGATCAGCGGGAATGGCGGCGAGGGGGCGGGCGTCATCTACAGCTCCGCCGGCAATGCCGGCATCAGTGGCACGACGGGCTCGGTCAGCGTCACCAACACGGGCATCATCGCCACCTCTGGCTCCTCGGCCTTCGGCATCCAGGCGCAGAGCATCGGCGGCGGGTCGGGCACGGGCGGCAGCGATTCCGCGTTCATCCTCGGCTTCGGCGGCTCCTCCACCGCGGCGTCGGATGGCGGCGCCGTCTCGGTCAACCAGTCCGGCGCCATCACCACGCGCGGCGACTATGCGATAGCCCTTGCGGCGCTCTCCGTGGGCGGCGGGGGCGGCAATGCCGGTGACAGCAACGGCGTCTTCGTGACGGTCGGCGGCGGCGGCGGCGGCGGCGGCAATGGCGGCACCACGACGGTCACGCTGGGCAGTGGCGGCACCATCGCAACGCTCGGCCGCCTGGCGCATGGCGTGGTGGCGCAGTCCATCGGCGGCGGCGGCGGCAATGCCGGCGATGCGACCTCGGTCGGTACGGGTGTCACGCTGTCCATCGGCGGCAGCGCCGGCGCGGGCGGGGCGGGCGGCTCCGTGCTCGTGAACGCCACGGGCGGGACCATCAGCACCGCCGGCTCCAATGCCATGGGCATCGTCGCGCTGAGCATCGGCGGTGGCGGCGGCACGGGCGGCTCGGCGATCAGCACGAGCGGCGGCGCGCTGTTCACGGTGGGGGTCGCGGTCGGCGGTACGGGCGGCGCCGGTGGCAATGGCGGCAGCGCCACGGCCAACCTTGCCGGGATCAACATCTCGACCGCCACGGCCACCACCTCGGGCACCAATCTCAACCCGGTGGATGCCTATGGCATCGTGGTGCAATCCGTGGGCGGCGGCGGCGGTACCGGTGGCTCCGCCGCGGCCCAGGCCGTCGTCGCGGGCATTCCGGTCACGCCGAAAGGCACGAGTGTCGCCGCCTCCATCACCACCTCGGTAGGCGGCTCGGGCGGCACGGCCGGCGATGGCGGCGCGGTGAACCTGACGCTGAACGGCGGCAGCAACGTCACCACGCAGGGCCAGGGCTCGCACGCCCTGATCCTGCAATCCATCGGCGGCGGCGGCGGCGCGGGCGGCGATTCCTCCGCCTTGGCCGCCACCATCGCCTATGGGCGCGCGCTGGATAAGCTGGACGACGCCCAGGCCTTCTCCCTCGGCGTCGCCGTGGCAGTGGGCGGCAGCGGCCAACAAGGCGGCGTCGGCGGCCAGGTCACGGCGAATATCGACGCCACCAACATCGTCACGCTGGGCGACTACGCGAACGGCCTGATCGCACACAGCATTGGTGGCGGCGGCGGCAATGGCGGCGTCGGCTCCTCCACCACGCTGGCCTCCGGCAGCACCCGGAGCGCCACGGTGAGCGTCGGCGTGGGTGGGGGCGGCGGCGCGGGCGGGGCGGGCGGGAATGTCAACCTCACCATCGGCCCACAGGCGGTGATCCAGACCTATGGCGCCAGCGCGCTGGGCCTCGTCGCGCAGAGCATCGGCGGCGGTGGTGGCACCTCCCAGGGCACCACGGTCGATCTTGCCGGCTACGTGACGTTGGCCGGAAAAGACCCCGACAATCCGCCGGCGGTCACCACGACGCCCGGGCTCGATCTGAGCGTGAGCGTGGGCGCGACCGGCGGCTCCGGGGGCAACGCCGGCACGGTCACGACCGTGATGCAGGGACAGGTCCGCACCAACGGCAGCGATTCCACCGGCGTCCTGCTGCAGGCCGTGGGCGGCGGCGGCGGCATCGGCGGCTCGGCCGGGTCCGAGGCCTCCTCCGACAATCCCGTCGTGCTCGGGACCAAGCTGCGCATCGCGGTCAGCGAGGCGCGGGAGAAGGATTTCCCCATCAACTACACCGCCTCCCTGTCGATGGGCGGGCGCGGCGGCACGCCCGGCCAAGGCGGCACCATCAACTACAGCCAGGCTGGCACGATCGTGACGCAGGGCGACTGGTCGCACGGGGTGGTCGCGCAGAGCATCGGCGGCGGTGGCGGCATGGGCGGCGTCGCCTCTTCCGGCAGCAGCAATTTCGGCTTCACGACGACGATGACCGTCGGCGGTTCCGGTGGCGCGGGCGGCAATGGCGGGGCCGTCAACCTCACCTTCGGCACGGGCGCCAGCATTTCCACGGGCCTCGCAACCTCGGGCAACGTGACGGGCTACGGCGCTTTCGGCGTGCTAGCGCAGAGCATCGGCGGTGGCGGCGGCACGGCCGTGGACGGCTCCACCGCCTCGATACTGAGCCTCAGCATCGGCGCCACCGGCAGCGGCGATGGCGGCTCGGGCGGCAATGGCGACACTGTCACGGTCAACGGCGGGGTCAGCATCGTCACGCGCGGCATCGCGGGCATCGGCATGGTGCTGCAATCCATCGGTGCCGGCGGCGGCATGGGCGGCAACGGCACCTATCTCTCGGGCGGCGTCGCGCGCTTCAACGGCACGACGCAGGCCCTGGTCGGCGGCATCAACGGCGCCGCCGGCAACGGCGGCGAGGTCATCATCAACAATGCGACGCTGAACATCCAGACCTCGGGTGCGCATGCCTTTGGCGTGCTGGCGCAGAGCATCGGCGGCGGCGGCGGCTTCGCCTTCACGCCCAACCTGACCGATACGGTGATCAATGGCGTGGGCGCCCAGGTGGGCACGAGTGCCGTCAGCAACGATGGCGGGATCATCAAGCTCAGTCTGGTGGGCGGCGGCATCGCGACCTCGGGCGTGGGCGCCCACGGGATCGTGGCGCAGAGCATCGGCGGCGGCGGCGGCATCGCGGGCCTGCCCACCGGCCCCGCCAGCATGACGACCCTGGCCTATCGCGACTACACCGCCGGCTCCACGCCCTCGGGCGGGGGCAGCACGGTGACCATCAATTCCTCCACGCCCATCACGACGACGGGCGCCTTCGCCTATGGCATCATCGCGCAAAGCCTCGGCGGCGGTGGCGGCATCTTCGCCCAGGGCACGCAGGTCTATGCCGGGCTGACCAACAGCGGCATCGGGTCGGTGACGCCAAGCGGCTATGGCGGCGCGGTCACCATCAATCAAAGCGCGCCCATCACCGTCTCCGGCGCCAATTCCGTCGGCATCTTCGCTCAATCCGTGGGCGTGAACGCGCCAGGGGTGGTCAACGTTACCGTCTCGGCCCCCATCCAGGGCGGCTCGGGTTCCCAGGGCTACGGGATCTGGGTGGACAGCCTCGATGCCAGCAGCCTGGTCACCGTGGCACCGGGGGGCAATGTCTCGGCCCTGTCCAACCAGGCGATCCTGATGACGGCCGGCAATGTGTCCAACCAGGGCATCATCACCGGCTCCTATGCGCTGAACCTGGGCGCCACCTTCGCCAATGACGGTCGGCTCAATGCCGGCCCCTCCCTGGTCGCGGGCCTGTTGCGCAACACCGGCGACATCCTCATTGGCGCGTTCGCCCCCTTCGACGTCTCCCGCGTCAGCGGCAACTTCGCCCAGCGTTCGAGCGGCCGGCTGCTGCTCGATGCGGATTTCAGCAATCGCCGTTCGGATGTGATGACGGTGGCGGGCGGGGCGGATCTCGCTGGCCGGGTCCGGCCGTTGATCGCGACCGTGCTGCCCTATGTGGAATTGCCCTTCCTGGTCGTGGGCGGGACAGTCACAGGCAGCCTCCAGGGCGAGCCGACGGCCATCTTCGGCTATGACGTCAGCCGCAAGGGCGGCACCTTCTCGGTCTCGGCCACGGCGGATTTCACGCCGGCCGGCTACAACCTGGCGCGGAACTCGGCGGCTGTGGCCGGCCATCTGCAATCCGCCTGGGATGCGGGGGGTGGGGATTTGGGCCGCCTCTTCGCCACTCTCGGCAACCTGGCCGATGCGAGGGGCGAGGCCGCCTATGCCGCGGCGCTGCGGCAGATTTCGCCAAATAGCGGCCTGGCTCCCGGGGCGCGGGTGGCGGCACAGACACGCGCTTTCGCCAACGCCGCGATGAGCTGCCCGCAATTCGAGGGCTCTACCGCCATGCTGACCGAGGGCGAATGCGTCTGGGCCGGATTGACCGGCCGCACCGCCGGCCAGTCGGGCAGCGACGGCCTGTCCAGCTTCCGGCTGAATTCCACGACCTGGCAGGCAGGCGGCCAGCGCAGCCTGGGCGGCGGTTGGTTCCTGGGTGGCTCCATCGCCTATGAGAATGCGCGGCTGACGACGACCGACGGCCTGAATGGCGGACGGGGCCAGGCGGGCTATGCCGCCGTCACCACCAAGTACCAGACAGGCCCCTGGCTGTTCGCGGGCGCGGTGTTCGGCGGCGGTGGCGCGTTCAACGGCACGCGCACCATCACGCTTCCGGGCTTCGGCTCCATCGCACGCGGCAGCCCGACCCTGTCGAATGTGGGGGCCATGCTGCGCGGCACCTACACGATCGGGCGCGAGGAGTTCTACCTGCGGCCCTCGCTGAGCCTCAGCCTCGTGCATGCGCGCAGCAGTTCCTACAGCGAGAGCGGTGCGGGCGTGCTGAACCTGTCCGTCTCGGATGCGTCCAGCACGGTGGCGGCGCTGACGCCGGCGCTGGAGGTTGGCGGCCGGGCGAACCTGGCCAATGGCATGGTGCTGCGCCTCTACACCTCGGCCGGGTTCAGCTGGTTGAGCCAGGGGCAATGGGCGCAACAGGGCCGCCTGAGCGCGGCACCGGCCGAGGCCGCCGCCTTCTCCACCGTGGTGAGGACGGACCAGCTGGTGGGGCGCGTCACGGCCGGCGCGCAGCTCTTCGCGACGGACCGGCTGGAGCTGCGCCTGCAATACGAAGGCGAGTACAGCGCCAACCTGACGGGCCATGGCGGGTCCTTCGCCGTGGCGTACCGCTTCTGAGGGCGTGCGCCTCCCTTCGCGTCATGGCGGGCGATGTCCTGGCCGCCGGGTCAGCGGTGGGCCTCGGCAGGCCGGTTCAACAGGGGTCGCCCGGGACATTCGGACGCTCCGATGAGTGTGTTTCTGACTGACAGCGGCGAGTTGGGTGAGAAGGGACGGTGACGACGCGGAGCTGGGCTCCTGGCCCCGGTGCTGGCGAGGCGACGCCCACGCTCGGTCAGCACCATCCGCTGGCTCGGATTGGGGAACCGACGTCGGAGAGGCATGTTTCGTCGGCGCACCTGGCTGGGCCGAGCCGCGGAGCGCGAAGCGATCTCGAAGGGCCCGTTTGCTGCGCCGGACGCAGCAGGCGTCGCCGCCGCAGTGGAGTCGGGGCGGCGTCGGTTGTCTTCCCGGCGGCTGGCGCCGGCGGGCAGGTCGTTCATCCGGCCAGCTCTGCGCCCACCAGCGAGGCATGGCGCTGCGTGCCCGTCGAAGCGGCGACACGGCTTGGGCGACCAGGCCGGAGGGGGCCGCCTTGACTACCCCTGCCGTGCCGCACGCCACTCGCGCGGCGACAAGCCGGTCTGACGCGCGAAGAGCCGGCTGAAATAGGCAGGGTCGTCATAGCCGACCGCGCTGCCGACATCGGCGATGGACATCTCCTTGCGGGCGAGCAGGCGCGTCGCCTCTTCCATGCGCAGGGCGATCTGGAAGCGATGCGGCGAAACGCCTGTGGATTCCGCGAAGGCCCGGCAGAAATGCGGCGCGGAAACGCCGGCCAGCCTGGCAAGGTCGGTGAGGGTAACGGAATCGGCCAGATGGGCGACGAGATAGTCCACCACGCGGCGCACAACAGCAGGCGCAAGGCCGCCCTTGGCGGGGCGTGCGGGAACAGCGGTCGAATGGTGCCGGACCAGCGTGGCGGCAAGCTCGATCATCGCCGCATCTATGGTGAGGCGCGCGGCGGGGCCGCCCCTGCGCATCGCGCCCACGGCCTTGCGCGCCAGGCCCGCCACCTTGAAGCAGGTGCCATTCATCGGGTCGATGAGTTCGATGCTGCTGCCACGGCGTGCGCTCGCCGCGTCAACCATGTCGCTCTCGAACCACCGCACCGGGAGGTAGAAATGCGCGAAGCTGAGACGTGCGCGGGAGTATTCGACTTCCGCCGTTTCTCCAGCCCGGGCGATGCAAAAGGTGTTCGGATCGCAAGGGGCTTCGAAGCTGCGATCGCTGCTCCTCGACGCCCATTGCATGGAGCCGCTGAGGTGAACGCAAATCAGGTGGGCGTCAACGAACGGTTCAGCCTTGAATCCGCCCCGCGCATCATGGTCCAGGCGCCAGAGCGCGATGGAGGCGCCGCGGTTCGGTGACTGCGCCCAGGCTGCCGGCTCCAGCCCAAACCAGTCGATCGGCGCCTTGGCTGGAAAATCCGTGGGGGTGGACCCGGATGCACCGTGGGGCGGTCTGCTCATGGCAATACCCCCAACCGCTAAAGATTTTGTGGTCCAACGCCCTCACGATCGGTCAGCACATCAAATACCGCGAAGATGAATTGGCCCATGCGAACTCCTTCTTCGATGTTTCCAAGTCCAAATATTTCACATTTTTGAGAGTAAACTCGTCGTTGGATGCGCGAGCGTCATCCAAACTGGCTTGCACATGGATAGACTGCCAAAGAGGAACAGCGGCAGCAACGCAAACTTCATTTATGAAGAATCATCCATGATGTTACGTCAACCGAGTCCAAGTCGCGCAATGGCGTCCTAACCCGACCGGCGCATCGCTCCCTAGCCTCCGCTCAGAACGAGGCAGAGAGGCGATCCCCATGAATGCTCCGACAGCGAAGGCTCCAGCCCGGAAGGCGATCGCCAAGGGCCAGCTGCTGATCGGTGGCCAATGGCGTGATGCCGCCTCCGGCGAGACGATCGACAACACGGACCCGACCACCGAGGGCGTGACCACGACGATCGCCAGGGCCAGCGTGGCGGAGGCGAATGCCGCCGTTGACGCCGCCCATGCGGCCTTCGAGGACGGAGCCTGGGGCCGCATGCATCACGAGGAACGGGCCAAGATCCTGTTCCGCATGGCCGACCTGATGGACGAGCGCGCGGAGGACTTCGCCATCCGCGAGGCGATGGACATGGGCATGCCCTACAAGGATTTCCGCGAGATCATCATGCCGCACTGCTCCGGCCTGTTCCGCTTCTTCGGTGGCCTGGCGATGAGCGCGATGAATGGCAGCTACCGCTCCAGCTACGAGCACGACATCCGCATCCTGACCCGGCGCGAGCCGCTGGGCGTGGTCGCCGCGATCACGCCGTTCAACTTTCCGCTGGCGCTGTCCTGCTCGAAGATCGCCCCCGCGCTGGCGGCCGGGAACACCATCGTCCACAAGCCCGCTTCGGACACGCCGCTCACCGCCTTGGCCCTGGCGCAGGTGGCGCTGGATGCCGGCGTGCCGGAGGGGGTCTACAACCTGATCACCGGGCCGGGCGGCAGCCTGGGCGACGCGCTGGTGAAGAACCCGAAGGTCGAGAAGATCGCCTTCACCGGCTCCACGGGCGTGGGCCAGGGCATCATGCGCAACGGCGCCGACACCATGAAGCACCTGACGATGGAACTGGGCGGCAAGTCTCCCAACATCGTCTTCGCCGATGCCAACATGGAGGCAGCGCTTCAGGCGGCGTTCTGGGGCATCTTCTGGAACAAGGGCGAGGTCTGCGTCGCGGGCAGCCGCATCCTCGTCGAGCGCGCGATCTATGACGAGTTCGTCGAGCGGCTGTCCCGCATGGCCCGGGATGCCGTGCTCGGCGATCCGCTCGATCCCGCCACGCAGATCGGCCCGATCGCAAGCCGCGCCGAATACGACAAGGTGCTGCGCTACGTGCAGGCGGGCAAGGATTCGACAGCGCGGCTGACCGCGGGCGGCGGCACGCGGCAGATCAACGGCAAGGGACTCTTCATCGAAGCGACCGTCTTCGCCGACGCGACCAATGATCTGACCATCAGCCGCGAGGAGATCTTCGGCCCGGTCGTGCCGGTGATCCCGTTCGAAGGCGAGGACGAGGCGATCCGGCTGGCGAACGATACCCCCTATGGACTGGCTTCAGGAATCCAGACCGGCGACATCGGCCGCGCCCTGCGCCTGGCCGACCGCATCAAGGCGGGCACGGTCTGGCTGAACACCTGGCACAAATACCATCCGAACGCGCCCTTCGGTGGCTACCGCATGAGCGGATACGGCCGCGAGCAAGGCGCCGAGGCGCTGGAAAACTACAGCCAGTACAAGACCATATGGGCAAATCTGGGCTGATCGCCATCGCCTGGTGAGCGCTTTCGAAGAAGCCGTGTCCCACGCATCCGCAGGAGTGCTTCCATGAGCCGCAAGAGTTGCGCCGCTGCGCCCCATGCCCTGTGCCGCCGATGACCGCCATGCCCGAAAGCCGTGAACGCCCGCCGGCCTGCACCAAGCTCGGCGACGGCCCTCGAGACAGTCGGGCCGAAGCGGGCATGAGCGTGCCATTCCACACCCGCAGCGTCGCCGCGCTCCTCGGAGATAGCGCGGGCGGCGCATTGGCTGGCGCGACCGCGCAGGCGGTGCGCGGAGCGGCTAGGCCGGCGCTGCTGTTCCTGATCAATCCGATGACCAGCCCGGCGGCGCGCGACGATGCTTCGATGCGCGACTTTGCCCGGGGCTTCTTCGCCGGCGCCGAGGATTTCGCCGCCGGGTGGGACGCCTATCGCGGTGCCGCGGGCTTCGGGGCACTCGGCAACCTGCTGGCGCAGGAGGATCTTTCCGGCCTGCCGCCGACGATCATCCTCACCCACGAAGCCGATCCGGTGCGCGATCAGGGCGAGCGTCTGGCCGAGAAGCTGCCGGCCGCGGGGGTCGTCGCCCGGTCGCTGCGGACGCGCGGGCTGATCCATGCGGCGTGGCTGTTCCCGAAGGCACAGCTCCTGCTGGACGTCATTGCTGGCGCTTTGCGCATGGCATGGGGGCCTCGGCCATGCGCATGATCGTGGGCGTATCGGGCGCGACCGGGGTGGTTTACGCTATTCGCCTGCTTGAGGTGCTGCGCGATCTGCGCATCGAAAGCCATCTGGTGATCAGCAAGCCCGGCGAGATGACCCTCGCCTATGAAACTGATCTCGCCGTGCGTGACCTGCGGGCCTTGGCCGATGTCAGCTATGCCATCGGCGATGTCGGCGCGGCGATCGCGTCGGGCTCGTTCCGGACGATGGGCATGGTGGTCGCCCCCTGCTCGATGCGCACGGTGGGGGAGATTGCCGCCTGCACCTCGTCCAACCTGCTGACACGCGCGGCCGATGTCTGCCTGAAGGAAAGGCGCCGGCTGGTCCTCATGGTCCGCGAAACGCCGCTCCATGCCGGCCATCTGAAGGCGATGCTGGCCGCCACCGAGGCCGGGGCGATCATGTTCCCCCCCGTTCCGGCCTTCTATGCCCGCCCCGCCAGCCTGGCCGAGATGGTGGATCACAGCGTGGGCCGCGTGCTCGACCTTTTCGATCTCGAAGCCGGCCTGGTGGACCGATGGACCGGCGAGAAGCCACCCGAACCCCCTGCCCTTCCTGTCAGAAAGGCCGTTTCATGAGCATCCGCATCCATGTCATTCCCGCCCCGGCAGACATGTTCTTCGTCAACGCCTTCCTGATCGAGGCGCCGGACGCGGTGATCCTGGTGGACACGCATTTCCTGCTCTCCTCGGCCCGCACGCTGGACGCGCGGATCGATGCGCTGGGCAAGCCGCTCGCTGCCATCCTGATCACGCATCCCCATCCCGATCACTATAACGGCCTTCCCACCATCCTCGCGGGACGGCCGCCCCTGCCGGTCTATGCGAACCAGGCGACGCTTGACGGAATCAAGGCCTCCCGCGCCGAAAAGCGCCGCGTCTGGACGCCCGTCTATGGCGAGGACTACCCGACCACCGATGCCACGCCCGATCACATCCTCCCGGGCGAGGCGGTGCTGCACCTGGCCGGCGTCGAGCTGCGCATCGCCGATCTCGGGCCGGGCGAATGCGCGGATAACAGCATCATCCATCTGCCTCAGGCCGATGCGCTGATCGCCTCCGACCTCATCTACAACCGCGGCCACCCCTGGCTGGCCGAGCACCGCACGGCCGCCTGGCTCGCCCAGCTGGACCGCGTCGCCGCGCAATTCGCCGGTGTGGGCCGGGTCTATGCCGGGCATGGACCGGAGGGCGACGCGATGCTCTTCGAGACGCAGCGGCGCTACATCACCGATTTCCGCGCGCGGGTGACCCGGCATGCGCGCGCGGGCGCCCTGGACGATGCGGGGCGGGCCGCCATCCTCAGCGAGACCGTCGCCGGCCGCGAGGGCTGGCCCCTCGAAGCTCTGATTCCCATGAACGCAGACGCCGTGGCGCAGGAATTGGCAGCATGACGCATTTCAAGGATCTCCGCAGCTATGTCGCGGCGCTGGAGGCGCTGGGCGAGGTGCAGCGCATCGCCCACCCCGTCGCGCTCGACCTGGAGATCGGCGCCATCGCCCGCCGGGCGGGCGAGACCGGCCAGGCGGCGCCCCTGTTCGAAAACATCCCGGAGCGTCCGGGGATGCGGGTGCTGGGCGCCCCCGGCGGCGTATCGTCCCGGCCCGGGCAATGGCTGGCGCGCATCGCGCTGGCGCTCGGCCTTCCGCCCTCGGCCAGCGGGCGCGAGATCGTCGAGGTCTTCGCCGCCGCCCGTGCCCGGCCACTGGTGCCGCCCAGGCTGCTGGAGACGGGGCCCTGCAAGGAAAACATCCAGCTCGGCGCAGCGGTGGACCTGCGGCAACTCCCGGCGCCGTTGCTGCATGATGGCGATGGCGGCCGCTACCTGAACACCTTCGGCATCATCTGCTGTGAGACGCCCGACAAGTCTTGGCGCTCCTGGTCCATCGCACGGATCATGGTCGTGGATGGCAGGCGCATGGCGGGGATCATCGCGCCGAACCAGCATGTCGGGATGGTCCGCAAGGCCTGGGCCGATATCGGCCAGTACATGCCCTTCGCCCTCGCGCTGGGCGGGCCGCCGGTGCTGCCCTATGTCGGCGGCATGCCGCTGCCGGAGTTCATGAGCGAGGTGGACTACGCCGGGGCGATCACCGGCGAGGGCATCGAGGTGGTGCGCGCGGAAACGGTGGATGTGCTCGTCCCTGCCACCGCCGAGATCGTCGTCGAAGGCCATGTCTCCCGCACCGAGACCGCGCCGGAGGGGCCGATGGGCGAATATGCGGGCTATCTCTGGGAAGGGCCGCCCACGCCCAAGCCGGTCTACAACGTGACCGCCGTCACCCACCGCAACAACCCGATCCTGCCGATCAGCGTGGCCGGCGAACCACCCGAGGAGAACCACACCGCCTGGGGCATCCCCAATGCCGGCGAGATCGTCTTCCTGCTGCGGGAGGGCGGCTTTCCCGTCGCGACCGCCTGGTCCCCCTTCGAGACCGCCAATCACTGGTTCGTCATCGCGGTCGAGCGGGACTGGCGCGCGAAGACGGGCCTGCGCTCTTCCGAACTGTGCCGACGCGTCGCGGAGCTGCTGTTCGAGAAGAAAGCCGGAATGGGCACGCCGAAATACCTGCTGGTGAACGACGACATCGACATCTCCAACACGCGGGAGCTCGTCTGGGCCTTCGCCACGCGCAACCATCCCGGCAGCCAGGGCGCCATCATCTACAACGACGAGAACACGAATCCGCTCGTCGCCTACATCGACGATGCGGAGAAGGCGGCGCTCAGGACCACCAAGGTCATCTACAACTGCCTCGACCCCGAACATCTCGCCGGCAAGCTGCCCAAGCGCTCTTCCTTCCGCTTCGCCTATCCGGCCGAGCTTCAGGCGCGGGTGCGGGCGCAGTGGGGCGACTACGGCTATCCGGCCGAGGACGCGCAGAGCCGGCGCAGCAGCCTGCAACAGGTTTGAGGGGACATGAAGATGAAGATCGGCATCATCGGCGCGGGCCATATCGGTGGCACGCTGGGGCAATTGCTGGAACGGGCCGGGCACGGAATCCGGCATGGCACGCGCAGCGCGCAGGCGGGTTCCGCCCAGGCCGGCACGCCGGCCGAGGCCGCAGCCTGGGGCGAGGTGGTGATTTTCGCGGGGCCCTTCGGCGCCTGGCCTGGCTTCGCGCGGGAAGCCGCGGGGGCCGTCGCCGGCAAGATCGTGATCGATGCCTCCAACCCCTATCCGGAGCGCGATGGCACGTTGGCTGAAGCCGTCCTCGCTTCGGGCAAGGGCTCGGCCGCGTATGTCCTGTCGCTCCTGCCTCACGCCTGCCTGGTCCGAGCGTTCAACACCATCGCCTGGACGGATCTGCGCGACCAGGCGGGAAGGCCGGGCGAGCGGCTCGCGATGCCGATCGCGGGCGATGACCCCGAGGCTGTGGTGGTGGCCCAGGCGCTGTCGCGTGATGCCGGGTTCGATCCCGTCGTGATCGGCGGCCTCGACCGCGCGATCAACCTCGATCCCGGCAGCCCGATCTACGCGAAATCCATGACCGCGGCCGCCGTCCGCAGGACGCTCGGCCTCGCAGCCTGACCCCATGAAAGGACCAAGACCATGAAGATCGGAATCGTAGGCGCCGGCAATGTCGGCACCGGGCTGGGCAAGCACCTGGCGGCGCGGGGCCACGACATCGTCGTCAGCTTCGCGCGCACGCCGGACAATGTCGCGGCCGCCGCGGTGGCGATCGGCGGGAGCGCCCGCGCCGGTACGCCCGAGGAAGCCGCGCAACACGGCGATGTGGTGATCGTCGCCACACCCTGGGGCGTGACCCTGGAGGCCGTGCGCGCCCTTGCGCCACTGCTGAACGGCAAGATCGTCTGGGACACCACCAATCCGCTGAAGACGGATATGAGCGGCCTGGAGATCGGCACCACCACCAGCGGTGGCGAGGAGATCGCCCGCGCCGCCCCTGGGGCACGCGTCGTGAAGGCGGTGTCGCCCTTCGCAGAGGTCCTGCACTCGCCCTCCATGATGATCGCGGGGCAATTGCCCGGCGTTTTCGTCTGTTCTGACGATCCAGGGGCGCGCGACGTGATCACGATGCTGCTGGGCGACATTCCCGCCGCGGGCATCTCCGCCGGGCCACTCTCGCTCGCCCGCTATACCGAGCCTCTGGGCATGCTTCTGGTGCAGCTCGCCTACGTGCAAGGCATGGGCGCACGAATTGGTGCGACCCTTATCCGGTAGAGCCATGCAAGGCTGATGGGCCGGCTTGCCGGCCTCATGGAGCCGCATCGTTGAGGAAACCGCTGGGATCGAACGGTACCGGCCTTGGGATCGTTGGAGGCGGGGACAAGGTTCGGCTCATGGAGAACGAGTTTGGGCGCGTTCCCTCTGGTCAGGAGTGGGGATGGTGCCCCTTCGAGGGGCTGTTGCCCGCGTGAGCCGGCCTCGGCAGGCAGACCGTCCGGCCGTTCGAAGAGGCGCGCGGAAAGCCGGAAGCAGCTTCTGACGAGGGAGGCGATGCCTCATGCCGGCGACGAGGCGAAGGTGGTCGGCAGCCTCCGGAAACCGCCGACCATCGTCGGTGGGCGGCAGGAGAGGCATGATACATGCCCGCCACCCATTCGGCCGCCCAGCGGCCGCGCTCCGCCAAACCTGAACCATCGGGGCCGAGCGCGGCCGCGCCGCCATGCAGGGGACCCAGGCCGCTGATTGACGCAGGGCACTCCAGGGGAGAGCCTTCGCAACGCACTGGAGCGCTTCAGCATGGCCTATCCCAGCATCCGCGCGCGCCGCCCCCTGATCATGGGAAGGCGGGGCGCCGTGGCGAGCAATCATCCCGTCGCCACCGCCGCGGGGATGGAGGTGCTGCGTGCCGGTGGCAATGCCGCCGATGCGGCCGTCGCCGTGGCACTCACGCTCGGCGTGGTCGAGCCGCATATGTCGGGCTTGGGGGGTGACGGCTTCTACCATGCTTGGAGCGCCTCCACCGGCCTGGGCAGCACCTTCAACGGCACCGGCCAGGCACCCGCCGCCGGGACCATCGCGCGCTACCGCGCCGAGGGCGGCATTCCCCATCACGGGCCGCTTGCCGTGCAGACGCCAGGCATGGTCGCGGGGCTGGCCGCGCTGCACGCGGCACATGGCGCCCGGCCCTGGGCCAGCCTGTTCGGCGCGGCCATCGAGGCCGCGCGCGACGGCTTCGCCGCCACCCATGCGCTGCGGCACTTCTGCGGCGAGAACCGGCGCCGGCTGGAGCCGGATGGCCTGAGCCGCGCGGTCTTCCTTCCCGGGGGCGAGCCGCCAGCCCTGGGCGCACTGGTCGTTCAGCCCGCACTCGCGGCCACGCTGCGTGACCTGGCCGATCACGGCCCGGATGACTTCTATCGCGGCGCCCTCGCCAGGCGACTGGCCGAGGCCATGCAAGCCGCGGGCGCGCTGCCCGATGCCGCCGATCTCGCAGAGGTTGCGGCCCTGGTCGCGCCGCCCATCGCCGTGCCCTATCGCGGCTTCGAGTTGCGGCAGACACCGCC
>JAESGX010000295.1_pt1 | contig 24481 bp, 18 predicted proteins | sample 9269801 | NCBI WGS metagenome assembly JAESGX01 (sample SAMN16773122, study PRJNA677054) | algae metagenome | isolation source: Pleurocapsa minor GSE-CHR-MK-17-07R and co-occurring heterotrophs from wet... | place: USA: Lower Calf Creek Falls, Grand Staircase Escalante National Monument, UT ... | reverse complement strand
GACGGCGTGACCCAGGGCCGTCCGGGCATGGAGCTGTCGCTGTTCTCGCGCGACAACATCGCCCAGGCCACCGCCATTTCGCTGAGCCACGACATGTTCGACGCCGCGCTTTATCTGGGCGTGTGCGACAAGATCGTGCCGGGCCTGCTGATCGGGGCGCTGGCCTTCGGCCATCTGCCCGCGATGTTCGTACCGGCCGGACCGATGACGCCGGGTATCCCCAACAAGCAGAAGGCCGAAGTCCGCGAGCGCTACGCCGCGGGCGAAGCCACCCGCGAGGAACTGCTGGAAGTCGAAGCCGCTTCGTACCACGCGCCCGGCACCTGCACGTTCTACGGCACCGCCAACTCCAACCAGGTGCTGCTGGAAGCGATGGGCCTGCAGCTGCCGGGCACGTCCTTCGTCAATCCGGGCACGCCGCTGCGCGACGCGCTGACCCGAGCCTCCGCCGAGCGAGCGCTGCGCATCACCGCGCTGGGCAACGACTACCGCCCCATCGGCCATCTGATCGACGAGCGCGCCATCGTCAACGCCATGGTCGCGCTGATGGCCACCGGCGGTTCCACCAACCACACCATCCACTGGATCGCGGTGGCGCGCGCCGCCGGCGTGATGCTGACCTGGGACGACATGGACGAACTGTCGCAGATCGTGCCGCTGCTGGCGCGCGTGTACCCCAATGGCGACGCCGACGTGAACCGCTTCGCCGCCGCGGGCGGCACCCAGTTCGTGTTCCGCGAACTGATCGACGCCGGTTTGATGCACGGCGATATCGCCACCGTCGTGCCGGGCGGCATGCGCGCGTTCTGCGACGAACCGCGTCTTGCGGAGGGCAAGCTGGACTACGCGCCGGGCATCGCGAAAAGCGCGGACGAAGCGGTGGTGCGGCCGGTCAGCGACGCGTTCGATCCGCAGGGCGGGCTGCGCCTGCTGCGCGGCAATCTGGGGCGTTCGCTGATGAAGATCTCAGCGGTGAAATCCGACTATCACCGCATCGAAGCGCCGGCCGTGGTCCTCGACGATCCGCGCGCGTTGAACAAGCTGCATGCGGCCGGCGTGCTGCCGCAGGATTTCATCGCCGTGGTGCGCTATCAAGGCCCGCGCGCCAACGGCATGCCCGAACTGCATTCGCTCGCGCCGCTGCTGGGCCTGCTGCAGAACCAGGGACGGCGCGTGGCTTTGGTCACCGACGGCCGCCTGTCCGGCGCTTCCGGCAAGATTCCCGCCGCCATCCACCTGACTCCGGAAGCTGCGCGCGGCGGCCCCATCGGCAAGCTGCGCGAGGGCGACATGATCCGCCTGGACGCCAGCGCCGGCACGCTGGAAGCGCTGGTGGATGCGGACGAGTGGAACGCACGCACGCACGCGCCCAATACCTCGCCCGCCCCGCAGGACATCGGCCGCAACCTGTTCGCCTGGAACCGCAGCCTGGTGACCCCCGCCGACCAGGGCGCGCTTTCCATTTCCTGTGGCCCGCCCACGCCCGAGGGCGGCTGGGAATACGATGCGGAGTACGAACTGGGCCACGACCATGCGGCCGCGGCCGCGCCGCATGAAGCGAAGGATGCCTAGCTTGCCTTCTCCCGGCGGGAGTAGGAAAGTCATAACCCTGGAACCGCAATGACCATCGAAAAACACCAGCAGAAAGCCGAACAACTCCTCCACGCCGCCGGCATCCTGCCCGTGGTCACCGTGCGCACGCTGGACGAAGCGCGCAAGGTATCCGCCGCACTGCTGAAAGGCGGCCTGCCCGCGATCGAACTCACCCTGCGCACGCCGGTGGCGATGGAAGCGCTGGCGATGCTGAAGCAAGAGCTGCCGCATATCGTGATCGGCGCGGGCACGGTGCTGACCATCGAACAGATGGAGCAGTCGATCGCCGCGGGCGCGGATTTCCTGGTCACGCCCGGCACGCCAGCCGTGTTGGCCGATGCGCTGGCGAAGGCGCCTATTCCGGTCATCCCCGGAGCCGCCACCCCTACCGAACTGCTGTCGCTGATGGCACGCGGCTTCCGCGTATGCAAGCTGTTTCCCGCCAGCGCGGTCGGCGGCCTGGCGATGCTGAAAGGGCTGGCCGGCCCGCTGTCCGACCTGAAAATCTGCCCGACCGGCGGCATCACCGAAGACAACGCGGCCGAATATCTTGCGCAGCCCAACGTGATCTGTATCGGCGGTTCGTGGATGGTGCCCAAAGCCTGGCTCGATGCCGGCGCATGGGACAAGGTCGTCGAGAGCTCGGTGAAGGCCGCGGCCATCGTCCAGCGCGTGCGCAGCTGAAGCTCGCTGCAGGAGCGACGCAAGTCGCGATCGTGGGAACACGGCGCCATCGCCCGAGGCTCGGCCGGCCGCGACTTACCCTCGCTCCTACCCTGGGTCGACACCGCGTAACTGCAGGACAAGGCCCTGCCGGCGCCACGCCCAAGCCAGCGTCGCATACCAGCCGACCATCAGCAGCCCCAGCCACCATTCGAAGACGTTCTCCCAACGGTCCTTCGCGCTCGGCGCTTCGACCAGAGCCCCAGCGAGCAGGTTGGCGATCCCCAGCGCGAGCATCGCGGCGCACAGCCACGCCATGACGCGGAGCGTCGGCGACGACAGCGCGGCCGCATCGGAAGCGCGACGCATCAGCGCCAGCTGCGCCAGGTAGCCGAACCCGAAGTAGACGACCACGCCGTAGCGCCGCAGGAAGCGATAGGTCTCTCCGTCCGTGCCAAGGAACGTCGCATAGACCGCCAGCGCGACGGCTGACATCGCGCCGAACGCCGCCATCGCGATGCCGCCACGCAGCCAGCTCAACGCCAGCAGCCATACCAGCGCATGCAGCACCGCGCATGGGATCACCAGCAGCCGGAACAGGTGGTTGCCTATTCCATGCCGCGCTGCGCGGCTGATCGACACGCAGCCGTCGGCATAAGGGACGCAGGCCGGCACGTGCCCGCCGTGGATCGACAGCAGATACGCCGAATGCGCGGCGACCAAAAAAAGCAGCGTGATCAGCAGCGGCAGGGGCCAGAGTGGAATCCGTGCATCGTCGGTGGTCATGGCGGCAGGTGCGGATGGGAACCGCGCCTACTCTATCGCCATCCGCGCACGTTCAGCGCGTGCGGATGGCGACATTCGCGGGCAGCGTGGTGATGCGCAGTTCGCCGTCTTTCCACCGCGCCGGCTCGCCGTTGATGCGGGTCTCGCCGGGCGCCTCCTCGTACGGCCACGGCAGCACCAGGCCTCCGGCCGGCAGCTTCAGGCCCGCCTTCGCTTCGAGCACCACCTCGTCGCCGGTCTTGCGCAGGCTGTAGCCCAGCACGCCGTTCGGCGTGCGCAGGCCGTCGATGGCGATGCCTTCGCCTTCCAGCCATGCGGCCGGCACGCCAGCGGCCAGCACCAGGCTGTCGTCCAGCTCGCGCACGTAGGCGAACATGTCCAGCGCCGAGCGTACGAAATCCGAACCGACCCAGGCATGCGGCAGGTCGCCGAGGAAGAACGGCGTGCGCGGCGTGCGCGACACCACCTCGGCCCACTGGTTCCAAGGCTGCGGCGCGCGGTCCTCGAAGAAGAACTCGACCGCGCTCCACGCGCGCTCACGCCAGCCCAGGCGCACGAACGCCGCGACGTTGCGCCATTCGTACGGGGTGTAATCCTTCCATTCGCGCCGGCCATCGCGGCGCTGCTCGAACTGCAGCCAGTAGCGCTCGAACGTGTTCTCGAGCAGGTCTTTCGGCAGCCTGCCCTGCTCTCCGCCGGGCGCCAGCGCGATGGTGGTGGAGGTCGCGTCGAAATCGCCCAGCTCCGCGGCGCCGGGTAAATAATCGATCCCGTGCAGCTTGGCGGCCGCTTGCAGCGAGTCGTAGAGATCCTCGCGGAACTGGTCGCGCGACGCGGCGAAGCGCCTGGCGTCGTCGGTCTTGCCCAGCCATTCGGCCACGTCCACCGCATCCTTGTAGCCGCGCAACGCCCAGAAATTGTCCCAATACGAATGCATCGGCTTGGCCGAATAGCCTTCGTGGCTGATCGACGCCGGCATCATCCCGTAGAACGCGGGGTTGAGCGCGCGGTTGGCTTCGGTACGTTCGCTCAGGCGCAGTTTTTCCATGTAGGAATACGCGCCGAGCACATGCGGCCACATCTTCTGCAGGAACGCCTTGTCGCCGTTGTAGCGGTAGAGTTCGGCGATGTTGAAGATCAGCTCGCCATGGCTGTCGTTCTCCGGCACCGGGTCGCTGCCGCGGTCGTCCACGCAGCACGGCACCATGCCGTTTTCGAACTGATACGGAGCATAGAAATCGACATAGTCGCGTACCACGTCGGCGCGGCCCATGCGCAGCAGGCCTTCGGAAATCATCGCGCCGTCGCGGATCCAGCTGCGCGCATAGGAGCGCGTACCGGGCTGCAGGCGCGGGCCGATGCGCGAAATCAGCATGTGCGCGGTGGCGGTGCGCAGGGTATCGACCAGCGCCTGCCCCGCAGGCGGCACGTCGATGCGCACACGGTCCAGCTTGCCGCGCCATTCGGCGGCCACGCGCTCCTGCAGTTGGTCGGCATTCCAATCGGCCGATGCGGGCCCCGTGTCGCCGGTCATGGGCACGGCCAGATCCACCTGCCGGCTCTCGCCTGGCTGCAGCCGCATGCGATACAGCATTGCGCCCGAAGCGAATCCTTGCGCATCGTCCACCTTGTCGCCTGCATCGCCGGCGTCGCCGGCGTCGGCCAGCCGCGAGATATCGATGCCGCTGTCGAACGCGGTGGCGAACGCCGCATCGGGACGCTGCCGAGAAAACACGCGTGCGCGTCCTTCCGCGGACACCGCGCCCTTGTCGAAAGCCAGCGAATGCAGGGCGGTGAAGCCGCCGAGCGTGTTGAGAAACTGGCTGGGCGGATTCACCTGGAACGGGCGCACCGCCAGCACGAGCGTGTAGTCGCGCGCTTCGCTGGAGGGATTGCGCAGCGCGTAGCGCGCCACCAGCTGCGACTCGCGCACGCTGCCCTCGACGAACGCGGTGGTCCGCAGCGACAGCGCCGGGTGGGTCCACTGCACGCTGGGGATCGGCAGATACCCGTCCTGCAGCGACTGCGTCGACTGCACGTCGGCCCAGGTGACCAGCGCGCCGTCCACCAGCACGAAAGGCTCGACGGAGAAACCGCCTTTGCCGACCTCGATCGCACCATCTTCGCCGATCAGACCCTGTTCGGTGCCGCCGTCCAGGCCGACGATGGTCCAATACGGCTGCTCGCCGCTGAATCCACGCGGAAACCAGCCGCGCGGCGAATCGGCGGCCACCGCCTTGATGAAATCGTTGGGATGCGCGGAAAACGCCAGCGGCATCACCTGCAGTTCGGACAAGCCGAAGGAAGACTCCGGACCATCGCTGACGCGCAGGCGCAGGTAGCGCGCTTCGGATTCCGGCAGCGCAAGGTGATCGGTGTCGCCGTTACCGCCGACCACGGTGCGCACGTCGCGCCAGGTTTCGCCGTCGTCGGACAGCTGCACCAAGTAGGACGATGCGAATTCGCCCGGCTTCCAATGCAGCTTCAGACCGCCGAATTCGCGCGGCTTGCCCAGGTCAAGCGTCAGATACGGCGCTGGCGCTGCGCCGAAGTCCGCATGCCAGGCGGTTTCCGGTTCCGCATCGACCGCATTCGCCGCCGCGCCGGACGGCAGCGACGCCGATGCGTCGACTTTTCCCGTCAACGGCGAACCGTCGTCCACCGGCAGCGTTTCGAACGAAAGCTCATCGAAGCACACTTCGCCCTTGCCGCCTGCGTTGTTGTAGATGGTGTACTCCAGCTTGGCGCTTTTGCGCAATGTCCGGTCCGGATCGGGCCCCCAGGCCTTGACGATATGCCGTTGCTTGTAGCGGACTTTCGACCATTCCTGCGGGAATTCGTACTTCGGCCGGTTGACCCACCACACGTTGTCGCCGCTCGCATCGATGACCTTGAACTGCAGGTCGTTGCGTGGCGAGTTCCCCCGCAGCTCGAACGAAAACGCATAGTTGGCCGGGTATTCCAGCGCCAGGTCGCGCTGGATGCCGACATAGCCGGAGACGCCGTTGAAGTCGTAGTCCAGGCACAGCGCACTGCCCTGCGCGCCGTCGATCTGGCGGAGTTTGCCGCTGACCTGGTTGGAGGTGACCACGCGCCATTGGGAGACATCGTTAAAACCATCGAGGATTTGTATAACGCTTTGCGCGTGCGCGGAAAGTGTAAACAACCCACTTAGAACGAGCGTAGCGATAATTTTCGTCAGGACCCGCCATTCGGCGGTTGAGTGCCCCGCGCAGGCGGAAATCGCTCTTTGCGTGTTGCTCGATCGACGATGATCATCGGTTGCACTAAGATCGAAAAAACAGAGCGATTCCCGCCTGCGCGGGAATGACGAAATCATATTGACCGACGATTCATTCATTGTCGCACTCACCCTTTCACACTCCCAAGCAACAAACCCTGGATGTAATACCGCTGCAGCACCAGGAACAGCACCAGCACCGGCAGCACCGTCACCACCGAGCCCGCCATCATCAGTTCGTAATCCATCACGTGTTCGCGCGACAGCGACGCCAACGCCACCGGCAGCGTCTGCAGGCGCTCGTCGCTAAGCACGATCAGCGGCCACATGAAATCGTTCCACGCGCCCAGGAAGCTGAAGATGGCCAAGGTCACCAGGATCGGTTTCAGCGCGGGCAGCACGATCTGGAAGAAGATGCGCCACTCGCCGGCGCCGTCGATCCGCGCCGCTTCCAGCAGCTCGTCCGGAATCGAGCGCGCGTACTGTCGCACCAGGAAAATGCCGAAGATCGCGGCCATCCCCGGCACGATAGCGCCCATGTAGGTGTTCACCAGCCCCATCTGCTTCAACATCAGGAACAGCGGCATCATCGTCACCTGCGCCGGAATGACCAGCGCCGCCAGCAGCAAGCGGAAAGTGCGCTCGCGTCCCTTGAAGCGCAGCTTGGCGAATGCGTAACCGGCCAGCGTGTTGAACAGCAGCGACAGCAGCATCACGCAGCTGGAGATCAGGAAACTGTTGAACAGGAACCGTCCCATGCCCGCGCGCAGGAACAGCTCGCGGTAGTTGTGCAGCGTCGCTTCCGAGGGCAGCAGCGGCGGCGGGAAGTGCCCCGCCTCGCCGGCCTGCATGAACGACACCGACAGCATCCACAGCAGCGGCGCCAGGCTGATCGTCGCCAGCAGCACCAGCAATCCATTCACTGCGAATGCGGGCAGATAGCGCTTCATGTCATTCCACGCCCCGGCGGCGCGCGAACCACATCAGCCCGCTGGTGACAGCCGCCATCAGCACGAACAGGATGAAGGCGACCGCCGAGGCGTTGCCCAGGTTCCACCACTTGAAACCTTCCTCGTACATCAAGTACAGCACGCTCTTGGTGCTTTCCAGCGGCCCGCCCTGGGTCATCACGTAGGGCTCGGCGAACAGCTGGAAATAGCCGGCCATGGTCAGGATGCCGACCAGCAGCAGCACCGGCCCCAGCATCGGCACGGTGATGTGGCGGAACTGTTTCCAGGTACCCGCGCCGTCGATCCGCGCGGCTTCGTACAGGTCTTCCGGAATGCTCTGCAGCCCGGCCAGGAAGATGATCATGTTGTAGCCGAAGTTCTTCCATACCGCGAACAGGATGATGGTGGGCATGGCCCAGTGCGGATCGCCCAGCCAGTCGACCGGATCGATGCCCACGTACGAAAGCAGCCAGTTCACCAGACCGTATCTGGTGTGGAACAGATAGCGCCAGATCACCGCCACCGCCACCACCGTGGTCACTACAGGCGCGAAGAACGCGGTGCGGAAGAAAGGCTTGAGCCGCCCCAGCCTGGAATGCAACAGCAGCGCCGCGCCCAGCGACATCGCCACCGACAGCGGCACGCCGACGGTCACGAAATAAAGCGTGTTGCCCAGCGACTTCCAGAACACCGGGTCCTGCAGCAGGCCGAGGTAATTGTCCAGGCCGACGAAACGCAGGTTGTGGGGATCGGCCAGCGCGTAGATGTCGAAGTCGGTCAGGCTCAGCGCCAGCGCCGCGATCACAGGCAGGCCGAAGAACAGGCCGATCACGCTCAGCGCGGGCGCGGCGAACATCCAGCCGGCGGTGGACGCCTTCATGGCGCGCCCGCTTTCGCTTCGGCTTCGGCTTCGGCCTGATCCAGCATCCAGCGCCGTTTCTCCAGAATCCTGTCGGCGCGGCGGTCCAGTTCGGTCGCCGCTTCGTCCACGCTCATGCGGCCGTTGGCCACTTCCTCACCGATCAACCGCAGCTCGGTGGCGATGCGCTCCCATTCCGGCACTTTCGGCGTCGGCACGGCGCGCTCCAGCTGTTCGCGGAACGCCTTCGCGTGCGGGTCGTTGGCCAGCGCCGGCATGCGCCACGGCGAGCGGCGCGGCGGCAGATTGCCGGTCAACGCATGGAACTTCGCCTGGGTGTCGGGCGCGGACAGGTATTCGATGAGCTTCCATGCCGCCGCCTTGCGCTGCGAGTCGCGGAAGATCACGAAGCTGGTGCCGTTGGCCAGCGACGCGCCCGGCCCGTTCGGTCCCGGCAGCGGCATGGTCATCCAGTCGTCCTGCTGCCACGCCGGCAGGCGCTCCTTGAACTTGGCGATATTCCACGGGCCGGAAATATAGAACGCGTAGTAACCCTTGCCGAACTCGTCCCAGACGTTCGAGATCTGGTTGTTGGTGAGCACCGGCGCCAGCTTCTCATCAAACAGGGTTTCGTAGAAACCCAGCGCATGCTTGAAACCGGCGCTGCGGAAATTGCCGTAGCGCCCGCCGTCGCGCAGCAGCGGCTCGGGTTCCTGTATCGCCAGACTCAGGAACGGCTCGAACTCGTTCAACGGCAGCAGGATGGCATAGCGTTCGCTGCCGACTTCGCGCTTGATCGCGCGCATCGCCGCGTGCCATTCGTCCCAGTTCTGCGGGATCACCCGAACGCCCGCCTGCTTCAGCAGGTCGATGCGGTAGAACGGCAGGCGGGTCTCCGAATACCACGGCACCGCCAGCACTTTGCCCTCCACCACGCCGCTGTCCCACGCGCCCGGATAGAAATCCGCCGCGTCGAAGCCCGGTGTCGCCGCGATCTTCGCGTCCAGCGGCTCCAACGCGCCCAGCGCGGCGAATTCGGGAATCCAGGTATTGCCCAGCGGCGACACGTCGGGCAACGACTCGCCCGCGAATGCGGTCAGCAGTTTCTCGTGAGCCGACAGCACCGGCATCTGCTGCAGATCGACCTTGATGCCCGGATTGCGCCGCTCGAACTCGGGAATCAGCTGGGCGACCATTTCCCCTTCGTAACCCATCACCCAGAAAGCGACGACTTCGCGCTGGTCCGGTTTTCGCGTGCAGGCGGCGAGCAGCAGCAACACCGCGCACAGCAACAGCGAACGCAGCGGCGGCGGCGCACGGTCAGCTGGAAGATTGCGCGTCATGTCCACAGCTCACTTCGGCTGCTGAGGCTTCGGCGCCGCCTGCTGCTCCACTTCCGCGTTGTAGCCGTGCGACTCCGCCATGCCCAGTGCGCGCGCCGTCGCGGCCTCCAGATCGGCCTGCGGCTGCGCCGGCTCGTCCTCGGGCGCAAGCCAGCCGCCCTTGAAACCGGCGCGCTCCAGGCCGGTGCGGATATGCGGATTTTTCTTCATCGTTTCCCAGATGAAGCCATTGCGGTAGTTGGCGATCATGGCCAGGATCGGGCCCTGGTCGATGCCGATGTAATCGCTAGCCACCCAGCCCTCGCCCGGCACCAGGCGCCCGGTCTTCAGCGGAATGTCGTAATCGAAGCTGCGGTTGAACGAATCCAGGAACCCATAGCTGGAGTACAGGTATTCGCCGTAGCGTTTATGCATTTCCACGGTCGCCGGAATCACGATTTCCGGCGCGAACGGCAGCGAGGCGATGGCCGCGGTCGGCGCGATGGTGCCGTCGTCGAAGTTCTCGCGCAGGCCCGCGCCGCGCGAGGAATAGTGACGGAATTCGCGCTGTTCTCCGCGATACTCCTGCAGCGTTTTCTGCGGTCCGTCGCTGGCGGTCAGGCCCCACACGTTCTCGCCGTAATCCTTCCATTTCATCGGGTTTTCAATCGCGTATTCGCGGTGCGCCAGCACCGCGCGGCGGCTGTTGAGGAAATAGTCGATGCCGCGCTCGCGCATGTAGTTGTCCTGGATATCGCGAAAATCGATCCAGACGTGGCTGTACTGATGGCCGAACAACGGCCCGAAGGCCAGGTATTCATGCCCCTGGTACACGCCCCACACGTCCGTGTAAGTGCGCGTCCACACGTCCCACGCATCCGGACTGACCGGATGCGTGGGCGAGCCGAGCGCCAGGATGTAGAGCATCATCGCTTCGTTGTAGCCCATCCAATCGTGCTGGATGAATCCGCTTTCCGGGAACCAGCCCATCGACACCAGCGGTTTGTTCTGCTGCAGCCAAGTCCAATCGACGCGTTTGTACAGGGCCTCGGCCAGCTCGCGGATCTCCTGCTCGCGCGGATCGTCGCGGTCGTAGTAGGACTGCGAGAACAGCACGCCCATCATCAACAGCGCCGTGTCCACGCTGGACAGCTCCACCCAGCTGTCGTAGCGCTCGCCTTTCTGCATGTCCAGGAAGTGGTAGTAGAAACCCTTGTACGCGCCTTTGCCGGTGCGTTGCGGCCCCTGCGGCATATCGTGGAAGAATTTGAGGGTCACCAAGGTGCGGTCCACCGCCTGCCGGCGACTCACCCAGTTGTTCTCGATGCCGATCGGATAAGCGGTCAGCGCGAAACCCACGGAGGCGATGCTGGCGAACGGCCGCGACGGAAAGCGGTCGGGCGTCAGCCCGTTCACTTCGTTGGTGGTGTCCCAGAAAAACTGGAAGGTGCGCCGCTCGATATCGCGGAACAGCGGCGGCAATTCTAGCTTCACCGGCGGTGGCGGCGGTGGCGGCGGCACTGCCGGCTGCCCCGCCACCGGCTTGGCCGGCTGCGCGGCCGGCGCAGCAGGCTCGGCCGGTTTCTTGCAAGCCGATACGAGCGCGATGAGCGCGGTAAGGCAGAGGCACAGCGATACGCGCAAGCGTCGTGACTTCATTGAAACGCGGATCCTTCTTGGAAACGATTACATTTGAGAGTGAGGCAGTGGGCGAAAAGTTCGTCGCGTCATGCATCCGGAGCGACCGTCCCGCATGTGCGGAACGGTCGGTGCGCACGAATTACCAGCTCAGGCCCATGGTCAGCTTGAACGTGCGGGTAGGCCCGGCAATTCCCAGACCGGTACGTTCTCCAAACTGATCGCTTTGCACCAGACCCACTCCTTTGAAATTGCCGAACTCGGAGTAATTGACTTCATTGGTGATATTGAAAACATCGCCGCGAACGCGCAGCTTCACGCCCCCGCCCGTGTCCCATTCCTTCTGCACGGCCAGATCGAGCTGGAAGAAGTCCTGCTCGTCGAAGTAGTACGTTTCGAATCGGCCGATCACGTTGCATGCGCCGGGATCGAAACCTTCGAAGCAATTAAGGCCCGTATTACCCGGAGGGCTGGTCCAGGTTACTTTGCCCGAGAAGGTCAGACCAAGGAAATCCGCAATGCCCGTGGCCACGATCTTGTGCTTGGGTACGCCTTTGGAGCCGATGAAACCGACGTTGTCCAGATTCGGATAATCGAAAGTGAAAAGATCCGATCCCTCGCGATTCTCCTTTGCGTCGCTGTAGGTGTAGGCGAAGCTGGTGCCCCACTTAGAGTCCTGCGTGTATGGCTTATCCAGCGAAACCAGCACCGAGTTCAAACGGGTTTCCACCGCGTTGTCGCCGAGGAAGAAGCGCGAATAACCGGGCAGGTCCGCGCCCGGGGCATTACCGAAGTTCACTCCCGGCGGATAGAAACTCCCGTCGAGTCTGCGATTGCCGATGGAAAACAGAATGCCGTCGTGGCTGAGTATGTGCAGTAACGTTACCGATGAGTTCCAGTCGTGCCCGAACATCGGGAACGTATTGCGCATGCCCAGGCTGAACTGATCCGAGTACGGCGTCTTCAGATCGTTGTTCAACAGGAAAACCTCCGATCCGAAATTGGTTCCGGGAACGATCAGATCGGCCAGCGCATCCGCATTCAACAGGCTAGGATCGAAAGCGATACACGGAGTCCGCACAGGCGCTGCATTGCAGTTGTGGCCCGGCGTATCGAAGTAGAACTCGTAGCGCTGGAATGCCAGCCGGTACTGCTCCAAAGAGAGATAGTCGAACTGGTTGCGGTTGTAGGAACGGCCCGCACCGCCAAAGAACACATGTCGCTCGTCGCCGCTCAGGTCGTACGAAAAGCCTAGGCGCGGCGCCCAACCATCCTTGAACGAATCCCGGTTGTTGCCGGTACTGATGTAGTCGTTGATGTCGTAATCAACAGTGGCGTTGTTGATATTGGGGTATGCCCGCAGCCGCGTGACCAGAGTATCGGGCGTCACATGATCCTCGTAGCTCGGGTTTTGCTCGTAGTCCCAGCGCACGCCGAGATTCAAGGTCAGACGGTCGTTGACCTCCCAGTCGTCCTGGATATAGATGCCGAACTGCTTGGCGTCGGACTCCACGGTGGTCGGGTTGCCGTTGCCTGGGGCGGTGAATCTGACGAAATACGGCACGGTGGTGCTGCGCGTGATGTCGTATTCGAACTGCGGGGTGAAAGGCGATTGCTCGAACGCGCTGATATCGATCATCTTGTACTTGATGCCGGCCTTGACCGTGTGGCCCTCCCAACCGAAGAACGTGAAGTCGTTCTGGAAGGAAACTCCTTTCTGGCCCTTGTTCTGAAAATCGCCGCCGCCGCCCAGGTTCAATACCTCTTCCATCTCCGGATTGTTGTTGGCTTCCTGTCCTCTGCGCGGCACGAGCAAGCGGAACCCGTTGGCCAGTGTCGCCGGCCGCGGCGCGAAATTCGTGTCTTCGAACGTGATGTGCGCGTCGTTCAGCCAGTTCTGTGCGCTGTACTGGTAACGCAGATCCGCCCTGGTTTCTTCGCCCGTCTTCAGGGTGCCGTAGGAAAGCGTATTCGCGTTGCCGACATTCGTCAGTTCGTCTTCCTCGCGGCGCTTGAGCGTCAGCTCGAGCAGATGGGCTTCGCCGATGGTCCAGTTGATCTTGCCGAAGTACAGATCCTCCTTAAAGGGGGCACTGGCCGGCTCGCGCGCAGCAGCCTGAAATTCCAAAGGCAGCTCGGAAACCGCGACCTGGCGACCGGGTGTGATGGTGCGCGGCGAGTCGTACTCTTTGCCCTCGTAGGCAAAGAAGAAATGCATCTGATCCTGGATGATCGGACCACCGAGTGAGAAGCCGTACTGCTCGTCCTTGGATACGACCTTGGAGCCGGCCGCTTCTTCGGCCGGAGTTGCCTTGCGCCAGTTTTGGCTTGAATAGTCCCAGAACAGGTCGCCTGAAAACTCATTAGTGCCTGACTGCGTCACGGCGGTGATGGCGGCGCTGCTCAGCTGATCGTATTCGGCTTTGTAATTTGAAGTAATAACCTTGTATTCGGCGATGCCCAGCTGCGGAAACGGGTTGCCGCGGCTGGTGTCCTGCCCGGTGATACCGCCTTTCAACACGTAATCCTTCTGGCCCACGCCGTCGATGAACACGTTGATGCCGGCCGAAAGTTGCGCACCGCTGCGCACCGAGGTGGAACCATCACTGAGTGTGTTGAAGGTCACGCCCGGCACGATGTCGGCGAACGCCAGGAAGTTGCGCGAGTTCTGCGGCAGCGCTTCGATCTGCTTGTTGCTGACGTAGGTAGCGATTTCCGAAGTCTTGTTCTCCACCAGCAGCGGAGCGGTCACCGTCACCGTATCCAGCGTGGTCGCATCACCCGTAGCCGTTGCAGCGACTCCCCCAACCCCCAGGTCGAGCGTTGCGGTCTGGCCTACTTGCAGCGTCACGTTCTGCGTATTGGTCTGTCCGCCTGCTGCTACATCGATGCGATAGGTGCCGGGCGGCAAGCCGGCCAGCGAATAACCGCCATTGGCGTTGGCCTGCACGCTGCGGGTCAAGCCGGTGGCCAGGTTGGTCGCGGTGACCCTGGCATCGGTGGCGGGCGCCGAATCCGCGGACACCTGTCCGCGCAGGGTGGCGCCGGTGGACTGCGCCCAGACCGCAGGCGCGGCGCTCAGCATCAGGCAACTGGCCAGTGCGCAGGTCAACAGCTTGCGAGTCGGGCGGATGCTGCGTTGTTTGTGGTGGTTCATGGCTCTCCCCTCCCAGGGTTTGCGGTCTGTTTGAACATCTTTAGTGGAACCGGTTACATCGCGAACCAAAAAAATTCGTTGCGCTCATGAGCTGTCGGCGCCCGGCTGTCGCGTCGCGGCGAGCAGGCTGGATTCGCGCACGATCAATTCGGGCACCAGGGTCTGCGGCGTCAGGTCTTCGGCGCCGCCGGTTTCTATCGCCGTCAGCAGGCGCGAAAGCGCCATGCCGCCGAGTTCGGCGATGCTGACGCGCATGGTGGTGAGGGTGGGATGGACGAAGCGCGCCAGCGGGATGTCGTCGAAGCCGGCCAGGGCGATATCGCCGGGCACTTTCACCCCAGCTTCGTTGAAGGCGTACAGGCAGCCGAGCGCCATCATGTCGTTGGCGGCGAACACCGCATCCGGGCGCGGCTGCGCGGCCAGGATGCGCTTGCCGGCCTCATAGCCGGAGGACTCGTCGAAATCGCCCGGCAGTTCTACCGGCTCGACCTTCGGCAGGCGTTCCGCCAGCGCACTGCGGTAACCGCGCAAGCGCTCGCGTGCGTCGAAGTTGTCCTCCGGACCGCCGATGAATGCGATGCGCCGATGGCCCGCTTCCACCAGGTGTCGGGTCATCGCCATGGCGCCGCCGAAATTGTCGATGCTGAGCACCGGATAGGTGGCGTCGGGCAGGTGCGTGTTGATCAGCACCGCCGGCAGCGAGTTGGGCAGGTTGTCGGTCAGGAATCCGGGGCGGTCGGCGTAGGGCGACAGCACCAGCAGCCCGTCCACCCGCCCGCGCATGGCGCGCAAGGCCTCGCCCTGCTCTTCCGGATGACCATGGTAGCTGGACACCAGCAAATGCTGGCGACGCGCGCGGGCGACCACGTCGATGCCGCGGATCAGCTCCGAGAAGAATTCGCCGTACAGATCCGGCAGGACCACGCCGATGGTCTGGGTGCGGCGGCTGCTGAGGCTGCGCGCGGCGGCGTGCGGCTGGTAACGCAGGCGGCTGGCGGTTTCGACCACGTGGCGGCGCACGCCCTCGGCGACATTTTCATGCCCATTGAGGGCCCGCGAGACGGTGGCGACGGAAACCGAGGCCTCTCGCGCCACATCCTTAATCGTGACGGTGGTACGTGCCATTCACCGCCCTCCACAGCCGTGATCCAGCGAATGCGCCGGACTGTAAACGTTTTCACGACGAGATGTAAAGCAGATGTTAGCTGCAATGAAAACTACAGCCGTATCAATGGGTTACAAAACAACTAAGCAGCAAATTCTTGCTGCGGCGCGTCAACTCGCTGCGGCGAGTCAACGCGATACTTTCGGTGGCGGCCTGCCCGACGCCGACTCATCCGGAGTCAAGGCGTCGATAGACAGCGCATGGATGTCGTCGGTCATCATCGTTCCCAGCGCCGCATATACGGCGCGATGACGCGCCAGCGGCGCCTTGCCGGCAAATGCGGCGCTGACGATCCGCACGTTGAAATGGCCGCGCCCATCGCGCGCGCCCACGTGTCCGGCATGCTGGTGACTGTCGTCGCTGACGTTGAGCTGCACCGGCGCGAACGCCGCCTGCAGCGCGGCCTGGATGCGTTCGAGCCGGCTCAAGGCAGGACCTTGCGGAATGGACGCACTTCCACCCGCGCGTACACGCCCTGCTCCGTGTAAGGATCGGCCTGGGCCCAGCTTCGCGCCGATTCCAGCGAATCGAACTCCGCGATCACGATGCTGCCGCTGAAACCCGCCGGGCCTGGATCCTCTGCATCGATCGCCGGGCACGGTCCGGCCAGCAGCAGCCTGCCGTCGTCGCGCAGCGCGGTCAGGCGCGCCAGATGCGCCGCGCGCGCGGTTAGCCGACTGGCCAGTGCGTCCGGTGCGTCATAGCCTTCGATGGCGTACCACATGCGGTCCCGCTCCTATTCTCGTGAGCCTGAATTGTACGTTCCCGCAACGCGCCAGGCGCTGGACAGCGGCCCCGGCAGGGCTTACTCTTGCCCGCAACGCACGGCCGGAAGCAGCGGCCCGTCTGGGGATGCAGGGGTTTGAAGCCTGTCCATCCGCCGCTTTCCCGACGACCGATTCGCTGCCCCCCATCCGCCCGAGTCCAACGACCTCCTCGCTGTTCGCCGCCACTCCAGCCGTGGTGTGCGTGGCCTGTTCGATGTGTGGGAATGCGCTCGCAATGCGGCGCGAAATGTTCAGCCGCAATAACCGAAGCACGCCGGCCCCACGCCGCGTGACGCCTGCAATTCACGGCTCCGACTACGACTAGATGACCTCTGAACTCGCGCAAGACGCGAATCCGCAAACCGAGACGCCCAAACCGCAGCAGCCTCACCAACAGGAGATGCCGCTGGCGATGGTGCATGGGCAGGCGGTGCTGCAGATCCCGCAGGATCTCTACATTCCGCCCGATGCGCTGGAAGTGATCCTGGATGCGTTCGAGGGCCCGCTGGACCTGTTGCTGTACCTGATCCGCCGCCAGAACCTGGACATCCTGGACATCCCGGTGGCCGAGATCACCCGCCAATACGTCGAATACATCGGCGTGATGCAGGACCTGCGCTTCGAACTCGCGGCCGAATACCTGGTGATGGCCGCGATCCTGGCCGAGATCAAATCGCGCATGCTGCTTCCGCGCCCGATCAGCGAGCACGCCGAGGAAGGCGATCCGCGCGCCGAGCTGGTGCGGCGTCTGCAGGAATACGAACGCTTCAAGCAGGCCGCCGAAGACCTGGACACCCTGCCCCGCCAGGATCGCGACACCACGCCGGTACAGGCGCACGTACCGGAACGCGCCGCGGTGCGCCTGCCGCCGCCGGTGGACCTGCGCGAAATGCTGCTGGCGCTGCACGACGTGCTCAAGCGCGCCGACCTGTTCAGCGGCCACGCGATCAAGCGCGACGCGCTGAGCGTGCGCCAGCGCATGGGCGACGTGCTGACGCGGCTGGAGGACGGCAAGTTCCACCGTTTCGAATCGATGTTCACGCCCGAGGAAGGCCGGCAGGGCGTGCTGGTCACGTTCCTGGCGATGCTGGAGCTGGCCAAGGAACAGCTGCTCGACTTCGTGCAGGAAGCGCCATTGGCGCCGATTTACCTGAAGTCGCTGGCGCTGAACAACACCAACGAGCCGCTGGCGTTTTCCAGCGAGTTTGACGATGCCGATGCGGCGAACGACGCTTGACCGGATTGAGGGTTGGTAGAAACCCCAACCGCCTTGACCCACCACGCACCACCCACTCTTTAATTCAAAGAACACGGCCGAATGGACCAACCCCTCATCACCCGTATCGTCGAAGCCGCGCTGCTGGCCGCCAATCAGCCGCTGACGCTGGCGCAAATGCACGGCCTGTTTCCAGAGGAACAGCCGGCCCCGCCCGGCAGCGTGGAGCAGGCGCTGGAGCGATTGCGCGAAGCCTGCACGGAACGCGGCGTGGAGCTGGTGGAGGTCGCTTCCGGCTTCCGCTACCAGGTCAAGGAAGACGTGCACGGCTGGGTGGCGCGGCTGTGGACCGAGCGCAAGACCAAGTACACGCGCGCCACGCTGGAGACGCTGGCGCTGATCGCCTACCGCCAACCGATCACGCGCGGCGAGATCGAGCAGGTGCGCGGCGTGGCGGTCAGCAGCAACACCATCCAGGCGCTAGAGGAACGCGAGTGGATCCGCGTGATCGGCCACCGCGACGTGCCCGGCAAGCCGGCGCTGTTCGGCACCACCAAGATCTTTCTGGATTACTTCGGCCTGAAGCGTCTTGAAGACTTGCCGCCGCTGTCGGAGCTGAAGGACATCGGCGAGCTGGAGCCGCAGCTGTTCATGGACGACGCGCCGGTGCCCGCCGGACTTCCCGCCGCCGAACCCGCCACCGAACCCACGCGGGACGCCGATGGCGCCGACGCGGCCGGTGAGGACATGCCGGCCGCGAACGAAGAACAACCCGACGGCGGCTATGCCAGCGATGCGGCGGACGCTATCCCCGAGAAACTTCCCACGAACGAACAAGACGACACCGAAGGCGCCGAACCGGAACGCCAGGCCTCGTCGGAGCAGAAACAATGAGCGACACCCCCCGCAACAAAGCGCCGCTGGGCAAACTTTCCCTGAAACGCAGCGGCGACCCCGCCGAAGCCGCCGACACCGCCAAACTGCAGGAGCGCCTGCACAAAGTGCTGGCGCAGGCCGGGCTGGGTTCGCGCCGCGCGCTGGAGCAGCGCATCGCCGATGGTTTGGTCAAGGTCAACGGCGTAGTCGCGCAGACCGGCATGAGCGTCACCGGCGGCGACAAGATCGAGCTCGACGGCAAGACTTTCGTCGCCAGCGCGCTGACCGAGCCGGCGCGCGTACTGCTGTACAACAAGCCCGAAGGCGAAGTGACCACGCGCGAGGATCCCGAAGGCCGGCCCACCATCTTCGAAGCCCTGCCCGCTCTGAAAGGCGCGCGCTGGATCGCGATCGGCCGCCTGGACATCAACACCACCGGCCTGCTGCTGCTGACCACCGACGGCGAGCTGGCCAACGCGATGATGCATCCGTCGTACGAAGTCGAGCGCGAATACGTGTGCCGCGTGCGCGCGCCGGAAGGCATGGAGACGGTGCCGGACAACCTGGTCGACCGGCTCGCGCGCGGCGTGGCGCTTGAGGACGGCCCGGCCAAGTTCGACGTGATCGAACGCATCGGCGGCACCGATTCTCACGACTGGTTCCGCGTGGTGGTCAAGGAAGGCCGCAACCGCGAAGTGCGGCGCCTGTGGGAATCGCAGGGCTGCCAGGTCAGCCGCCTCAAACGCACGCGTTACGGCAAGATTTCGCTGCCGCAGCCGCTGCTGCGCGGCCAGTCGCAGGAACTGCCCGAGGTGCAGGTGGAAAAACTGCGCGCCGAGCTGGGCCTGGAAACCGGCGCCCCGCCCGCGCTGACGCTGCAGCCGGTGATCGGCCAGCGCAAGGCCGCCAAGGCAACCGTGCACGTTTCCCACGAAGGCCGCAGCCAGGGATACGTCAACGGCCACAACAGCGCCGACGAAGGGCGCGAACTGCGTCGCTTCGATCATGTGCGCGAAGACCGCGGCCGCGGCCGTTTCGGCAACAAGAAACCCCACGGCGGCTTGACCGTCAGCGGCGAAGCCGCGGCCAAGCAATCGCAGAAACCGTTCAAGTCGCGCCCCACCAAGGGCCCGAAGCCGCTGCCCGACGGCAACCCGGCCGCGTTCCGCAGTTGGTATGTGCCCGACGGCGTGGAAACCGGCCCCACCGGTCACCGCAATGCCGGGCCTGCCGCCAGAAAGCCCTATGCGGGCAAGCCCGGCGGTCCACGTCCAGGTGGAGGTGGCGCAGGCCGTCCTGGCAGCGGCGCGCCGCGTCCGTACGCCGCACGCAGCGAAGGTGGCCCCGGCGGTGAGCGCGGCCCGCGACGCGAGGGCGGTTTCAATGCCGACGCGCGCGGCCCGCGTGGTCCAGGCAGCCAGGGGCCACGCGGCGGACAGGGCGAAGGCCAGCCGCGCGCGCCGCGCCCTTATGGGCACCCCGGCAATGCGCCCAGCTTTCCTTCCGATCATGCCAATCCCGGCGCATACAACCCCTACGGTCAGCAGCCACGCGCGCCGCGCCCGCACGGGGCGCGCCCGGGCGGCAACCGCCCGGGCAATAACGCGGCTCCGCGTCCGAATGGCCCACGCCCCGGAGGCCCGCGCGGCGCCGGGCGACCGCCCGGCGGCAATCGCGGTCCGCGCGGCGGCGGCTGAGTTGACTGCATTGGAATAAAACAAGGGCGCTTCGGCGCCCTTGTTGTTGTGGGAGCGACGCGAGTCGCAAAGGGACGAAGCATCGAATACGGATAGAACGAACGACGCGGATAGAAGCGAATCAATTTCATCATTCGTTTATCCGATTGGATCCGTGTCTGAAGTTTCGTCGTTCGCGACTCGCGTCGCTCCCACAAAAAACGTGGGTTTCGCGTCGGCTACAATACGCGCCTGATTGCAGCAACCGATACGCCCCATGTCTTCCGCTTTCGGCACCGAGACGGTGCTCGACGTCCGTCACTGGACCGACGACTACTTCAGCTTCACCACCACGCGCGACGACGGTTTCCGTTTCGACAATGGCCAGTTCGTGATGATCGGCCTGCAGGGAGAGGCAAAACCGCTCATGCGCGCCTATTCCATCGCCAGCGCCAACTGGGAAGAACAGCTGGAATTCTTCAGCATCAAGGTACCGAACGGGCCGCTGACCTCGCGCCTGCAGCACATCCGGCCGGGCGACACGGTGCTGGTGGGCAAGAAACCCACCGGCACGCTGCTGATCAGCGACCTGCATCCGGGGCGCAACCTGTATCTGCTGGGCACCGGCACCGGCTTGGCGCCGTGGCTGTCGATCGTCAAGGATCCGGAAACCTACGAGCGCTTCGAGCGTGTGATCGTCGGTCACGGCGTGCGCCACGCGCACGACCTGGCCTATGGCGATTATTTCCGCAACGAACTGCCGCGGCACGAATTCCTGGGCGAACAAGTCCGCGAAAAGCTTCTGTATTTCCCCGCGGTCACGCGCGAGGATTTCATGCACCGCGGGCGTTTGACCGAACTCATGGACAGCGGCCGCATGCAGCGGTCGCTGGGTCTGCCGGCGCTGGATCCGCGGCACGACCGCGCCATGATCTGCGGCAGCCCGCAGATGCTGGCCGACCTGCGCGGCCTGCTGGATGCGCGCGGCTTCAGCCCCGCGCCGCGCATCGGCGTGCCCGGCCAGTACGTGTTCGAGCGCGCGTTCGTCGAAAAGTAGCCTGACCTAGGGCGGGCCCCGGCCCGCCGCGATGAATTCTTGCGAGATCGCAACCGAAGTCAATCGCCTGCTCGTGTTCGTCCCGTTAACACCTGCAACCGCACACTCGGCGCATCTTCCGGCCAAGGATTCCGCATGCACATCCGCCGCTCGATATTCGCCATCGCCGCGCTTTCATTTCTGTTGACGGCGTGTTTCCCCGCCGGCGATGCGGGCGTGCCGATTCCCAAGGTCTTGGTTCCCGCCAAAACCGCGGCGACGCGCCTGGTCGTGGTGTTGCCCGGGCGTGGCGACGATCTGGCCGCCATGCAGAAAACCGGCATGGCCGAGGCGATCCAGACAGCTTGGCCCGATGCCGACGTGATCCTCACCGGCCTGTCCTACAGCTATTACATGCAGGGCCGCGCACCGCAGCGCCTGCATGACGAGGTTATCGCGCCGGCCCGCCAGCGCGGCTATCGCGAAACCTGGTTGATCGGCGCTTCGATGGGCGGCATGGGCACGCTGATGTACGACCGCGCCTATCCGGGCGAGATGGATGGCCTGGTCCTGCTGGCACCGTATCTGGGCGAGAAAAAACTGCTGCGTGAAATCGACGAAGCCGGCGGCGTGTCGCGGTGGCAGCCAGGCCCGGTTCCGGCTGCGGACAGCTTCGACAACTTCCAGCGCGAGCTCTGGCGGCATATACAAAGCTGGACCCGGAAGCCCGCGCAGGCAGACAAGGTCTGGCTGGCTTACGGCGATAAAGACAGGTTGCGCAAGGCGGTGCCGGTCATCGCACCGGCGCTGACGCCCGAGCGCATCCTGGAGCGCGCTGGCGGTCACGATTGGACGGTATGGTCTTCCGCCACGCGCGAGATACTGGCCATGGCGGGCGCGCAGGCCGGCCGCGCCGCCAAACCCGACCCTCAGGCCTCGCCGTAGCGCAGCCAGACCACGGCGGCGTCTTCGCTGCCGAAAATGCGGCCGTCGAAACCATGTTCGTTGGCCATCAGCCCGGCCAGTTCCACCTGTGGAATCTGCAGCGTGTCGCGCTCCACGTAGGCGATGCGGACCCGCTCCAGCCCCTCGCCCCTCATCGACAGCACGAAGGTCAGCAATTGCTCCGGCGGCGGCGGTTCGCCGTCCATGTCGTCCACCACCAGCACCCGGGACGGACGCAGCCGCCGCACTTCGGCGGCGATGCTGCGCCAGTAGGCCAGCGTGGTTTCCAGGGTGCCGTTGACCCCGGTCACATGCGCGCGCAGGCCGTAATCGGTGTTGGTGAAGGCGATGGCGAAAGGCGCATCGGCCTGCGTATCGGTCATGACGGTCTCAGTTCAACGCAGCCTCGATATCGCCCACCAGCGATTCCGGCTTGTCGGTGGGCGCGAAACGCTCGATCACCTTGCCGTCGCGGCCGACCAGGAACTTGCTGAAGTTCCACTTGATCGCGCCGATGCCCAGCAGCCCGCCCTTCTCTTTCTTCAGCCACTGCCACAGCGGATGCGCTTGGTCGCCGTTGACGTCGATCTTGGCGAACATCGGGAAATCCACGTCGTAGGTCAACGAACAGAAATTCTTGATCTCCGCTTCGTCGCCGGGCTCCTGGCTGCCGAACTGATCGCACGGGAAGCCAAGCACCATCAGGCCGCGCTCGCGGTAGTCCTGCCACAGCTTTTCCAGCCCGGCGTATTGAGGCGTAAAGCCGCATTTGGAGGCCACGTTGACGATCAGCAGCGCCTTGCCGCGGTAATCGCTCAGCGACACGGTCTTGCCGTCGATATCGGTGGCCTGGAAATCGTATGCGGTAGTCATGGGGGCGCTCCGTTCAGGGTGAAAGCGACATGAGACACCGCATCGGTTGCGCTGGCAACACTTGATGAAGCGATTGGATTGACTGCTTCTCCTTCCGGAAGAAGAGCCTGTCCCCTCGAAGGCGGGATGCCCGAAAAGCCTGCCCAGTACTTGATCCGGGGGGCGGACGCCGCTCAGCAAGACCCCTTGGGGTGTCAGGGTACGGCGAAGCTGTCGATAATTGACCCACCACAGCTCCGCCGCACCCTTACCTCAACCCCTCTCACCTCTGGACACCCTTTGGGCGCCGATGGGCGAGGGGCTTTTTCGCAATCCGGCACTCCAAGCACCCCTGCCTTTCGTCACAGGTCCGTTTGGGACGCTTGCGGTAGCCTGTAAAGTCCGACTCCGCATGGAAAACCGCCGAATGACCACCCGCCTCGCCCTCGCGCTCGCCGCCTCCCTTGGACTCGCCATGCCCGCCTACGCACAACAGGCCTCCGCCCCGGCCGCCACCGAAGCCGCCAAGGCCGCCAATCCGTTCTTCCAGGACAGCCCACTGGCGCTGCATTACCCGCAGTTCGACAAAATCAAGGACAGCGATTTCGCGCCCGCGTTCGACGCCGGCATGGCCGAACAGCTGAAGGAAGTCGACGCCATCGCCGGCAACGCCGCGGCGCCCACTTTCGATAACACCATCCTGGCGCTGGAAAAAAGCGGCCGCGTATTGGACCGCTCCACCACCGTGTTCTTCGCCCTGGTCGGCGCCGACACCAACGATGCGCGCGAGAAGCTGCAGGGCGACTATGCGTCCAAATTCGCCGCGCACAGCGACGCGATCCGCCTCGATGGCAAGCTGTTCGCGCGCATCAAAGCACTGTACGACCAGCGCGCCACGCTGGGCCTGGACGCCGAGGGCGTGCGCCTGATCGAGCGCTACCACACCGATTTCGTGCGCGCCGGCGCCAACCTGTCCGACGCCGACAAGGCCAAGCTGAAAGCGATGAACGCCGAACTGGCCAGCCTGGGCACCAAGTTCACCCAGAACGTACTGGGCGGCGTCAACGCCTCGGCGCTGGTGCTGGACAGCGCCGAGCAGCTGGCCGGCTTCACCCCGGAGCAGATCGCCACCGCCGCCGAAGCGGCCAAGGCCCGGAAGCTGGAAGGCAAGTACGTCATCGCCCTGCTCAACACCACCGGCCAGCCGGCGGAGTCGCAGCTCACCAACCGCGCCACCCGCCAGAAACTGCATGAAGCCTCGGTCGCGCGCGGCAGCAGCGGCGGCGAATTCGACAATCGCGAGCTCGTCAGCAAGATCATGCGGCTGCGGGCCGACCGCGCCACTTTGCTCGGTTACGCCGACCACGCCACGTACGTGCTGGAGGACGAAACCGCCAAGACCCCGCAGGCGGTCAACGACATGCTCGGCAAGCTGGCGCCGGCCGCGGTGGCCAACGCCAAGCGCGAAGCCGCGGACCTGCAGGCCATGATCAAGCAGGAAGGCGGCGATTTCGAACTGGCGCCTTGGGACTGGGCCTTCTACACGGAGAAGGTACGTCAGGCCAAATTCAATTTCGACGAATCGCAGCTCAAGCCCTACCTCGAGTTGAACAACGTGCTGGAAAACGGCGTGTTCTACGCCGCGACCCAGCTGTACGGCATCACCTTCAAGAAGCGCACCGACCTGCCCGTCTACCATCCCGATGTCACCACGTACGACGTGTTCGACGCCGACGGCA
>JAESGX010000294.1_pt1 | contig 24564 bp, 27 predicted proteins | sample 9269801 | NCBI WGS metagenome assembly JAESGX01 (sample SAMN16773122, study PRJNA677054) | algae metagenome | isolation source: Pleurocapsa minor GSE-CHR-MK-17-07R and co-occurring heterotrophs from wet... | place: USA: Lower Calf Creek Falls, Grand Staircase Escalante National Monument, UT ... | reverse complement strand
GATAGGTGTGGACGGTGATGTGGCTCTTGTCCAGGTGCGCGACCACCGCGTCGGAGATGATCTCCTTGCCGGCCAGCTTCTTGTCGATCACCGGCTCCTCGGAAATCAGGATGGTCACCGAAGCGCCCTGCGGGTCGTAGTCCTGGCGCGCCACGTTGAGGATGTTTGCGCCGATGATCTCCGCCACATCGGTCAGGATCTGGGTCAGGCGGTCGGCGTTGTACTCCTCGTCGATGTAGGCGATGTAGCGCTGGCGCTCCTCTTCGGAGACCGCGTAGCAGACGTCGTAGATGTTGAAGCTCAGCGCTTTGGTGAGGTTGTTGAAGCCCTGCAACCTAAGGCGCGGCAGTGGTTTGACCACGGCGGTGATCCCTCTGGGGGAAGCGGCGAGGGGCGCGATTATGCGGCAAATGGGATGACAGCGAAATGTCCGTCTGGCCCGGGTTTGCCGTGACGGACGTATTCGGACTAAGCTTGCTGAACTCAACGCCGAATTCCCCCATGAGCCTTGGCACCCCTATTTCGCAACCTGCGCGCATCGCGGCCAGCCCCCTGACTCCGGACGCGGCCACCATCGAACGCTTCCTGGCCCACTGCCATCGCCGCCGCTATCCGGCGCGCGCCGATGTGTTCCGCCCCGGCGACCCGGCCGGCACCCTGTATTACGTGGTCAGCGGCTCGGTCAGCATCATCACCGAGGAGGAAGACGACCGCGAGCTGGTGCTGGGTTACTTCGGGGCCGGCGAGTTCGTGGGTGAGATGGGCCTGTTCGTGGAATCCGACAAGCGAGAAGTGATCCTGCGTACCCGCACCCAGTGCGAGCTGGCCGAGATCAGCTACGAACGCCTGCACCAGCTGTTCATGGGCAGCCTGATCGGCGATGCGCCGCGGCTGCTCTATTCCATCGGCTCGCAGCTCTCGCGGCGCCTGCTGGACACCAGCCGCAAGGCCAGTCGCCTGGCGTTCCTGGACGTCACCGACCGCATCGTGCGCACCTTGCACGATCTGGCGCGCGAGCCCGAGGCGATGAGCCACCCGCAGGGCACCCAGCTGCGCGTGTCGCGGCAGGAGCTGGCGCGGCTGGTGGGGTGTTCGCGGGAAATGGCCGGCCGCGTGCTCAAGAAGCAGCAGGCCGACGGCGTGCTGCATGCGCGCGGCAAGACCGTGGTGCTGTACGGCACCCGCTGATCGCATCGCCTTGGGGAGACAGGAAGGCGGGCACTGCCCGCCTTCTTTTTTGCCTAAAGTACCTTGCCCGACCTACCCTTCAGCCGGTAAACCGCGCCAGGCCGCCGCATGCAATGCCCCAAATGCTCGAACGGAATGTCCGCAGTGCCCGATCTTCCGGCCAAGGCGTTGCGTTGCGGCCACTGCAACGGCGTCTGGTTCGAGATGCTGGCGCATGAGCAGCTGGTCCCTTTCGTGCAGCGCATCGACACCGGCAGCGCGGAACAAGGCCGGGAATACAACCGCATCGACCGCATCCACTGCCCGGCCTGCGCGGGCGAACAGGATCTGATCCGCATGGTCGATCCGCGGCAGCCGCACATCTGGTTCGAAAGCTGTCAGAGCTGCTTTGGTCGTTTCTACGACGCCGGCGAGTTCACCGATTACACCCAGCACAGCTTCGCCGAGTGGCTGCAGGATCTGGATGCCCCGGAGCGGCCGCTGTAGGCGAAGCCCCGGATCAGCTTATGCCGCGGGCCGGCCGCCGCGCCCCACGCATCCCCAGTTGAGGATCGGCGTGCCCGCCGGCAGCACGCGGCGGAACATCTCCACGCGCTCGGCCTTGGGATTCACCACCACCGGCGCGCGCGCGGCCTTGAGCAGCGGCAGGTCGGCGCTGCTGTCGGAATAGGCCACGGCGATCTCGCCGTAGCCGCGCTCGCGCAGCATCCGCACCTTCTCTTCGTTGTGGCAATGCCGGCGCGCGCCCATGGCGCCGAAGCGCGGCCCCACCGCGGTGCCGATCACCGGCACGTCCTGATGGGTGACGAAGGCCAGGATGGCGCGCGCCAGTTCCGGCGGCGCGCCGGTGGCGATGACCACGCGGTCGCCCGAAGCGCGATGCCCGCGCAGCACCTCCAGCGCGATCGGCAGCAGACGCCGGCGGATCTCTTCGTGATGCGTGGCCACGTAAAGATCGAGCGTGGCGTCGAAACTGCGGCGGCCGTGCATGCCGAACGTGCCGATCCACACGTAGCCGGAAATGCCGCGGCGGCGCAGCGGCAGGAACGCCACCATCGGTCCCAGCAGCGGCGTCGCCAGCAGCGCCGCCGCCAGGCGCAGCGGATTGCGCTTCAGCAGCCAGCGCAGCACATGGCCGAAGGAATCGCCGTCGTACAGGGTGTGGTCGAAATCGAAGACCACCACCGGCGCGCCGGGGCGCGGCACGGGGTAGCGTGGCGCGGAACCGGAAGACGCGGCGTTGGATTCACTCATGCGCGAAGAATAACCGACGCAGCGCGTCGCCCGGTTCCTCGGCGCGCATGAAGGTCTCGCCGACCAGGAACGCATCGACGCCCGCAGCGCGCATCCTCGCCACGTCCTGCGGCACCAGGATGCCACTCTCGGTGACCAGCAGACGATCCCTGGGCACCGCGTCCTTCATCGCCAAGGTCACGTCCAGCGACACCTCGAACGTGCGCAGGTTGCGGTTGTTGATGCCTATCAGCGGCACCGGCACCTGCAGGGCGCGCTCGAGTTCGTCGATGTCGTGCACTTCCACCAGCACGTCCATGTCCAGCTGCAGCGCCAGGCCGGAAAGCTCCACAAGCTGCACGTCGTCCAGCGCGGCCACGATCAGCAGGATGCAGTCCGCGCCGAGCGCGCGCGCTTCGTACACCTGGTAAGGGTCGACGGTGAAATCCTTGCGCAGCACCGGCAGCGTGCACGCCTCGCGCGCCTGCCGCAGGTAGGCATCGGCGCCCTGGAAAAAATCCACGTCGGTCAGCACCGACAGGCAGGCCGCACCGCCGAACTCGTAGCTCATGGCGATGTCGGCGGGGTGGAAATCCGCGCGGATCACGCCTTTCGAGGGACTGGCCTTCTTCACCTCCGCGATCACTGCCGGATCGCCGTGCGCGATAGCGGCATGCAGCGCCTCGGCGAAACCGCGCGTGGCCGGCGCATCGGCCGCGCGCGAAGCCAGCTCCGCGAGCGGCACGCGCGCGCTGCGTTCGGCGATTTCCTGCACCTTGCGGGCCAGGATGGTGTTGAGGATGTCGCTCATCGGGCAGCAGTGAGTGAAGAGAAGTGAGGAACGAGTGATTGGCAAGAGAAGCAGGGTTTCATGCTCACTCCTCACTCCTCTTCGCCGGTTCCTGGCGATCCCACCCGTACGCCCGCTCGACTTTAGCGATCCGCAACTCGTAATGGTCGTACCAGTCGCTGCGTCCGCGCTCGCGCGTCGCGGCATGTTCGGCATGTCGACGCCAGGCCAAGATCGATTCCTCGCTTTCCCAATACGACACGGTGATGCCGAAACCATCGGCGCCGCGCGTCGATTCCACGCCCAGATAACCGGGCTGCTGCTGCGCCAGTTCGACCATGCGCTGCGCGCTGTCGCCGTAGCCTGCTTCATCGCGGCCGTTGCGCCTGGAAGAGAAGATCACTGCGTAATAGGGCGGCTTGGGCAGGTTTGCGAATCCGTCATTCATGGGCAATCCTCGCCTTCGCCCTCATCGCCATCGCGAAAGCGGGGGCGATGCGCAAAAGAAAAATCGAAGCACTCACTGCGCCAGCCTCCGCGTCGCCGCCACGAATGCCTGCAGCTTGGCCAACGCCGCGCCGCTGGCGATAGCCTCGCGCGACAGGGCGATGCCCGCTTCGATGGAATCGGCCACGCCCGCCACATACAGCGCCGCGCCCGCGTTCAACACCACGATCTCGCGCGCCGGGCCGGGACGGTTGTCCAGCACGCCCAGCAGCATCGCCTTGGATTCGGCCGCATCGGACACGCGCAGGTTGCGGCTGGCGGACATGGCGATGTCGAAATCCTCGGGGTGCAGTTCGTATTCGGTGACCACGCCGTTGCGCAGTTCGCCCACCAGCGTCGAGGCGCCCAGAGAAAGTTCGTCCATGCCATCGCGACCCCAGACCACCAGCGCGCGTTCGGCGCCGAGTTCCTGCAGCACGCGCGCCTGGATGCCGACCAGGTCGGGATGGAACACGCCCATCAGGATGTTGGGGGCGCCGGCCGGATTGGTCAGCGGGCCGAGGATGTTGAAGAGAGTACGCACGCCCATCTCGCGACGCACCGGCGCGACCACTTTCATCGCCGGGTGATGCACGGGCGCGAACATGAAGCCTATGCCAGTGTCGGCGATCGATTGCGCTACCTGCTCCGGTTGCAGTTCGATGTTGGCGCCCAGCGCTTCCAGCACATCGGCGCTGCCGGACTTGGACGACACGCTGCGGTTGCCGTGCTTGGCGATGCGCGCGCCGGCGGCGGCAGCGACGAACATCGAGGCGGTGGAGATGTTGAAGGTGTGCGAGCCATCACCACCGGTACCGACGATATCCACCAGATGGGTCTTGTCCGGCACGTCCACCGTGCGCGAAAACTCGCGCATCACCGTGGCCGCGCCGGCGATCTCGCCGATGGTTTCCTTTTTCACCCGCAAGCCGGTGAGGATGGCCGCGCTCATGGTCGGCGAGATTTCGCCGCGCATTATCAGCCGCATCAGATCCACCATTTCGTCGTGGAAAATCTCGCGATGCTCGATGGTGCGCTGCAGGGCTTCTTGTGGGGTAAGGGGCATGTCGGAGGCCGGGAATCGGGAATCGGGAATCGGGAATCGGGAAAGCCTAATCGCTTCTGCTCGTCATTCCCGCGCAGGCGGGAATGACGGCCCTTACGGGAATGACCGCCTTTATTTTTCCAGAAAGTTCTTCAACAACGCATGCCCATGTTCGGTCAGGATCGACTCGGGATGGAACTGCACGCCCTGCACCGGGAACTCCCTGTGCCGCAGCCCCATGATTTCTTCGAACGAACCGTCTTCGAGTTCGGTCCAGGCGGTGATTTCCAATGCCTCCGGCAGCGTGCCGCGATCCACTACCAGCGAGTGATAGCGCGTGGCTTCGTAGGCGTCGGGCAGTTCGGCGAACACGCCCTTGCCTTGATGGCGGATGCGTGAGGTCTTGCCGTGCATGATGGTCTTGGCGCGGATCACGTCGCCACCATAGGCCTGCCCGATGCTCTGGTGGCCCAGGCACACGCCCAGGATCGGCGTGGTCTGCCCCAGACGTTCGATCAGCTCCAGCGACACGCCCGCTTCGTTGGGCGTGCATGGGCCGGGCGAAATGACGATGCGCTCAGGTGCGAGCTTCTCGATCTCGTCCACCGTCAGCGCATCGTTGCGCACCACCTTCACCTCGGCTCCCAGCGACTGCAGGTACTGCACGAGGTTGTAGGTGAAGCTGTCGTAGTTGTCGAGCATCAGGAGCATCTAGCTTTACTCCCCCTCTCCCGCTTGCGGGAGAGGGTTGGGGTGAGGGTAGTCGGAAGGCAGATGACGAACTATTTGCTCAAGCACATCGGATAACCGTAACAGTATGTCGTCGTTCCAGAAGCGCAAGACGCGATAACCATTGCTCTGCAACCAAAGTGTACGTTCCTGATCATGAGCCTGTTGCTCAATATGCTGCCCGCCATCGGCCTCGATGATCAGGCCTATTTCCAGACAAGCGAAATCGACGATGTAGTTCCCCAGCGGTACCTGCCGCTTGAACTTGAAACCATTTAGACGGCGCGCGCGGAGTTCCATCCACAAATGGTTCTCCGCGTCGGTGGCGGTCTTGCGCAAGTTGCGTGCGCGTGCAAGGTGGTTGCGGCGTTCCATGTGCTTTATCCTTGACACTATTGCTGATTTTGTTCCGCTGCCCTCTCCCTGGCCCTCTCCCGCAAGCGGGAGAGGGGACATGAGCGGCTTCGTTTGGTCGGTCCACGCTCACAGGCCCTTAGCCGCTTCCGCCACCGCCCTGAACAACGCCCTGCCCTTGTTCATCGTCTCATCCCATTCCTTCTCCGGGTCCGAGTCGTAGACGATCCCGGCGCCGGCCTGCACATGCAGCCGCCCGTCCTTGATCACCGCGGTGCGGATCGCGATGGCCGTGTCCGCATCGCCGTGCCAGCCGAGGTAGCCGATGCTGCCGGCGTAGACGTTGCGCTTGATCGGCTCCAGCTCGCGGATCACTTCCAGCGCGCGGATCTTGGGCGCGCCGCTGACCGTGCCGGCCGGGAACGTGGCGCGCAGCACGTCGGCGTAGCTCAGGCCGGGCAGCAGCTGGCCGGTGACTTCGCTGACGATGTGCATGACGTGGCTGTAGCGCTCGATCACGAACTGCTCGCCCACCAGCACCGTGCCCGCTGCGGACACGCGGCCGGCATCGTTGCGGCCCAGGTCGATCAGCATCAGGTGCTCGGCGCGCTCCTTGGGATCGGCCAGCAGCTCGGCTTCCATCGCCAGGTCTTCGGCATGCGTGTGTCCGCGCGGGCGGGTGCCGGCGATCGGACGCACGGTAACCTCGTTGTTTTCCAACCGGACCAGGATTTCCGGCGAGGAGCCGACCACCTGCACGTCGCCAACGTCCAGGAAGTACATATACGGGGAAGGATTGAGCGCACGCAGCGCGCGATAGACATCCACCGGGCGCGCGTGGAACGGCACGCTGAGGCGCTGCGACAGCACCACCTGGAAAATGTCGCCGGCGCGGATGTATTCCTTGGATTTCTCCACCGCGTCGATGAAGCCGTCGCGGGTGAAGCCGGAGACGAAATGGCTTTCGTCCAGCACGTCGCGGGTGATGGGCGCGGGATAGGAGCCGGGCTGGCGCAGCTTGGCGGTCAGCGCATCGAGCCGCGCCTGCGCGTTTTCCCACGCGCCGGTTTCGCGCGGGTCGGCGTGCACGATCAGGAACAGGCGGCCTTTGAGGTTGTCGAAGACCGCGAGCTCCTCCGAGAGCATCAGCAGGATATCGGGCGTGTCGAGTTCGTCAGGCTTGTCGCCGCCGGCCAGGCGCGGCTCGATGTAACCGATGCATTCGAAGCCGAACCAGCCGACCAGGCCGCCGGTAAAGCCGGGCAGGCCTTCCAGCTTGGGCACGGAATGCGCGGCGCGCAGCGCTTCGACTTCGGCGAAGGGATCGGCGACTTCGCGCGATTCGGTCAACTGGCCGTGGTCGCGGATCTCCATGGCGTGCCCACGGAAGGTAATCACCCGCTTCGCCGGCAGGCCGATGATGGAATAGCGGCCGAAGCGTTCGCCGCCTTCCACCGATTCGAGCAGATAGGTGTGCGGAGCGTCGGCGAGCTTCAGATAGACCGAGAGCGGGGTGTCCAGATCGGACAATACCTCGCGCACCACCGGGACACGGGTGTAGGAGCCAGGCGTATGGCTTTGCTCAGCGTATTGCTGGAATTGCGGGTGCGTGATCAAAACGGGTTTCCTTCCGGATCGCGGGGGTCGAGCGGACGACGGCAACAGGCCACCATCGCCAGCCAGGGCGAACGGAAGGAAGGGCGCGGGGGAGCGGCGGCGTGATCACGACGTTACTTTAACCCGAGTGGAGCCGGATTTCCGCCCTGTGGATTCGAGCCTGCGCCGATCCACGGGGCTTGCATGCATCAGTTCGAAAGCAGCGGGCAGTCCGATGGCAAGTGCATCCTTACCCGGCCCGGCACGCATTCGATGCGGAAGTGGCGCGAGGCGACGGGTTCGCCGTCGAGGTTGAGGGTCAGCGGTTCGGGGCAGTCGATTTCCACCCACGGCAGCTGCGTACGCACCGCAACGCGTTCCAGCGCGGCGCCCTTGCCGGCAGTGACCAGCGTGCCCAGAGTGGCGGCGACTTCGCCGGAGAGTTCCGGCACCACGGTCACGTCCAGCAGGCCGTCGTCGATCAGCGCATCCGGGCACAGCGCCTGGCCGCCGCCGGCTTGGCGGCCGTTGCCGATGCCCAGCGCGATCAACCCGCCTTGCCACGTGAATCCGGGACCGTGCAGGCGCGCCTGGATCGGCTGGATCTTGCCGAGCTTGGAGATGCCGGTGATCAGGTAGGCCAGTCCGCCGAGCATTTTCTTCAGGCCCGCATCGGTATCCACCGTGACCTGGGTGCCGAAGCCGCCGCTGGCCAGGTTGGCGCACCAGTGCGGGCCGTCCGCGGCGTCGAACCGGATCAGGTCTATGGCGCGCGCCGGTGCCGAGGCGATCAGCTCCAGCGCCGGCAGCGGCTGCAGCGGGATGCCGGCGGCGTTGGCGAAATCGTTGGCGGTGCCCAACGGAACCAAACCCAGCGTGGGCAGCGTATCGGCCGATTCGTCGCGATACGCCAGAGTGGTGGCGACCTCACTCAAGGTGCCATCGCCGCCGCCGGCTATGAGATGGTCCACGCCGTCGGCGATGGCTTCGCACACGTAGCGCTCGGCGTCGCCGCCTTCCCAGGTCACGCGCACGTCCAGGGCGATGCCGCGGTCGCGCAGCGCGCCCACCGCATCGCGCAGCGTGTCGTCGCCGGCGGATTTTCCGTTGAGGATCAGGCGCCAGCGGGGTGATGACATGCGCAGCTCATGCGTTGCGGAAGGCACAGGCTATCAGCGCGAATACTCCGCGCCTATTTTTCATACGGCTGTCATACATCGCGCGGAATATGGAACGCCATAGCAGGGACGACGGGCGGAGGCAGGATAAGCCTCCAATTATTCCAGGGGCGGGGCGCAAGCTGCCGCCCTTTTCATTGGCCGGCTTGCCGCCGGGCCGGCTCAGCGCCCGGCGGCGGCGATCTCGGCGCGCATCTTCGCGATCACCTGTCCGTAGTCGGGCGCATTGAAGATGGCCGAACCGGCGACGAAGGCGTCCGCGCCGGCCGCGGCGATTTCGCGGATGTTGTCGGTTTTCACGCCGCCGTCGATTTCCAGGCGGATCGGTTTGCCGGTGGCGTCGATCTTCCTGCGCACCGCGCGCAGCTTGTCCAGGGCCGAGGGAATGAAAGCCTGGCCGCCGAAGCCCGGATTGACCGACATCAGCAGCACCAGGTCCAGGTCTTCCAGCACCCAATCGAGCACATCGACCGGTGTGGCCGGGTTGAGCACCAGCCCGGCCTGGCAGCCATGCGACTTGATCAGCTGGATGGTGCGGTGGACGTGACCGCTGGCTTCGGGATGGAAACTGATGATGCTGGCGCCGGCTTCGGCGAAGTCCGGCACCAAGCGATCCACCGGCTGCACCATCAGATGCACGTCGATCGGCGCGGTCACGCCATGCTTGCGCAGCGCGGCGCAGACCAGCGGGCCGATGGTCAGGTTGGGCACGTAATGATTGTCCATCACGTCGAAATGCACCCAGTCCGCGCCCGCGGCCAGCACGCGGTCCACTTCCTCCCCGAGCCGGGCGAAATCGGCGGAAAGGATGGACGGAGCGATCACGCAGTTCGGCATGTGGAGGTCCTGGAGAGCGGGGTCGGCGGGCCGAACCCTTGCGTATCGCGATTTTAGCGGCTGTGGCGGTCGCGCCGCCATCGACCAGGGCTGCATCCGGATCGGCGCGGCACCCGTCGTACTACCGACAAGCGCGTTTTGCCGATGTTCCGCCGAGTGTGCGGCGGACACGGCTGGGCCAGCTTGGATCACCCGCAAAAATCCGGAGAATGCTTGATGAAACCTACCCTGCTCGCCGTCTCACTCGTGGCCGGTCTCGCCGCGCTGGCCGCGGCGCCCGCGTTCGCGCAATCGTCCGACGACCGCTGGTCCGGCTTCTATGTGGGCGGCCAGATCGGCGGCTCCGAAGTGTCGGAAGACGACGGCAGCCGCATCCTGTTCGACACCAATCTGGACGGCGGCTTCGGCGACACGGTGCGCACCGGTGCCGGCGCCGATGCATTCTCCCCCGGCTTCTGCGACGGCGCGGCCAATACCCGTACCCCGGCCGGCGGCTGCCGCGAAGACAAGGGCGGCGCCGAAGGCGGCCTGCGCGCCGGCTACGACTGGCAGTCCGGGCGCTTCGTCTACGGCGTGGTCCTGGAATACACCGAGAACGACGCGCGCGACAGCGTGTCCGCCTTCAGCACCACCCCGGCCTTCTACACCATGACCCTCGACCTGGACCGCACCGTGGCCCTGCGCGCGCGCTTCGGCATGGTCTTCGGCGAGAGCAGCGACTGGCTGGGCTACGCCACCGCCGGCGCGGCGCGCGGACGCATCGAAAACAGCTTCGCCACCAGCAACGCGGCCAACGCCTTCCCCCAGTCCGGCGGCAGCGACGCCAACGGCTACCAGGTAGGCCTGGGCATCGAGCGCAAGGTCCTGGAAAACTCCTCGGTGGGTCTGGAATACCTGTACACCAGCCTGAAGGACGACGAGTTCCGCGTACGCTCCGCGCCCGGCACCGCGCCGGCCACCAACCCGTTCCTGCTGGTCAACCCGGCCGGCACCGACTTCCGCCGCAGCGACGAGGATTTCGAACTCAGCAGCCTGCGTCTGACCGCTACCTTCCGCTTCTGATTTTCTTCGGGCAGAAAAGCGGTTCGAGGCGGATCGGCGCATCCAATAGCGCCGGTCAGAGACGTGGGAGCGGCGCCGCTCCCATTATTTCCGGGCAGACCAGGCGCGATGCGGCCGTAGCCGGGCTTTACCGGCCTATTGAGCCGGTGTTGTGGTTTCAGCGCTTGCGCATGGTCTTGATGCGGTCGTAGGCCGCGTTGATTTCGCTGGCTTTCTTGTCGGCCTGGCGGCGCAGGTCTTCGGCCGCGCCAGCCATTTTGTCGGGGTGGTATTGGGAAATCAGGCGCCGGTAGGCCTGGTCTACTTCCGCATCGGTGGCATCGCTGGTCAGGTTGAACACGCGATACGGATTGTCGCGGCTCAGCTTGAACCAGTCCTGGTCGAAAGCGTGGCCAATCAGCAGGCCGATCAGCGCACCGGCCGGGTGCCGCATCAGCAGCCAGCCGGCCACGAATCCCAGCAGTTTTCCATACCAGCGCTTCATCGGGGCGGCCTTTGCCGTGGGGTTCGCGCGCATTTTACGGTACGCGCCGCGACACCGGCTTAAACTGTGCGGCCCCGGAGGTTTCATGCCCAGCACACATTTGCGACCCTACCTGCTTCAATCGGACCTGCCCGGCCTGGCGCTGCGCCATCGCGGCAAGGTGCGCGACGTATTCGACCTGCCGCGCGACCGTGTGCCGGCCGATGCGTCCGGCAACGCGGCGAGCGGCGATTACCTGCTGATGGTGGCCACCGACCGCTTAAGCGCATTCGACGTGGTGCTGCCGGATCCGATTCCCGGCAAGGGCGAGATGCTGTGCCAGATCTCGAATTTCTGGTTCGATAAAACCGCGCACCTGCTGCCCAACCATCTGACCGGCATCGACGTGGCCGCGGTGTTGCCCGCGGGCGTGGACCCCGCGCTGTACGTCAAACGCAGCGTGGTGACCAAACGCCTGAAGCCGGTGCCGGTGGAAGCGATCGCGCGCGGCTACCTGATCGGCAGCGGCTGGAAAGATTACCAGCGCACCGGCGCGGTCAGCGGCATCGCCCTGCCCGACGGCCTGCGTCAAGCGGAAAAACTGCCGGAACCCATCTTCACTCCTTCGACCAAGGCGGCGATGGGCGACCACGACGAGAACATCGACTTCGACACCATGGTCAAGGCGGTGGGACCGGAGCTGGCCGAGCGCGTGCGCGATGCGACCCTGCGCATCTATCGTTTCGCCGCCGACTACGCCGCCGAGCGCGGCATCCTGCTGGCCGATACCAAGTTCGAATTCGGCACCGACGCCGACGGCCGCCTGTACGTGATGGACGAAATGCTCACCCCGGATTCGTCGCGCTACTGGCCCGCCGACGAATACGAAGTCGGCAGCAGCCCGCCGAGCTACGACAAGCAGTTCGTGCGCGACTACCTGGAAACCCTGGACTGGGACAAGACCGCGCCGGGGCCGTCGCTGCCCGCCGAAGTCATCGAGCGCACGCGCGCGAAATACGCCGAAGCGCTGCAGCGGCTGGCGGGGATCGCGGTGGCTTGAAACGCGGCATCGGCGCTACGTTAAAAAAACCGTGGGAGCGGCGCCACGCCGCGGGCTTTTGACCTGATGCACGCGCTAGGCTCAGGGCGAATATCATCAAGGCGCGTCTTCCGGAACCGCCGCCGCGAATCGGCTATGCTCCGGGCCCAGGCGCACCGATCCCCGGGAGGGACGCATGAACGCGACCGCGGAACGTTCCATCGATCGCTGGCTGGCCCACTATTCGGCCGACCACCAGAACGAAACCAACAAGATGATCCATAACTTCGCGGTGCCGGCCATCGTCTGGTCGGTGATCGCGCTGATCTGGTGCATTCCGGTGTTCGGCACGTTGTTCAAGAGCGGCGTGTGGGCGGCGCTGGCGATGTTCGCCGCGTGGATGTTCTATTACCGGCTGTCGCGGCCCATCGGTTACGGCATGCTGGCCTTGTTCTTCAGCATGGCCTGCCTGTGCCGGCTGCTGGAGCAGAGCTTCGGCATACAGACGCTGCTTTATTCGGCCATCGGTGTGTTCGTGGTGGCCTGGGTCGCGCAGTTCATCGGCCACAAGATCGAAGGCAAGAAGCCCAGCTTCTTCACCGATCTGATCTATCTGCTGATCGGCCCGATCTGGGTGCTGGCCAAGCTCTACCGGCATCTCGGCTGGAAATATTGACCGACGGCTTTATTCGCTCACGGGAGCGGAAGAAACATGTCCTGCGTCGGTTCGAATTTGCGCGGCGCATAGCCGAAATCCCGCTGCGCCGGCGCGGCATCGAACACCAGGTCGTCGCGCATCCGCGCCACCGCTGCATCCCCCAGCCCGTGCATTTTTCCCAGCCAGCGCGCGGCTGCGAGCACCGCGCTGAACACCGGCCCAGGCACCTGGACCAACCTCACGGGCGGCTGCAGTGAGGCAAGCACGCGTTCCACTATCTGCGCATACGGCAGGGTTTCGCCACCCGGCAACGCATAGCTGTGGCCATGGCTTGCGCTGGCATCTATCGCCAAGACGGCAGCGTCGGCGAGGTCCTGCACATGTACCGGCTGGCGTAGTCCGTTGGCATCGCGCGGCAACAGGAAAAAGTGCGCGCGTCGTGCAACCTCGGCGATCCGGGTCAGGGTCTGGTCTCGGCCTGCTCCGTAAATCAGGGTAGGACGCAGCAGCGTGGCAGCGGCGCCGCGCTTTGCTGCCGCTGCCATCACCATGGCCTCGCTGTCGTCCAGCAACTGCGCCAGGCGCCGTTCGGCCGGATCGGACGAATCCTGCTTGACCACGGCACTGGTGGAACCAAAGGCAACCACGCGTGCGCACGCTTGATCGCTTTCCGCATACCAGCGCGCGAACAGGTCCAGTGGACCACAGCTGATCACCGCATCCACCGCTTGCGGCGCACTCAAAACCGAGCCGAGGTCGGCTTGCAACCAGCGCATCCCGGCTGTTTCAGGCTGCGGCGCGCGCGAGACGCCCAGCACCTGCCAGTCCGCGGCCAGCAGGCGCTCGCACACGGCCCGTCCTATCTGGCCGCTGGCGCCTAATACGAGTGCGCTACGCATGGTGCATGCAACATGGTCCTGCGCATGTACGAATCATCATTGACACTTGCCTGTAGTGGGCAACGCCAGGCCCTTGGCTTCGCAGGGTGCTGCTGCCGTCATAGGTTAAACTGCGGTGCCGGCAAATTGGTCCTCCACTGCACAGGCCTTGATGTTCCCACTCCTTGAAACCCTGCTGGCCCTGCCCTTCCTGGGCACACTGGTGGTGGCCCTGTCGAAGTCGGGTTCGCGTCGCCGAATCGCCTGGTTGGCCGCAATGGCACCTCTGCTGGGTTTACTTCTGCTGGCCTGGATGACGCCGGCTGTCCTGGCGGGCAACACGCCGCAAAACACACACGCCTGGATTCCTCAGGCCGGCCTGTTCTTCACCCTGCGCCTCGACGGCCTCGCCTGGATGTTCGCCAGCCTTGTGCTGGGCATCGGCGTGCTGATCGTGCTGTATGCCCGCTACTACCTCAGCGCCGGTGACAGCCCGCAACGTTTCTACGCTTACCTGCTGCTGTTCATGGGCGCGATGCTGGGCATGGTCATCGCCGGAAATTTGCTGCTGCTGGTCGTGTTCTGGGAACTCACTAGCATCAGCTCGTTCCTGCTCATCGGGTTCTGGAACCAGCGCAACGATGCCCGCGAGGGCGCCCGCATGGCATTGTCGATCACCGGTGCCGGAGGCCTGGCATTGCTTGCTGGCGTGTTGTTGATAGGACGCATCGTCGGCAGCTACGAACTGGACGTGGTGCTGGCCTCGGGTGACCAGATCCGCGCCCATGCGCTGTACCCCGCGATACTGGGACTGGTACTGCTGGGCATCTTCACCAAGAGCGCGCAGTTTCCGTTCCACTTCTGGCTGCCGCATGCGATGGCCGCACCCACGCCGGTGTCGGCCTACCTGCATTCGGCCACCATGGTCAAAGCCGGCGTGTTCCTGCTGGCACGGCTGCATCCGGTGCTGTCGGGCACGGAGCTGTTCTTCTACGTGGTCAGCACGGTCGGTGCCGTCACCTTGTTGCTGGGGTCGTGGAAGGCGATCTTCCAGCACGACATCAAGGGACTGTTGGCGTATTCGACCATCTCCCACCTGGGCCTGATCACGCTGTTGTTCGGCATGTCCACGCCATTGGCCGTCGTCGCCGGGCTGTTCCATATCCTCAACCATGCCGTGTTCAAGGCATCGCTGTTCATGGCGGCTGGAATCATCGACCACGAGACCGGCAGCCGCGACATGCGTCGGCTGGGCGGATTACGCAAATACATGCCGATGACCAGCGCGCTGGCCATCGTGGCGTCGCTGGCCATGGCCGGCATTCCCATGCTGAGCGGGTTCCTGTCGAAGGAAATGTTCTTCGCACAGGCATTGGAACTGCAGAGCCACGCCGCGATGCGCACCGCCATCAGCGTGTCCGCTTTCCTGTTTGGCGCTTTTGGCGTTGCGTACAGCCTGCGCTTCGTGCATGACATCTTCTTCGGCACGTGGCCGCGTCCGGTGGAACAGGCGCCGCACGAGCCTCCGCGCTGGATGAAGATTCCGGTTGAGATACTGGTGGTCCTGTGCCTCGCCGTTGGCATTGTGCCTGCGTGGACGGTGGCTCCCGTGCTGGCAGCAGCGGCGCGCGGCGTGCTGGGTGATGCGGTGCCCGCCTACAGCCTGTCGGTGTGGCATGGCTTCAATCTGCCCCTGATGATGAGCCTGGGCGGCATCCTGAGCGGCATTGCGCTGTATTTCGGGCTGCGCAAGCTGTTCGACCTGCACGCGATCGTGCGCAGGTCGCTGGGTCGGGATATTTTCCGCAGCAATACCCGGCTGTTGCTGATGCTGGCTTGGCGCTTCACGCGGGGGATCGGCAACGGCAGCCTGCAGCGCTACCTGTTGTTGATGATCGTGGCGACCCTGGTATTGGCGGCAATGCCGATGTTCGGCCGCTACGGCGAACTGTGGGCAGCCAGCCCGGTCAGCCAACCAATGCCGATGCTGGGCTGGGTGGTGTGGACCATGCTGTTGGCAGGCACGTTGGGTACCGTGGTGCTGCACCGGCAGCGTCTGCTGGCTTTGATCTTGATCGGCGTGGTCGGATTGGCGGTCAGCCTGGTGTTCGTGTTCCTGTCTGCGCCCGATCTGGCCCTGACCCAGCTGCTGGTGGAGATGGTGACCATTGCGCTGATGTTGCTGGCGCTCAACTACCTGCCGGCCGAATCCCCGCTGGAACGTTCCCGCCTGCGCCGCTGGCGCGATGGCGCGATTGCAACAGCGGCCGGGGGCGGAGTGGCCGCGCTGGTATACGCCATGCTGACGCGCCCGGCGGATTCCATCGCTGACCAGTTGCTTGCGCGCTCGTTGCCCGAAGGCCATGGCAGCAACGTGGTCAACGTGATCCTGGTGGACTTCCGTGGTTTCGATACGCTGGGTGAAATCACGGTATTCGGCATAGCCGGATTGGTGGTGCATGCCCTGCTGCGGCGCGCGCGGTTGCAACCAGAGCAGGTGATGCCCGGGCCGGTGGACCGCTTGCCCATGCCCGCGGTGTTGAGCCAGGTCCTGTTCCCGCTTGCGCTGGCGGTGTCGATGTACCTGTTCCTACGCGGCCACAACCAGCCGGGTGGTGGCTTCATAGCCGGTTTGGTGCTGGCGCTGCCTTTGCTGCTGCAGTACGTGATCCAGGGATCGACCTACGTCGAGTCGCGGCTTGGTTTCGACTACGGACGCTTGGTCGGCGCGGGCGTGCTGGTTGCGCTGCTGACGGGAATCGCTGCGATGCTGCTGGGCCGTCCATTCCTGACCAGTGGCTACGTGGCCATGCAGCTTCCAGGGGTCGGCGAGGTGTCACTGGCAAGTGCACTGGCCTTCGATATCGGCGTGTATGCCGTGGTGTTTGCAGGCGCGATGCTGGTCCTGTCGATGATGGGTACGGTCAAGCCGCCGCGCGTGCGCAAGCCGAGGCAACCGGGATGATGGAATTCGGACTGGCAAGCGCCATCGGTGCGCTCACGGCTGGCGGGATCTACCTGCTGTTGCGTGCGCGCAGTTTCGACGTGATCCTGGGATTGACCCTGCTGTCCTATGCCACCAACCTGCTCATCTTCAGCGCAGGACGGCTCGTAGTCGGCAAACCGCCCGTGCTCAAAGAAGGCGTGGAAACCACACTCGCCAACTATGCCGACCCGTTGCCGCAGGCGCTGGTACTGACGGCGATCGTGATTGCCTTCGCCATGACCGCCGTGACCATCGTGGTGGCCATGCGCAGTCGTTCCGACAACCGCAGCGACCACGTGGATGCGCGTGAGCCGGGGGCGGGCGAATGAGCCATCTGCCCATCCTGCCGATCCTGGTTCCGCTGCTGGCTGGCGCGCTGATCCTGCTGGTCGAGCGTCGCGGCATCGCCTGGCAGCGCACCGTTTCGTGGACGGCGCTGGCCGCCTTGCTGGCCATCGCGATCGCGCTGGTGGCACGTGCCGACCAGGGAGAGGTGTTGGTCTACCTGGTAGGTGACTGGCCCGCACGCCTTGGCATTGCGTTGATGGTGGACAGGGTCAATGCGCTCATGGTCCTGGCCACTTCGCTGCTGGCCATCGCCAGCCTGCTCTATGCGTGCGCCGGTTGGGATCGTCGTGCCTTGCACTTCCACGCACTGTTCCAGCTGCAGTTGGCCGGACTGAACGGCGCTTTCCTGACCGGCGACCTGTTCAACCTGTTCGTGTTCTTCGAAGTCCTGCTGATTGCCTCGTATGGACTGATGCTGAGCGGCGGCCAGGGGCTGCGCATGCGCGCCGGCATGCATTACGTAATCTTCAACATCATGGCCTCGACCCTGTTCCTCATTGCACTCGGCTTGCTGTACGGCATGACCGGCACGCTTAACATGGCCGAGATGGCGTTGCGCATAAGTGCTGCAGAGGCACAGGACGTGGCGTTGATACGCGCTGCATCCGGGATCCTGCTGGTGGTGTTCTGCGCCAAGGCCGCATTGCTGCCGCTGTACCTGTGGCTTCCCGAAACCTACTCGCGCGCACCGGCCGCAGTGGTGGCGCTGTTCACGGTGATGACCAAGGTAGGCATCTACGCGGTGCTGCGCGTCTACAGCCTGGTGTTTGGCAACGGTGCGGGCGAACTGGCTGGCTGGGCCTGGGAATGGCTGCTACCTGCTGGCCTGGTGACGTTGCTGTTGGCCTCGTTGGGCGTGCTGGCTGCACGTACGCTGCGCGGTGGCGTGGCCTACCTGGTGATTGCCTCGGCCGCCACGCTGTTCGTGGCCTTTTCGCTGCAGACGCCCGGCACCATCGGCGCGGGCCTGTATTACCTGCTGCACAGCACCTTCGTGACTGCAGCCTTGTTCCTGATCGTTGACATGGTGCGGCGCCAGCGCGGCGCCAGCGCGGACAACCTGGACGTAACTGCACCAATGGGCAGCAAGACACTGCTCGGCCTGCTGTTCCTGGTTGCCGCCGTGGCCGTGGCCGGCCTGCCGCCGCTGTCTGGCTTCATTGGCAAGCTGACGTTGTTGGCGGCCGTGCCCGCGACCCATGTTGGATGGGTGTGGACCATCGTCCTGGTCACCAGCCTGATGGTGCTGGTGGCCCTGTCGCGCATGGGCAGCCAGGTGTTCTGGCGTGCGCAGGCCTACCGCAGCGACGACGAGACGGTGCCCTCGCCACCCAAGCGGCTTGAAGTTGCCGCGACGGCGCTGTTGCTGGCCTACGGCATCGCGCTTGCGATAGCAGCCGCACCGGTGCTGCGCTACACGCTGGCGGCAGGCGAGCAGGTGGCGGCACCCGCGAGCTACATCGAGCAGGTGCTCGCAACGCAGCCACTGCAGCGGACGCCCTCGCCATGAAGCGCTACGTGCCGTCATTGCCCTTGAGCCTCACCGTGTTCGTGCTGTGGTTAATGCTGGTGGCGGACACCGGGCTCGGCCAGGTGCTGCTGGCGGCCGCACTGGGCATCGCCCTGCCGCTGATGGCCGGCATGCTGGACCCGCAGCGCGCCCGCTTCGGCGACGTCCACGTCATCGTGAAATTAGCCGCCACGGTGTTGCTGGACATCGTGCTGTCCAACGTGGAAGTGGCACGCCGCATACTCGGTCCCCAGGCTGCGCTGCGACCTGGCTTCATCTGGGTGCCACTGGACCTCCACAGCATCCACGGCATCACCGCGCTGGCCAGCATCATCACCCTGACCCCAGGCACCGTATCGGCCGAGCTTTCCGATGACCAACGCTACCTGCTGGTGCACTGTTTCCATCTTCAGGACGCCAATGAGGCGATCGATAAGATCAAATTGCGCTACGAAACGCCGCTGAAGGAGATCTTCAAGTGATCGACACCGCCGTCGTGTTCTCGTTGTATGCGGTCGGCATTGCCATGCTGATGAGCCTGTTGCGCCTGGTGCGGGGCCCTACGGTGCCCGACCGGATCCTCGCCCTGGACACGCTCTACATCAACACGATTGCCCTGCTGATCCTGTTCGGGATGCATCTGGATTCTTCGATCTATTTCGAGGCCGCGCTGATCATCGCCATGCTGGGCTTCGTGGGCACGGTGATGCTGAGCAAATACGTGATGCGCCGGGATATCGTGGAATGAACTTCATCTACGAACTAGGGATGGTGGTACTGCTGGCCGTGGGCTGCCTGTTCGTGCTGGTCGGCTCGTTCGGCCTGGTCAAACTATCGGATTTCTTCAAGCGCCTGCATGGCCCCACCAAGGCCACCACGCTGGGCGTTGGCTGCATCCTGATGGCTTCCATTGGCCACCACGCCGCGCTGGGTGACGGGCTGGGCATGCGCGAGTTGCTGGTCGCGCTGTTCCTGTTCATCACCGCGCCCATCAGCGCGCACCTGATGGCCAAGGCCGCGCTGTCGCTGGCCGGCCAGCGACCACGGCCGCCTGCGGCGGAAGCTGTAGAAAGAGACGACTAGAGCTGCAGCAGCTCGAATGCCACCCAGGCCAGGAATGCCAGCAACAGCACCACACCTTCGCCACGGCTGATGCGCAGGTCGCCGCGCAACATGGGATACAACACCAGTGCGAAGGCAATGGCCGCGGGAAGTTCCAGCTTCACGAACGAGGCCGGCAGCGGCAAGGGCCGCAGCGCGGCCATGCCGCCTACGACCACCAGCAGGTTGAACAGGCTTGAGCCGATCACATGGCCTACCACCATGTCGCCCTGCCCCCGACGTGCCGCAGCCATGGCCGCTGCCACTTCCGGCAGCGCGGTACCTATGGCCACCGGCAGCAGGCCGACCAGCAGCGGCGACAGCCCCCAGCCCGCGCCGATCATGGGCGCGCTCTGGACCACGAATTTCGCGCCGTAATACAGCAGCGCCGAGGCCAGCGCGAAGCGCAACAGGTTCATCCACAGCGCGCTGCGCGTGGCCGCGTACTCGGCGATGCGCTCGCGCACGTCGACCTGTTCGCGGCCGCTGCGCGCCAGCACGAACGCCAGCGCCGCCACGAAGGCCAGCAGCAGCGCCAAACCTTCGACACGCCCGATCACGCCGTCCAGCCCGAACACGATCAGCGCCAGCGTGGCCACCACCAGCATCACCAGCAGCGGCGACAGCAGGCGCATCCGCACCAGCAGCGGCGCGACGAACGCAGCCAGGCCCAAGGTCAGGCCGAAGTTGACGACGTTGCTGCCGACCGCATTGCCCAGCGCCAGATCCTGCGCACCGACCGCGTACGCGCGCGCGTTGACGAACAGCTCGGGCAGAGAAGTAGCGAACGCGACCAGCAGCAGCCCGGCCACGAACGGCGAGGCACCGAACTTCTGCGCCAGTCCCGACGCGCCCTTGACGATGGAATCGCCGCCCAGCGCCAGCAGCACCAGCCCCAATGCGAAAAAACCCCAGGCCTCCAGCATCGCGTTCTCCTCTTGCGGTTGCCGCTGATTCTATGCCGATGAGGGGTGGCTGCAAGCCGTTGGCAAGAGCGAATCCCGCTTTGCCGCCTTTGCAAAGGGGGCAAAGCGATAGCGTCGTCGCGTTGACTGCCGACGAATAGTGCAAACACCTTGACTTGAGCTCCCCCCTTGAAAAAGCGGGATCCAAAGGAGATTTGCTTTTCGCCCGTCAGGAACAGCCTTCCACGTAATCCACCTGCGGCGCGATGCCCACACGCCATGCGGTGACCTTGCCGGCGGCGTCGGCCTCGAACACCAGCTTGCTTGGCGGCGTATCCATGCCGGCGACGGACAGGTTCTGCCCGCCCTGGACGTATTTGTGCGGCGCCGACTGCAGCGCATCGCCGTACAGGGTCTTGAGCTGGTCCACGCGCATGCCGACCTTGCCGCCGCCGGGGGCGGTTTCCCTGTCGGTACCGACGTCGTAGCGCACGAATTTGCCCTGTTCCATCATGAAGGCGAAATCCGACGGCGCCCGCACCCACTTCGGCGACAGGTAGTGACAGGTGCTGCCTTCGCTCGGCGCGCCGCTGAGTTCGCCGCCCCACGCGGCCCGGGCTTCTTCGATGGTGCTGCCGAGTTTCATGTCGCCGTAGCCGGCGAAACTGGCCTGGCCAGCGGGCGACGCTGCAGTAGCGGGCGTGGCGGGCGGTACAGCCTCCGGCGCAACGGCGGGCACAGGCGTGGCGTCGGATGCGGGCGCTTCGCGTTTGCAGGCGGACAGGGACGCGGCGGCGAGTACCAGGAACAACAGGACGGGCGAACGGCCCATGGCGGAACTCCGGCGGGATGAAAGCCGCAAACTACCACCTGCGGCTGGCGTCATGGCGAATCGCATCCTGGATTCGGCGCCGATCTTTGTCATCGGCGTTTAATCGCCGGGGCTTAACGTGACGATGCTCGAAGACGCCAAAACGCGCGCATGTCGCCACACAAGACCGAACTGTCCCGTCTCGCCCTGCAGTCCCATTCCGGGCCGTTGAGCATGCGCGAGCGGCGGGCGCTGATCCTGTGCGATGGCCACCGCAATCTGCACGACCTCAGCGCGCTGCTCGGGCCCGAGGCGCCCGCCATGATCATGCGTCTGTACGAAGCCGGTTATCTGACCAACGAAGCGCCGAGAGAGGTGGCCGCGTCGGCGCCGATCGCGGCTATCCAGCCACTTGCTCCGCCCGCGCGAGCGCCGTCAGCGCCCACGCGCCGTTCGCTGGTCGCGGCAAAGCTGTACATGCTCGGCATGCTGGAGCTGCAGCGCAACGAATCGGCCATCGCGCATCGCGTACGGCTGCAGGCCAGCCAGGATCCCGAGGCGGTGCTCGCCCATCTGCTCGCGGCGCTGCACTGCCTGCAACGCAACACCAATACGTCGATGGCCCAGCGCGTGCGCGAGCGCCTGACCGAAGTGCTGCCGGAGGATTACCTGCCGGCGCTGGAAACGCCGAACGCGCCGACTCCGGAACTCGCCGCGCGGTAAAAACCGCGGTGTTTCACTGGGCCGGCGCGACGAAATGCTTGCGCAATCCGGCCCAGCATTGCTGGTAGTCGCGCTGCCGGTGCGCCGCGTCGATCGCCTGCCGCGTAGGCCGGATCACCGCACGCGTTTCGAACATGAACGCCATGGTGTCGGCGATCACGTCGGGCTTGGACAGGTCGGCTTGGCTGGCTTTGTCGAATGTGGCCGCATCCGGTCCGTGCCCGCTCATGCAGTTGTGCAGCGACGCGCCGCCCGGCGCGAAACCTTCGGCCTTGGCGTCGTATGCGCCGTGCACCAGGCCCATGAATTCGCTGGCCACGTTGCGGTGGAACCACGGCGGGCGGAACGTGTCCTGCGCCACCAGCCAGCGCGGCGGAAATATCGCGAAATCCAGATTGGCCGTGCCAGGCGTGTCGCTGGGCGAAGTGAGCACCGTAAAGATCGACGGATCGGGATGGTCGAAACTGATCGAACCGATGGCGTTGAAATGCCGCAGATCGTAGCGGTAGGGCGCGTAGTTGCCGTGCCAGGCGACTACATCCAGCGGCGAATGGCCGATATCGGCGCGCCACAGATGCCCCTGGAATTTCGCGATGAGTTCGAATTCGCCCTCCATGTCTTCAAAAACGGCATGCGGCGTTTCGAAGTCGCGCGCGTTGGCCAACCCGTTGGAGCCGATAGGGCCGAGTTCGGGCAAACGCAGCAGCGCGCCGAAGTTCTCGCACACGTAGCCGCGCGAGGCGCCGTCGGGCAACGCAACCCGAAAGCGCACGCCGCGAGGGATCACCGCGATCTGCTGCGGCTCCACTTCCAGCACGCCCAGCTCGGTGGCGATACGCAGGCGGCCCTGTTGCGGCACGATCAGCAGTTCGCCGTCGGCATCGTAGAAATAGCGCCCCTGCATGGAGCGGTTGGCGGCGTACAAATGAATGCCGACGCCGTGCTGCGCCGCCGCCGAACCGTTGCCGGCCATGGTGAACAGGCCTTCGACGAAATCGACCGGCGCTTCGCCGATCGGCAGCGGGTTCCAGCGCAGCTGATCGGGGGTGACGGGCTCGTGGCCGAAATCGTTGTGGAAGTAGGAATGCAGGAACGGCTCGAAGCGGCCATGCATCGCCGCCGGGCGGATGCGATACAGCCAGCTGCGCCGGTTCTCGCCGCGCGGCGCGGTGAACGCGGTGCCGGTTAGCTGCTCCGCATACAGGCCATGCGCCACCCGCTGCGGCGAGTTGCGCCCGACCGGCAGCGTGCCGGCAATCGCTTCGGTAGCGAATTCGTTGGCGAAGCCGGATTGGTAGTGCGTCCCCCGCAGCGTGGAAACACCGCGCTGTGGCAGTGGGATGGCGCTGTCGTCAATAGATGCATTCATGGCAACTCCCGATTCTCGCTATGTACTCTCGGCGGCATTCTCAGCCTGGAATACTGGCAAAATCCGACGTCATCCAGCGCTGGATCCGCGCATCGATCAGTGGGTCCAGGGGCATCGTCGAAAGCCGCACGTTCAGCACATCCTTGTCCGCCAGCCCCGCCTTTACGACAGCAGTGCAAAACTCGCGATCCTTTTCGCGACCTGCCACGTACTTTGAAATCAGCAGATCGTTAACTTCAAGACACAAGCCGACGAAGCCGTTGGTGTTCTGGTTTTGGATCGGGATGAGGCGGTCTTGCCAGCCATACGGAAGGGTTGCAGTCTGCAAATCCACGCCATCGGCGTGATAGCCAAATTGCTCATCGAACGCGGAGAGTTCGCCCAGCACGCCGCTGATCAAGTCAGTCGAGTCAGGCACGTCGAGCGGAATCATGTCCGCCTCGCGCGACAGTGTCGCGCGAGGCGGTGCGTCGTAAGGGTGTTGCGCAAGAATGGCCTGACTCCCGATCACGACCAGACGCCGCGAACCGGTGACGTCGCCTGCCGCACGGATCAGATGTTCAAGCTGCTCGCGCTTCACGCAAAAGTCCAAGCCTCAACTGCGGATCGATCGCGCCCGCAAACGGAGAGTTGCTGCGCAACCGAATGGCATTTTCATCACCGGCATTCCGTAGCAGGTCCAGAAGGCGCGCTTTTGGCCAACCGAGCATCGGAATCCATTCTGATTGTGCCGGACTGAGTTCACCGTGCAAGCGACGCCAGCGGTCCAGATTTTCCGCCGCAATGCGCAGAGGCTCGGGGTCGCCCTGCTCGATGCGGTCGGCAATGCGCTGATGCATCAACAGCGACCAATATTCGATGTGGGCATGTCCAGTCATGGCATTGATTCTACAACACACCACGCTTCATCTGATCCCGCTCGATGCTCTCGAACAGCGCCTGGAAATTGCCCTCGCCGAAGCCTTCGTTGCCCTTGCGCTGGATGATCTCGAAGAAGATAGGACCGATCGCGTTCTGGGTGAAGATCTGCAGCAGCTTGCGTTGCTTGGTCTCAAGGTCGGCGTCGATCAGGATCTTGTTCTTCGCCAGCCGCGCCACGTCTTCGCCGTGGTTCGGCACGCGCTGGTCGATCACTTCGAAATAGGAGTCTGGCGTGTCCAGGAAGGCGACGCCGGCTTCGCGCATCGCTTCGACGGTGGCATAGATGTCGTCGGTGAAGCAGGCGATGTGCTGGATGCCTTCGCCTTGGTACGCGTCCAGGTATTCGTTGATCTG
>JAESGX010000293.1_pt1 | contig 24620 bp, 24 predicted proteins | sample 9269801 | NCBI WGS metagenome assembly JAESGX01 (sample SAMN16773122, study PRJNA677054) | algae metagenome | isolation source: Pleurocapsa minor GSE-CHR-MK-17-07R and co-occurring heterotrophs from wet... | place: USA: Lower Calf Creek Falls, Grand Staircase Escalante National Monument, UT ... | reverse complement strand
AATACGCGCTTTTCCATGTGGATAGCGTGGCCGAGGGCGCGCTGGTGAAGCCGGGCGCGCGGCTGATCGTGGCCTTGGCGCTGCTGCCGCAATTCTGCGCGGAAGCCGGCATCGCCACCCACACGCTGGTCAAGACCTTCCCCGGCACCGCCTTCGAGGGCGCGGTCTGCGCCGCTCCGCTCCGCGGCCATGCCGGCGCCTACGCGCATGAGGCGATCATGCTGGCGGGCGACTACGTGACCGATGACGCCGGCACCGGCATCGTCCACATCGCGCCCTCGCATGGCGAGGAGGATTTCGCGCTGGTGGTGGCCCACAACCGCGCTCATCCGGAAAGCCGCATCGAGATCCCGGAATGCGTGGCCGATGACGGCACCTATACGCATCACGCGCCGGGCTTCGAGGGCATCCACGTCTTCCGCGCGCATGAGCCGGTCTATGCGGCGATGACGGCGCTCGGCACCCTCGCCGCCAAGGGCAAGCTGACGCACAGCTACCCGCATTCCTGGCGCTCCAAGAAGCCCGTGATCTATCGCGCGACGCCGCAATGGTTCATCGCGATGGATGATGCGAACCAGATCCGGCAGAAGTCGCTGGACGCCATCGCCGCCACGCATTTCGTGCCGGATATCGGCCGCAACCGCATCGGCGCCATGGTGGCCGGCCGCCCCGACTGGTGCATCAGCCGCCAGCGCGCCTGGGGCGTGCCCATCGCCGTCTTCGTCGAGAAGCGCACGGGCGAGGTGCTGCGCGATGCGACCGTGATGAGCCGCATCGTGGACGCCTTCCGCACGGAGGGTGCCGATGCCTGGTACCAGCCGGACGCGGCGGCCCGCTTCCTGGGCAATGAGCGCAACCCGGACGATTACGAGCAGGTGATGGACATCGTGGATGTCTGGTTCGAGAGCGGCAGCACGCACGCCTTCGTCCTGCCGCCGCGCAACCTGCCCTTCCCGGCGGACCTTTATCTCGAAGGCTCGGACCAGCATCGCGGCTGGTTCCAGTCCTCACTGCTGGAATCGGTCGGCACGCGCGGGGTCGCGCCCTTCAAGGCCATCCTCACCCATGGCTTCGTGCTGGATGAGAGCGGGCGGAAGATGTCGAAGTCGCTCGGCAACGTGACGGCCCCGCAGGAGGTGATGGTCAAATATGGCGCCGATATCCTGCGCCTCTGGGTCATGAACTCCGACACGGCCGAGGATCTCCGCATCGGCAAGAACATCCTGGAGCAGCAGGCCGAGCTCTATCGCCGCCTGCGCAACACGCTGCGCTGGCTGCTCGGCAACCTCGCGGGCTTCGAGGAGAGCGAGCGCGTGCCGGTGGCCGAAATGCCGGAGCTCGAGCGCTGGGTGCTGCACCGCCTGACCGAGCTGGATGCGCGCCTGCGCAAGGCCGTGCAGGATTATGACTGGAGCGGCGTGATCCCGGAACTCCACGCCTTCTGCAACAACGACCTCAGCGCCTTCTATTTCGACATCCGCAAGGACAGCCTCTACTGCGACGCGAAGGACAGCCTCCGCCGCCGCAGCGCGCGCACCGTGCTGGACCAGCTGCATCGCTGCCTCTGCGCCTGGCTGGCACCCGTGCTGGTCTTCACGGCGGAGGAAGCCTGGCTCACCCGCTTCGGCGAGGAGGCCGAGAGCATCCACCAGCAGGATTTCCCGGTGCTGCCCAAAGAATGGCGCGATGAGGCGCTGGCCGCGCGCTGGGTCGAGATCCGCCGCACACGGCGCCTCGTCACCGCGAGCCTCGAGGATCACCGGCGCGATGGGCTGTTCGGCTCCTCCCTGCAGGCGAGCCTCGCGCTCACCTTGCCGGGGCCGACGCTGAGCGCCGAGGAATGGGCGGAGATCCTCATCGTCTCTGAGGCCACGGTCGCTGAGGGCGAGGAGGTCGCGCTGGATGTAAAGCTGGCGCCGGGTGCGAAGTGCGAGCGCTGCTGGCGCGTGCTCACCGAGGTCGGCGGCTCGGCCGCGCATCCCACGCTCTGCCTGCGCTGCGAAGCCGCGGTGGAAGGCTGATGGCACCCGCGCTGCGCACCGGACTGATCTTCGCGGCCCTGCTGCTGGTCGCCGACCAGGTGAGCAAGTTCCTGATCCTCGACGTGGTGATGCTGCCGGAGCGGCGGAACATCCCGCTGATCGAGCTCGGCCCCGTCGGGCTCGACCTCACCATGGTCTGGAATCGCGGCGTCACCTTCGGACTGTTCTCGGGCGAGGGGAGCTGGAACCACCTGATCCTGGCCGCCCTCGCGCTGGTGGTGGCGGGGTTCCTGCTGCGCTGGCTGGCGCGCTCGGAGACGCGCCTCGTGACCTATGCGCTGGGGGCCGTGATCGGCGGCGCCATCGGCAATGTGATCGACCGCATCCGCTTCGGCGCCGTGGTGGATTTCGTGGATGTTCACGCCTGGGGCTGGCACTGGTATGTCTTCAACGTCGCGGATGCGGCGATCGTCTGCGGCGTTCTGGCCCTGGTGGCGGATGCCTTGATCCGGCCCGAAACCAAGCGCAAAGAGGCTCCATGATGAAGATTTCGGTTCCGGTCCTTCTCCTCGCGCCCCTGCTGCTGGCGGGCTGCGCCGACACCGCGCGCAATTTCGGGCTGACGCGCGACGCGCCGGACGAGTTCCAGGTGACGACCCGCGCGCCGCTCTCCATGCCGCCGAGCCTGGGCAACCTGCCCACGCCCCGCCCCGGCGCCTCCCGCCCGCAGGAGCTGAGCACGCGCGAGCAGGCCGAATCGACCCTGGTGCCGGGTGCCGGCCTCGCCGCCGCCCGCGCCCCGCAATCCACGGGTGAGCGCGCGCTGCTCTCCTCGACCGGTACGCCCGTGCCCGACAACATCCGCGATCGCGTGGATGAGGAAAGCATGCGCCTCGAGCGCGTGGACCGCACCATCGTGGACCGTGCCCTGTTCTGGCGCCCGGCGCCGACGGCCCCGGGCATTCCCGTGGACCCCGCGCGCGAGGCGCAGCGCCTGCGCGAGAACGCGGCCCTCGGCCGGGATCTCTCGGAAGGGCAGACGCCGATCATCCAGCCGACGCGCCGCCCCTGGTATGACTCGCTGAAGTTCTGGTGAGGCCGGGCCGGGGCTGCACATCGAGCCGTTACAAGCTGTGACGCGGCCTGGCGCAGAAACGGCCGGCCGGTGCTGGCGCGAAACGCAGGGCGCCCCCACATTGGGGGTATGGATTCCCTGACCCGCAGAACCGCCCTCAAGGGCGCCGCCGCCGCCACTCTCCTTCCCCCGCTCGCCGCCCCGGCGCTGGGCCAAGGGCGCGTCGAAACGCCCGTTCGCCTGCCGCACCAGCCGCTCTTCGGCGCCGTGACCTGGACCCTCTCCAATGGGTTGCGCGTGGTGCTGGCGGAAAATCGCCGCGCGCCCGTCGCCGCGCATTACCTCTATGTCTCCGCCGGCGCGGGCGAGGACCCCGCCGGCAAGTCGGGCGTGGCCCATTTCCTCGAGCACATGATGTTCAAGGGCAGCCCGCACATCCCTTCGGGCGCCTTCAGCCGGACCGTGGCGCGCGAGGGGGGGCAGGACAACGCCTTCACCAGCCGCGACGTGACCGCCTATTTCCAGATCGTCGAAGCCTCCCGCCTGCCGCTGATGATGCGGATGGAGGCGGACCGGCTCGCCGCCCCGCTCATCCCCGAGGCCGAGACGGAATCCGAGCGCAACGTGGTGCTGGAGGAGCGCAGCCAGCGCACCGACGCCGTGCCGCGCGGGCACTTCCGCGAGGCTTTCGACGCCGCCATGTGGGGCCCGCAGCATTGGCGCGGCCGCCCGCTGATCGGCTGGGAGAACGAGATCCGCGCCATCACACGGCAGGATCTCGTGGATTTCCACACGGCCCATTATGCCGCCGCCAATTGCACCCTGGTGGTGGCGGGCGATGTGCGGGAGGCCGATCTGCGCCGCTGGTCCGAGGAATTCTACGGCGCCGTGCCCACCCGCCCGAAGCCCGCCCGTGACCGCGCGGCCCCGCTGCCGGCCTCGCCCGAGCCGCGCCTCATCACGCGCGACCCCGCGGTGCGGGAGGCGTCCTTCCTGCAATCCTTCGCCGCCCCCTCGGCCACCTGGGGCGAGACGTCCAAATCCGACCCGCTGGAGATCATGGCGCATGTGCTGGGCGGCGGCCCCGGCTCGCGCCTGCATCGCGCGCTGGTCGAGGCCGGCCACGCCGTCAGCGCCAATGCCGGCTATGACGGCGATGTGGTCGGCGTGGGTTCGCTCATGGTGGCGGTGACGCCGCGGCCGGGCGTCACGCAGGAGCGCATCGAGGAGATCGTGGCGGCGACGGTGGCGACCCTGGTGCAGGAGGGAGCGACCGAGGCCGAGACCGCCCGCGCCATCCGCCAGCAGACCGCCGGCGCCCTGCTGGCGCTGGACGGCCTGGGGGCCGCGCCGCGCATGCTGGGCGGCGCGCTCGCCATCGGCCTGCCCATCGAGGCGGTGGAGCAATGGCCTGCCCGGATGGAGGCGGTGACGCAAGCCCAGGTGAACGAGGCCGCGCGCGCCGTGTTGGCGGCACCCGCGATTGCCACCACCGCCTGGTTGATGCCGGCATGAGCACGACGATCTTCGGCGTCACCCTGCCGCCCCGCCACGGCTTCTCCGTTCCGATCCAGCTCGTCGAGCAGGACGGCGTCTCGGCCTGGCTGGTCGAGGATCATTCGGTCCCGGTCGTCTCGCTCGCCTGGGCCTGGCCCGGTGGCGCGGCAGAGGATCCGGCGGGGCGCGAAGGCCTCTCCGCCTTCTCGGCCGCCATGCTGAGCGAGGGCGCGGGCGAGTTCGACAATGTCGGCTTTGCCGATGCGCTGCGCGATTCCGGCATCGGCCTCTCCTTCTCGGCCAATCGCGACAGTTTCGAGGGCAGCTTCCGCGCGCTCACCACCGCGCTGCCCGAGGCGGTGCGCCTCGCGCGCATGGCCATGGCGCAGCCGCGGCTGGATGGGGCGGCGATCACGCGCGTCAGGGCGCGAGCCGTGCTGGGCGCGCGCCAGGCGCTGGAGACGCCGGCCGGCATCGCCCGCCGCGCCTTCTGGGAATCGGCCTTCCCCGGCTTCCCCGCCGGGCGCCTGCCGACGCCGGAGAGCCTCGCCGCCGTCACCGAGGCCGAGATCCGCGCCTGCCTTGCGGCGCAGCTGCGCCAGGGCGGCGTGATGATCGCGGCGTCGGGCGCCATCAACGCCACGCAGCTGCGCGCCGTGATGGCCGAGCTGTTTGCCGATCTGCCGGCGGGCGCGCCGGCCGCGACGCCCCCCCTGCCGCAGCTCGCCAGCTTCGGTATCGCCTCGCGCGAGAAGGCGGCGCCGCAATCCACGCTGGTCTTCGGCCAGGACGCGCTCCCGCCCGGCGATCCCGGCTGGGAGGGGTTCCAGGTGGCGCTTCGCATCCTGGCGGGCGGTGGCTTCACCAGCCGGCTGATGCGCACCGTGCGCGAGGAGCGCGGGCTGACCTATGGCATCGGCGCCGGGCTCGACCTGCTGTTCGGGCGCGGCATCGTCATCGGCAATGTCGCGACCGAGAATGCGAAGGTGGGCGAGGTCTGGGGCCTCGTGCGCTCGGCCTGGGCCGAGATGGCGGCGAATGGCCCGACCACCGAGGAAGTGGTGGAGGCGGTGGATTTCCTCGGCGGCTCGCTGCCGCTGCAATTCACCGACAGCCGCCGCACCGCCTCGCTCCTGCTGGGGCTGCGGCAAGCGGGACGGCCGCTCGACTGGCTGGCGGGCCGCCCGGCGCGGTTGGCCGCGCTCGACCGCCAGAATGTCGCGGCCGTGGCGCAGCGCGTGCTGCGGCCGGATGGCTTGGTCCTGGCAGTGGCGGGGCAGCCGCAAGGGCTGTAAAGACAGTGTCTTGGCGTAATGGGTCAAGACATGACGGGCGATTCCCTCGAGGCGGCTTGGGCAAGGATCGCGGCTTTGGCCGCGGCACCGGGGGCGTCGGCGATCCGTCCGCTCTTCGCGGCTGATCCTGATCGCTTCGCGCGCTTCCACGCGCGCGGCGCGGGCCTCCTGCTCGACATCTCCAAGACCGCGATGTCGGATGCGGTGCGCGAGGCGCTGCTCGACCTCGCCCGCGCGGCCGAGGTCGAGGCCCGGCGGGATGAGATGGCCAATGGCGCGCTGGTCAATGTGACCGAGCGCCGCGCCGCCCTGCACATGGCGCTGCGCCAGGCGCTGCCCGGCGCGCCCGGCCCCTCGGCCGAGGCGGCCGAGACGCTGGAGGCGATGCGCGTCTTCACCGAGGCGGTGCATCGCGGCGAGATCAGGGGCGCCACCAACCAGCGCTTCGACACGGTGCTGAACATCGGCATCGGCGGCAGCGATCTTGGCCCCGTCATGGTGGGCCGGGCGCTTTGGCGCGCGGGCGATCCGATGCGGCCCATCCATCTCGGCAATGTGGACGGGCATGGGTGGGAGACGGTGCTGCCGCAGCTCGATGCCCGGCGCACGCTGGTGCTGGTGGCGTCCAAGACCTTCACCACGCAGGAGACGATGGCCAATGCCCATCTGGTGAAGCGCTGGATGGAGGCCTCGGTCGGCAAGCTGGGTGCGACCGCGCATTTCGTGGCGCTCTCCACCAACCTGAAGGCCACGGCCGAGTTCGGCATCGCGCCGGAGCGCGTCTTTCCCTTCAATGACTGGGTCGGCGGGCGCTTCTCGCTCTGGTCGGCCATCGGGCTTTCGCTGGCGCTCTCGCTGGGGTGGGAACGGTTCCGTGCCCTGCTGGATGGCGCCGCCGCGATGGACCGGCATTTTCTGGAGACGCCGCTGGAGCGGAACCTGCCGGTGCTGCTGGCGCTGACCGAGGCGTGGCATGTGAACGGCCTCAACCTCAATCGCCGCGCCGTGCTGCCCTATGATGAGCGGCTGAGGCGGCTGCCCGCGCATCTCCAGCAGCTGGAGATGGAGAGCCTCGGCAAGCGCGTGCATCTGGATGGCAGCGCGGTCACGGGCGGCACGGGGCCGGTCGTGTTCGGCGAGCCCGGCACCTCCGCGCAGCACAGCTTCATGCAGCTGGTGCATCAGGGGCCGAAGCCGGTGCCGGTGGATTTCATCCTGGTGGCGAAGCCCGACCACAGCCACGCCGAGAACCACCGCATCCTGCTGGCCAATGGCCTCGCCCAGGCCGAGGCGCTGCTGATGGGCCGCGATGCGGCGGGCGTGGAGGCCGATATGCGCGCGGCGGGAGCCGATGAGGCGACGATCGCGCGCCTCCTGCCGCACCGCATCTTCCCCGGCAACCGGCCCTCGGTCACCATCGTGCTGCCGAGCCTGGACCCTGCCTCGCTGGGCGCGCTGATCGCGCTCTATGAGCACAAGGTCTTCGTGCTGGGCGCGATCTGGCGGATCAACCCCTTCGACCAATGGGGGGTGGAGCTGGGCAAGGTGCTGGCCACGCCCCTGGTGCGCGAGCTGGAGCAGGGCGCGGCATCGGATGCGCATGACAGCTCGACGCGCGGCCTGCTGGCCGAAGTGCTGAAACTCCAGGGCAGCTAGGCTAGGGTGGGGGGATGGTGATTCGCCTCCTCCCCGAGACCACCGCCAACCGCATCGCCGCCGGCGAGGTGGTGGAGCGCCCGGCCGCCGTGGTGAAGGAACTGGTGGAGAACGCGCTGGATGCCGGCGCGCGCCAGATCCGCGTGACGCTCGAACAGGGCGGCATCGGCCGCGTGCTGGTCGAGGATGACGGCATCGGCATGGGGGCGGAGGACCTGGCTCTCGCCGTCGAACGCCACGCCACCTCCAAGCTGCCGGAGGAAGCCATGCTGTTCGCCATCGGCACGCTGGGCTTCCGGGGCGAGGCGCTGCCCTCCATCGGCGCGGTGGCGCGGCTCTCCATCACCTCCCGCCCGCGCGCCGGCGAGGCGCATCGCATCACCGTCGAGGGCGGGCGGAAATCCGCGGTCGCCCCGGCCTCGGGCGCGCCGGGCACCCGAGTCGAGGTGAGTGACCTGTTCTTCGCGACGCCGGCGCGGCGCAAATTCCTGCGCAGCGCGCGCGGCGAGGGCGATGCGGCGCTGGACGCGCTGCGCCGCCTGGCGCTCGCCTGGCCCGAGGTGGGCTTCGAGGCCACGCTCGATGGCCGCACCGTGCTGAGCCTCGCCCCCGCCGCGCGGGAGGCGCGCATCCGCGACCTGCTGGGCGGGGATTTCGCCGCGGCCGCCCTGCCGATCGAGGGCGGCGCGCCGGGCGTGCTGGAGTTGTCGGGCCTCGCGGGTGGTCCCGCCTTCACGCGGGCGACGGCGATGGAGCAGCACCTCGTCGTCAACCGCCGCCCGGTGCGGGACCCGCTGCTGCGCGCGGCGCTGCGCGTGGCCTATCGCGAGGTGATGACGCCGGGGCGGCACCCGGTGGCGGCGATCTTCCTCGACCTGCCCGCGGCCGAGGTGGATGTGAACGTCCACCCCATGAAGACCGAGCTGCGCTTCCGCGATGCGGCCGGCGTGCGGGGTGCTGTGATCTCGGCCCTGCGTCGGGCGCTGGGGCATGGCGTGGGGCAGGTCTCCGGCGGTTCGATGGGCTATGCCGGTCCGGCGCGGCTCAGCTTCGCCCCGCCGCCGCAGCGCCCGGCGGGCTTTGCCGAGGCGCCGCTGCCACTCACCTTCTCCGCGCCCGCACCAGCCCCTGTGCCGCAGGCAGCCCCGGTGCCGGCCGAGCACCCGCTGGGCCGGGCGCTGGCACAGGTGCTGGAGACCTACATCCTGGCGGAAGCGCCGGATGGCGCGCTGATCCTGGTGGACCAGCACGCGGCGCATGAACGGCTGACGCATGAGCGCCTCGCCGAGGAGATGCGGGCCGGCGCGGTGCGCGCCCAGCCGCTGCTCATCCCCGCCGTGGTGGAGCTGCCGGGGGCGGCGGCCCTGGCCGAGGCGGCGCCGGAGCTGGCGAAGCTGGGCCTGGAGCTGGAGGGCTTCGGCCCCGGCGCGGTCATCGTGCGGGCGTTGCCGGCCCTTCTGGGCGCGCCCGACCCGGCGCCCCTGCTGCGCGACCTCGCGGAGGAGCTCACGGAATCCGGCGAGGGCACGGCGCTGGCGCTGCGCCTGGATGCCGCCATCGCGCGGCTGGCCTGCCATGGCAGCATCCGCGCCGGTCGGCGGCTGACGGCGGCGGAGATGGATGCGCTGCTGCGAGCCATGGAGCGCACGCCGCGGGCCGCCACCTGCAGCCATGGGCGGCCGACCTATCTCAGGCTCGGCGCCTCGGAATTCGCCAGGCTCTTCGGGCGGAGCTGAACCCCCTCCCACAGCGCGGCGCAGGCGGCACCGGCGCGGAGCGTGAGGGCCAGGCCATCCAGCTCCGCGAGCGGCAGCGGGCCGCGCAGGGCGGTGAGCACGGGCGCCAGGGGCCCAGGCAGCTCGAGCGGGGGGAGGGCGATGCGCGCCATTTCGCCCGCCGCGAGCCGGACGAAGGGCCGCGCGGGGCCGGCGGCGAGGGCCAGCACCGCGCCATCGCCCAGGATTCGCGCGCGCCGCCAGTGATCCTCCGGCACCAGGCCTGGGGCGGCGTCCCACAGGCGGCAGGCCGGGAAGGCCGGACCTTCGCCGAGGCCGCCCGAGAGCTGGAAGGGCGCGCCCTCGGCATGAACGGCGAGTGGTGGTCCCGGCAGCGCCAGCACCACCCAGCCGGCGGCGGGCGCGGCCAGACGCACGGGGCCGGCGGCGGTGGCCACGACCAGGGCCGAGGAGGGCGCGGCGCGCGGAAGATGAAGGCCCAGCAGATCGCCCGCCGGCAGGTGCAACGGCTGGGGCGCCGCCCCGAGCCAGAGGCGGCTCGCGCCCGGGCGGCGTTGCCGGATCAGGCGCATGCGGCGGCCAGAAGATCGGCGGTGCGGCGGATCATCGCCGCCTCGTCCCAGGCGGCCGCGACCTCCCGGGCGCGGGCCACGCGGCGCGCCGTGCCTTCTGCGTCGGCCATCGCTTCGGCGAAGGTCAGGGCGATATGGTCGGGGTCGCGCAGGATGAGGCGGGCCATCTCCGGCGCTTCGGGCCAGGCTTCCAGGGCGGCGCGCGTCGCCAGGATCGGGCAGCCGGCCCGCGCCGCCTCCAGCACCGAGAGCGGGCAGCCCTCATGTTCGGAGGGAAGGAGGAAGGCATCCACGCTGGCCAGCAGGGCGGGAATGTCGTTGCGCTGGCCGAGGCAAAGGACGCCCGCGGCCAGTTCCAGATGCGCCGCGAGCGGGCCATCCCCCGCGAGGACGATCCGCGCCGGCGCGATGCCGGCCGCGATGGCGGGGGCGAGCTGCGCGCCCTTGCGGACGTCGAGCCGGCCCACCTGCGCCAGGAGCGCCACTCCCTCGGGCAGGCCGAGGGGCCCGCGGGCGGGCGCGGCGGGCGGCAGGGGCGGCATGCCGTTCGGGATGGCGGCGACGCGGTGGGGCGGCCAGCCGAACAAGGCCTCCAGCCGCCGGGCCGAGGGCGTGGAGACCGCCGCCCAATCGGCGCGGAGCCGGGGCAGGGTGCTGCGCTCGCTCTCGGCGAGTTCCCAGTCCTGCCGCACGAGATGGGCGACGGCCAGCGCTGGCATGCGAGCCTCCGCCAGGGCCTGGAGCGCGCCGAAGCCCTCCGCGGGGAGCGGGCAGCAGACCAGCGCGGCATCGGCCCGCCAGGGCCCGAGCAGGGGCGCGAGAGCCTTGGCCTGCCAGGACATGGCGGCATCGCGCGGCAGATCCTCGGGTGGGCGCAGCGGGGCGGGCAGGGGGTGGGCTCCGCCCAAGGCCGGTCCCGCCGCTTGCAGCACCGCGGGCTCGGCGGCGACCGCGACCTCGGCGCCCCAGGCCATCAGGCCGCGCGCCACCTGCAGCGTCTGCGCCTCGGCGCCGCCCAGGACCGGCGAGGGGATGACGACCAGGATGCGCTCGGGCTGGCCGCGCATCCCGCGCCTCAGGCCTGCAGGATCAGCAGCCGCGCCTTGCCGTGGCTGCGGTCATCCAGCGTGGTGAAGCGGGTCTCGGGCACCTCGTCGCGCTGGCCGAGCTCGGTGCAGAGGATCGCGCCTGGGGCGAACCAGCCGGCGCCATCAAGTGCCGCGAGCGCGGGGGCGAGGAGGCCCGCGCCATAGGGCGGGTCGAGGAAGACCAGCGTCGCCGGCTGGATCGGGCGCGGCGGCTTGGTCGCGTCGCCCGCGATGACCTGGGCCTCGGTGACCTTGCAATTGGCGATGTTGGCGCGCAGGGCGGCCAGCGCCGCGCGGTCCTTCTCGATGAAGGCGGCGCGGGCGGCGCCGCGCGAGAGGGCTTCGAGCCCCAGCGCCCCGGTGCCGGCGAAGGCGTCCAGCACCATCGCGCCATCCACCATTTCGCGCCCCGCCCAGGGGGCGTGCCACAGCATGTCGAACAGCGCCTGCCGGGCGCGGTCGGAGGTGGGGCGGACCGTCTCGCCCGCGGGGGCGATGAGCTTCTTGCCCTTGAACTGGCCTGCGATGATGCGCACGGGGTCAGCGCTTCCGCACGGGGGCAGAGAGGCCGAGCTGCTCGCGCAGCACCTTCGGATTCACCTCGTCCACCAGGCCGCGCTCCAGCGTGCCGAGCTGGAAGGGGCCGTAGGCGACGCGGATCAGGCGCGAGACCTCCAGGCCCAGATAGGAGAGGACGCGGCGGATCTCGCGGTTCTTGCCCTCCTGCAGGGCCACGGTCAGCCAGGCATTGTCGCCCTTGCGGCTGTCGATGCCGGCCTCGATCGGCGCATAGCGCACGCCCTCGATGGTGACGCCCTGCGCCAGATGCGCGAGCGCGCGGGGGTCGATGTCGCCGAAGACCCGCACGCGGTAGCGCCGCACCCAGGCATTGGCCGGCAGCTCCAGCCGGCGCGAGAGCGCGCCGTCATTCGTCAGCAGCAGCAGCCCCTCGCTGTTCAGGTCGAGCCGGCCGACCGAGATCAGGCGGGGCAGGCCCTCGGGCAGGCGCTCGAAGACGGTGGGGCGGCCTTCCGGGTCGCGGTGGGTGGTGACGAGGCCGGCGGGCTTATGAAAGCGGAAGAGGCGCGTGCGCTCGGGCTCGTTCACCGCGCGGCCATCCACCATGACGATGTCGTCGGGCTGCACGAAGGTGGCGGGCTGCGTCACCAGCTTGCCGCCGAGTTTCACGCGGCCTTCGGCGATGATCTTCTCGGCGTCGCGGCGGCTGGCCACGCCGGCGCGCGCGAGCCACTTGGCGATGCGCTCGCCGCGGGCGGGATCGTCGGTTTCCTTGGTCGGCGCGTTCATCGGCAGGCCTCCACGAAGGCGCGCAGGATCAGCGGGTCGGCGGGGTCCACGCTGTATTCGGGGTGCCATTGCACGCCGAGGGCGAAGCGATGGGCGGGCGCCTCGATGCCCTCGATCAGGCCATCGGGCGCCGTCGCGTTCACGAGGAGGCCCTGGCCCACGCCCTTCACCGCCTGGTGATGCGCGGAATTCACCGCCATGCGCGTGCGGCCGGTGATGCGGGCCAGCAGCGTGTCGGGGGCGATCAGCACGTCATGCCCGGGCTCGGTGCGGGGGTTGGGCTGTTCGTGCGGGATGTCGCTCGGGTGTTCGTCGGGGATGTGCTGGATCAGCGTGGCGCCGAGCGCCACCGCCAGCAATTGCTGCCCGCCGCAGATGCCCAGCACGGGCTGGTCCTTCGCCAATGCGCGGCGCGTGGCGGCGAGCTCGAAATCGGTGCGGCCGGGCTTGAGCGTGACCTTGGGATGCGGCGCGCCGCCGCCCCAGAGGGCGGGGTCCACGTCGAAGGCGCCGCCGGTGACGAGCAGCCCGTCCACGGCATCGAGATAAGCCTCCGCCAGTTCGGGCGCATGCGGCAGCGCCACCGGCAGCCCGCCGGCCGCGATGACGGCGGAGAAGTAGTTCTGCCGCAATGCGTACCAGGGCAGCTTGGACCAGCCTCCCGCTGGTTCGGCATCCAGCGTCAATCCGATCACGGGGCGTTTTGTCATGGGTGGTGTGAAGCAGTGTCGTGCCCCCATAGCAAGATGTCGTTTGCGTGACCTGGGCCGGCTCGGGCAGAAGCCCACGCATGACCCCGATGGAGATCGCGCTGGAGGAGGCCGAGGCGGCGGCGGCGCGCGGCGAAGTGCCGGTGGGCGCGGTGGTGACGGATGCGCGGGGCGCAGTGCTGGCCCGCGCCGGCAATCGCGTCGAGGAGCGGCGCGACCCCTCGGCCCATGCCGAGATGCTGGCGCTGCGCGAGGCGGCGGCGCTGCGGGGCGAGAAGCACCTGGCCGATGCGACGCTCTGGGTCACGCTCGAGCCCTGCGCGATGTGCGCGCAATCCGCCTCGCTGTTTCGCGTGGCGCGCCTCGTCTTCGGCGCCTACGACCCCAAGAGCGGCGGCATCGAGCATGGCGCGCGCGTCTTCGCCCATTCGCAATGCCACCACGCCCCGGAAGTGGTGGGCGGCGTGCGCGAGAGCGAGGCGGCGGGCCTGCTGCGCGGGTTCTTCGCCGCGCGCCGGTGAGGCTTCAGTCGGCGTGAATGGCCGTGCGCGGCGCCTCGCCCGCGCGCCAGACGCCGCGATACATCCCCTCCGTGCCGAAGGGCAGCGCGGCATTGCCCGCCGCATCCACGGCGATCAGCCCGCCGCGCCCGCCGGCTTCGGGCACGCGCCGCAGCGCGACCTCCGCCGCCGCATCCGCGAGCGAAAGCCCGGCGAGGCGCATCAGGGCGGAGATCTCATGCGCGGCGGCGGCGCGCATGAAGGCCTCGCCCGTGCCGGTGCAGGAAATGGCGACATGCGCGTCCGCCCAGGTGCCGGCGCCGAGGATGGGTGTGTCGCCGACGCGCCCGGCGCGCTTGTTGGTCATGCCGCCGGTCGAGGTCGCGGCGGCGAGGGCGCCGTGCCGGTCGCGCGCGACGGCGCCGATCGTGCCCATCTTCGCAGGGATGTCGTGGTCGAGCGCGACGGTCTGTGCCGCCTGGGCGGCGAGGAGCTGGGCGTGGCGGTGTTCCGTCCGGAAATACTCGGGCGCTTCCATGGCAAGGCCCTGCGCAGCGGCGAACTCATCCGCGGCCGCGCCTGCGAGAAGCACATGCGGCGTCGCGCGCATCACCGCCCGCGCGGCAAGGATGGGGTTGCGGATGCGCGTGACGCCCGTGACGGCGCCCGCCTGCCCCGCGCTCGTCATCAGCGCCGCATCCATCTCGATCGTGCCGGCGGCGGTGAAGGTGCTGCCGCGCCCGGCGTTGAAGAGCGGGCAATCCTCCAGGCTCTGGGCCGCCGCCAGCACCGCCTCCTCCGCGCTGCCGCCGGCGGCGAGGATGGCGCTGCCCGCCCGCAAGGCGGCCTCCAGCCCGGCGCGATAGGCGGCCTCCTTCTCGGGGGTGAGTTCTTCGCGCCGGATGGTGCCGGCGCCGCCATGGATGGCGAGGGTCCAGGTGTCTTGCATGCGCGCGAGCTTAACGCGTTCAGCCCCCGGGCCGCAGCCCCAGCTCCCGCACCGTCTCGATCTCCTGCGCGTTCACCTGGATCACGTCATTCGCGTAGGCCTCGCTGTCGAGGTAGCGCACGGGCATGTCGAAGCGCGCCAGCACGGCCAGATGCTGCGGGTCATGCACCGCCGCCTTGAAGGCGTCGTGCAGGATGTTGACGATGGCGGGCGGCGTGCCGCGCGGGGCGGCGACGCCGTAGGCGCTCTCGGCCACCACGTCATGCCCCAGCTCGCGGAAGGTCGGCACGTCGGGGAAGCGCGCGGCGCGCTGGGACATCCAGAGGCCGAGCGGCCGCACGCGGCCCTCCAGCGCCATGTCGGCCCAGGCCGAGGTTTCGGCGGAGAAATGGATCTGCCCGGCCAGCAGGTTCTGCAAATTGGGCGCCGCCCCCCGGAAAGGCACCGCGGTCCATTCGATGCCGAGCATGCGGGCCAGGCGCGTCATCCCCACATCCGTCGTGTTGGCGCCGGGCGTACCATAGAACATCGTGCCCGGATTGGCGCGGGCGTGGTCCAGCAATTGGCGCATGCTCCGCCAGGGCGCGTCGGGCCGCACCACCACGCCGCCCATGTAGCCGACCATGCGGAGCACCCAGGTGAAGTCCTGCATGGGGTCGAAGGGGGGCGTCATGCCCTGGGCGCGCATCATGGCGGGCAGGCGGAAGACGCCATTGGGCATCTGGCTCAGCGTATAGCCATCGGGCCGCGCCTCGCGCGCCAGGTTCTGCGCGCCCAAGGTGCCGGAGGCGCCGGGCTTGTTCTCGACGATGATGGTCTGGCCGAGATGGCGGGACGCCACCTCGCAGACCATGCGCATCTGGATGTCGGTGGCGCCGCCGGGCGTCCAGGGGACGAAGACGCGCAAGGGCTTGTCGGGAAAGCGGGATTGCGCGAGCGCGAGGGAGGGGGCGGCCATCGCCGTGGCCAGGGTCGCGCGGCGCGTGATGGGCATGCAGGCTTCCTCCGTTTGGGGGAAGCCTGAAGGTTTTGAGCGAGGCGGCGCAACCGGCCGCCTCGCAGGTGCAGCAAACGATGCTGAGAGGCTGATTCACGTCTTCGGCGTGCCGCCAAAGACGATCAGGCTCTAGCTCAGCCGCAGGCCGAGCTGCTCGATCAGCCGCTTCTCCTCTTCCATCGTCTGGCGGACGAAGGCGGTGTAGTCGGCGCTGTTCTTGTAGTTGGGCTGCATGTCGAAGCGGTCGAGGATCGCGACATGCGAGGGGTCGCTGAGCGCGTCCCGGAAGGCGTCATGCAGCACGCGGACCACGCCGGGGTCCATGTTTTTCGGGCCCGCCAGGCCGTAGGGGCTGATCGAGACGATGTCGATGCCGCTTTCCTTCAGCGTCGGCACGTTCGGGAAGCGCTTGGCGCGCTGCTCGCCCCAGGTGGCGAGCACGCGCACGCGGCCTTCCTCGGCCATCGGCACCCAGCCGGAGCTGTCGGCCGTGATCTGGATCTGGCCGCCCAGCAGGTTCTGCAGGTTCTCTGCGACGCCACGGAAGGGGATATGGGTCCATTCCAGGCGCTGCATCTGCGCGATCTGCTCCATCGTCAGATGCAGCGAGGTGCCGACGCCGGGCGTCCCGTAGTTCAGCTTGCCGGGCTCGCGCCGCGCGGCAGCGATGAGGTCACCCAGGGTCTGCCAAGGCGCGTCGTTGCGGACCACGATGCCGAAGAGATAGCCGGTGACGTGGATCACATAGGTGAAGTCGGTCAGCGGGTCGAAGAGGGCGCGGCTGTTGAGCAGGGGCTGGCGGAAGACGCTGATGGGCATCTGGCTCAGCGTGTAGCCGTCGGGCGCGGCACTCAGCAGCGCCTGGGCGCCCAGCACGCCGCCCGCACCCGCGCGGTTGTCGACGATGATGGGCTGGCCGAGCCGGCGCGAGGCGGCCTCGCAATAGGCGCGCATCTGCACATCGGTGGTGCCGCCCGCGCCCCAGGGGACGATCATGCGGATCGGCCGGCTCGGGAAATTCTGCTGCGCATAGGCGGGGGCGGCCAGGGCCGCGCCGGGCAGGATGAGGGCGGTGCGGCGGGAGATGACGGGCATGGTGTTTCCTCGGTTGTTCTTGCGCCCGTCTATCGCCCTGGCTCAGTCCATCCGCAAGCCCAGACGGCGCACGGCGGCACCCTCTTCGGCGTTGAGCCGCCTTGCGAAATCCGCATAGGCCTCGGGGTCCATGTAGCGCAGCGGCATGTCGAAGCGTTCCAGCGTGGCCACATGCTGCGGATCGAAGAGGGCGGGCTTGATCGCGTCGTGCAGGGCGCGGACGACGCCGGGGTCCATGTTCTTCGGGCCGGCGAGGCCGAAGGGGCTGTCGGAGACGATGTCGATGCCGACTTCGCGCAGCGTCCGCACCTCGGGGAAGCGCTTGGCGCGCTCGGCGCTCCAGACGACGAGGAGGCGGAAGCGCCCCTCCTGCACCATGGGCGCCCAGCCGGTGCTGTCGGCCACGCATTCGACCGAGCCCTGGAGAAGGGCCTGCGTCGTATCTGCGCCGCCGCGGAACGGGACGTGCAGGAACTCGATGCCGCGCTCGGCCGCGATGCGCTCCATGGTGATGTGCAGCGAGGAGCCGACGCCGGGCGTGCCGTAGCTGACGCGGCCGGGATTGGCGCGGGCGTATTCGAGGAATTCCTCCCAGCTGCGATAGCGGCTGTCGGATCGCACCACGACGCCGAAGACATAGCCGGTGAGGTGAATGACCCAGGAGAAATCCGCCATGGGGTCGAAGGTCGGGCGGCGGGACATGGCGGGGATGCGGAAGATGGTGACCGGCATCTGGCCGATCAGATGGCCATCGCCGCGCGGCTCCTGCGCGATCATGGCGGGGCCGAGCGTGCCGGAGGCGCCCGGGCGGTTCTCGACGATGACCGATTGGCCGAGGTTGCGGCCGGCCAGCTCCGCCAGGACGCGCAGATGCGTATCGGCGGAGCCGCCGGGCAGCCAGGGGACGACGAGGCGCACCGGCCGGTTCGGGAAGCCCGGCTGCGCGAGGGCGGGGGTGGCGAGCGGCAATGCGAGCGCGGCGCGGCGGGTGAGCATGGCGATTCCTCAGGTTCTTTTGCGGCAGCATGGCAGGCGGCCGGGCGCCGCGTCCATCAGAACGGCTTGCCGGCCCCAGGCCGCCCGGCTAATCGCGATGGCAGGAAGATTGAGGGAAATTCATGCAGCGTCGCGTCCTCCTGGCCGGGTTCCTCGCTGTGCCGGCGGCGGCGCAGGGCTTCAGCTTCATCCCCGATGATGCGCTGCTGCCGCTGCTGCGCGCGGGCGGCCTCAACCTCTATTTCCGCCACGCCATCACCGATCGCAGCCAGGTGGATACGGGCCGCCGCGGGGACCGCGCGGGCCAGCGCAATCTGAACGAGGCCGGGCGCCAGCAGGCGACGCGCCTGGGCCAGGCCTTCCGCGCGCTGAACATCCCGGTGCAGGAAGTGCTGACGAGCGAGGTGTTCCGCGCCCAGGACACGGCGGAGCTCGCCTTCGGCCGCGCGCAGATCCGCGTCGAGCGCGACCTGATCGCCGATGACTACACGCCCGGCAGCGCCACCGACGATGCCCGCGCCGTCTCGCGCCGGCTGGCGCAGCCGGTGGCCGGCGGCAACCGCGTCATGGTGGGGCATATCGTGCCGCTGGGGATGATCCTGGGGCGCGGCCTCGCGCAGCAGGAATTCCCGGAAGGGGCGGCCGGCGTGTTTCGCCCGCGCGGCGGGGATTGGGAGTTCCTGGGCTTCTTTCGGGCCGAGCAGCTGATCGCGCTGGCCAGCCTGTAGCGCTTTCGCGGTTCGCGCCCGCCCGGTATGGGTGGCGCATGGCGGCGCCATCCCTCTTCAGCACGAACCCGGCCGAGGATGAGACGCTCTCCCTCGGCGAGCAGGCCTTCCGCCGGCTCAGGGACGCGATCATCCGCGGCGCGCTGCCGGCGGGCCGGAAGATTTCCGAGCGCGGGCTGGCGGCCAGCCTCGGCATCTCGGCCCAGCCGGTCCGTGAGGCGCTGCGCCGGCTGGAGCGGGACGGGCTGGTCGTCACCCTCCCGCGCAGCGGAACGGTGGTGGCCGAGGTCGGGCCCGGGCAGCTGGCCGAGCTGGGCCGCATCCGCGCGGCGCTGGAAGGGGTCGCCGCCGCGCTGGCCGCCGAGCGGTTGGACCGCGAGGGGCTCACGGCGCTTGCCGCCCTGCTGCGCCGCATGGAGGCGGGGACGGAAGCGCAGGACGCCGCCGCGCTGGATGCGGCGAATGAGGAATTCCACGCGCTGATCCACGCGGCGGCGGGCAATGCCTTCCTCGCGCGCTCGCTCGCCTCGCTGCGCGCCTATGACCATGCGGGGCGGCACCGTGCCGTCGGCAGCACGCCGCGCGACCTGCCGAAATCGCTCGCCGAGCACAAGGCGATCGTCGCCGCCTTCAAGCGGCGGGATGCGGCGCTGGCGGAGGCGCGGATGCGCGGGCATGTCCTGCGCTCGCTCGTCACCAACGGGGTGCTGCCGGCGGATGGCAAAAAGGCGCGTTGACGCGCGGGCTCCGGCTGGGTCAAGCTTCGCAACTGCTATTGCAGATAGAGGTGCTTCAGCACCCGGCCCTGAGGAGATGTCCATGTCCGCCCGACGCATTCTCATTGCTTGCGCGATGCTCGCGTTCGCCGCCCTGCCTGCCGCCGCGCAGGAGTGGCGCGGCTGGAACATCCATGCGGCCGACTACCCCAACGGCCAGGGCATGGATGCCTTCACCCGCATGGTGGGGGAGCGCAGCAACAACCGCATCCGCATGCGGACCTTCCACTCGGCCCAGCTCGGCCAGCAGGACGAGGCGATCCAGCAGATGCGCCTCGGCACGATTGATTTCGGCAATTTCAACCTCTCGCCCTTCAACAACCTGGCGGCCTCGACCAACGTGGTCACGCTGCCCTTCCTGTTCCGCGATGTCGCCCACATGCAGCGCGCGATTGACGGCGTCGCGGGCGAGGCGATCGCGCGGGAGCTGGAGGCGATCGGCATCATCCCGCTCGCCTGGTATGATGCGGGCGCGCGCAGCCTCTACACCACGCGGCCGGTGCGCCAGCCCTCCGACCTCCGCGGCATGAAGATCCGCGTGCAGACCTCGGACCTCTGGATCGACCTGATGCGCGCACTCGGCGCCAACCCGACGCCGCTGCCCTTCGGCGAGGTCTTCACCAGCCTGCAATCCGGCGTGATCGACGGCGCCGAAAACAACTGGCCGAGCTACGAGAGCACCCGCCATTTCGAGGTGGCGCGCTTCTACTCCACCACCGAGCATTCGAACGTGCCGGAGGTGCTCGCCGTCTCCCGCCAGCGCTGGCAGCGGATGAGCGAGGCCGACCGCACGATGATGCGCGAGGCCGCGCGCGAATCCGCCGCCCTGCAGCGCCGCCTCTGGGCCGAGCGCGAGACCGTCAGCCGCCAGCGCGTGGTGGCGGCGGGTGTCACGGTGATCGAGATCAATGACCGCGCCCCCTGGGCCGCGCTGATGGAGCCGGTCTATGTGAAATACGCCTCCACCCCCGCCCTGAGCGGCCTGGTCCGCAGCATCCGCGAGATGCGGTGAGCGCCCCGCTCCCGCCCGCGCTCGCGCTGTTTTCGCGGGCGCTGGGCGCGCTTTCGGCGGTGACGGTCGCCATCGCCGGCGTGGCGCTGGTGGTGCTGGTGGGAATGATGGGCTGGCTGGTGTTTGGCCGCTACGTGCTGAACGACACGCCGACCTGGATCGAGCGGGTGGCGACACTCGCCATCCTCTCCATCGCCATGCCGGTCGCGGCTGTCGGCGTGCGGGAGCGTTTCCACCTCTCGGTGCTGGGCGTGCGAGAGGCGTTGCCCGAGCGCAGCCAGCGCTGGGTGGCGTTGGGCTGCGACGTGCTGATGGGCTGCTTCGGCGCCGGCATGGCCTGGTGGTCCTGGGAACTGGTGGAGATGGTGGGGCCCTTCAAGATCCCGCTCCTCGGCATCAGCCAGGGCTGGACCTATGCGCCGATGGTGCTGGGTGGCGCGCTCATGGTTCTGTTCGCCATCGAGCAGGTGCTGCTCGACATCTTCTCGCCCGAGGCGCCCGAGAAGCGCGGCATCGCCGCCGCCTTCCTGGAGTAGCGACGATGGAGCCCGGACTTTTCCTGATCTTCGCCGTCTTTGCCGCGGCCCTCATCGCCGGCGTGCCCGTGGCCTTCTGCCTCGGCATCGCGGCGGTCGCGGGCTTTCTCTACGAGGGGCTGAACCCCGCCGTCGCCTTCCAGCAGATGGCGTCGGGCATGAGCATCTTCTCGCTGCTGGCGATCCCCTTCTTCATCTTCGCGGGCGAGATCATGCTGCATGGCGGCATCGCGCGGCGGCTGGTGGCGCTGGCTTCGGCGGCGGTCGGCTGGATGCGCGGTGGCCTCGGCATGGTGGATGTTTCCACCTCGATGCTGTTCGGTGGCATTTCGGGCAGCGCGGTCGCCGACACCTCGGCCACCGGCACCATCCTGATCCCGGCCATGAAGGCCAAGGGCTATGGGGTGGATTATGCGGTGTCGCTGACGGTGACGAGCAGCATCGCGGGCATCCTCATCCCGCCGAGCCACAACATGATCTTGTATTCGCTGGCGGCGGGCGGGGGGATTTCGGTCTCGGCGCTGTTCATCGCGGGCATCGTGCCGGGCATCATGATGTGCCTGCTGCTGGCGGTGGCGGCCTATGTGATGGCGGTGCGGCGCGGCTATCCCGCCGATGGCTGGAAGGGGTTCCGGCATCTGCTCTGGAGCTTCGTGGATGCGCTGCCGGGCCTGCTCACGGCGGTGATCATCCTGGGCGGCGTGCTGTCCGGCATCTTCACCGTGACCGAGAGTGCCGCCTTCGGCACCATCTGGGCGCTGCTGGTGACCTTGCTGGTCTATCGCGCCCTGCCGTGGCGGGATTTCGTGGTGGCGGTGCGGACCAGCGTGCGCACCACGGCGGTGGTCTTCCTGCTGGTCGGCACGGCCACGGCCTTCGCCTGGCTGCTGGCCATGTACCGGCTGCCGGAATTGCTGACGGACGGCATGCTCGCCATCAGCAGCAATCCCATCGTGATCCTGCTGCTGATCAACCTCTGCCTGCTGGCGCTGGGCTGCGTGATGGACATGGCGGCGCTGATCCTCATCACCACGCCCATCTTCCTGCCGGTGGTGGTCGCCATCGGCATGGACCCGGTGCAGTTCGGCATGGTGATGATGATGAATCTGGGCCTCGGCCTCACCACACCGCCCGTGGGGGCGGTGCTGTTCGTGGGCTGCGCCATCGGCCAGATCCGCATCGAGGAGGTGATGCGGACCATCTGGCCCTTCTGGGGCGCCATCCTGGTGGCGCTGGCCTTCACCACCTATTGGCCGGCCGTCTCGCTGACCCTGCCGCGGCTGCTGCTGGGCTACGCGGGCTGAGCCTCAGGCCGGGTGGAAGCTGTGCGCCAATTCGCGCAGCACCTTGTTCTCGGCGTCCGAGATGGGCGAGGTGAGGCCGAGGAAGCTGCCGGTCGCCGATGCCACCTTGTGCGCCTGCGCCAGCACGCTGGCTTCCAGCGACTGGCGTTCGGCGGGCTCCAGCGTGTGGGCCAGCGCCGCGACGTAGTCCTTCCAGGCGGCGAAGAGCTCGGGCGCGGGGCGGGTGTGCAGCCAGGCCTCCAGCAGCTCCAACGCCGGGCCGCCCGGCTTGAGGCCGGCCTCGTTGGCGCCGGCCAGCACCGCGCGGCGCTCCTCGGCCGAGATCGCGCCATCGGCCCAGGCCACCAGCACCAGGGGCACGAGGGTGAGCGCCGCCAGCGTCCCGGTGCCGATCTGCAAGGCCATGAGTCGCCCCAGCACCGCCTCGTCCACGATGCCGGTCGCCGCCATCAGCGCCTCCTTGCGGAACTTCTCCGCATCGGCCTGCCGCATGCGCTGGCGCAGCTCCTCATTGTGGCGGGCGAAAAAGGCTTCCTCCAGCCCGGCGCGGCGATGGTCGAGAATGTTGTCTGACATGCTGGTTCCTCCGGATGGTCAGGAGGGCCAGGATATCACGCGGCCACGCCGCGCTGCGTTATGATCTGGCGCAAAAGGGCCGCCCTCAGGCCGGGCCCATCACGGTGGCGAAGCGCACGCCATGCCGCGCCATCGACTCCGCGATGAAGCCCGAGGCGCGCATCTCCTCGATGAAGGCGACGAGATGCGCGAGGACGGCCGGCGCGCGGCCGCTGGCGAGGCCCATGGCATAGGGGACCGACATGAAGCGACCGGGCAGCAGGCGCAGGCCGCCGAGCCGCGCGGCATCCGCCTCCAGCTGCTGCCGCACGCCGGCCGCGACGTCGATGTTCTGGCGCAGGAACTCATCCACGATGCGCTGGGAGGTGGCGATGCGCACCAGCGTCGCGTCGCGGATCTCCCGCCGCAGGAAGATGTCGTAGACACTGTTGAAGCCGACCGCGATGCGGATGCCGCGCTGGTCCACCTGGTCGATCGTGGTGAGCAGGGAGTGCTCGCGCACCAGGAAGGTGCCCTCCACCTCGAGGAAGGGGGGCGTCAGCTCCACGCCCTGGCCGCGCGTGGCATCCAGGGCGAAGAAGCCGACATCGCCATCCTCGGCGCGGAGCAATTCGACGCTGCGCCCGGCCGAGGCCACCACGATCAGCTCGACCGGGATGGCCAGCCGCCGCGCCAGCTCGCGCACCAGGTCCACGGAGACGCCGAAGGGCTCGGCCTGGCCCGGGCGACGGTTGGCGAAGAGCGGGTTGCCCACGTTGATCACGGCGCGCAGCGTCCCCGTCGGCGCCAATTGGCGGCCGATCGCGATGGTGTCCTGCGCGCGGGCGGCGGGCGCCAGGAGGGCGGGCAGGGCCAGGGCGTGACGTCGGCGGATCATGCTGGGCCTCCGTGATCCCGGTGGCTCGGGTTCATCGCGGCAGGAATGTGGGGGAATGGTGCCCGGGGGCGGAATCGAACCACCGACACTGCGATTTTCAGTCGCATGCTCTACCAACTGAGCTACCCGGGCGCGCTTGGTGGGAGGCTGATAGCGAAGCGGGCTCAGCCTGTCCAGCCGGGGTCACCGCTCTTCTTCGAGCGGCTCCTCGGGCTCGGTCGCGGGGACGCTGTAGCTCTCGGTCAGCCAGCGGCCGAGATCCACCTGGCGGCAGCGCTCGGAGCAGAAGGGGAAGGGGCCGCGGCGGCGCGGCTCGCCGGGAACGTGCAGCAGGCCGGTCGGGCGCCGGCAGATGGGGCAGCGGGCTTCAGGCATGGGTGACCTGCGCGGTGGGGTTCGGGCGCAGCAGGATGGCATGGCCGGCGAGGGCGGTGAATTCCTCCAGCGCCTCGGGCAGGGACTCGAGCGCGGCGAGGATGGGGGCGGGCGCCTCCAGCGCCAGGCGCTGGCCGGGATTGGCCGCCGATTCGCGCGCGGCCTGGCGCAGGAGGGTGAGGCCCTCGGTGAGGGCGCGCCCGGCCAGCGCCTCATGCAGGGGCGGGTGGATGCGCGCGCGGCGCAGCTCGAACAGGCCAAGCGGGCCGAGGCCCAGCACCTGCGTCAGCCCGTCCTGCCCGCAGGCGGCGCGCAGATCGGGCTCTAGCGCCGCGCGCTGCTTCACGGAGAGCCCGGCGAGGTCGAGCAGGATGGCGCCCGCCAGGTCCCGCAGCCGGAGCTGCCGGGCGAATTCGGGGATGGCGCGGGCATTCACCGCGCGCGGGTCGGCGCCGCCGGAATCGACATCCACGGCGGTGAGCGCGGGCAAGGGCGAGAAGATGAGCCGGCCGCCACCATCCAACGCCCATTCGGGCTCGGCGAGGCGCGCGACCTCATCCTCCAGCGCATCGTCGAAGGCGGCGGGCTGCTGGACCACGCGGCCGCCACCCAGCAGGCCGCGCAGCCGCGCCACCTCGGCCGCGTCATCGGCGATGATCCGCGCCTCGGGATAGGCCGCGGCCCAGCGCAGCGCGGCGTCCGGCCCGCGGGCGATGAGGCCCTCGCCCTCCAGCTGGGGGGTCTTGGCGGAAACCCGCTTGCCCTTGCCGCCCTGGGGGGCGCGGGTGACGCGCAGCGTGAGGATGGTGCCCTCGGAGGGGAGCTTCCGGCCCGGGCAATCGCTCTCGGGCAGGAAGCCCGTCTCGCCATCGGGCAGGGCGACGAAAGCGCCGGCGAGCGCGGGCATCACCGCCGTGACGCGGCCCTGCAGGATGTCGCCCACGCCATCGGGGCGGGCGGGGCGTTCCAGCCTGTAGGCG
>JAESGX010000292.1_pt1 | contig 24628 bp, 15 predicted proteins | sample 9269801 | NCBI WGS metagenome assembly JAESGX01 (sample SAMN16773122, study PRJNA677054) | algae metagenome | isolation source: Pleurocapsa minor GSE-CHR-MK-17-07R and co-occurring heterotrophs from wet... | place: USA: Lower Calf Creek Falls, Grand Staircase Escalante National Monument, UT ... | reverse complement strand
GGCAAAGTCCTGATCTGCGCGGCCATGCGCAAACTCATGCACATGATCTTTGGCGTACTCAAAAACCAACAAGACTTCGATCCGAACGCAGCGCTTGCCAGGGGGTGAGCAAGACGGTATCTACAATCTTCCATCTACCTGTTGAGTCTCCATGACCGATCCGCTTTCCAGAACCCACGCCATCGCCCTCGACGCAGCGGACCCGCTGCGGTCGCTGCGCAATGAATTCCTGATTCCCAAGTTCAAGAACAACGAACAGGTCTACTTTTGCGGCAACTCGCTGGGCCTGCAGCCGCGCGGCGCGCGCGCGCAGGTGCTGCAGGTGCTGGACAAGTGGAGCCACGAGGCGGTGGAAGGGCACTTCACCGGCGAGGCGCAGTGGATGACCTATCACGAACGCGTGCGCGAATCGCTGGCGCGCGTGGTCGGCGCGCAGCCGGCCGAAGTGGTGGCGATGAATTCGCTCACCGTCAACCTGCACCTGATGATGGTCGGCTTCTACCGGCCTACGCGCGAGCGCCCGGCGATCCTGATCGAAGCCGGCTCGTTTCCCTCGGACCGCTACGCGGTGGAATCGCAGATCCGCTTCCATGGTTTCGATCCGGCCACCGATCTGATCGAACTGCAGCCCGACGAGGCCGACGGCACGTTTTCCACGCAGGCCATCGAACGCGCCATCGCCGAGCACGGCCCGCGCCTGGCGCTGGTGCTGTGGCCGGGCGTCCAGTACCGCACCGGCCAGGCCTTCGATCTGGCGGAAATCGCGCGCCTGGGCCATGCGCAGGGCGCGATGATCGGCTTCGACCTGGCCCACGCCGTGGGCAACGTACCGCTGCGCCTGCACGACGGTGACGCCGATTTCGCGGTGTGGTGCCACTACAAATATATGAACGCCGGCCCAGGCGCGGTAGCCGGCTGTTTCGTGCACGCGCGCCACGCGCGCACCGACCGTCCGCGCTTCGCTGGATGGTGGGGCCATGACAAGGAAACCCGCTTCCAGATGGGTCCGGAGTTCGTGCCCACGCCCGGCGCCGAGGGCTGGCAGCTCAGCAACCCGCCGATCCTGGCCATGGCGCCGCTGCTGGCGTCGCTGGAGTTATTCGATCGGGCCGGCGGTATGGCCGCGCTGCGCGCCAAGTCCGAAAAGCTGACCGGCTTTCTGGAAGCGCTGATCCGCGCGCGCGTCGCCGACACGCTGCAGATCATCACGCCCGCCGAGCCGCAGCGGCGCGGCTGCCAACTGTCGCTGCGGGTGACCGGCGGCCACGAACGCGGACGCGAACTCTTCGAGTACCTGTGCACGGTCGGCACCCTGGGCGACTGGCGCGAACCCGACGTGATCCGCATCTCGCCGGCGCCGCTGTACAACCGCTTCATGGACGCCTACCGGTTCGTGGAAGAGGTGGAGTCGTGGCGCGGGGTGTAAGCGATAACTCCCCGGTCGCCATCCCCTCGAAAGCGGGAACAGCGGATAAAAGGCGGTCTCTTTGGATTCCATGAACCCAAAATCCATCACCATCATCGGCGCAGGCCTCGCTGGAGCGCTGCTCGCGATCCTGCTGGCGCGGCGCGGTTGGCGGGTGGAGGTGCACGAAAAACGCGGCGACCCGCGCGTGAAAGGCTACGAAGGCGGGCGTTCGATCAATCTGGCCCTGGCCGAGCGCGGGCGCAATGCGCTGCGGCACGCCGATGCCGACGACGCGGTGATGCGCCAGGCGGTGATGATGCGCGGACGCATGGTGCACACCCGGGACGGGCGTCAGCAGCTGCAACGCTACGGGCGCGACGATTCGGAAGTGATCTGGTCGGTCCACCGCGGCGATCTGAACATCACCCTGCTGGACCTGGCCGAACAGTCGGGCGCCCGCCTCCATTTCCACCAGCGGCTCGACGGCGTGGACTTCGAATCGCGATCCGTGCGCTTCGCCGACGACCGCGACGGCGTGCGCAGCGATCGCTCTTTCCAGGCGCTGATCGGCGCGGACGGCGCGGGATCGTCGCTGCGCGCGGCGATGATCCGGCACACCGACCTGGGCGAACGCACCGAGTTCCTGGATCACTCCTACAAAGAGCTGGAGATTCCGCCCAACGCCGACGGCAGCTTCAAGATGGAGCCCAACGCGCTGCACATCTGGCCGCGCGGCCGCTACATGTGCATCGCCCTGCCCAACGACGAGAAGACCTTCACCGTCACCCTGTTCTTACCCAACGAATCCCTGCCCAACGAAAGCGACCCCAGCTTCGCCAGCATAAGGACCGGGGAACAGGCGCGCGCATTTTTCCTGCGCGATTTTCCCGATGCGGTGCCGTTGATTCCGGATCTGCAGGAGGACTGGCAGCGCAACCCGCCCGGCCTGCTGGCTACGCTGTATCTCGACCGCTGGCATATCGACCGGCGCGCGGTGCTGCTGGGCGACGCGGCGCACGCGATGGTGCCGTTCCACGGCCAGGGCATGAATTGCGCGTTCGAGGACTGCGTGACGCTGGCGCGCAAGCTGGAAACGCATGCCGACCTGGCCGACGCCTTCGCCGCGTTCGAGGCCGAGCGCAAACCCAACGCCTCCGCGATCCAGAAGATGGCGCTGGAAAACTACCGCGAGATGCGCGACCTGGTGGACGACCCGGATTTCCTCCTGCAGCGCGAGCTGGAACTGCAGCTGCAGCGGCGCCATCCCACGCGTTTCATTCCGCACTACAGCATGGTCACCTTCATGCTGATCCCGTACGCGGTCGCGCTGGAACGCAGCGAAATCCAGCGCACGATCCTGGTGGAAGCCACGCGCGGCCTGGCGACGCTGCAGGCAGTGAACTGGGAAGCGCTCGATGCGCAGGTGCTGGCGCGCCTGGACGTGCTGGTGGACGCCGCCTGATGCCCGCCAGCTTCCTGTTCTACGATCTCGAAACCTTCGGCGCCGATCCGCGGCGCACGCGCATCGCCCAGTTCGCCGCGGTGCGCACCGACGCGGAGCTGCGGCAGATCGAGGAACCGATCAGCTTCTTCGTGCAGCCGGCCGAGGACCTGCTGCCCTCGCCCGTCGCCACGCTGATCACCGGCGTCACGCCGCAACACGCGCTGCGCGAAGGCGTGAACGAGGCCGAAGCCTTCGCCCGCATCGCCGAGGAAATGTCGCGCCCGGAAACCTGCACGCTGGGCTGGAATTCGCTGCGCTTCGACGACGAGTTCGTGCGCCACGGCCTGTTCCGCAACTTCTACGATCCCTACGAGCGCGAATGGCGCGGCGGCAACTCGCGCTGGGACCTGCTGGATGCCATGCGCCTGGTCCATGCGCTGCGGCCCCACGGCATCGTCTGGCCGCAGCGCGAGGACGGCGCCACCTCTTTCAAGCTGGAGCATCTGGCCCTGGCCAACGGCGTGCGCCAGGGCGATGCCCACGAAGCGCTGTCGGATGTGCTCGCCACCGTCGGCCTGGCGCGCAGATTCCGCCAGGCGCAGCCGCGGCTGTGGCAATACGCGCTGAAACTGCGCGACAAGAAATTCGCGGCGACCCTGCTGGACACCACGGCGTTGACGCCCGTGCTGCATATCTCGCAGCGCTATCCGGCCAGTCGCCTGTGCGCCGCGCCGGTGCTGCCGCTGGCGCGGCATCCGCGCTTCGACAACCGCGTGATCGTGTTCGACCTGGAGGGCGATGCCGACGCGCTGTTGACGCTGGATGCGGAGGCGATCGCCGATCGTCTGTACACGCCGGCAGCCGATTTGCCGCCCGGCGAACAGCGCATTCCGCTGAAGGAAGTGCATCTGAACAAATCGCCGGCGCTGGTGGCGTGGTCGCACCTGCGCGCAGAGGATTTCGCTCGTCTGCAAATAGACTCCGAAGCCACGGTAGCAGCGGCCGAGCATCTGCGTCCGTACGCCGCGGCACTCGCCGAAAAGCTGCGCCAGGTTTTCGCCAGCGAACGCGCTTACGAGACGCCGGATGCGGACGCATCCGTTTACGACGGCTTCATCGCCGACGGGGACAAGCGTCGGCTGGCCGAAGTGCGCGCCACCCCGCCCGAGCACCTGGACAAGCGCGAGTTCGGCTTCAAGGACGCGCGCCTGCCCGAGCTGCTGTTCCGCTACCGTGCGCGCAATTGGCCGCATACGCTGTCGGCAAGCGAGCGCCTGCGTTGGGACGAGTACCGCCGCAACCGCCTGGGCCGCGATGCGGGACTGTCCGAGCTGACCTTCGAGGATTACTTCGCCCAGATCGCCGCTTTACGCCTCGCCAACGCCGAAGATGCTAACAAGCAGGCCCTGCTGGATCATCTGGACGCGTGGGGCAACGACCTGCAGACCCAGCTCGTGTAGGAGCGGCGCAAGTCATGGCAGCAAGTAAAGACAAGCTTTAGACGCAGGTCAAAGCAGATAAGGGCGGATAAAAAAATGCATGGGTTCTCCTATCCGATTTTATCCGCGTTGATCGGTATCTAAGAAGTAACCTATCAGTCGCGACTTACGCCGCGAAGCAAGTCCGCTTGCGGGGCGTCGCTCCTACATTATCGGTATCAATTCGAACGGGTTCGCGATGACCGCCTATTTTTCCGACGCCAGCTTCAAGTTCCTGCGCGCGCTGGCCAAGCACAACGACAAGGCCTGGTTCGCGGCCAACAAGCAGAAGTACGAGGATCATGTGCGGCTGCCGTTCCTGCGCCTGCTGACCGATCTGCAGCCGGATCTGGCGTCGGTGAGCCCGCATTTCCGTTCCGACCCCAAGACCGTGGGCGGTTCGCTGTTCCGCATCTACCGCGACGCGCGTTTTTCCAACGACAAATCGCCGTACAAATCCTGGCAGGGCGCGCGGCTTTACCACGAGCGACGCAAGCAGGTGCCTGCGCCGTCGTTCTATGTGCATCTGCAGCCGGGCGAATGTTTCGTGGGCGCGGGCCTGTGGCACCCGGAACCGGACACGCAGCGCCGCGTGCGGCAGTTCATCGTCGACAACCCCGGCAGCTGGAAAGCCGCCGCGCATGCGCCGAAGTTCCGCAAGCGCTTCGAGTTCGAGGAAAGCGAAGTGCTGAGCCGTCCTCCGCGCGGTTTTCCGGCCGACTTCGAATTCATCGACGATCTGAAGCACAAGAATTTCGTGTTCTGGCGCAGCCTGGACAACGAAATCATGACCGGACCGAAACTGCGGCAGACGCTGGCCGCCGATCTGGCGGCGCTGGGACCGTTCGTGGATTACCTTTGTGCCGCGCTCGACCTGGAGTTTTGAACGTTTGCCTTGTCATCCCGAGCGAAGCGAGGGATCCGTTTCCCCCACTGGAAGCCTGAAGCCATGAAGAAATGGATCGCTGTGGTCATCGCGTTGCTGCTGGCGCTCGGCGGCTACGTCGCCGCCGGCCCATATATGGCCATTCACGGCATCAGCCAGGCGTTGGCCGAACAGGACATGGGCAAGCTGCAGCGGCACGTGGATTTTCCCGCGCTGCGGATCAGCCTGCGCGCGCAGGCCGAGGATTATCTGGCGCGCAAGGCCGGCGCCGGGGTGCAGTCGAACATCTTCGGCGCGTTCGCGCTGTCCATCGCCAACGACGTGGTCGGCCGCGGCGTGGACACGGTGGTCACGCCGCTGGGCATCGCCGGACTGCTGCAGGGCCGCTCCATGTGGAAGCAGGCGATCCGCGACACCGTCGACGGCGACAGCTACGGCAAACCGGTGCCGGCCGATCCGCTGAAGCAGGCGATCACCGATTACCAGTCGCCCTCGCGCTTCACCGCTACGGTGACGGACGAAAATGGCGAGCCGGTGGTGTTCGTGCTGACCCGCGATGGGTTGCGCTGGAAGCTGACGGATATCCGCGTGCCGTTGTGATGCATGGAGCGGACCCCGGCCCGCCGTTCGGGGTGTCGCGGGATTCCGGAACGGCGGGCCAAGGCCCGCCCTCTGGGTTGCCGATCAGGTATTCGCCACGCCGTGCGGTACGTGGCCGGCCGCGACGTGCAGGCGCGCGCTGTCGATGTTGTGCTGGGAGTCGTCGAAGAAGATGTCGGCGCCGAAGGCTTCCAGGAACGGGCCCTTGTGGCGGCCGCCCAGGAACAGCGCCTCGTCCAGGCGCACGCCCCATTCGCGCAGCGTGCGGATCACGCGTTCGTGCGCGGGCGCGGAGCGCGCGGTGACCAAAGCGGTGCGGATCGGCGCGTCCTTGCCGGCCGGAAATGCGGCCTGCAGATCGTGCAGCGCCGACAGGAAGCCGCGGAACGGCCCGCCCGACAGCGCCTCCTTGGCGCGTTCGCGCTCGTGCCGGCCGAAGGCTTCCACCCCCTGCTCGCGCGACACGCGTTCGCTCTCGTCGCCGAAGATCACCGCATCGCCATCGAAGGCGATGCGCAGCTGATCGTGGCGCTGTTGCAGCGCCTTGGCCGGCAGGATGGTCGCGGCGGCGATGCCGTGTTCCAGCGATCGCCGCACCGATTCCGGATTGGCCGACAGGAATAGATCCGCGCCGAACGGTTTCGCGTAAGGCCAGGTTGGCTCGCCGGAGGTGAAAGTGGCGCGGACGATGCCCAGGCCGTGATGCTGGATGGAGTTGAAGATGCGCAGGCCGGTGTCCGCGGAGTTGCGCGACAGCAGGATCACTTCGACCCGCGGCGCCTCCGGCGGCGCGCCCTCGTTCAGCGACAGCAGCTTGCGCACCACCGGAAACGCCATACCGGGCGCCAGCACGTCGTCCTCGTGCGTGCGCTGGAACGCGCTGTAGGCGTCTACGCCGTCGCTTTCGTACAGGGCATGGCTCTCTTCCAGGTCGAAAAGCGCGCGTGAGGTGACCGCGATGGTGAGCAGGCGGGGCGTGTTGTCGGACATTTTTTCGGGGCTCGGGACTCGGGGCTCGGGACTCGGGACTGGGAAATGGGGAATGGGGATCGGTAGCCGGTAGCCGGGAATCGGGAGCCGGAGAGCGATGATGCGGAGCCGTACGCTTTCCGGTTACCGATTCCCGGTTACCGGTTACCAGGCTCTTAAACCACAAACTGCTCGCTGAGGATGCGCTCTTCCAGGTTATGCTCCGGGTCGAACAGCATCGTGACCAGGCGGTCGCGCGATTCGCGGATGGTGACTTCGACGACGTCGCGCACTTCGTGCGAATCGGCGGTGACGCTGACCGGGCGCTTGTAGTGGTCCAGCACGCGGAAGCGCACTTCGGTATTGGCCTTGAGGATCGCGCCGCGCCAGCGCCGCGGGCGGTATGGCGCGATGGGGGTCAGGGCGATGGTGTGCGAGCCGAGCGGCAGGATCGGTCCGTGCGCGGAAAAATTGTAGGCGGTGCTGCCGGCCGGCGTGGCCACCAGCACGCCGTCGCAGACCAACTCGTCGACGCGCATCTGGCCGTTGAGGTCGATGCTGAGGTGCGCGGCCTGGCGCGTCTGCCGCAGCAGCGATACTTCGTTGTAGGCGAGCGAGCCGGTGCTCGCGCCGGATTCGGTCAGGGCCAGCATTTCCAGCGGACGCAGCTTGGCGGGTTCGGCCGCGGCGATGCGTTCGTACAACCCTTCAGGGCGGTAGTGATTCATCAGGAATCCCACCGTGCCCAGTTTCATGCCGAACACCGGCTTGCCCAGGTTGCCCAGCCGGTGCAGCGTCTGCAGCATGAATCCATCGCCGCCCAGCGCACACAGCACGTCCGCTTGTTCAGGCGCGCATACGCCGTGGCGCGCGGTCAGCTGCGCCAGCGCCTGCTGCGCTTCGTCGGCGGGGCTGGCGAGGAATGCGATGCGGGGCGTGGTCATGGCCGCAGCATAACCTCAACCTCACCGGGTAGGAGCGGGCCTTGCCCGCGATGCTTTTCTTGCGAACAAATCAAGGGCATCGCGGGCAAGGCCTGCTCCTACAAGACTCATTGATCCTTGGACAGCTGCGACAGGCGCTGCACCGCGACCGACACGGTCGGGTAGTCCAGCGTTTTCTGCGCGGCCAGCTCGTTGAGCATGCCCAGGGTGAAGCGCAGCGCGGGATCGCCGCGCTCCAACCAGTGCTTCACCTTGGCCTCGGGCGTGGCGCCGGGCATGGCCAGCACCTGACCGGTCAGGGTGCGGTGATGCGTGGCCAGTTCGTCGCGCAGCACGCCGCGCGCGACCGCGTGCCAGCGGCCGTCGACCTGCAGCGCGTCGATCTGCTGGAACAGCCACGGCAGATGCAGCGCTTCGCCCAGGCGGAAATGCACTTTGGACACCTGCACCGGCTTGAGCTTGCGCGCGCGCGCCACTTCGATGATGTCGCAGGACGATTCCAGATACGGCAGCGCGGCCAGCTGTCCGGCCAGCGCGGCCGGCACGCCCTTGTCCTGCCAGTCCTTCAGGCTGGCCTCGTACGGCGGCCGCAGCGAATCGGGCAGCACGCCATCGGCCGCACGGATTTCGTTGTAGCCGTCGTGGTAGCGCGCCACCGCGGTGGCGATATCGGGAATGGCGCCCGGCCGGCTCAACAGCCAGCGCGTGAACGAACGCTGCAGCGACCAGATCACCTGCAACGCGTCGATCTGCACCGGTTCCGGCACCTTGCCGTCAAGCGCGTCGATCTGCGTCCACAGCGCGCGCGCATCCAGGGTTTCGCGGGTGATGGTGAAGGCCTTGGCCACTTCCGCCGGGCTGCGGCCGGTGTCTTCCTGCATGCGCAGCAGGAAAGTGGCGCCCATGCGGTTGATGGTGGAATTGGTGACCGCGGTGGCGATGATCTCGCGCTTCAGGCGGTGCTTCTCCATTTCCGCCGCGTATTTCTTCTGCAGCGGTTCGGGGAAATAGCGCTGCAGCTCCTTGGACAGATACGCGTCTTCGGGAATATCCGAATCCAGCAGCTGCTGGAACGTCACCAGCTTGGCGTACGACAGCAGCACCGCCAGCTCCGGCCGGGTCAGGCCCTGGCCGCGCGCCTTGCGTTCGGCCAGCTCCGCATCGGACGGCAGGAACTCGATCTGCCGGTCCAGCAGGCCCTGCGATTCCAGGGTCTGGATGAAGTGCTGCTTGGAACCCAGGCGCGACGCGCTCATCCGCTCCATCAGGCTGATGGCCTGGTTCTGGCGGTAGTTGTCGAACAGCACCAGATCGGCGACTTCGCCGGTCATCGACGCCAGCAGCTTGTTGCGCGATTCGAAGCTGAGCTTCTTCTGCTGCACCACGCCGTTGAGCAGGATCTTGATGTTGACCTCGTGGTCGGAAGTGTCCACGCCGGCTGAGTTGTCGATGAAGTCGGTGTTGAGCAGCACGCCGTGCTGCGCGGCTTCGATGCGGCCCAACTGGGTCAGGCCCAGGTTGCCGCCCTCGCCCACCACTTTGCAGCGCAGCTCGTTGCCGTCGACGCGCAGCGCGTTGTTGGCGCGGTCGCCGGCGTCGGCATGCTGTTCGCCGCTGGACTTCACGTACACGCCGATGCCGCCGTTCCACAGCAAATCCACCGGCGCTTTAAGAATCGCGCTCATCAGCTCGTTGGGCGACAGCGATTTCACGCCATCGGCGATGCCCAGCGCTTCGCGCACCTGCGGCGTGATCTCGATGGCCTTGAGCGAACGCGGATACACGCCGCCGCCCTTCGAAATCAGATTGACGTCGTAATCGGCCCAACTGGAACGCGGCAGCCGGAACATGCGCTGGCGCTCGGCGAAGGTGCGCGCCGCGTCCGGATAGGGATCCAGGAAGATGTGGCGGTGGTCGAACGCGGCGATCAGGCGGATGCGTTCGGACAGCAGCATGCCGTTGCCGAACACATCGCCGGACATGTCGCCGATGCCGGCGCAGGTGAAGTCCTGGGTCTGCGAATCGCGGCCCATCGCGCGGAAGTGGCGCTTGACCGATTCCCACGCGCCCTTGGCGGTGATGCCCATGCCCTTGTGGTCGTAGCCGACCGAACCGCCGGAGGCGAACGCGTCGCCCATCCAGAAACCGTGATCGATGGCCAGGCCGTTGGCGATGTCGGAAAAAGTCGCGGTGCCCTTGTCGGCGGCCACCACCAGGTACGGATCGTCGTCGTCATGGCGCACCACGTCCCGCGGCGGCACGATCTTGTTGCCGACGAGGTTGTCGGTGATGTCCAGCAGGCCCTGGATGAACATCTTGTAGCAGGCGATGCCTTCGGCCAGCACCGCGTCGCGATCCGTACTTGCCGGTGCTTGCTTGACGAAGAACCCGCCCTTGGCGCCGACCGGCACGATCACCGTGTTCTTCACCATCTGCGCCTTGACCAGGCCCAGCACTTCGGTGCGGAAATCCTCGCGCCGGTCCGACCAGCGCAGGCCGCCGCGCGCCACCGGGCCGAAGCGCAGGTGTACGCCTTCCACGCGCGGGCCGTACACGAAGATCTCGCGGTACGGACGCGGCTTGGGCAGGTCCGGCACCTGGCCCGAATCGAACTTGAAGCTGACCGTGTGCGCCGGCAGGCTGTCCTTGCCCATCTGGTAGTAGCTGGTGCGCAGGGTGGCTTCGATCACGCCGATGAAACCGCGCAGGATGCGGTCGTCGTCCAGGCTGGAGACGCGATCCATCAGCTTCAGCAGGGTCTTGTGCGTGGCTTCGATCTGACGCGCGCGCGGCTCGCCGCGCGCTTCGATCACGTATTGCAGCGATCTGAGCGTCGCCTCATCGCCGCCGGCCAACGCGCGCAGCTGCTGGGCGAAATGCTCCTGGCCCTGCTTGATCTGAGTCTTGCTTTCGCTGCCGGTGCGCGGATCGAAACGCGATTCGAACAGCTCCACCAGCAGCCGCGCCAGCAGCGGATAGCGGTTGAGCGTGGCCTCCACGTAGCTTTGCGAAAACGGCACGCCGGTCTGCAGCAGGTACTTGCAGTAGCCGCGCAGCAAGGTGACCTGGCGCCACTCCAGGCCCGCGCCCAGCACTAGCCGATTGAAGCCGTCGTTCTCGGCGTCGCCGCGCCAGACCCGCGCGAACGCCTCCTCGAACGCGGCGCTGCGGCGCTCCACGTCGATTTCGCCGAAGCTCGACTCCACTTCGAACTCCTGGATGTAGAACGGCGCGGCGTCCACTTCCAGCCGGAACGGGTGTTCTGAAATCACCCGCAGGCCCATGTTCTCCATCAGCGGCAGCGCATCGGACAGCGGAATGTCCTGCCCCTGACGATACAGGTTGAGGCGCAGCTTGCCTTCGCCTTCGCGCTGGCGGCGGGTGGTGTGCAGGCTCAGGCGCAGGTCGTGCGGACCGCCGAGCGCGGCCAGGTTCTCCACGTCGCGCGCGGCGATTTCGGGCGATACGGTTTCGATGTAGCCGGCAGGCAGCGCGCGCGCATAGCTGCCGGCGAGCTTCAGGCCGTCGGATTCGCCATGGTGGGCGATCAGGATTTCGCGCAGGTCGTCCTGCCAGTTGCGCAGCAGGTGGGCCAGGCGCGATTCCAGCTCGGCGGTGTCCACGTCCACCTTTTCACCAGCGCGCGGACGCACCACCAGATGCAGCTGCGCCAGGGGCGATTCGCCCAGCTGCACGTTGGTATCCACGTATTCGCCGTGCAGCGCTTCCTTCAGCAGCGCTTCGATGCGCAGGCGCACGTCGGTGTTGAAGCGTTCGCGCGGGATGTAGACCAGCGCCGAGAAGAAACGGCCGTAACGGTCGCGGCGCAGGAACAGCTTGCTGCGCACGCGCTCCTGCAGGCCCAGGATGCCCAGGCTGGTGCGGCTGAGCTCTTCCTCGTTGGATTGGAACAGCTCCTCGCGCGGCAGGGTTTCCAGGATGTGGCGCAGGGCCTTGCCGCTATGACTGTTGTGCGACAGGCCGGACTGCTGCATCACGTGCTCGTGGCGCTCGCGCACCAGCGGAATTTCCCACGGCCGCCGGTTGTAGGCGCTGGAGGTATAGAGGCCGATGAAGCGCTGTTCGGCCACCGGATTGCCCTGGGCGTCGAACTCCAGCACGCCGATGTAATCCATGTTGCCAGGGCGGTGCACGTGCGAGCGCGCGTTGGTTTTGGTCAGGATCAGCGTATCCACCGAACCGGACTGCGGCATGTAGTGCGCGGCCAGCGATTCCACGTTGCGCGGGGTGGAGCTGCCCTCGCCGCGCAGCAGGCCCAGACCGCTGCCCGCGACCGCCTGCAGGATGCCCTTGCCGCCCGTTTTCTGGATGCGGTATTCGCGGTAGCCGAAGAACGTGAAGTGATCGGCCGCGGCCCAGCGCAGGAACTCCTGGGCCTCGTTGCGGCCGGCCTCGCTTACCGGCATGCGCCGCGTGGCCAGTTCGGCCGACAGCGACACCATGCGCGCGCGCATCGCATCCCAGTCTTTGACGATGGCGCGCACTTCGCCCAGGACCTGGCGGATGCGCGCCTCGATCTGCGGCATCCTGTCGGCCGGCTGGCGGTCGATTTCCAGCAGCATCAGCGATTCGGCCTTGCCCTCGCCTACCGCCGTCAGCTTGCCGGTCCTGTCGCGTTCGAAGCGCAGCAGCGGGTGGCCCAACACGTGCACGCCGATGCCCGCTTCGGCCAGGGCCATGCTGACCGAGTCGACCAGGAACGGCATGTCGTCGTTGACGATCTGCAGCACCGTATGCGGCGACTCCCAGCCGTTGCCTTTCTGGCTGGCGTTGAACACGCGCACGTTGACCGTGCCCGGTTTGCGCACCCGCGCGAACTCCAGCATGTCGCAGGCCAGCGCGGCCCAGGCGTCGGGCGTGTGGTGCGGGTATTCGTCGTCTTCCATGCGCTTGTAGAACGCCTGGGCGAAGGATTTGGCCTCGGCCTGACGCGCGGCCGGCACGCGCTTGCGGATCGCGGCGAAGATGGGTTCCAGCGAAAACAGCGGCCCTGGCTTGGCCGTCGCGGCGATCGCCTGAGTGCCCGCTTCGGCGGCGACCGTAGACTTGGCGCCGGCGGGTTTCTCGGGTCTGGCGGCGGATTTCGCGGATTTCTTCGGTTTGCGAACAGCGTTCATGCAGGTCGTGGCTCGGGTGTCTGAATGCGGTGCGCAATTGTAGCCTCGCGCGCGATGACAACTCTTGTTGCGCGGCCACAAATCGCGCCAGCTGCAGCGCCTCGCCCGACCGGCTGCGGCTCGCGACGCGGCCGGGCCGGCTGAAGCGCAACTCCGTGCGATACCGCCGAGCTGCGGCTGGCGATGATCGCGGGCCTGGCGCCCGGGCGTCAGCGCTGCACGATGACCCACCGCGCCGACCAGGGTTCGCCGTGGCCCCCGCTTCATTTCAAGGTCCGTATCGATCCCTCGATTCTTCAATGAACAACCCCGCAGCAAGCTGCGGGGTATCGTTTCTGTAGGAGCGCCCCTTGGGCGCGACCGATGTTGCGGCACGCCCCATCGCGCCCAAGGGGCGCTCCTACAAAAGCACCAACGCCGCAAGCGGCGGGGAATGGACCCGGAGAGAATCAATTGAAGAAAATCACCTGGAATTCACGCGAACCTTGTCGAAACGGCGCTTCGCTCTACGTCGTATGCAGTGAGCCACCGCGAACCCGCCGGCTCTGCCCATCCTCAACATCAACCTGAAAGGAGCCGCTCCCATGTCCCGACCCGCCAGCAAACCCATCCCCGACGGCATGCATTCGCTCACCCCGCACCTGGTCTGCTCCGGTGCGGCCAAGGCCATCGATTTCTATACGCGGGCCTTCGGCGCCGTGGAGGAAATGCGCCTGCCCGGACCGGACGGCAAGCTGATCCACGCCATGGTCCGCATCGGCGACTCGCCGCTGATGCTGATCGACGAAATGCCCGACTGGGGCGCGCTGGGCCCGAAATCGCTGAAGGGCTCGCCGGTCACGATTCATCTGCAGGTCGAGGACGTCGACGCCACCGTGGCCCGGGCCGTGGCCGCGGGAGCGACGCTCACCATGCCGGTCGAGGATGCGTTCTGGGGCGACCGTTATGGCCAATTGGAGGATCCGTTCGGCCACCGCTGGTCGGTGGCGACCCACCTGCGCGACATGAGCGAAGAAGAAATCCGGCAGGCGATGCCGTCGATGCAGGCCTGCAGCTAGGCGCTTCGGGCGCCGTTTCCCTACTTCCGCCACTGCGGCAGGCACGCTTCGGACGAAGCGCGATGCGCTTGCGGCGCGCTGGCCGCAGGCGCACTCCAACAGGAAGCGTCGCAGGGCCTGAGAAGGAAAGGAGCCATTGTCCGCAAGCTTCGCGGACTTTCGGCACTGTTCTTGTACTCTTGAGTTCGGTATCTTTGGCTTCTCAACGCAATCCCCCCGCCATGTTTCCACTCTTTGCGTCGTCATCTCCGCGCAATCGACTGCGGACAGGGTGAAGACAGCGACCGGCGCTGTTCCGCCGAACCCGCGATATGGTCGCCACGACCATGCCAATCCGTTTCCTTGAGGCTTCCCCGATGGTCGTAAGAGAAAAGCAGAAAAAACCCGTTTCGATGCGCAAACGCATGTTCTGGATGCTGCTGGTGGCGCTGATCGTTTTCGGCGGCGTGTTCGCGGTGAAGGCCTTCATGGCCAAGGGCACCAACGACTTCTTCGACAACATGCCGCAGCCACCGGTCGCGGTGACCGCCATCGAGGCGCGCCAGCAGAACTGGACCGAAGGCCTGGAAGCCGTGGGCACGCTGATGGCGATCAACGGCACCGACGTGACCACCGAGGCCGGCGGCGTGGTGCGCGAACTCGCTTTCGAAGCCGGGCAGCCGGTCAAAGCCGGGCAGATCCTGGCGCGCCTCAACACCACCAACGAACTGGCCACGCTGAAATCGCTGGAAGCCGCGGCCAACCTGGCGGTGCAGCAGCGCAATCGCTGGCGCGAACTGGGCGAACAGAAACTGGTGTCGCGCGCCGAAGTGGACGAGCGCAACAGCGACGCGGCCAGCGCGCTGGCCAACGCCGACGCGCAGCGTGCGTTGATCGCGCAGAAGACCATCCGCGCGCCGTTCGACGGCGTGCTGGGCATCCGCAAGGCCAACCTGGGCCAGTTCCTCAATCCGGGCGATCCGATCGTCAGCCTGCAGTCGCTGGACCCGATCTATCTCGACTTCACTCTGCCCGAACAGCGCATCGACCAGGTCCGCGAAGGCACCGAGATCCGCGCCAGCATTGACGCCCTGCCCGGCAAGACCTTCACCGGCGCCATCACCGCCATCGAACCGCAGGTCGACGCCAACACCCGCAATTTCGCGGTGCAGGCCACGCTGCGCAATCCGGACCGCAGCCTGCGCCCGGGCACCTTCGCGCGCGTGGGTTTCGACATGGGCGCCGCGCAGCAGGTCATCGTGATTCCGCAGACCGCGGTCAGCTTCAATCCCTACGGCAACTCGGTGTACGTGGTCACCCAGGCGCCGCCGGACAAGAAACCGGCGCAAGCGAAACCCGCCGAAGGCGCGCCCGCCGCCGGCCCGGCCCTGATCGTCAACCAGCGCTTTATCAAGACCGGCGCTGCGCGCGGCGACCTGGTGGCGGTGACCGAAGGCCTGAAGCCGGGCGAACGCATCGTCACCAGCGGCCTGCTCAAACTGCGCAACGGCGCTCAGGTCACCATCAACAACAAAGTGCAGCCGACCGCGAGCGAAAATCCCGCACCGGAAAACCGCTAGAGCATTTTTTTGTCCGAGAAAGACGCAAATAAAAGCAAATAAGTAAAAAAACTAAGAATAAAGAAGCCACTGCCTGCTCGTGATTTCTCTTGCGTTTTTCGCGCTTTTTGCGTCCTTAGCGGACAAGGCTCCAGACCAAACCACTGCTATCCCGCCGGATACGCCTTAATCACTCTACCTAGCGCCACAGAGTGGGAGAAACGGATGAAATTCACCGATATCTTCATCAACAAGCCGGTACTGGCTGTCGTAGTCAGCCTGTTCATCCTGCTGTTCGGCCTGCGCGCCTTCACCTCGCTCAACGTGCGCGAATACCCCGAGCTGCAGAATGCCGTCATCAACGTCAGCACCACGTATTTCGGCGCCGATGCGGACCTGATCCAAGGCTTCATCACCACGCCGCTGGAGCGCGAAATCGCCAGCGCCGAAGGCATCGAATACCTCACCTCCTCCAGCTCGGCCGGCATCAGCACCATCCAGGCCTACATCCGCCTGGGCGACGACCCCAACGAGGCGCTCACCCAGATTTCGGCCAAGGTCAACAAGCTGCGCGGCGAACTGCCGCCGGAATCCGAGGACCCGGTGATCGACCTGCAGCAGGGCCAGCAGATCGCGGCCATGTACGTGTCCTTCGCCAGCGAGCTGTTGAACAACAACCAGATCACCGACTACCTGACCCGCGTGGTCCAGCCCAAGCTGTCCACCATTCCCGGCGTGCAGCGCGCCGACATCCTGGGCGCGGGTTCGTTCGCGATGCGCATCTGGATGAAGCCGGACCGGATGACCGCGCTAAAAGTCACCGCCAGCGACGTGTACAACGCACTGCAGGCCAACAACGTGCTTTCCGCGCTGGGTTCCACCAAGGGCCAGATGGTGGCGGTGGACCTGACCGCGCGCACCGACCTGCGCACCCCGGAGGAATTCCGCGCCCTGGTCATCCGCGAGCAGGACGGCGCCATCGTACGCATCGGCGACGTGGCCGACGTGGTGCTGGGTTCGGAAAACTACGGCACCTCGGTGCGCATCAACGGCGAAGCGGCGACCTTCATGGGCATCTTCGTCTCGCCCGACGCCAATTCGCTGGACGTGATCAAGGAAGTCCGCAGGGTCTGGGAAGCCGACATCATCCCGCAGCTGCCGCAGGGCATGAAAGGCACGATCCCCTACGACAGCACCGAGGCCATCCAGGACGCCATCAACGAAGTCATCACCACCATCGTGGAAGCGGTGATCATCGTGATCGTGGTGATCTTCCTGTTCCTGGGCTCGTTCCGCAGCGTGCTGATTCCGGCGGTGACGGTGCCGCTGTCGCTGGTCGGCGCGCTGTTCCTGATGCTGCTCATGGGCTTCACCATCAACCTGCTGACTCTGCTGGCCATGGTGCTGGCGATCGGCATCGTGGTCGACGACGCGATCATCGTGCTGGAAAACATCCACCGCCATATCGAGGAGGGCATGTCTCCTGTCGATGCCTCGATCCGCGGCGCGCGCGAGCTGGCCTGGCCGGTGGTGGCCATGACCACCACGCTGGTCGCGGTGTACCTGCCCATCGGTTTCCAGGGCGGGCTGACCGGCGTGCTGTTCACCGAATTCGCCTTCACCCTGGCTGGCTCGGTGCTGCTGTCGGGCGTGATCGCGCTCACGCTGACTCCCATGATGTGCGCCAAGATCCTCAAGCCGCATACCGAAGGCGGTAAGGGCAAGCTGGAAGCGTGGCTGGACGATCGCTTCGAGTGGCTGCGGCACGGCTACCAGCGCAAGCTGCACGGCGCGCTGGAAACCAAGGGCGTGATCGGCATCTTCGGCCTGATCGTGTTCGTGTCGTGCGTGTTCCTGTTCATCGGCTCGCCGAAAGAACCTGCCCCGGCCGAGGACCAGGGCTTCATCTTCTCCATCGGCAGCGCCGATCCGTCCTCGACGCTCGACTACGTGGAGCGCTACACCGAGGAAATCACCGCGATTTCCAAGAACGTGCCGGAAGTGGAGAACTACTTCCTGTTCAACGGCGGCTTCGGCAGCGGCGGCGGCGCCAGCAACAGCGCCATCGCCGGTTTCGTGCTGAAGCCGTGGAGCGAGCGCGAGCGTTCGACCAAGCAGGTGCTGGAGCAGGAACTGCAGCCGAAGATCTCCGAAGTCACCGGACTCAACGTATTCGCGCTGATTCCGCCCGCGCTGCCCACCGCCGGCGGCGATGGCGGCGGCGAGTTCATCATCGGCGGCATCGGTTCGCTGCAGCAGCTGCAGGAACTGGCCGATGGCGTGCTGGAGAAAGCCTACGCCAGCAAGCGCTTCATCTTCCTGGACAAGGACCTGAAGATCGACAAGCCGCGCATCGAGGTGCAGATCGACCGCGATAAGGCGGCCACGCTGGGCATCGACATGCGCACGCTGTCGGCCGACATGGCGGCGATGCTGTCCGGCGGCTACGCCAACCGCTTCTCCATGCAGAACCGCTCGTACCGGGTGATCCCGCAGGTGCAGCGCAGCGACCGCCTCAACGCCGAGCAGCTGGGCAACTACTACACGCGCACCCGCGACGGCGAGCTGATTCCGCTGTCGACCATCGTCACCCTGAAGGAAAGCGCGCAGCCGCAGACCCTGAAGCGCTTCCAGCAGCTCAACGCGGTGGGCATCACCTTCGCGCCGCGACCCGGCGTCACCAAAGGCGAAGCGCTGGAGATACTGGAGCAGGCCGCCAGGGAGGTGCTGCCGCAGGGCTACAGCGTGGACTACGCCGGCGAATCGCGGCAGTTCAAGCAGGAAGGCTCGGCGATGGTGGTGACCCTGGCGTTCGCGCTGATCATCATCTTCCTGGTGCTGTCGGCGCAGTTCGAAAGCTTCCGCGACGCGCTGATCATGCTCATCACCGTGCCCATGGCGATCTGCGGCGCGCTGTTGGTGCTCAACGTGCTGGCCATCGCCAGCGGCATCCTGGGGTTCTCGGGCATCGAGGCCTTCCCCGGCATGAGCATCAACATCTACACCCAGGTAGGCCTGGTGACGCTGGTCGGCGTGATCTCCAAGCACGGCATCCTGATCGTGGAGTTCGCCAACAAGCTGCAGATCGAAAAAGGCCTGAGCAAACGCGAGGCGATCGAGGAAGCCACCGCGATCCGCCTGCGTCCGGTGCTGATGACCACCGCCGCGCTGGTGTTCGCCATGGTGCCGCTGCTGATCGCCGACGGCCCAGGCGCGGCCGCGCGGTTCTCGATGGGCATGGTGATCGCCTCGGGCATGACCATCGGCACCGCGTTCACCCTGTTCGTGCTGCCCGCGTTCTATCTCTACCTGGCGCAGGATCACAGCCTGCGCAAGACAGAAGAAAAAGAGGCGGCGCTGCCTGCGCCCGATCCTTCATCGGCTTGAACCTCCGCATCGGAAAATCCCCGGCTCGCCGGGGATTTTTATATAAGGCGGGCTCAAGCCCGCCGCACGTTCGTGCAGGTCGCTACGTCCCATGCGGTGGGCTTGAGCCCACCCTATGAGTTCTGTGCCAACTATGGGCCACAGAGGCCCGTGCTAGTGTCGCGATCAAATCACCGGAGCCGCATCGATGTCCCGATTCTTGTTGATCGTTCTGACCTGTCTATTCGCCGCCGCCTGCGAACGCAAAGCGCCGGAGGCGTCGCCCGCAACGCAAACGGCCGCCGCTGCATCGCCCGCCGCAAAACGCATCGAAACCGATCTGCGCACGCTGGCCGACGACAAAATGGAAGGCCGCGAAGCCGGCACGCGCGGCTACGACTTGGCCGCCGACTATGTGGCCAAGCGCTATGCCGACATCGGCCTGCAGCCGGCGGGCGATAACGGCAGCTTTTTCCAACGCGTGCCGCTGCTGAAGGCGCTGCGCTTGCAGCAGGGCGCGGCGTTCGTCATCGAACGCGACGGCAGGCGCAGCGCGCTGGCGTTCCGCGAGCAGTACCTGCCTTCGTTGAACTACGACAACCCCAGGCACTCGCTGACCGCGCCGGCGGTGTTCGTGGGCCAAGGCGTGCATGCGCCCGAACTGGCGTACGACGATTTCGCAGGCATCGATGTGCGCGGCAAGATCGCGGTGCTGTTTCCCGGCGCACCGGCGCGTTTCGACAACGATCGCCGCGCGTTCTACTCGTCCGGCGCCGAAAAGCTGCGCACGCTGGTGGCGCGTGGCGCGGTGGGCGCGGTCTTCGTCAATACCCCCGAGCAGGAGTCGCGTTCGCCCTGGACGCGCAGCATGGCCACCTGGGACAAGCCCGGCATGCGCCTGCGCGATGCCGACGGCAAAGGCATCGACACCTTCTCGCAGCTGCGGGCGGCGGCGTCCGCAAGCGCCGCTTCTGCGGCTCAGATCTTCGCCGGCACCGGCACGACGCCAGAAGCGCTGTTCAAGGCTGCGGAAGACGGCAAGCTGACCTCCTTCGACCTTCCCGGCACGCTCACGCTCGCCGGCAGCACGCGCATCGAGCCGGCCGAATCGCGCAACGTGGTGGCGAAACTGCCGGGCAGCGATGCGCAGCTTAGCCGTGAACACATCGCCTACACCGCGCATCTGGATCACGTGGGCATCGGCGCGCCGGTGAAGGGCGACCGCATCTACAACGGCGCGCTGGACAACGCGCTGGGCATATCGATCATGCTGGAAGCGGCGCGCGAACTCGCCGATGCGCCGGTGAAGCCGAAGCGCTCGATGCTGTTCATCGCCCTGACCGCCGAGGAAAAAGGCCTGCTAGGCGCCGAGTGGTTCGTCCGCCAACCCACCGTACCCGAGGCCGGCCTGGTGGCCAATATCAACATGGACATGCCGGTGATGCTGGCGCCGAGCAAGGACGTGGTCCCGATCGGCGTGGAGCATTCCACCCTGAAAACCGCGCTGGACGAGGCGGCGCGGGAAATAGGCGTGGCGCTGTCGCCGGATCCGTTCCCGGAGGAAGTGGTGTTCGTGCGCAGCGACCAGTACGCCTTCGTGCGCGCGGGCATCCCGGCGGTGTATCTGGACGGCGGCGTGGTGTCGGTCGAAGAAAACGACACCAGCGCCAAGGATTCTTTCGAGAAGTTCCTGCGCCAGTGCTACCACCAGCCCTGCGACGACGCCGCGCAGCCTATCCAGTACGAAGACGCGGCGCGCCTGGCGAAATTGAACGCACGCATCGGCGTGCTGGTGGGCGATGCGGCCGAACGCCCGCGCTGGAACGACGGCGATTTCTTCGGCGACCGGTTCGCGCCTGCAGCAAAGTAAACCGGCTGCGGGAACCCCAAAAAAACTCGGCACAGGCCGAGTTTTTTATCTTGTGGGAGCGACGCGAGTCGCGACGCGGAGTTTCCGGTCGCGACTCGCGTCGCTCCCACAAAGAAACAGGCTGCGCCTCAGCGCAACCCCGTTTCGTTGCGCGCGATCACCAGCCGCTGGATTTCGCTGGTGCCTTCGTAGATCTCGGTGATCTTGGCATCGCGGAAGTAACGCTCCAGCGGCATTTCCTTCGAATAGCCCATGCCGCCGTGGATCTGCACCGCCTGGTGGGTGATCCACATCGCCGCTTCCGAAGCGGTCAGCTTGGCGACGGAAGCCTCGGTGCTGAAGCGCTGACCCTGCGACTTCACCCAGGCTGCGCGCAGCGTCAGCAGCAGCGAAGCATCCAGCTTGCACTTCATGTCCGCGATCTTGGCCTGGGTCATCTGGAAGGTGCCGATGGCCACGCCGAAGGCCTTGCGCTCCTTGACGTACGACAGCGTGGCCTCATAAGCGGCCCGGGCGATGCCGATGGCCTGGGCTGCGATGCCGATTCGGCCCGCATCCAGCACGCCCATGGCGATCTTGAAGCCTTCGCCGTCGGCACCGAGCACCGCGTCGGGATCGACCACGTAATCCTGGAACTCGATCTCGCAGGTGGCCGAGGCGCGGATTCCCAGCTTCGGCTCGGCCTTGCCTCTGTGGAAACCAGGCTTGCTGGTGTCGATCAGGAAAGCGCTGATGCCGCGCGATCCTTTCTCAGGATCGCTCATCGCGAACAGCACGATGTACCTGGCCACGGGTCCGGAGGTGATCCAGCTCTTCTTGCCGTTGATCACATAGCTGCCGTCCTGCTGACGGGTCGCCCTGCAGCGCATCGCCGTGGCATCGGAGCCGGACTGCGGCTCGGTCAGGGCGAACGCGCCGATCTCCTTGCCCTCGGCAATCTCGCGCACGTACTTCTGCTTCTGCGCTTCCGTACCGAACTGCAGGATGCCGTTGCAGAACAGCGAGTTGTTGACCGACACGATAGTGGAATGCGCCGCGTCGCCCGCGGCGATCTCGATAATGGCCAGCACGTAGGCGATCGGGTCCATGCCCGCGCCGCCGTATTCGGTGGGCACTTCGATGCCCATCAGCCCGTTTTCGCCCAACAGACGGATGTTCTCCAGCGGGAATTCGCCGACCCTGTCGAAATGCTCGGCGCTCGGCGCGATCTTTTCCTGGGCGATGCGGCGCGCTACATCCTGGATCATCAACTGCTCTTCGGTGTATCCGAAATCCACGGCAAACTCCGTCCATTCGATAGTGATGGGCGCATTGTACCGGCCACCGTGCGCAGCCGTATGCAGCTTGACCCGGCCACTGTCGAAGCGGACAATATCTTTATATCGCGATAGGAAGATATTATGAATCTGGAAGCTTGGTCCGCCCGGCTCAAGGTCTTCGCCGACGCCACCCGGGTGCGCCTGCTGGTGCTGCTGGCGCGCGAGGAGCTGACCGTGGCCGAGCTGTCGGCCATCACCCAGCTGGCCCAGCCGCGCGTGTCCACGCACCTGGCCAAGCTCAAAGAAGCCGGCCTGGTGCGCGATCGCCGCGCCGGCGTGTCGGCGTACTACCGTTTCGACGAGGACAATCTGGACTCCAACCAGCGCGAGCTGTGGCGCAGCCTGCGCGAAGGCAGCGACGATCCGCTGCTGCGCCAGGACGCCGAGCGCGTGTCGTCGGTGCTGGCCTCGCGCGCGGCCGAACAGAACTGGGCCGACGCCGTCGCCGGCGACATGGAGCGGCACTATTCCCCCGGCCGTACCTGGGAAGCACTGGCGCGCACCGCGCTGCCCTTGCTGGAAACCGGCGACGTGCTGGACATCGCCTCGGGCGACGGCGTGCTGGCCGAACTGCTGTCGCCGCACGCCCAGCGCTACGTGTGCATCGACACCAGCGCGCGCGTGGTCGCGGCGGCGGGCGAGCGCCTGCGCCGTTTCCCCAATGTGGAGGTGCGCGAAGGCGACATGCACGCCCTGCCCTTCAAGGATCACAACTTCGACCTGGTGGTGCTGATGCACGCGCTGACCTACGCGGCCAAGCCGGCGCAGGCGGTGGCCGAGGCGGCGCGCGTGCTGCGCCGCGGCGGACGCCTGCTGCTGAGCAGCCTGGCCCGGCACGAACACCAGAACGCCGTGCAGGCCTACGGCCACGTCAACCTGGGTTTCAGCGACAAGGAGCTGCGCAAGTTCGCGGAGAAAGCCGGACTGCAGGTTTCCAACCTGGGCACCGTCACCCGCGAACGCCGCCCGCCGCATTTCGAAGTGATCTCGCTGATTGGAGTGAAACCATGAAACACCTTCCCTGGCTCAACCCGGCACGCGTCGCGGCGCTGCAGCAGGCGCTGGCGCAGCGCATCCTGATCATCGACGGCGCCATGGGCACCATGATCCAGCGCCATCGCCTGGAGGAAGCCGACTACCGCGGCGCGCGCTTCGTCGACGGCTACGACAGCGCGCATGCGCATGCCGGCCAGTGCGGGCATGACTTGAAGGGCAACAACGATCTTCTGCTGCTGAGCAAGCCGGAAGTGATCGCCGAGGTGCACACGCAGTATTTGCAGGCCGGCGCCGATCTGGTGGAAACCAACACCTTCAACGCCACCTCGATCAGCCAGGCCGATTACCACCTGGAGCATCTGGTCTATGAACTGAACAAGGAAGGCGCGCGCGTCGCACGCGCATGCTGCGATGCGGTCGAAGCGACGACACCGGACAAGCCGCGCTTCGTCATCGGCGTGCTCGGCCCGACCAGCCGCACCGCCTCCATCAGTCCCGACGTCAACGACCCCGGCTTCCGCAACACCGATTTCGACGAACTGCGCGCGACCTACCGCGAAGCCATCAACGGCCTGATCGACGGCGGCGCGGATACGCTGATGGTGGAAACCGTCTTCGACACGCTTAACGCCAAGGCGGCGCTGTACGCGATCGAGGAAGTCTTCGATGAGCGCGGCGCGCGCCTGCCGGTGATGATTTCCGGCACCATCACCGACGCCTCCGGCCGCACCTTGTCCGGGCAGACCGCCGAAGCCTTCTACGCATCCGTCGCGCACGGCAAGCCGCTGTCGGTGGGCCTGAACTGCGCGCTCGGCGCCAAGGATCTGCGCGAACATGTGGAAACCCTGGCGCGCGTCGCCGACGGCTACATCAGCGCGCATCCTAACGCCGGCCTGCCCAACGCCTTCGGCGAGTACGACGAAAGTCCCGAGGAAATGGCGGCTACGCTGAAGGAATTCGCCGAGGCCGGGCTGCTCAACCTGGTCGGCGGCTGCTGCGGCACCACGCCGGCGCATATCCAGGCCCTTGCCGAAGCCGTGCGAGCAATTCCGCCGCGGCGACTTCCCGCCGCTCTCGCTCAGGCGGCTTGAAATGAGGGGACGCGGATTGACGCGGATGCAAGCGGATAGAGAGAGCAAGGAAAAGATTCTCCGCAGCCCTGACCACTGTCATCCCGAGCTTAGCGAGGGGTCTGCTTGTGCTTTCGTCATTGCAAACAAAAGCCAAAACAATTCCCTAGCTGCGCTCGGGGCGACATCGATTTTTTTCAGCCTTCCCCGCCCTATCCGCTTGCATCCGCGTCAATCCGTCTCCAAAGAGCCCTTCGCATGACCGCGACACCTCGTCACACCCGCCTGTCCGGCCTCGAACCGCTGGTCATCACGCCCGACCTGCTGTTCGTCAACGTCGGCGAGCGCACCAACGTCACCGGCAGCGCGCAGTTCAAGAAGCTGATCAAGGAGGAGCGCTACGAGGAAGCGGTGGAAGTGGCGCGCCAGCAGGTGGCCAACGGCGCGCAGATCCTCGACGTCAACATGGACGAAGGCCTGATCGATTCTGAGAAGGCCATGGTGCGCTTCCTCAACCTGATCATGTCCGAACCCGACATCGCGC
>JAESGX010000290.1_pt1 | contig 24747 bp, 22 predicted proteins | sample 9269801 | NCBI WGS metagenome assembly JAESGX01 (sample SAMN16773122, study PRJNA677054) | algae metagenome | isolation source: Pleurocapsa minor GSE-CHR-MK-17-07R and co-occurring heterotrophs from wet... | place: USA: Lower Calf Creek Falls, Grand Staircase Escalante National Monument, UT ... | reverse complement strand
GTGGCAAGGCGGCCAAAGTGGCGATCGTGGCGGTCATGCGCAAAATGCTGGTGATCCTCAACGCGCGTGCTCGCGATGCTTGGGCATGCCTACCCTCGCAGACATGACGAACACAGTTGCTACAAATCAGAGACAGTCCGCCTCGTGCAAGACCCTCGTAGCTTGTTTGCCGCTGTTTTTCAGCAGGCGCAGCGACCGGACCCAAGCCCATACTTCACTCCTCGCCACCCAACTCCTGGCGAGCCAGTGCGGCGCAATGTGCTGCGGTTTCCTCATCCATCGGAAAACAGCACTCGATGTGCAGTTCATCCAGGGTGACATCGCGCGGCATGGCGAAAGTGGTGATGGTGGAAAAGAAGCGCAGCTGCACACCGTCACGGCGCAGCACGGTGGTCAGCAGTGGAGACGGCAGGGCCGAGAGATCGCGCAGTCGCCAGTGCGCGGGCACACCGGGGCGCGCCAATGCTTCCTCCAGCAAGGTTTTCGCAGTGCGATCGGTCGGCGTCGCCGCCACATAGCCATGCAGGTGACGGATCATCTCGCCGGCCACCTCTTCCCAGTTCGCAACCGCCGCGCGCAGGTCGTCGGGATCGAAGAACTGACGGACCATATTGGTGTGCGCGCTGGCGCGGCCTCCGAGCATGAAACGGTTCACGCGCTCGGCGCCCTGGTTGGCGCTCAACACCTCCCATTGACGGTTGATCAGAAACGCCGGATACGGCTCCTGCTGCGCCAGGATGAGTTCGATCGCGTGCCGCATCTGCGCCAGTTCGGGAGTGGCCAAGGCAGTTTCCCGATACTCTGGCGCATAGCCCGCCGCCAGCAGCAACGCGTTGCGCTCGCGCAGCGGCATCTCCAGCGCGTCGGCCAACCTGGAGACGGTTTCGCGACTCGCCTGGGCCTTGCCGGTCTCGATATAGCTCAGATGCCGCGACGAGATGTCCGCAGCCAGCGCCAGGTCAAGCTGGCTCAATCGTCGCGCCGCACGCCATTCGCGCAGCAGTCCGCCCACGGGAGCGGCGGCTATGGGGGTACGGCGTGCGGTTGGACTCTCCATGCCCAGAGGATAAGCGCCGCGGCTTGCCTGAATCCATAACCTCGAAGGTCATGGAGACATGACCTTTCGCGTCATTGATCCCATTTCGACTCTGGTCCACGCTTCGCCATATCCCAACCCGCACGAGGCAAGAGATGACCACGCAGATCGAAAAGGCCCGACTGTTCCATTCGCTGCATTCGGGCAAGCGCCCACTGACGTTGTTCAACATCTGGGACCCCGGCAGCGCCAAAGCGGTTGCGGAGAGCGGAGCGCACGCGCTGGCCACCGGCAGCTGGTCGGTGGCCGCAGCCAACGGTTACGCGGACGGCGAAAGCATTCCGCTGGAGGTGGCGCTGGCCAATCTGGGCCGGATCGCGTCCGCCACCGCTCTGCCGGTCACGGCGGATTTGGAGAGCGGTTACGGCCGAACCGCGGACGAAGTCGGCAACACCGTTCGACGTGCGATCGAGGTGGGTGCGGTTGGCTGCAACCTCGAGGACAGCACTCCCGCCGACGGCAGTCTGCGTCCCCTGGCTGAGCAGGTGGAGCGGCTGTCGCAGGCGCGAAAAGCGGCGGAAACTTCCGGCATTGGGTTTTTCATCAACGCGCGCACCGATATATTTTTTCAGAAACCGCCGCAGGCACACGATACGGAGATGGTCGAACAGGCGCTGGAACGTGCGCGCGCCTATGCGGCTTGCGGCGCCGATGGCCTATTCGTGCCCGGACTGATCGACGAAACCCTGATTGCGAGCCTGGTGCAGGCCTCGCCACTGCCGGTCAACATCATGGTCGGCGCAGGCACGCCTTCGCTCGCGAAGCTGGCCGAGTTGGGCGTAGCACGCATCAGCCATGGCCCTGGCCCCTATTTGGCGGCGATGCGGGCGCTGGCCGAGGCGGCCTCGAAGGCTCTGGTCTTTTGATCGAAACCAAGCAGCGTCGCGCGCGCCGCTCAGGTAATGCTCTCCATCTGCATCAACGGTAAAGTCGCGCGCGGCCTGCTCGGAAACGCATGTCGCAGAATGCGCCAAACCACCTGCCCGAACTGCTTCGGCAGTGAGCCGGTGTTGTAGTGCTGGCCGTAGCGCGCGCAGATGGCTTTCACTTCCGGCGCGATTTCGGCGTAGCGGTTGGCGGGGATGTCGGGATAGAAGTGGTGTTCGATCTGGTGGCTCAGGTTGCCGGACAGCACGTTGAGCAGTTTGCCGCCGGCCAGGTTGGACGAACCGCGCAGCTGACGCAGATACCAATGGCCGCGCGATTCGTTGCGGATGGATTCCTTGGGGAAGGTTTCCGCATCGGCGGTGAAGTGGCCGCAGAAGATGATGGCGTAGGTCCACAGGTTGCGCAGGATATTGGCCACTGCATTACCCAGCAGCACCGGCAGGAAGAACGGGCCGGCCAGCAGCGGAAACACCACGTAGTCCTTCAACACCTGGCGCGCCATTTTCCTGCCGACCGGGCGGAACGCTTCGCGCATCTGCGCCTTGCTGGTCTTGCCCGCCCACCAGCGGCCGAGTTTGAGGTTCTGGATGGCCACGCCCCACTCGAACAGCAGCGCGAACACCACCGCGACGATCGGCTGCAGCAGATAGAACGGACGCCAGCGCTGCTCCGGGAAGATACGCAGCAGTCCGTAACCGATGTCGTCGTCCAGGCCGCGCACGTTGGTGTAGGTGTGATGGCGGAAATTATGGGTGTGGCGCCAGTTTTCGCTGGTGCCGGCGATATCCCATTCGTAGGTCTTGCCGTTGAGATGCGGGTCGCCCATCCAGTCGTACTGGCCGTGGATGACGTTGTGGCCCAGCTCCATGTTCTCCAGGATCTTGGACAGCGCCAGCAGCAGCGTGCCGGCGATCCATGCCGGAATCAGGATGGCCGGGACGAAAGCGCCCAGGAACAGCAGCGCGCGTCCGGCGATTTCGCCGTAGCGCACCGCCTTGACGATGCGCCGGATGTAATTCGCATCCGTCCGCCCCAGTTGGGCGACGGTGCGGGCACGCACCGCGTCGAGTTCAGCGGCGAAGCCGTCGAGTTCGTTCGGAGTCAATGCGCGGTTACGGATCTTGTCGGTCATGTCGATAAGGTCAGAGATCGAGTACGAGATCGCTCACCGCGCTGCTGATGCAGAGCTTGAGCGCGGAAACCGGTTCATCGGTCAGATCGCCGGTATTGAGGTTGCGGGTGATGCCGGAGCCCTTGCCGCAAGCGCAGGTATTGCAGATGCCCATGCGGCAGCCGGACGCGGGTTTCAGCCCTTCGGCTTCCAGCGCGGTGAGCAGCGGTTGACCGCGCGACAGTCGCAAAGTGCGCCCGCTGGCCAGCAGCTTCACCTGCACGGTGCCGGTGTCGGCGAATGCGGCCGGCGGCGGCGTAAAAGCTTCGGCCTGGAACGAGCGCACGCGCGAAGCCAGCAGGTCGCGCGCGGTGTCCACGAAACCGCCCGGGCCGCAGGCCATGACCTGCTGCGCGGCAACATCGTCGACGCACGATGCCAGCAGGTTTTCGCTGATGCGGCCCTGCGCCTGGCCCGCTTCGCGCGTCAGCACGATCCGCAGCTTGAAGCGCGGCTGCGCGGCCGCCAGTGCGTTCAGTTCATCGACGAAACAAAGCTCATCGCGCGTCCGCGCCCAGTACATCAGGGTCAGCGGCGCCGGCATCCCTTGCGCCGCGAGCCCGCGGGTCAGCGCGATCAGCGGAGTGATGCCGCTGCCGGCGGCCAGGAACAGGTACGAGCCGGCGGGATGTTCCGGCAGCCGCATGTCGCCAAACGCCGGGCCCAAAGAAAACACCTCGCCGATCCGCGCGTCATGGCACAGATGGCGGCTCAGCTTGCCGCCTTCGATCGCCTTCACCGTGATGGCGATGCGACCGTCGGCGCGCGGCAATTCGGTCAGGCTGTAGCTGCGGGTCACGCGCGTGCCGTCGATTTCCGCGCTCAGGTTCAAATGTTGACCCGGCTGGAAACCGGTCCAGTGCCGGTTGGGCTTGAGGATCAGGGTCATTGCGTCGCGCGCGGCAGGATGGCGGGCGACCAAGCGCGCCAGCGGACGCTCCCAAGACCAGGTGGAATCCAGCTGCGAAGCCCAGAAGTCGAATACCGGCGGGGCCACGACCGGCTTCAGCAAGCGCTTGAGACGGCTTGGTACGCGCGAAGCGGGCTTGAGCAAAGCGTTCATGCAGGCCACTATACGGATGCAGATACAATTGTCTATACAGTTGTATATTCCATTCAGCCGATATGATGCCGGCATCACCTTTTCAAGGCATGACCGCTTCATGCGCATGACCGCCCAATGAGTTCGTCCTTCGATGCTCTGGCCGATACCGACCCCGCCGTCCCGCGCAAGACCGCCATCTCGCGCGACGACCTGATCGCTGCGGCCCTGAAGCTGGTCGGCCCGCACCGCAGCGTCTCCACCCTGAGCCTGCGCGAAGTGACCCGCGAGGCCGGCATTGCGCCCAACAGCTTCTACCGCCAGTTCCGCGACATGGACGAGCTGGCGGTGGCGCTGATCGACCTGGCCGGGCGTTCGCTGCGCAAGATCATCGGCCAGGCCCGGCAGCGCGCCACCACCGACCGCAGCGTGATCCGCGGCTCGGTGGAGGCGTTCATGGAACAGCTGCGCGCCGACGACAAGCTGCTGCACGTGCTGCTGCGCGAGGGCACGGTGGGATCGGACGCGTTCAAGCAGGCGGTGGACCGCGAGCTGAATTTCTTCGAAGAGGAATTGCGCGTGGACCTGATCCGCCTGGCCGCCGCCGACCACGCGCGCCTGCACGAACCGGCGCTGGTGTCGAAGGCGATCACGCGGCTGGTGTTCGCCGCCGGCGCCAGCGCCATGGACATGCCGCCGGAAAAAGACCCCGAGCTGGTGGATCAGCTTTCGCAGATGGTGCGGATGATCATCACCGGCTCACGGGCAATGGCGGAAGAAAAATAGCGGCGCTTTGCTAGGGATCGATGCGGATGGGTGTGCCAACAGGTACCCGCCGCCAGATTTGCTCGATTTCCGCATCGGTCACTGCGATGCAGCCATCGGTCCAGTCGCGCAGGTACCACGTTGGCGTGGCGCCGTGGATCATGATGTCGCCGCCGGGATCGACACCGCGCGCCCGGGCCTGGCGACGGTCCGACTCGTCCGGATAAGAAATCCGCAGCGACAGATGAAAGCGACTCTGCGCGTTGCGATAGGTGATGCGGTAGTCGCCTTCCGGCGTACGCTCATCGCCCTGCTGGCGCTTGTGGCCTACCGGTGCGTCGCCCAGCGCGATGCGGTAACGTCCGATCACCTTGCCGTCGCGCAGCAGCTCCATTCGCCGCAGCGACTTGTGAACGTGGATCGCATCCGCGCGTTCGGCCAAGGGCGCGAGATCCGGCGGGAATTTAGCATCTACAGTGAACGGAAGGTTCAAAACCAGCGCAAGCAGCGTTGATCGCATCATTCGCGGCAGCCTATTGCGGCAACGCGCGCGCAAGCAACCCCTCGACATCGCCGCCCGCAGGCAGGGTGCCGAACGCCAGGCCATGTTCCCCACTCAAGCGGCTGCGGACGAAGAGCCCGGCCGCAGGGCTACCACAAGCCAGCAGCATCGCCGCCTGCAGCGCGAGCGCCAGCCGCTCCACCAGCCAGCGTGCGCAGAATTCGTCGGCTGATCCGGCAAGCAGGTCGCGCTTCAAGTTCTCCGCATACGCATCGAACAACGCATCGCCACCACGCGCAGCGTCCAGCTCGGCTAGCAGCGCCGCGCCGGTTTCCGGCTCGCGAGACAGCGCCCGCAGCACGTCCAGGCACTGGATATTGCCGCTGCCCTCCCAAATCGAATTCAGCGGCGCCTGCCGGTACAGGCGCGGCAGCATCGATTCCTCCACGTAGCCCGCGCCGCCCAGGCATTCCTGCGCCTCGTTGACGAAAGCGGGCGTGCGTTTGCAGATCCAGTACTTGCCGATGGCGGTGGCGATGCGCGCGAACGCGCTTTCGCTGGCGTCCAGGGAAGATGCTTCCACCGCGCGCGCCACGCGCATGGAGAACGCCAGCGTCGCTTCGGCTTCCAGGGCCAGATCGGCCAGCACGTTGCGCATCAGCGCGTGCTCGCTCAAAGGTTTACCGAAACTGCGGCGGTGCCGCGTGTGATGCAGCGCTTGGGCCAGGGCCATGCGCATCTCGGCGGCGGAACCGAGCATGCAGTCCAGCCGCGTGTGCATCACCATTTCGATGATGGTGGCCACGCCGCGCCCTTCCCCGCCGATGCGCCGCGCCCACGCGCCGCAGAATTCGACCTCCGCGGAAGCATTCGACCAGTCGCCCAGCTTGTCCTTCAAGCGCATCAGGCGGAACGCATTCTTTCTTCCATCGGCCAGACGCCGCGGCAGCAGGAAACAGCTCAGCCCGCCCGGCGCCTGCGCCAGCACCAGAAATCCGTCGCACATGGGCGCGGAGAAAAACCACTTGTGTCCGACCACCGAATACTCGCCCTCGCCGGTCAGCGCGGTGGCCGTGGTCGCGTTGCTGCGCACGTCCGAGCCGCCCTGCTTCTCGGTCATGCCCATGCCGACGGTGACGCCCTGCTTGCCCGAGATCGGCACGTCGCCCGGATCGTAGTGCGGCGCCGCGGCTTTCTCGGCCCATTCGCGCAGGGCGGGTTCGCGCCGCAGCACCGGCACCGCGGCGTGGGTCATGGTCAGCGGGCAGCTGGTGCCCGCTTCGACCTGATGGTGCAGATAGCTCAGCACCGCGCGCGCCACCTGCGCGCCGGGCTGCGGCTGGCGCCACGACAGGCCGGCCACGCCGTGCTCCTTGGCCGCCTGCATCAGGCGGTGATAAGCCGGATGGAATTCCACCGTGTCGATGCGCTGGCCGAAACGGTCGTGGGTCCTGAGCCGCGGCTTGTCGCGGTTGGCGTCGAAGCCGAGGCGGTACAGCTCATCGCCCGCGAGCTGCGCATAGCGCGTCAGCTGCGGCGCGAACGCAGCCGCGCCTTCCCGCGCCACCGCCTCGCGCAGCGCGATATCGTCGGCCCACAGATCGCGCGGCTCGAACGGCGGCGGCTGATTGTCGACCGCGTGGGTTTCGAAGGCATGCGGATCGCTCATGCCGCCGATTCTAGCGCCAGTCCTCGGTAGGCCCACCGCGTTTTTGGGAGAAGCCCACGAAACAAGTCCCGTTGGGGGACGCGGCATCGCAACCCATGAGATACCTCGCCCCCAACTTAGCGATTCCTGCACACCCGCTGCCGCAGAGTAGCCGCATGCCGCCCACCGACCTCAACGACCTCAACGACCTCAACGACCTGATCGTGCTGCGCCCCGAAGGTTTGTACTGCCCGGCCGGCGATTTCCACATCGACCCGTGGCGGCCGGTGCCGCGCGCGATCATCACCCATGGCCACGGCGACCATGCGCGCGTCGGCATGGGCGAATACCACTGCACGCGCGAATGCCTGCCGATCCTGCAGTGGCGTTTGGGCGAGCAGCGCTACCACGCGCACGCCTACGGCGAATCCTTCGCGCTCGGCAGGGCCAGGATTTCGCTGCATTCGGCCGGGCACGTGCTGGGATCGGCGCAGGTGCGGGTGGAAGTGGACGGCGAGGTGTGGGTCGCGTCGGGCGACTACAAGCGCCAGCCCGATCCCACTTGCGCCCCGTTCGAAGTCGTGCCTTGCGACACCTTCATCACCGAGGCCACTTTCGGCCTGCCGGTCTATCGCTGGCCGCACACGCCGGACGTGGCGCGCGAGATCGTGGCCTGGCGCCGCGACTGCGCCGAGCGCGGCGAAGCGGCCGTGCTGCTCTGCTACGCGCTGGGCAAGGCGCAGCGCGTACTGGCGGAACTGCTGCCGTTCGACGATCAGCCCGCGCTGCTGCACGGCGCGATCGCGGCCGGCGTGGAGGTGTACCGCAATGCCGGCATCGCGATGCTGGACACGCGCGCCGTGGCCGATGCGGAGAAAGGCGCCGATTTCGCCGGCCAGCTGGTCATGGCGCCGCCTTCGGCCGCGGGCAGCCCGTGGATGCGCCGCTTCAAGCGCGCGCAGCTGGGTTTCGCCTCGGGCTGGATGCGCATCCGCGGCAACCGGCGGCGGCGCAACTACGACCGCGGCTTCGTGGTGTCCGATCACGCCGACTGGCCCGACCTGTTCCGCACCGTGCGCGAAACCGGCGCGCGGCGCGTCATCGCCACCCACGGCAACACCGACGCGATCATCCGCGCGCTGCGGGAACAAGGCATCGCCGCAGAGGCTTTTCGCACCGCCTACGGTGGCGAGGAGTGAAAAGCAACGCGATAAGAACGAATCGTCATTCCCGCGCAGGCGGAAATGACGACTCCAGGGTTCGCGCATGAGACAGTTCGCCGACCTCTACCGCGAACTCGACCAAAGCACCGCCACACTCGACAAGCGCGCCGCCCTGGTGCGCTATTTCCGCGAGGCGCCGCCCGCCGATGCGGCCTGGGCGGTCTGGTTGCTGTCCGGCGGCAAGCTGGCCAAAATCGCCAACAACCGCGAGCTGCGCGAGTGGATCGTGCAGGAAACCGGCCAGCCCGACTGGCTGGTGGACGACAGCTACGACCATGTAGGCGATCTGGCCGAAACGCTGACGCTGCTGTTCGACGATCCGCCCGCCGCCGGAGCGTCCGAGGACCGCGCGCTGGTGGACTGGATAGAGAACATCCTGCTGCCCATCGCCAGCCAGGAAGTCGAACGGCGCCGCGCCGCGGTGGTCGGTGGCTGGCGCGCGCTGCCGTTCGATCAGCGCCTGCTGTTCAACAAGCTGCTGACCGGTGCGCTGCGGGTCGGCGTATCGCAGCGGCTGGTGCAGCAGGCGCTGGCGGAGATGTCGGGCATCGAGATCGCGCGCATTGCCCAACGCATGCTGGGCGCATGGACGCCGACGCCGCAATTCCTGCGCGATCTGCTGACCGTCGAGGCGTTGCCCGGCGATCGCCAGCAGCCCTACCCGTTCTTTCTGGCGTCGCCGCTGGAAAACGAGGCGGCGACGCTGGGCGAGATCGGCGACTGGCGGCTGGAATGGAAGTGGGACGGGATCCGCCTGCAGCTGATCCGCCGCGCTGGCGAAGTGGCGCTGTGGTCGCGCGGCGAAGAGCGTCTGGACGGGCGCTTTCCCGAGATCGAACACGCCGCCGCCGCGCTGCCGAACGACTGCGTGATCGACGGCGAATTGCTGGCCTGGCGCGACGGCGATGCGCCGATGCCGTTCACCGCGCTGCAGACCCGCATCCAGCGCCGCAAACCCGGGCCGAAGACGCTGGCGGACACGCCGGTGCGCGTACTCGCCTACGATCTGCTGGAGCTGGACGGCGAAGACCTGCGGGCGCATCCGCTGACCGACCGCCGCGCGCTGCTGGAATCGCTGCTTTCTTCGCACGGCGATCCGCGCATCGTGGCTTCGCCTCTGGTGCAATCGGGCGACTGGGCGAGCGCGGCGCTACTGCGAGAAAGCGCGCGCGAACGCGGCGTGGAAGGACTGATGCTGAAGCGCGCGGATTCGGCCTACCAATCCGGACGCCGGCGCGGCGACTGGTGGAAATGGAAGATCGATCCGCTCACCATCGACGCGGTGCTGCTGTACGCGCAGGCCGGCCACGGCCGCCGCAGCACGCTGTACACCGACTACACCTTCGGCGTATGGGACGGCGAAACGCTGGTGCCGGTGGCCAAGGCGTATTCCGGACTGGACGACAAGGAAATCATGTCGCTGGACAACTGGATTCGCGCCAACACGCTGGAACGCTTCGGTCCGGTGCGTTCGGTCAGGGCGCATCACGTGTTCGAGCTCGGCTTCGAGGCGGTGAATGTGAGCAAGCGCCACAAATCCGGCATCGCGGTGCGTTTTCCGCGCATCCTGCGCTGGCGCCACGACAAACCGATGGCCGACGCCGACCGCCTGCAGACGCTGCAGGCGTTGGCGCGATGAGCCTGACGCGGCAGCTACGCGCCAAGCGCGCGGAAGCCGAACTCGCCGCGGCGCGCGCAGCTGAAAAACAGCGCGACGGGCGCGGCGCGAATTCTGTTTCCATCCAACCCAAGCCCCTGCGAGCGCCGAAATCGGGTTTCGACCGACCGCTGGCCGCGTGGTTCGCCGCCCAAGGCTGGCGCCCCCTGCCCTTCCAGCGCGAACTGTGGACACGCTATCTGGCTGGCGAATCCGGCCTGCTGCACACCCCGACCGGCAGCGGAAAAACATTAGCTGCATTCGGCGGGCCCTTGCTCGAGGCGTTGGCTCAAAGCCCCTCTCGCATCGAGAAAGGGGTTGGGGAGAGGGCACGGCGAAGCAGTGATGGTTCAAAAGTTAATAGCTCCGCCGTAGCCTCATCCGCCCTTCGGGCACCCCCGACCAAAAGCTTCTCGGGGGCAGGCTCTTCTCCCGCAGGGAGAAGGAAAGAGAAAACCCGCATCCTCAAAGTCCTCTGGATCACCCCGCTCAAAGCCCTGGCCACCGACACCGTGCGCGCACTGCGCGAACCGATCGACGCACTTAGTCTCGATTGGCAGGTAGGCCTGCGCACCGGCGACGCCAGCGCGCGCGACAAGCGCCTGGCGCGCGCGGGCAAGCTCGACGCGCTGGTGACCACGCCCGAATCGCTGGCCCTGCTGCTGTCGTATCCCGACACCGCCCCGCAGCTCGCGAGCCTCGAATGCGTCATCGTCGATGAGTGGCACGAGCTGCTGGGCAACAAGCGCGGCGTGCTGCTGCAGCTCAACCTGGCGCGGCTGCGCGCACTGTCGCCCGCGCTGCGCATCTGGGGGCTGTCGGCCACGCTAGGCAATCTGCACGAAGCGCGCGACGTGCTATTGCCGCACGCGCCGGACAGCGCCGTGGTTTCCGGCGTCGCGCCGCGCAGCCTGCAGCTGGAAACGCTGCTGCCGGAAGCCGGCGAACGTTTCCCGTGGGCCGGTCATCTGGGTCTGGCGCAGCTGTCGCGCGTGCTGGAAAAGCTGATGTCGGTACGCACCAGTCTGGTGTTCACCAACACCCGCGCGCAGGCCGAACTCTGGTTCCAGGCGCTGGGCGCGGTGTGGCCCGAGGACGCCGCCACGCTGGCCCTGCATCACGGCTCGCTGGATCCGAAGCTGCGCGCCATCGCCGAAGCGGGACTGCGCGACGGTTCGCTGCGCTGCGTGGTGGCCACTTCCAGCCTCGATCTGGGCGTGGATTTTCCCGCAGTCGATCAGTTGCTGCAGATCGGCAGCCCCAAGGGCGTGGCCCGCCTGATGCAGCGCGCCGGCCGCGCCAAACATCGCCCCGGTGAAGCGGGCCATGTGGTGTGCGTGCCGTCGCATGCGCTGGAGCTGGTCGAGTACGCGGCCGCGCGACGCGCCGTGGCGCGCGGCGCGATCGAGGCCCGGCATCCGCCGCGTCTGTCGCTGGACGTGCTGGCCCAGCACTGCGTCAGCTGCGCGCTGGGCGGCGGCTTCACCGCCGATGCGCTGTACGCCGAAGTGCGCGGCACGCACGCATTCGCCGCGCTGGAGGCGGAAACCTGGGAGGCGGTGCTGGATTTCATCGTGCAGGGCGGCCAGGCGTTGTCGCACTATCCGGATTTCCAGAAAGTCGTGCGCGGCGCGGACGGGGTATACCGGCTGGAGGACAAGCGCATCGCGCTGCGCCACCGCTTGTCCATCGGCACCATCACCAGCGACGGCAGCGTCAATATCAAGTTCCTGCGCGGCGGCGGACTGGGTTCGGTGGAGGAGAATTTCGTCGGACGGCTGCGCCGCGGCGACCGCTTCCAGTTCGCCGGTCGCCTGCTGGAGCTGGTCCGGCTGGAGGACATGACCGCGTACGTGCGCCTGGCCAAATCCGGCGACGGCGCGGTACCGAAATGGATGGGCGGGCGCATGCCGCTGTCGTCCGAACTGGGCCGCGAAGTCGAAGCGGTATTCGGCGGCCAACGCGACGAGCAGGAGCTGCGCGCCATCGCGCCGCTGCTGACATTGCAGGCGAGGCTGTCGGCGCTGCCGGCCACCGGCACGCTGCTGGCGGAAAACGTGCGGACGCGCGACGGCCAGCATCTGTTCCTGTACCCGTTCGCCGGCCGCCAGGTGCACGAAGGCCTGGCGTCGCTGCTTTCGCTGCGCTGGGGCCGCATGCAGGCCAACACTTTCAGCTTCGCCGCCAACGACTATGGCCTGGTGCTGTCGCCCGCGGTCGAGGCGGCGATCGATGCGCGCACCCTGCGCGCACTGCTGACGCCGAATGGCCTGCTGCAGGACCTGCAGGCCAGCCTCAACCTGGGCGAACTGGCGCGCCGGCAGTTCCGCGAAATCGCGCGCGTCGCCGGCCTGCTGCCGCCTTCCCTGCCCGGCCGCGCACCGCGCAGCACGCGCCAGCTGCAGGCATCCAGCGGGCTGCTGTACGACGTGCTGCAGCGCTTCGACCCACGGCACCTGCTGCTGGCGCAGGCCGAGCGCGAAGTATTTTCCACGCAGCTCGAGCTGTCGCGGCTGGGCGACACCCTGGCCGACTGCGCGCAGCGCGAAATCCGTTTGCACGCGCCGCGCAGCCTGACGCCGCTGTCGTTCCCGCTGTGGGCCGACAGCATCCGCGGCCAGCTCAGCACCGAGGACTGGAAGATCCGCGTGCTGCGCGCCGCGGCGAAACTGGAAAAACAGCATGCCGGCTAGGGTGGAACTGCAGATCGCGGGCGAGCGCATGCATCTGTTGGGCGAACGCGCGCTGCACTGGCCGGCGCGTTCGCGCGTGCTGATCGCCGATCTGCACTTGGGCAAGGCCGATGTGTTCCGCCGCGCCGGCATCGGCCTGCCCAGCGGCGGCACGGAACACGATCTGCAGCGGCTCGGCCGCTTGCTGGGCGACACGCAGGCGCGCGAGCTGTGGATCCTCGGCGATGTGCTGCACGGACCCGCGCCGCAGGCCGCGTGGCGCGAACACTGGAACCAGTGGCGCTCGCAGCGCGCTGAAGTGCGCATGGTCGCCCTGGCCGGCAACCACGACCGCGCCTTGTTCCAGGCCGGTCTCGACATCGAACTGGCCGGCGAATCGGTGGAGGATGCGCCGTTCGCGCTGCGCCACGACCCGCGCGCGCACCCGCGGCTGCACGTGATCTGCGGCCATGTGCATCCGCTGGCGGAACTGCCAGGCCTGCGCCGGCGCTGGCCCGCGTTCTGGCTGCGCGAGAACATCACCCTGCTGCCGGCGTTTTCGCACTTCACCGCCGGGGTGGCGCCCGCGCTGTCGCCAGGCGAACAGCTGATCGCCTGCATTGAAGGCGAGACCATCGCGCTGCCGAAACGCACGAGTCCCTCGCGGGAGCGCCGCCAGTCGCGACCGTAGAACAAAGCCGCGCCAAACGTCAGACGGGCCTCGTTCCTCAGGTCGCGACTCGCGTCGCTCCCGCAAGATCATGCCCATGCTCCGACAGTGCTTGCACGAAACGCGGATCCAGCTTCAGTTTTCCGAACCAGCCGTGCTGCGTGCCGCTGAGGATCCGCAGCATATGCCCGCTGCCTCCCGGCAATCGGCCCAGCGGAAGAAAAACCAGATCGCGCGCTTTCGCCACCGCGTCGCGCTCGGACTGGAACAGCGGCGTCAGCCAGCGGCTCCAGAAATGATAGATGGACACATGCGCGCGGCGCTGGCGCTGATAGCGCGCTAGCGCCGCCTCGGTCCGCGATTCCTGGCGCAGCGCATCGCGCAGGGCCAGCGCATCCATCAGCGCCATATTGACGCCCTGCCCCAGCTGCGGACTCATCGCGTGCGCAGCGTCTCCGGCCAGCACCAGGCGACCGCGATGCCAGCGCGGCAGCACCGCATCGCGATAGCTGGCGCGCGCCAGCTGCGCGCCGTCGATCACGCCTTCCAGCCGGGCCGCGACCTGCGGCCATAGCGCGGTCACCTCGCGCAGCCAGGCTTGCAGACCGCGCGCATGCCACGCGTCGAAATCGCAGGTGGGCAAGCTCCAGAAAAAACTCAGCCGCGGCACCTCGTCGCCCGGGCGCGTGCCCACCGGCAGCAGGCCGATCATCTTCCGCGCCGCCAGATAGCGCTGCCGCAGCTCGTCCGGCCACGGCCAGTCGCCGCGCGGCAGCAGGCACCACAGCGCGCCCCACGGATACACGCGGTCGATATGCGTGGCAGCGACCTGCCGGCGCAGCTGCGAAGCCGCTCCGTCGGCGGCGACCACCAGGTCGAACGGTCCGTGCCGACGGCCATGTTCGTCCAGCACGTGTCCGCTGTCTTCATCGACTTTCTCGATCCGCGTCCCGCGATGCACCTGTCCAGCGCCGGCCCACGCCTCGGCCAGCAGCGAGAACAGCGCGCCGCGCTGCATGCCCAGACCGAACAGGCGCGCATCCAGCCCGCGGTAGCGCATGTCCATCACTCCACGCCCGCCTGGCGTTTCCCCATACAGTCGCCTCACCGGCGCGCCGTGGGCCAGCGCCGCCGGCAGCAATCCCATTTCCCAAAGGATTTGCAGCCCGGTCGGCTGCAGCAGCAACCCCGCCCCCACCGGTCCCGGCTGCGGCGCGCGTTCGAATACCTGCACCGCGTGCCCATCCCGCGATAGCAGAATCGCCAGCGCCTGACCCGCGGTACCGTAGCCGACGATGGCGATGTTCAAATGCTTGGTCATGGAACCCTTTTTGATTGAATCAAGAACTGATTTGAATTCGTGGTTCTGGCTTTGATTTTGCCCTACCAATCCCGTGAGACGCGGCAAGTGGGACGGGTAAAACCCGCAGGGCGGCGCACAGAGCCTGCCCCCGCGAAGGCGGGGGCGTGTGCGCCGTTTCCGGAGACGCAGGAGGCGCCTTACGGTTGTCCCGGCCCGCTTGCGGACCCCACGGCTTTATCGTGGGGCGCGGCTAGAGGGTGTGCTTTCTTTGGTTACTTGACCAGTCATTCGGCTGTTGTGAGGCGCTTCTTTGCACAAGCAAAGAAAGTGACTCGCGCGGAGCGTGGCTTTCAACAGCGAAGCTGGTCAACGCTTTAGCTTCAAGACAAGAGCGAGGAGCGATCCCCGCCTGCGCGGGGATGACGAACATAAAAAGAACAACGGCGCTGGGTCCCGGCGTTCGCCGGGATAACGAGCAAGAGAAGGATCAAGAGCAAGAAGCAAGGATCAAGAGCAACGTCAAAGGCACCCCTCCCCCCTCCTCCCATGCGCTGCGCTGCGCGCAAGGGAGGAGGCCAAGAGCAAGCTGGATCCCAGCTTGCGCGGGGATGACGGTCCGAGTTGCGTTTGCGATTCCAGGCATCCCATAAAAAAACCCCGCCGTAGCGGGGTTCAAAGAAACCGAATCGCCAAACTCAGGCGGCCGGCTCGATATTGGAAGCCTGCGCGCCTTTCGGGCCCTGGGTCAGCTCGTAGCTGACGCGCTGGCCTTCCTGCAGGCTGCGGAAGCCCTTGCTGTTGATCGCGGAGTGGTGCGCAAAGACATCGGCGCTGCCATCTTCCGGCGAGATGAATCCGAAACCCTTGGCGTCGTTGAACCATTTCACGGTACCGTACGGCATAGCTCTGGCATTTCCTTATTGAGTGCGGGTGGTGGCGTGTGCAGGGGGCACACGCACGGAGTATGCAAAGACCGGGCCGCGTTGACAATCACCGGCGCGCCAGCGCGGCCACCAGCGCCGGCAATCCGCGCGAGGCCGCGTCCACGTTGGCCAGCACTTCGGCCATGGTGATTTCCTCGCCGCCGCCGCAGCCCGCGGCCCAGTTGGCGACGATGGCCAGGCACGCGTAGTCCAGCCCCAGCTCGCGCGCGAGCGCGGCTTCCGGCATGCCGGTCATGCCCACCAGGTCGCAGCCGTCGCGGCGCATGCGCGCGATTTCGGCTTTGGTTTCCAGGCGCGGCCCCTGCGTGGCGCCGTAGCAGCCGCCCTCGACCAGCGCGACCCCGGTCGCGCGCGCGGCCGCGATGATTTCCTGCCGCAGCGAGGCGGTATAAGGATCGCCGAAATCGACATGCAGCACGTCGCCTCCGCCGTTGCCGTCCGCATCGCGTTCGCAGATGGTGGAAATACGGCCCCAGGTGTAGTCGATCAACTGCTCTGGACAGACCAGCACCTGCGGGCCGAACGCATCGGTGATGCCGCCAACCGTGTTCAAGGCCAGCACGCGCGTGGCGCCGATATCCTGCAGCGCGGCCAGGTTGGCGCGGTAGTTGATCTGGTGCGGGGCCACCGAATGGCCTTCGCCATGCCGCGCAAGGAAGGCGATGCGCTGGCCGTGCAGCGCGCCGATGCGGATCGGCCCGGAAGGCGCGCCGAAGCGCGTTTGCACTTCCTGCGTCTCGACATTCTGCAGATCGGCGAGCTTGTATACGCCGGTGCCGCCGATCACGGCCAGTGCGATCGCATCCATCGCCTACTCCTTCAACGCATAGATGCCCGGCAGGTTGCGGCCCTGCTCGTGGTAATCCATGCCGAAGCCGAACACGTAGCGGTCCGGTACTTCCAGCCCCACGTAGTCCGCACTGATGCCGGGCATGGTGCGGTCGTGCTGTTTGGTGACCAGCGCGGCGATGCGCACGTCGGTGGCGCCTTGTTCGAGGCACCACGCGCGCACGGCGGCCAAGGTGTGTCCTTCGTCCAGGATGTCGTCCACCAGCAGCACGCGGCGCGCATACAGCGCGGTGGCTGGGCGATGTTTCCACACCAGTTCGCCGCCGCTGGTTTCGCCGCGGTAGCGGGTGGCGTGCAGGTAGTCGAACTCCAGATCCAGGCCGTGCTCGCCCAGTTCAAGAGACAGCTGCCCGGCGAACGGCAGTGCGCCGTGCATCACGGTCAAGTACACCGGCACTTCGCCGATGTAATCGCCTGCGATGACGCCGGCCATGCCGCTGATGGCGGCGTCGATGCTGGCGCGGTCGATCAGCAGTTCGGCATTGGCCAGCGCATCGGACAGCGGATGCGCATTCATCAGGCGATATTCCCGGCGCTGCGCGGCAGGCGCGCCTGCGCATCGCCGTAACGCGCATCCGCAAGCAACCCGTCCCAGCCCAGCGCGCCGCGGCCCATCAATCCCAGCAGCGATGCGGTGTTGGAAGTGCGCCCTTGCATGCCGCGCAAGGATTCCTCTACCAGCTTGGGAGAACACACCAGCACCACGTCGCAGCCGGCATCCAGATGCACATCGATACGCGCCTTGATGCCGCCCACGGAAAACGCGGCGGCCATGCCGATGTCGTCGGAAAACACCACGCCGCGGAAACCCATTTCTTCACGCAGGACCTGCTTGATCCAGAACGGCGAATAGCCGGCCGCTTCCGGCGCCACCGCCGGATAGGTCACGTGCGCCAGCATCACCGCATCGGCGCCGGCTTCGATGCCGGCCGCGAACGGCACCAGGTCTTGTTTGCGCAGCACGTCCAACGGGCGCGGGTCGATGGCTTCGTCGAAATGCGTGTCTTCCAGTACCGTGCCGTGCCCCGGGAAGTGCTTGAGCGTGGCCGCCATGCCGACGCCGTGCATGCCGCGCACGTAGGCGCGGGTGAACGCGGCGACCACCTGCGGGTCGGCGCTGAAGGCCCGGTCGCCGATGGCGCGGTTGCCGCGCGCCAGATCCACCACCGGCGCGAAACTCAGGTCCACGCCGCTGGCACGCACCTCGCTGGCCATCAGCCAGGCGTGTTCTTCGGCCAGCCGCAACGCGGCCTCGGAATCCTGCGCGTACAGCGCATCGAAACCTTCCAGCGACGGCAGCGCACTGTAGCCGTCGCGGAAGCGCTGCACGCGGCCGCCTTCCTGGTCCACGCAGATCAGCTGCGGGCGCGGCGCGGCTTCGCGGATCGCCGCGCACAGTTCCACCACCTGCGCGCGCGAAGCGAAGTTGCGGGTGAACAGGATCACCCCGGCGACCGTGTCGTGCTGCAGCCAGTCGCGCTCCTGCGCAGTGAGTTCGGTGCCGGTAGTGCCGATGACGAGCATGCTTTGGATTCCTCAGGAAATGTCGCTGGCGGCGCGTTCGTCATCCGTCCAGTGCGAATACGGCCGCGACGACAGGGCCAGATTGTAATAGCGGGGCGCGTCGGTGACCTGCTTGCCGGCCCAGTCGGGGATGGCGAAAGTCTCGTCGGCCCGCTGCAGCTCGATTTCAGCGACCACCAGACCGGCGTTGTCGCCCAGGAATTCGTCCACTTCCCACAAATGGCCCTGATGCCGTACGTAATGGCGCCGCTTGTCGACCAGCCCGCCCACGCACAGCGCCAGCAGGGCGCGCGCATCGGCGAGCGGCAGCGGGTAGTTGAACTCCTGGCGGGTATGGCCCAGCTCGCGCGATTTCAGATTCAGCCAGGCGCTGTTGCCTTCGATACGCACCCGCACCGAAGCCTTCTGCGTGCCGTTGTCCATCGCGGCGAGATCGTTGAGATAGCCCTGCGCCATCGGCACCACCTTGTGCGCGGCAGCACGCCAAGCGTCGCTGACGACCAGGAATTTGCGTTCGATTTCTATGCCCATGGCTTCTCTGTGGTTATTGCGGGCCTTGTCCCCCGAGGGGACTTCCTTCGGGGCGTGGAGCCGAGCTTGGCCAGCTGCTTTTTGATTTTTCGCGAAGAGCATCCGAGCAAGCTCGGATCTGCAATGATTGTTCCTACTTTGCCTCGAACAAGGCGATGCTTTCCACATGCCCGGTGTGCGGGAACATGTCCATCACCCCGGCCGATTTGAGCGTGTAGCCGCACTCGCCGACCAGAAATCCCGCATCGCGCGCCAGCGACGCGGGATGGCAGCTGACGTACACGATGCGGTCGATGCGTTTCAGCGGCAGCTGCTTCAGTACTTCGGCGGCGCCCGAGCGCGGCGGATCCAGCAGCAGCTTGTGGAAGCCCTGCCGCATCCACGCGGTGCCGCGCAGATCCTGGGTCAGATCCGCGGCGTGGAAATGCGCGTTGTCCAGACCGTTGCGTCGCGCGTTGTCGCGCGCGCGCGCCACCAGCCCGGCTTCGCCCTCCACGCCCACCGCTTCGCCGGCCAAGCGCGCCAGCGGTAAAGTGAAATTGCCCAGACCGCAGAACAGGTCGAGGATGCGGTCCTGCGGCTGCGGGTCCAGCAGTTCGAAAGTGCGCGCGATCATCTTTTGGTTGAGCGTCGCGTTGACCTGGATGAAATCCAGCGGCTGGAACGCGAGTTCGATATTCCACTGCGGCAGCGTAAACGCCAGCTCCGGCGCTTCCGGCCACAGCGGCGACACGCTGTCGACGCCGCCCGGCTGCAGGAAGATGGCGAACTGATGCGCCTGCGCGAAGGCCACCAAGGCGGCCAGGTCGGCTTCGTGCAACGGCTGCATGTGGCGGAACACCAGCGCCACGCCGCTCCCATCGGGTGCGATGTCGCCGGCGATGAACTCGATCTGCGGAATGTCATGGCGCGCATGCAGCCCTTCGACCAGAAGCGCCAATGCTTCGATGCGCTGGCCGATCTGCGGAATGACGGTGTGGCATTCGCGCAGGTCGGCGACGAAGCGCGGGTCGGTCTCGCGGAAGCCGACCAGGGTCTTGTCCTTCTTGTTCACGCGCCGCACCGAGAAGCGGCCCTTGCGCCGGTAGCCCCAGCTGTCGCCGGTCAGCGGCGGCAGCACGCGTTGCGGGCCGACGTGGCCGATGCGCTCCAGGTTCTCCAGCAGCACCCGCTGCTTGAGTACGATCTGTTGTTCTTCATCCAGATGCTGCAGCACGCACCCGCCGCAGGTGCCGAAGTGCGGACAGCGGGGGATCACGCGGTCAGGCGAAGGCTGCAGCACCTCGAGCGTCCGGGCTTCGTCGAAATGCCGGTTTTTGGCGGTCTGTTCCGCCATGACCCGCTCGCCCGGCAGCGCGCCGGAAACGAACACGGTCTTGCCCTCGCGACGCGCGATGCCGCGGCCGTCGTGGCTGTGGTCGACTATCTGGGCTTCAAACGGGGTTTTGTCGATGCGGGGACTGCGGGGTCGTGCCACGTGGCGGGGGCTGCGTGCGGTTGCGGGGCAGTATTGTCGCAGATGAGGTGCGAAGACCGATGGCCGTGAGCGGACTTCCCCCTTTGAAAAAGGGGGATTGAGGGGATTTGCTCTTGCTCCTACTCAAGATCAAAAGCAAATCCCCCGTCCCCCAAGGGGACTTCCTTCGGGGCGTAGCCGCCTTTTCCAAAGGGGGCAAAAGCGAAGGGGGCTTTCGCCCCGCCTTTGCCATATCTCACTTCTGCTTCCAACTCCTACCTTTGTCCTGGTACCACCAGCCGCTGCGCGCGCTGGCGATCCACTGCGCGGCGAAGGTTTCGCGGATCTGCGCTTCCCACTCGGGATGGCCGTTGGCCACGGCGATTTCGCGATACACGGCCTTGCGGTCGCGATTGTCGTCGGCGACAGCCTGGGTGATGGTCACGCGGTCCTTCAGTGCCAGCCTGGAAGCGTCGCGCACTTCCACCATGCCGTCACGGGTCAGGCCCAGTGCGCCGGCATCGAAACCGCCCTGCAGCTGGCTCTGGAAACGCGCGGCCATGCGCGTCTGGATGGCCTGGATGGCGGGCGTCTTGATATCGATGTCCGCGTTATCCTGCGCGTACGCGGTGCCGATGCCGACCAGCGACAGCCAGTCGAAGCCGCGGCCGGATCGAGGCAGCGATGCGCTGCCGCCGCCCGGAGTCGATTCCTTCGGCGCGGTTTCGGCTGCCGGCGGATCGTCGCCGATCACCTTTTCCACGAACTCCTTGGCCGCTTCCTTGGCTTCGGCCGCGGGGAAATACACGTTGATGGTGACGCACGCGGTGAGCAGCAGCGCGGTGGCGAGTGAGGTACCCAACAGACGGTGCATATGCGGTTCTCCTGGAGTTATTCGATGACCGGCTTGCTCTCGCCCTGGGTGACCGCCACCAGGCGTTCGACCAGAGTGGACCAATCCACGCGACGGTTGAAACCCACCACGGTCAGGCGCGGCAGGCCCGATCCCTGCACGATAATAAAGCCGTTGCCCGCTGAACTAAGCCCATCCATGTCGCACACGCTTTCCGCCAGGGTGCAGCGGATGCCGATGCGGCGGTAGCCGAAGTCGTCGAACAGCTTCAAAGCCTGCGCCTGCAGGCTGTCGCCCAGACCGCCGCCGCCGCCCACGCTGGAAAGATCCTGCACCGCGCGCTGGCTGATGCGCCGCTTGCCCTTCCAGGTGGGGTCGGTATGCAGGTCGGCCGCGAACGCCTGCGGGCTCCAATCCACCAGACGCAGCTGACGGATGCTGCCGTCCAGCGCGCCGGTGATTTCGCCGAAGCCGAATACTTCGGTCAGCGACTGCAGGTTCATGTCGTCCAGAACGATGTCGGCCGACAGCGTGGGCGCGGTGCCGAACGGGCGTTCCATGGCCAGGCCCGAGATCTGCACCGTGCCGTCGAACATTTGCGCGGTCAGCGTGCCGTCGAAATCCAGGCGGTCGTTGGCGTAGCGCGCCTTGGGGATGCGCCCGTTCAACTGCCCTTTGAATGCCGGCCAGTCCATCGCCTCGGCCAGCTGACCGACGTCCAGGTTTTCCAGAGTCAAACCGAAATCGAATTCCAGTCCGCGCCCGCCCGCAGGCGGCCGCAGGTTGAGATTCTCGAAGTTCAGGCCGCCGCCCAGCATCGGCACCGTGATCGCCTGGCGCAGTCCGATCCGGCCTTCGCCGCTGTCCAGCGGCAGCTCGGCCGCGCCGAAACCCAGGCCCAGCAATTCGCCGCCGCGCCAACGCAGCGCGCTGCGCGCCGGCGCGTTCGCGGAAAACACAGGATCGCCGCCGAGCCCTTCGAATCGGAACCGCTGCTGCGCGTCGATCACCGAGACTTCGCGCAGCTCGGTTTCGGCGCGGACCAGATCGCCTTGCCGCACGATCATCCGCGCCGACAGCGCGCCGCGCAGCTGCAGTTCGCCCAGCCCGAACAGACCCAGCCAGCCCGACAGATAGCGCGGGCGCAGCGGCGCCAGATCGTCGCTACGCAGCCGTAAATCGGCTTCGCGCAGATTCGCGTCCGGGTCGAAGCCGAGCCTGCCTTCGACCCGCAGCGCGGCGCCGTCGTCCCAGCGCAGCTGCGGAATTTCCCAACCCGCATCGCCCTGTTGTCGGGCCGCGATATTCAAATCCACACCCGTCTGCGGCAGCGCGATGTAGGCGTTGCCCGCCAGCATTTCGCCACCGCGCAGGCTACCGTCCAAGGTTAGCAGCGCGAGATCCGGGGAACTGCGGTAGTCGAGGTCGAACTGCGCGCCCACGCCTTCCGCGGCGATGCTGCCGTCCAGCGTATCCAGACCGAGCTGCGTCACCGCCAGCCGGCCCTGCACCTGCAGCGGCCCGTCGCTGGGCGTGTGGATTTCCAAGCTTCCGTTCCACCGCCCTGTCTTCAGCCGCGACTGCGGCCAGGCCTGGGCCAGGAGCGCCTGCGACCACGCCAGCGGCACGCGGGTCAGATCGATCCGGGTCAGATCGGGCGTGGCCGCACTGCGCCGCAGGGCCAGACGCGCACCGTCGCCGGACAGCGCCACATCGGTGGTGGCGGTCGCCAGATCGACGGCAAGCTCCAGCGGCCTGCGTCCGTCGCTGTGGATTTCGCCGGCGCAAAGCCAGCCGTCGCGTGCGGTATCGCGGCGCAGCGCGCAGCGCCAGCGCAGATTATCGAAACGGTAGCCCAGGTCGGGCGCGACTACCCGCCTGGCCTCCAGGGTAAGCGCACCAACCTGCGCGTTGGCCGGCCATTCCAGCCGCAACGTCACTCCCTGCAGGGTCGCCATCGGCGTGGTCACCTTGGCGATGCGTGCGCTCATGGTGCGCGCTTGCGCCGCACCGGCGATGGCCAGCAACAGCAGCGTCAGCAGGGGTAAGATACGGCGGGGCATGGACGGCAGCATAGCGATGTCGCACGACGAAGGAATGAAACCGCGCCTGTTGCTGGTGGAGGACGACGCAGTCAGTCGGGTTTTTCTGGCGGCGGCGCTGGAAGCGCTGCCGGCGCGGGTCGATGTGGCCGAAACCATGGCCGAAGCGCTGTCACGGGAAGACGGCCACGACCTGTGGCTGCTGGACGCCAATCTGCCCGACGGCAGCGGCGCCGCACTGCTGCGCCAGCTGCGGCGGCGCTCCGCGTCCACGCCGGCACTGGCGCATACCGCCGACGATACGCCGGCGCTGCACGCGCAGCTGATCGAGGCTGGTTTCGCCGCGGTGCTGGTGAAGCCCTTGAGCGCCGCTGAATTGCAGGAGCATGCGCGCGCCTGCCTGGGTATGGCGACGGCCGAATGCGCAGGCGCCGAAGCAACTTCGTCCGCGGATTTGCCGCTGTGGGACGAAGCCACCGCGCTGGCCGCGTTGAAAGGCAATCGCGAGCATGTCGCGACGCTGCGCGCGATGTTCCTGGGCGAATTACCGCGCCAGCGCGACGCGATCTTCAAAGCGCTGCAAAGCCAGGACCATACCGGCGCCAGGCGCGAACTGCATCAGCTCAAGGCCAGCAGCGGCTTCGTCGGCGCACTGCGCTTGAACGCGGTGTCGGCGCGGCTGGAACGCGCGCTGACGGATCGCGATACGTTTGCGGAATTCGACTCGACGTTGAAGCAAACCTTATCGTCAGCATGAGCGTGGCGGCGCCATCCCGGGGCGGGCATCCGATCTTGTCCTCGATTCTCGATCTTTCAATAAGCAACGCAACAGGCCGAAGCAAGAGTTCGCGCCGAGACGGCGCTCCCCCCAACGCGCTTAATCGCGTGGCTTCAGGCGGCTCAATTCACCCAGCATTTCCCAGGATTTCAGCCCGCGCCCGCCCAGGTGGTGGCTCAGCACGCTGCGCAGCGCGAGCCGCAGGCTGGCCAGATCGTCGGCGTCCGGCAGGCGGTCTTCGGCCAGGGCCAGCAGCGCGCTGCCGGTGGCGGCGCTGCTGCGTTCGTCGCGGCCGCGGTCGCTGAGCAGGCGGCGCGCGCCGTGCTCCGGATCCAGCCGATAGCGCGCGGCCGGATCGATGGCCGCACCGTCGCCGTCCTGACTCAGGTCGAAACCGGAGCCCAATGCATCCAGCAGATCGCGTTCGAAACGGCGCAGCGTCCAGGCCAGCGAATCGGCGCCGCCCAGCCGCAGGCGCATGCGGCCGTAAGCGCGGTACAGATCGGGATGGGGATCCTGGCGCGGCGCCAGGCGCAGCACCAGTTCGTTGACGTAAAACGCGGCCAGCATCGCCTCGCCAGTCAGGCGCGGCGCCGCGTCCAGCGCCTCGGCGGCGACCAGCTGCGCCAGCTCGCCGCGCTGCATCGCGTCCAGGCGAACGTGCTGCAGCGGCTGCAGCGCCGCGCGCAGCACCTGCTTCTTCGGCCCCTGCACGCCGCGCGCGACCAGGCCGATGCGCCCATGATTCGCGCCCAGCGCCTCGACCAGCAGGCTGGTCTCGCGCCACGCGCGCGCATGCAGGATGAAGGCGGGCTCGGCGGTGATGCGCATGGAGGACTGGGAGGCGGGAGGCGGGAGGCGGGGAGCGGAGGAGCGGAGGAGCGGAGGAGCGGAGGAGCGGGGGAGCGGGGGAGCTGGTAGCTGGTAGCAGGAGAGCACAAGCATTGGATTTCCGGTTACCGGCTACCGATTACCGGCTCCCGGCTCCCCCGCTCTCCGCCTCCCAGGCCCTATTCGTACCCAAACGCCTTCAACGCCGCCGCGTCGCCGGACCAACCTTCGCGTACCCGCACCCAGGTTTCCAGGAAGACCTTGCCGTCGAACATGCGCTCCATCTGCAGCCGCGCCTTGCT
>JAESGX010000289.1_pt1 | contig 24792 bp, 24 predicted proteins | sample 9269801 | NCBI WGS metagenome assembly JAESGX01 (sample SAMN16773122, study PRJNA677054) | algae metagenome | isolation source: Pleurocapsa minor GSE-CHR-MK-17-07R and co-occurring heterotrophs from wet... | place: USA: Lower Calf Creek Falls, Grand Staircase Escalante National Monument, UT ... | reverse complement strand
TAAAGGGTGCGCTGCTGCTGGCCGAAGCGGCGATCCGCTCGGTCGGCATCGCGCTCAGCGTCTCCCTGCCGGCAACACCCCTCCGGGTCCTGGGCCACATGATCCCGCTGGAGCAGGCGATCCTCAACCTTCTGCTGAACGCGCGGGACGCCGTCCTCGGCCAGGAGAGGGCCGATGGGGCGATCCATCTCCTTGTCACCGGCGAGGAGGGCGTCGTCGTGCTGACCGTCTCCGACAATGGCGGCGGCTTTCCGCCAGATGCCCTGCCGCGCGCGCTCGAGCCCTTCTTCACGACGAAGGAGGCGGGCAAGGGCACCGGCCTCGGCCTCTCCCTCGCCTATTCCACCATCCGCGCGATGGGCGGTGGCATGACCCTTGCCAATGCGGAGGATGGCGCCGTGGTGCGCATCACCCTGCCGGCGCTGCGCTGAGCCGCCGTCAGCGCCCGCCCGCGAAGAAGCAGGGGCTGCGGCGGGCATAGTCGCGCAGCGCCGGCGGCAGGGGCGCCGTGTGGTCCGGCGCCGAGAGCCGGGCCCGGCCCGCGCCCGACCATTGCGCCGGCTGGACATCCGGGTCGGCGAAGCTGCCGCTGACGCGCACGGGGATGTCGAGCGCGAAGCTGCCCGTCGTCTGCCGGTGGCTGCCGATCACGAGGTCGAGCCGGTGGCGGTTGAGATCGAAGGTGGCGAGACCACTGATCATCCCCTGGGCCGAGCGCAGTCGCAGCGGCGCCAACTCCCCCACCCCGCCCTTCATGTCGAGCACGCCGATCGCGCAGGACAGCCGCGTGCGGCCGCGCGCCGTGCGGAACAGGGCGCGGATGTCGGTGGACGCCATCTCGATCACCTCGCGCGCGATCGACCCGCCCGACATGAGCAGCACGGCCGAGACATGCGCCTCGCGCGCGGCGGCATTCAGGCTGCGGCCACGGCCGATCACGGCGAGCCGCCCTTCGACGCGCCCGGCAAGAGGCAATTCGCGCAGGCCCAGCGCCCGGCGCAGCGGTTCGAGATCGGCCTCGCCCATGGTGACGTCGGCGGTGATGCGGAGATCCTCCTCATCGGCCTCGAGCTGGCCGCTGGCGCTGATGCGCGCGCCGAAGGCCTGCATGGCCAGTGTCGTGACGCGCACCTGGCCCGGCACCAGCGCGCCAGCAAAGCGGGCATCGCGCGCCTCCAACGCGCCGTAGAGCAGCGTCTCGGCGGTCAGCCGCGCCTCGATCAACGGGTCGGGCGCGGTGAAGACGGCGAGCGGCAGGTCCGCCGTGCCATCCGCCTCATGCCCGCCCGCGCGCAGCATCCGGTTGAGATCGAGCCGCGTGAGCGCCAGGTCGAGCAGGATGGCGTCGGGCTCGCCGCTCGCGCCTTCCGTGAGCTGGAGCAGGCGCCCGGTGAAGGGCGCGCCGTCCAGCTCGCCCATCGGGGCGCTGATGCGCCAGACATCGCCCTGCCGGTCGAAAGTGCCGGAGAGTTCGAGCGCGATGCGCGGAACGCCCTCGACCGCCGCGCCGCCCAGCGCCAGAAGCGCATCGGGATTCGCCGCGCGCAATTCGACCTGGCCCTGCACGCCGTCGAAATTCAGCGGATCGCGCGTGGAACCGAGCAAAGCGAGGGTCGTCTCGCCCGCGGTGGCCGTGACGTCGAGGCTGAAGGGCGTCGCCTCGTCCCGGAAGCTCGCGATGCTGTCGAGCGGGCCTTCGAGGGTGAGGGCCACGCCGTTGTAGCTTCCCGTGGCATTGAGCTGGATCGGCGCATGGAGGCCCTCCGAGGTCAGGCTCGCCGTCTCGATCCGGGTGGGCAGCATGAGGCCGCCCGTGGTGCGGAACAGGACCTCGCTGCCGGTGACGCGGATGGCCTGGAAGAGGGGCAACCGACCGCGCCCGCTGGCCGGCGCGCTGTCCTGGCGACCGAAATGCCAGTTGGGGGCGCGCGCGGCGTTGCGCTCCAGCAGCAGGGAGAGGCCCGCCACGTCGAGCGCATTCAACACGGGATTGCCCTGGAGCAGCTCCAGCAGGTCCAACTCGGCTGTCGCGCGCTCCAGGCGGAGCATCTCGGCACGGCTGCCGCCCTCGATATTGGCAATCGCCACGCCGCTGATGGCCACGCCGAGGCGCAGGCCCGGGATCACGCGCAGGCTCTCGATGGTGACGGTGCGGCCGAGCCGGGCACTGGCCTGCCCGGCCGCCAGATCTGCCAGGTCCAGGCGGGGGAGCAGAAACCAGGCGGCGACGGGCAGGCTGACCAGCAGCAGGACGATCCCCGCGAGGCTGACCAGTGCGCGCCGCAGCCAGCGGTTGCGCGGCGGCGCCTGGGGCTGCTCCGCGGACGGGACTTCAGGCTTCGTTTCGGCTTCGCTCATGGGGCGACCATAGCGCGAAAGCGGCCCGGGCGGGATGCCACGGGGGCGAGGTTCCGGCAGAGTGCCGCGGCAGAGCAGCGAGGCGCGCATGAGCATCGAATTCTTCCACCCCCCGGAGCCCGGCGAGAGCCGACCCTTCACCCGTGCCGTCAGGGCCGGCGGCCTGGTCTATGTCTCCGGCCATTCGGCCCCGCACGACCCGGCGCGGGGCATCCATCGTGGTGCCACCCCGGCCGAGGAGGTGCGGAATGCGCTGACCTTCATCGCGGGCCTTCTGGCGGAGGCGGGCAGCAGCCTGGACCGCGTGGTGCAGGTGACCATGCTCATCACCGACCGCGCCGACTACGCCGCCTGCAACGCCGAATATGTGAAGCATTTCCCCAAAGGCCTGCCCGCCCGCCACACGGTGCTGTTCGGCGTCCCGACCGAGGCGCGCGTCGGCTTCTCCTGCGTGGCGGTGGCTGGATGAATCTGCGCTACGGCATGGAGATCCGTGCCGCGACGCCGGCCGAGGCGCCTGGCCTGGCCACCCTGCTGGCCGAGGCCGGAATGACGGTTCCGCTCCGCGAGCTCGCTGACCGCCTCGCCACGCTGCGCCAGGGGCCGGCCACCGCGCTGGTCGCGCTGCAATGGGGGCCGCCCAGCGGCGTCGTACTCCTGCATTGGCATCCGACGCTCACGGGCGCGCCAATTGGGCGGATCACCCTGCTGCTGGTGACGGCCGAGCAGCGGCGGCAGGGCATCGGCCGGCTCCTGCTGAAGGCGGCCGCCCAGGCGGCGCGCGTGGCGGGATGCGAGCGGCTGGAGATCGCGACGCCCCCGGGTGCCGCCGATCTGCAAGGTTTCTGCGAGGCGACGGGCTTCGCGGCCTCCGGGGCGAGCTTCGTGCGCTCGCTGCGCAAGCAGGCGTAGCGCTCAGGGCTGGATGCGCCCGACCACGCGCAATTCCCGCCCGTCGGCGCGCAGGACGATCCCCTCGCCCGAGGCGGGCACGATGCCCGTCAAGGCCGTGATGTTGACCTGGTGGGTGCTGACAAACAGCGCGCCCGGGCCGGCCCAACCCAGCAGCACGCGGCGCGCGGCGTCGGTCTGGCTTGGGCCAGCCGCACGATCGCCGAAGAAGGAGTTGAAGGCTCCCTCCGGCCTCGCGCGGCCGGGAAAGGCAAGCTCCGCGGTCTCCGTGGTGCGGCACCATTGCGAGGTGAGAACGGCGCCCACGGCAACGCCTTGGGCGCGGATTGCCTCGCCGATGCGGACGGCCTGCGCGCGGCCCTGGGCATCGAGGTTGCGCTGTGTGGCGCATTCGCCGAGGCGCATCCCCGCCGGATCGCCGCCGCCGGGCGCATGGGCATGGCGGAACAGGACGATCCCGCCCTGGCGCAGCGCCTCCCAGACGGCGGCCTCGGAGGCATGGGCCGGCGGCGCCAGGAAAGATGCGCCGAGCCCGAGGGCGAGATGGCGGCGGGGAAGATATGCAGGCATGGCGCCTCAGCTGTGGTGCCCAGGCGGGACCGCAAGAGGGGTCAGCGCTCCTCGGCATAGGCGCTGAGCAGCGGGTCCAGCTCGAACTCCGTCGCCAGGTAATCCAGCATGGCGCGCAGCTTGGGCGCCACGAAGCGCCGCGTGGGGTAGACCGCATGGATGGGATGCGCTGCCGGCTCGTAATCCGGCAGCAGCCGGACCAGGCGGCCGGTCTCGATCTCGCGCTCCACGAAATGCCAGGCGGGGACCATGCCGATGCCGAGGCCGCTCAGGATCGCCGCGCGCACGCCCTCGGTGTTGTTGACCTGGATCCGGCCCTGGACGGGCACCGAGACGGGGCCGTCCCGTCCGGTGAAGGGCCAGTTCGCGCCGGTGGCGAGGCGCGTGTAGAGGATGCAATTGTGCTGGCGCAGCTCCTCAGGCGTGCGCGGCGTGCCGTGCCGCTCCAGATAGCCGGGTGTGGCCACCAGAACGCGTCGCGAGGTGCCGATCCGCCGCGCCACAAGCCCGGGATCGGTCAGCGCGCCGACGCGGATGGAGAGGTCGATCCGCTGCTCCACCAGATCGGTGAAGTCGTCGCCCATGACGAGGTCCACCGCCACATCGGGGTAGCGTTCGAGGAAGCGCGGCAGGCGCGGCAGGATGTGCAGCCGTCCGAGCACGGCGGCGGAGGCGAGGCGCAGGTTGCCCGTGGGCTTGCCCTTGCGGCGGCCCACGGCGCCCTCGGCCTCGGCCACCGCCTCGAGCGCCAGCTGCGCCTGGGCGTAGAAGGCGCGGCCATCCTCGGTGAGAATCAGCGCGCGCGTCGTGCGTTGCAGCAGCAGGCAGCCCAGATGCGCCTCAAGGGCCGCGATCTGGCGCGAGATGGTGGGCTGGGAGGTGTTCTGCTCCTCCGCCACGGCGGTGAAGGAGCCGGCCTCCACCACCCGGATGAAGCTGCGGAAGAGCGGGAGCAGATCGGCCATTCATCCACCCTGCGTATGGATCATATGGGATCAAACCGCGTTCTGCGGCGCATGTGAATGGCGCTTTTCTCTCCCTCAGGCGGAACACCCCGCCTCACCCCGAAGGAGAGACCCCGATGACCAAGTTCACCGTCCACACCGAAGCCACCGCCCCCGAAGCCGCGAAACCGCGCCTCGCCGAGGTGAAGAAGGCCTGGGGCTTCATCCCCACCCTGCATGGGACGCTGGCCGAGAGCCCGATCGCGCTCGACGCCTATGACACGCTGTTCGGCCTGGTCGCCAAGTCGAGTTTCACGCCGGCCGAGCAGCAGGGCGCCTACCTCGCCATCAACGTGCTGCATGAGTGCGAATACTGCACCGCCGGCCACACCTACCTGGCGCGCGCCGCCAAGCTGGACGAGGCCGCGATCCAGGCGCTGCGCAACAGCCAGCCCATCGCCGATGCGCGGCTCGAGGCGCTGCGCGGCTTCACGGAGAGCGTGGTGCGCGAGCGCGGCTTCGTGGGCGATGCGGCGGTGGACGCCTTCCTCGCCGCCGGTTTCACGCGGGAAAACGTGCTGGAGGTGGTGACGATCGTCGCGACCAAGACGATCAGCAACTACGTCAACCACATCACGCATACGCCGAAGGAAGGCTTCATGGCCGATCCTTCGCTGGCCTGGACCGCCCCCCGCAACCGCGCGCGCGCCGCCTGACCGCCGCGACGAAGGAGCCAGCGCCATGATGCTTCAGACCGAACTCTCCCAGTTCCGCAGCGCCTGGGAAGCCCGGGTGGGCGAGCAGATCGCCCGCCTCATCGGCGGCGACATCGAGGATCTCCGCACGAGCGGGATCCTCGAGCGCGCCGCCCAGGTGGGCGATGCCTTCCCGGCGGCGCCGCATCTGCGCGACGCGATGGACCGGCCCTTCGATCTGGCCGCGCTGATCGCCGCGAAGCCGGTGGTGCTGACCTTCTATCGCGGCGGCTGGTGCCCCTACTGCAACCTCGAACTCCGCGCCTACCAGGCGCGCCTGGCCGAGATCGAGGCGATGGGCGCGGCACTGGTCGCCGTCTCGCCCGAGCGGCCGGATCATTCGCTGAGCACGGCCGAGAAGAACGACCTGCGCTTCGCCGTGCTTTCCGATGTCGGCGGCGACCTGGCCTCGGCGCTGGGCATCCGCTTCACGCTGTCCGAGACGGTGCGGCCCTTCTACGAGAAGGCCGGGCATGCCCTGCCCAACCGCAATGGCGATGGCAGCTGGGCGCTGCCGATGCCGGCGAGCTTCGTGATCGCGCGCGGTGGCCGCATCGCGCTGGCGGAGATCGAGCCCGACTACCGGAAGCGGCTGGAGCCGCGCGCGGCGCTGGACGCGCTGCAGGCGCTGGTGGAGACGGTGTGATGTCGGCAACTCTTCCGATGCCCGCCGCCAGTCTGAGCCCCCTCGCGCGCGGCATGCTCTACGGCCTGGCCGCCGTGGTGATCTGGGGCAGCTACCTCGCCATGGCGCGCGCCGGCGTGGTGGGCGGCATCACCGCCGCCGATTTCACGCTGATCCGCTATGGCACGGCAGGGCTGGTGATGCTGCCTTGGCTGCTGCGGAACAACCCCCGGACCATGGCGGGCATGGGCTGGGGGCGTGCGGCGGCGCTCACGCTGACGGCCGGGCCGCTCTTCATCCTGCTGGGCGTGGGCGGCTATGCCTTCGCGCCGCTGGCCCATGGCGCGGTGGCACAGCCGGCGGCCGTGGTCGTCTTTACCACGCTCCTGGCGGCCTGGCTCCTGAAGGACCGGCCGGGACGGATGCGGCTGATCGGCCTCGGCGTGGTGCTTCTGGGCATCGGCGTCATCGCGGGGCCAGGGCTGTTCTCCGGGACGGCGATGACGCCGATCGGCGATGCCATGTTCCTCGGCGCCGGGCTGCTCTGGGCGGGCTTCACCATCCTGGCGCGGCGCTGGGGGATCAAGGCGATGCCGGCCACGGCGGCGGTCTCGGTGCTCTCGGCGCTGATCGTGGTGCCGGTCTATGCGGCGACCATCGGCTTCTCGCACCTGCTTTCCGTCCCGGCTTCGGTCCTTCTGCCACAGATCCTGGTGCAGGGCGTGCTCTCGGGCGTGGTCGCGGTAATCTGCTTCACCCGGGCGGCGGAACAGCTGGGCGCCGCGCGGGCCGCGCTCTTCCCGGCGCTGGTCCCGGCCTCGGCCATCCTGATGGGCATTCCCATCGCGGGAGAATGGCCGAACCTGGCGCAGTTGCTGGGCCTCGGCCTGGTGTCGCTCGGGCTGCTGGTCGCCATGGGCGTACTGCGCCGGGGCTGAGCGCATCCCTGGCGCCGCGACGCCAGGGATGCGAAGCTTCGGGCCAGGGAGAATGCATCCATGGCCGAAGCGAGCCTCATCATCCGTGGCGGAACCCTGGTGGACGGCACGGGATCCGCGCCTTTCGAAGCCGACCTGGCGATTTCCGAGGGTCGCATCGCCGCCATCGGCCGCAACCTCACCGTCCCGCGCGGCACGCCCGAGCTTGATGCGCGCGGGCATCTGGTGACGCCGGGCTTCGTGGACATCCACACGCATTACGACGCCCAGGCCACCTGGACCTCGGAGATCCTCTCCTCCTCGCTGCATGGCGTGACGACGGCGCTGCTCGGCAATTGCGGCGTGGGCTTCGCGCCCTGCCGGCCGGAAAGCCGGGACATGCTGGTGAAGCTGATGGAGGGCGTGGAGGATCTGCCCGAGGTCGTCCTGACCGAAGGCCTGCCCTGGAACTGGGAGAGCTTCCCGGAATACCTCAACGCCCTCGAAGCCCGCCCTTACGACATGGATATCGCGACCCAGGTGCCGCATGCGGCGCTGCGCGTGCACGTCATGGGCCGGCGCGGCTTCGAGCGCGAGCCCGCGACCGCCGAGGACCGCGCCGAAATGGCCCGCCTGGCGCGCGAGGGGATCGCGGCGGGCGCGCTCGGCTTCTCCACCTCGCGGGCCATCGCCCACAAGACCTTGGCGGGCGAGCCCACGCCGACCTTGGGGGCGGCCGAAATCGAACTGGCCGAGATCGCGGCGGGGCTGGGCGGCGGCTGGATGCAGCTCATCTCCGATTTCGACGACCCGGCGGAGGAGGAATGGGAGCGGCTGATGCGCATCGCCCGTATCGCGAAGCGGCCCATGACCTTCTCGCTGCTGCAACGCGAATCTCGCCCGGATTTCTGGCGCTGGATCCTGCAGCAGGTGAGTGCTGCCAATGCCGAGGGCATCGAGGTGACGGGCCAGGTCATGGGCCGTCCGGTCGGCCTGATGTTCGGCTGGGAACTCTCGCAGCATCCCTTCCTGACGCGCGCCGGCTTCCGCGAAGTGGCGCATCTGCCCATCGGCGAGCGTGTGGCGGCCCTGCGTGACCCGGGGCGCCGCGCCCGCATCCTCGCCGAGCCCACGGACCCCGCCCTCCGCGCCCGCCTCAACAACTACGCCCGCATCTACAAGCTGACCCCCGATTACGAACCACCGCCCGAGGCCAGCGTGCTGGAACAGGCCAAGCGCCTCGGCCGTGACCCGGAAGACCTCTGCTACGACTGGATGCTGGAGGAGGAGGGCCGCGCCATCCTCAACCGCCCCCTGCTGAACTACGCCGATGGCAATCTGGATGCGATCCGCGAGATGGTGACGCATCCGCACACGCTGATGGGCCTGGGCGATGGCGGCGCACATGTGGGCTATATCTGCGACGCCTCGGCGCCCACCCACATGCTGACCCATTGGGCGCGGGACCGCGCCCGCGGTGGCAGGCTGCCGGTGGAATTCGTGGTGAAGCGCCTGGCGGCCGACAATGCGCAGGCGCTGGGCCTGCATGATCGCGGCCGGCTCTCCGTGGGCCTGCGCGCCGACATCAACGTGGTGGATTTCGAGAAGCTCGCAATCGAGCGCCCCAACATGCGCTACGACCTGCCGGCCGGCGGCAAGCGCCTGGTGCAGGGGGCGCGCGGCTACCGCGCCACCATCTGCGCGGGCGAGATCGTGCATGAACACGGAACGGCCACGGGCGCCCTGCCCGGCCGGCTCATTCGCGGAGGGAAAGCCTGATGTTCGACATCGTCATTCGCGGCGGCACCATCCTCGATGGCACCGGCGCGCCGGGTTTCCAGGGCGATGTCGCGATCCAGGACGGCAAGATCGTCCAGGTCGGCGAGGTCCGCGGCCAGGGCGCCGAGGAGATGGACGCGACCGGGTTGCTCGTGACACCCGGCTTCGTGGACATCCACACGCATTATGACGGCCAGGCCGTCTGGGACAGCCACCTCGCCCCCTCCGCCTGGCATGGTGTGACCACCGCGCTGATGGGCAATTGCGGCGTCGGCTTCGCGCCCTGCCGCGCCGGGGATCGCGAGACGCTGATCGCGCTGATGGAGGGCGTCGAGGACATCCCCGGCCCCGTGCTGCATGAGGGGCTGAACTGGTCCTGGGAGAGCTTTCCGGAATACCTCGACGCGCTGGAGCGCAAGCCGCGCGACATCGATATCGGCGCCCTGCTGCCGCACGGCGCGCTCCGCGTGCATGTGATGGGCGAGCGCGCGCTCAGCCTGGAAAACGCCACGGCCGAGGAAATCGACCGGATGCGCGCGCTGACGGCCGAGGCCGCCGCCGCCGGGGCCTTCGGCGCCAGCACCAGCCGCACCATCAGCCACAAGACGCTGGCGGGCGACCCGACGCCAACCTTGAAGGCGCAGGAGGATGAGCTGATCGGCCTCGCCGCCGGGCTCACCGAGGGCGGCGGCGGCCTGCTGGAAATGGTCTCCGACTGGAACACGCCGGACCCCTCGACCGAATTCGCCATGGTGCGCCGCGTGGCCGTCGCCTCCGGCCGGCCCATCGTCTTCTCCCTGACGGCGCGGCATGACCGGACCGAGGCCTGGAAGGAACTGCTCGCCCTCTCCGACGAGGCGGCGGAGAACGGACTGGACATTCGACCCGTCTTCCCGCCGCGCCCCATCGGCATCCTGCTGGGCCTCGTCGGCTCGCAGAACCCCTTCTCCGGCTGCCCCTCCTACAAGGAGGTGGCGCATCTGCCGCCGGCCCAGCGTGCCGCCGCGATGCGCGAGCCGGCCCTGCGGGCGCGCATCCTGGGCGAGGACCGGGTGGCGGAGTCCAACTTCCCGCTCATCACGCGGCTGCATTGGGCGCGCATGTTCCCCTTCGGCGCCCCGCCCGACTATGCCCCGCCGCGTGAGAAAAGCCTGGAGGCCCAGGCCGAGCGCGAAGGCCGCAAGCCCGAGGAGGTCGCCTATGACCTGCTCACCGAGGGCGAAGGCAGCAACTTCATCTTCGCGCCGCTCACCAATTTCGCCGATTACACGCTGGATGCCTCCGCCGAGTGCATGCGCCACCGCAACGCCATCATCGGCCTCTCCGATGGAGGGGCGCATGTCGGCTTCATCTCGGATGGCAGCTTCCCGACCTTCGTGCTGATGCATTGGGGCCAGAAGGGCTTCCCGATGGAGGAGCTGATCCGCCGCCAGACCAGCGACACCGCCCGCGCCATGGGCCTCACCGACCGGGGTGTGCTGGCACCAGGCTATCTCGCCGATCTTAACCTGATCGCCGAGGCGGAATTGGGCCTGCTGCCTCCCCGCATGGTGCATGACCTGCCGGCCGGCGGGCGCCGGCTATTGCAGGCGCCCTCCGGCTATCGCGCCACCATCAAGCGGGGCGTCGTCACCTATCGCAATGGCGTCGCGACCGGCGCGCTGCCGGGCAAGCTGCTGCGGCGGGGGGCATGATGCGCTGGCTGGCGCTGCTCCTCGCGCTGCTGGCGGGGCCGGCGCTGGCCCAGACGCGGCCCATCACGCTCATCGTGCCCTTTGCCGCCGGCGGTGCCACGGACGCCATCGCCCGCATGGTGGGCGAGCATATGGGCCGCACGCTGGGCCAGGTGGTCGTGGTGGAAAACGTCGCGGGTGCCGGCGGCTCCATCGGCTCCGAGCGCGTGGCGAAATCCGCGCCGGATGGGCAGACCATCCTGATCAACCAGCTGGCGCTGCTGGCCGCACCCGGGCTGATCCCCAACCTGCGCTTCGACACGCGGACCGCCTTCGCGCCGGTCGGTCTGGTGAACACCGGCCCCACCGTGCTCTCGGCGCGGCGCGGCTTGGAGCAGCCGCTCGCCTGGCTGCGTGCGCAGGGCGAGCGCGCCAATATCGGCCATGGCGGCCTCGGCACCAGCGGGCATCTTTGCGCGTTGCAACTGGCGCAGGCGCTGGGCATCCAGCCGACGCTGGTGACCTACCGGGGCGGTGGGCCTGCCATGAACGACCTCGTCGCCGGCAGCATCGACCTGCTGTGCGACCAATCCACCAACGCCATTCCGCAGCTGACCGCGGGCACCATCGAGGGCGTGCTGGTCACGTCGCCGTCCCGGCTGGCACCGATTCCGGAGATCCCGACCTCCACCGAGGCCGGGGTGCCCGGCGTGAACCTTTCTGTCTGGCATGGGCTTTATGTCGCACGCGGTACCCCGCCCGCCCTGATCCACCGCCTGAACGCCGCACTGCGCGCGGCGGTGAGCGATCCGGCCGTCCTGGCTCGCTTCACCCAGCTCGGCACCACGCCCTTCCCCGAGAGCGATCAGACGCCCGAGCGCCATGCCGACATCTTCGCGGCCGAGCTGGAGCGTATCACGAAGCTGCTGGCCGATGCCGGCGTGAAGCCTTAGCCCTGCGGCGCCTTCAGGGCCGTGATCTCGGCCTCCAGCGCGGCCACGCGCAGTTCCAGCGCCTCGGCATGGGCGCGGGCTCGGCGGGCCACTTCCATGGCGGCGTCGAGGTCCTCGGCGCGGGCGAGTTCCAGCTTGCGCACGATCGCCTCGGCCTGGGCACGGGCCATGGCTTCCATCTCGGCGCGCAGCCCCGCGAGGACGGAGAAGGCGCCCCCGGCCATCCCGGCCAGGTCATCCAGCCGTTGCCGACCATCCTTGCGCATCGAAACCCCTCCTTGCTGCGGCGTGGCGGGCGTTCTAACCCGCAACCATGATCCTCGTCACCGGCGGCGCCGGCTTCATCGGTTCGAACCTTGTCGCAGCTCTCACCGCCCGTGGCGAGGAGGTGGTGGTGCTGGACTGGCTCGGCAAGGACGAGAAGTGGCGCAACCTGGAGGGCGCGGTGCTGGCCGGCCTGCTGCCGCCGCCGGAGCTGGACGCCGCCCTGGCGATGCGCCCGCGCGCCGTGGTCCACATGGGGGCCATCAGCGCCACCACCGAGACGGATGGCGATCTGGTCGCCGCCTCCAACCTCACCCTCTCGCTCAAGCTCTGGGATTGGTGCGCGGCCCATGGCGTGCCCTTCATCTACGCCTCCTCGGCCGCCACCTATGGCGATGGCGAGCAGGGCTTCGAGGATGGCGAGACGCCGGAGGAGCTGGCACGCCTCAAGCCGCTCAACCTCTATGGCTGGTCCAAGCACGCCTTCGACCGCCGCGTGGCGCAGATGTTGGCCCTGGGCCGGCCGAAGCCGCCGCAATGGGCCGGCCTGAAGTTCTTCAACGTCTATGGCCCGCGCGAGGGCCATAAGGGCCGCATGGCGAGCGTGGCGCTGCACAAGTATCGCGAGATCCTGACCGGCGCCCCTGCCCGCCTCTTCGCCTCGGACCGTCCTGGCATCGCCGATGGCATGCAGTCGCGGGATTTCGTGAATGTCGGCGATTGCGTGCGCGTGATGCTCTGGCTGCTGGACAATCCCGGCGTCTCCGGCCTCTTCAATTGCGGCAGCGGCCAGGCGCGCAGCTTCCTCGACCTCACGCGCGCGGTCTTCGCCGCACTCGGCCTGCCGGAGCGCATCGAGTTCATGCCCATGCCGGCCGACCTCGCCGGCAAGTACCAGTATTTCACCGAGGCGCCGATGGCGAAGCTGCGCCAGGCCGGCTGCCCGCACCCGCCCACCTCGCTGGAGCAGGGTGTCGCGGATTACGTGGCTTGGCTGCGCGCTACTTCCCCTTGAACACGGGCTTGCGCTTCTCGTTGAAGCTCGCGATGCCCTCATGCCGGTCCTCGGTGCCGACCAGGCGGTTATAGGCCTCGATCTCAAAGCGGAATCCGGTCCGCAGGTCCATCTGCAATCCATAATGGATGCTCTTCTTCGCCTGCCGCACCGAGAGCGGCGCGTTCTCGGCGATGCGCGCCGCCGTCTCCAGCGCGGCCGGCAGCAGTTCCTCCATCGGATACACCGCGTTCAGGATGCCCCAATCCAGCGCCTGCTGCGCGGTGAAGGGCCGGCCCGTCAGGATGATCTCCTTCGCGCGCCGCTCGCCCACCGCGCGCGGGAGGTTCTGGGTGCCGCCGGCGCCGGGCATGATGCCGATGGTCACTTCCGTCAGCGCGAAGCGCGCCGTCTCCGCGCCATAGGCGAAGTCCGAGGCGAGCACCATTTCCAGGCCGCCCGCATAGGCATGGCCGTTCACGGCGGCGATGACCGGAATGGGGCAATCCATCAGCGCCCAATAGGCGCGTTCGAAGATCTCATGCTGCGCCTGCCACTGGGCGTCGGTCATGCCGAGGCGCTCCTTCAGGTCGCCGCCCGCGCAGAAGGCGCGCCCGCCCGTCGCGGTAAAGACCACGCAGCGGATGCCGCGCGAATCCTCGGTCAGCGCGGTCCAGAGCGCCAGCAGGTCACGGCCCATCTGCGTGTTCAGCGCATTCGCCACTTCCGGGCGATTGAGCCGCACGATGAGCTGGTGCGGCGCCGGTTCCTCCAGCGCCAGGGTCTCGAATTCCAGCATGGTTCATCCTCTCTCGCGGCGCGCATTTGGAGCCGCCGCAAGGCCCTTGCGCAAGGCGGGGGCGCACCGCTAATGCGGATGACAATCGGGAGAGAAACTCATGTTCCAGCGTCGCGCGGCCCTTGCCGCCCCCTTCATCCTTGCCGCCGCTTCCGCATCCGCGCAGCAGGGCTGGCCCAATCGTTCCGTGCGCGTGGTGGTGCCATGGCCGCCGGGCCAGGCGACCGACCTCGCCGCCCGCATCTCCGCGCAGCGCCTCTCCGAGACGCTGGGCCAGCCCTTCGTGGCCGAGAACCGCGCCGGCGCCGGCGGGATGATCGGCACCGACCAGGTGGCAAAGGCCGCGCCCGATGGCTACACGCTGCTCGCGGGTTCCACCGGCCCCATCGTGACCTCACCGCTGGTGCAGCGCACCTCCTACAATGCCGAGCGCGACTTCGCGGATATCTGCATCACCGGCATGTCGCCCTACCTCCTGGTGGTGCCGCCCAACTTCCCCGCCCGCACGGCCGAGGAATTCGTGGCCCTGCTGCGCGCGCGCCCCGGGCATTACAGCTTCTCCTCCTCCGGCACGGGTGCCACCGCGCATGTGGTGGCCGCCTGGTTCCACGCGCTGGCCAATGTGGATGTCGTGCACGTGCCCTTCGCCGGCAGCGGCCCGGCGCTGACGGCCGTGGTCGGCGGCCACGTGAACTACTCGGTCGAGACGCTGGCCGCGACCGGCCCGCTGATCCGCAATGGCAGCCTGCGGGCGCTCGGCATCTCCTTCAAGAACGGCTCCACCCTTGTGGCCGATGTGCCGCCGCTGGCGCGCCTGCCGGGGATGCAGGATTACGACGCCGGCGCCTGGATCGGCCTGATGGGCCCGGCCGGCACGCCGCGCCCCATCATCGACCGCATCGACGCCGAGATCGGCCGCGCCCTGCAGGGCGGCGACATGCGCGAGCGCCTGATCACCGCGGGGCTTGAGCCCGTCTATTACGGCCCGGATGGGATGCGGGACTACATCGCGAACCAGCGCCGCGGCTTCGCCAGCGCGATCCGCGCCGCCAATATCCGCATCGAGGGCTGAGATGATCGCGCGCCGCGGCCTGCTGGCCACGCCTTTCGTCCTGGGTGCGGCAGCCGCTTCGGCGCAGCCCGCCTATCCCAACCGCCCCGTGCGCGTGATCATCCCCTGGCCGCCCGGCCAGGCGACGGACCTCGCCGCGCGCGTCATGGCCCAGCGCCTGACGGAGACACTGGGCCAGCCCTTCGTGGCCGAGAACCGCGCCGGGGCCGGCGGCCTCATCGGCACCGACCAGGTGGCGAAGGCCGCACCCGATGGCTATACGCTGCTCGCCGCCTCCACCGGCCCCATCGTGACCTCACCCTTGGTGCAGCGCACGCCCTTCAATGCCGAGCGGGACTTCGCGCCCATCGCCATCACCGGCATCGCGCCGCTCGTGCTGGTGGTGCCGCCGAATTTCCCGGCGCAGACCGCCGGCGAATTCATCGCGCTGCTGAAGGCGAATCCGGGGCGCTATACGTTCTCCTCGTCGGGCACGGGGGCTACGGCGCATATCATCGCCTCCTGGTTCCATGCGCTGGCGGGCGTGGATGTCGTGCACGTCCCCTTCGCCGGGAGCGCGCCGGCGCTGACGGCCGTGATGGGCGGCCATGTGAACTACTCGATCGAGACGGTGGCGGCCGCCGGTGCCGCAATGCGCAACGGCCAGCTCCGCGCGCTAGGCATCTCCCTCCGCAACGGCTCCTCGCTCGCCCCTGGCGTGCCGCCGCTGGCCGCCCTGCCCGGCCTCTCCGCCTTCGATGGCGGCGCCTGGATCGGCCTGATGGCGCCCGCAGGCACGCCCGCCAACGTGATCGAGCGCATTGATGGCGAAGTCGGCCGCGCCATGCAGCTGCCTGAGATCCGCGAGTGCGTGGCGGCCTCGGGCCTCGAGCCCGATTATCGCAACGCCAGCGCCATGGCGACCTACATCGCCACCCAACGCGCCGCCTTCGCCGAGGCGATCCGGGTCGCGAATATCCGCATCGAGGGCTGATCCCCCCGCTTGCGCGCGGCGTCGCCTGGGCGAAAACTGCGCGCAAAGCGAGGGAGGATGCCATGATGCAACGTCGCCTGTTCCTGGGGCTGGGCCTCGCCGGGCTGCTGCCCGCCGCGCCGCGTGCTGCCACCGCGCTCCAGGTCATGACATCCGGCGCATTCACCGCGCCGCTGGAACTCCTCGCCCCCCGCTTCACGGCGGCGACCGGGCATCCGATCGACATCGTGCGCGGCGCGTCCATGGGCGCGGCGCCGGATGCCCTCCCGAACCGCCTCGCGCGGGGGGAGGCGGCCGATGTCGTCATCCTCGCCCGCGGCTCGCTCGATGCGCTGGTCCGCGCTGGCCAGGTGCGCGCGGGCAGCGAGCGGGATCTCGTGCATTCCGCCATCGCCATGGCGGTGCGCGCCGGTGCGCCGCATCCGCGCATCGGCACGGTGGACGAGTTCCGCCAGACGCTGCTGAATGCCGCCAGCATCGGCTATTCGTCCAGCGCCAGCGGCGTCTATCTCTCGACCGAGCTTTTCGCGCGCCTGGGCATCGCCGAGCAGATGCAGGGCAAGGCCCGGCAATTCCCGCGCTGGGTGGGGCGCGAGGTCGCAAGCGGCGTGGTCGAGATCGGCTTCCAGCAGGTGAGCGAATTGCTGCCCATCCCGGGCATCGAGATCGTGGGGCCCCTGCCCGCGCCGATCCAGCGCGTCACCACCTTCTCGGCCGGCATCGGCGCGCGGGCCGAGCAGCCTGAGGTGGCACTGGCGCTGATCCACTTCCTCAATGCCCCCGCCGCGCATGAGGTGATCCGCGCGGCTGGGCTCGATCCCGCCTGACGCTTCGCGCTGGCATCGCCGCACCAAATCGGCGATGAAGGGACCTCCATAAAAAGACTTCCGGGAGACGTCACGATGAACCGCCGCAGCCTCTTGGCCAGCGCCCTCGCCACGCCCGCGCTCCTGCCTGGCCTCGCCCACGCGCAGGCCTTCCCCAGCCGGCCCATCACCATCCAGATCAGCTTCCCCGCCGGCGGCGCCACCGATGTGCAGATGCGCAGCTTCGCCGAGGCGGCGACGCGCGCCATGGGCCAGCAGGTGATCATCGAGAACCGGCCCGGCGGCGGCGGCACCCTGCCAGCCGCCAACATGCGCAACGCCCGGCCCGATGGCTACACCCTCGCGCAATTCGCCCTGCCCGCCATCCGCCTGCCCTTCATGCAGCGCATGGCCTTCAACCCCCGCACCGACTTCACGCCGATCATCCACGTGACCGGCTATCTCTTCATGGTCTGCGTGCGGACCGAGAGCCCCTACCAGACATGGGCTGATCTCGTGGCCGATGCGCGCCGCCGGCCGACCGAGGTCAAGATCGGCAACACCGGCGCCAACGGCACGCCCCACCTGACCCTGATCGAGCTCGCGGAGCGCGAGCGGATCGAGGTCACGCACGTTCCCTTCCGCGGCGAGGGCGATGCGGTGCCGGCCATCATCGGCGGGCATATCGAGGCCTCGGGCACCGGCTCGGGCGTGCTGCAACTGATCCAGGATGGTCGGCTGCGGCCGTTGAACGTCTGGTCGCGCAATCGCTCGCCCAAGCTGCCCAACGTGCCGACGCTGCTCGAACTCGGCTACCAGGACATGGTGGTGACCTCGCCCTATGGGATCGTGGGGCCGCTGGGCATGGACCCCGAGATCGTCCGCCGGCTGCATGATGGCTTCCGCGTGGCGCTGCACGACCCCGCGCATATCGCCACGCTGGAGCGGCTCGACATGCCTCTCGAATATCTCAATAGCGCCGATTATGGCCGCTTCATCCAGGACACCGCGAATTACGAGGAAGCCCGCGTGAAGCGCCTAGGCCTCGGCCTGTGATCTTCGCGCCGGATCTGTTTGCCGGGAAGCGGGTGCTGATCACCGGCGGGGGCACCGGCCTCGGCCGGATGATGGCCGAGCATCTGCTGGCGCTTGGCGCTTCCGTCGAGATTTGGGGCCGCCGCGCCTCCGTGCTGGAAGAAACTGTGGCGGCGATGAATGCGGACCACCCGGGCCGAGCGCGCTGCCAGGCGGTGGACATCAAGGATGCGGACGCCGTGGACGCCGCCATCCAGGCGAGCTTCGATGCGAGCCTCGGTCCCACGCATCTCATCAACAACGCCGCAGGCAATTTCATCAGCCGCACCGAGGATCTCTCGCCGCGCGGCTTCCGCGCTGTCTCGGAGATCGTCTTCAACGGGACCTTCCATGTGACACAGGCGCTGGGCAAGCGCTGGATCGCGGCGGGCCTGCCCGGCGCCGTCGTCTCCATCACCGTCACCTGGGTGTGGACGGGCGCGCCCTTCGTCGTGCCCTCGGCGATGAGCAAGGCCGGCGTGGATGCCATGACGAAGTCGCTCGCCCTCGAATGGGGCCGCCATGGCATCCGCCTGAACGGCATCGCCCCGGGCCTGATCCCCACCGAGGGGATGCTGGCGCGCATCCGCCCGGGTGCCGAGGATCCCGTGGGCAAGGCCGCGGCGAAGAACCCGATGCGCAGGGGCGGCACGCCCGAGGATATCGGCAATCTCGCGGCCTTCCTGCTCTCCGACGGCGCGGGCTGGATCAGCGGGCAGACCGTGGCGCTGGATGGCGGGAACTGGCTGGCGAACGGCGCGGGCAACTACAATGACTACACCGCCTGGGGCGACGCCGAGTGGGCCGAGGCGCGGGCGCGGATCAAGGCGCGGAATGACGAGGATAAGGCGAGGAGGGGCGGCTGAACCAGGGCAGCCGAGGCCTGAGGCCCCTTTCACTTTGCGCGTATCCGCCGATGCCCGTTGCTACAGATACCGCTCCTTCAGCACCCGCCGCAGCAGCTTGCCGGCCTCGCTGCGTGGCAATTCGTCCAGGAACTCCACCGCGCGCGGCACCTTGGGCCCGGCCAGCTCGCGGCGGCAGAGCGCGATCAGTTCCTCCGCCAGGGCGTCATCGCCTTCGCCGCCACGCGGCACCACCAGCGCGCGCGGGCGTTCGCCGAATTCCTCGTCCTTCACGCCTATGACCGCCACCTCGTTCACGCGGAGATGCGTCATCAGCACCGCCTCGATCTCCGCCGGATAGACGTTCACGCCGCCCGAAAGGATGAGGTCCGCGCGCCGGTCGGAGAGAAACAGGAAGCCCTCCTCATCCAGCCAGCCAAGGTCATGCAGGGTTGCCCAGCCGCGGTCATTGTAGGCGGCGGCGGTCTTCTCGGGGTCATTGTGGTAGGCGAATTTCGGCCCGCCCTCGAACCAGATGCGCCCGGTCTCCCCCGGCGGCAGGGGGCTGCCCGCCTCGTCCAGGATGTGCACGCGGCCATAGGCGGGACGGCCGACGCTGCCGGGCTTCTTCAGCCAGGTCTCGCTGTCGATGAAGACGGTGCCGATGCCCTCGCTGCCGGCATAATATTCGCGGATGATCGGCCCCCACCATTCGATCATCGCGCGCTTCACCGGCACCGGGCAGGGTGCCGCCGCATGGATGGCCGTGCGGTGCGAGGATAGATCGTATCGGGCGCGCACCTCCGCCGGCAGGGCCAGCATGCGCACGAACATGGTCGGCACCCATTGGCTGTGGGTGATGCGGTGCTGCGCGATCATCGCGAGGCAGCGTTCCGCATCGAATTTCCTGAGAATGACCGCCGTGCCGCCATGGTCCATGGCGCGCTGCACATAGCGGTTGGGGGCCGCGTGATAGAGCGGCGCCGGTGAGAGATACACGCTGCTCTCGTCGAAGCCGTAGAAGCCCTTCCAGCTCATGTCGAATTCGGGCTTCAGGCGATCCGCGAAGGGAATCAGCGGCCGGCGGATGCCCTTGGGCAGGCCCGTGGTGCCGGAGGAGTAGAGGAATTCCCGCCCCATCGGCCGCTCGCCTGGGGGCCAACCCGTCCCCTGCCCCGCCATCAGATCCGCCAGCGGTGCAAAGCCCGAGACCGCGCCACCGGCGGCATAGCGATGCGGCACCTGAGAGAGGTCCAGCGCCGCGACCAACGCGCTGAGATTGGCGGAGGCGACCAGCAGCCGCGCCCCGGAATCGCGCAGCACATGCGCCACCTCGTTCGGGCGCAGATGAATGGAGAGCGGCGTGACCATCAGCCCCGCGCGCTTCGCGCCATAGGTAAGCCAGAGGAAATCCGGCCCGTTCTCCAGCAGCAGCGCGATCCCCTCGCCAAGCTGGAGGCCCAGCGCGATCAGCCCATGCGCCACCTGGTTGGCGGCGGCGTCCAGTTGCCCGAAGCTCAGCGCCTCGCCCGTGTCGGGAAAGATGGCGCAGGGCTTCTCGGGCCAGCGCGCGGCATTCTGGGCCAGCAGCGGCATCGGCGTTTCCTTGATCGTTCTTGCCGCAAACTTCCGCGCCCAGTGGTTTTGCGTCAATGCGGGTTGCGTCAATGCGGCTTGCATGGTGCGCTGCCGCCACAAACCGAGGGAGCAAACACATGAACGTTCAAGGTGCCGTCGCGATCGTGACGGGTGGGGCCTCGGGCCTCGGGCTGGCCAGTGCCAAGCGCCTCGCCGCCGCCGGTGCCAAGGTGATGATCGTGGACCTCGCGACCTCGCCCGGCGCCGCAGTCGCTGCTGAACTGGGCGGTGGCTTCGCCGTCGCCGATGTGGCCGACGAAACGAGCATGACCGCCGCGATCGCGGCCGCCGAGGCGATGGGCCCGGTGCGCGTGCTGGTGCATTGCGCGGGCCGTGGCGGCGCGCTGCGCATCCTGGAAAAGGACGGCACGCCGGGCAGCCTGGCCCACTACGCCGCGATCATCCGCGTGAACCTGACCGGGACGTTCAACGCGCTGCGCCTCGCCGCAGCTGCCATGGCGAAGAACGAGGCGGTGGAGGGCGAGCGTGGCGTCTGCATCCTGACGGCCTCCATCGCGGGCATCGAGGGGCAGATCGGCCAAATCCCCTATGCCTCCTCCAAGGCGGGCGTCATCGGCATGACCGTCGTGGCAGCGCGCGACTTGGCCAGCAAGGGCATCCGCGTCTGCACCATTGCGCCCGGCATCTTCGACACGCCGATGCTCCAGCGCCTGCCGGATGCGGTGAAGGCCTCGCTCGCAGCCGGCGTGCCCAACCCGCATCGGCTGGGCAACCCGGATGAGTACGCGAAGCTCGCCATGACCATCGTGGAGAACGCCTATCTGAACGGCGAGACCATCCGCCTCGACGGCGCGCTGCGCATGGCGCCCCGCTGATGGCGCTCAAGCCCGAGGAGCTCCGCAGCCATCGCTGGTTCGGCGTCGAGACCATGCGGAGCGCGAACCATCGCTCGCGTCTGATGCAGTTGGGCTTCGGCCAGCCGGAATTCCGGGGCAAGCCGATCATCGGCATCATCAACACCTGGTCGGATCTGATGCATTGCCACGGCCATTTCCGTGAGCGCGCGCAGGATGTGAAGCGCGGCGTCTGGCAGGCCGGCGGCGTGCCCATGGAAATCCCGGCCATGGCGCTGCCGGAAGTATTCCAGAAGCCTTCCACCATGCTCTACCGCAACTTCCTGGCGATGGAGACGGAGGAGATCGCACGTTCGCTCCCGCTCGATGGCCTCGTGCTCATGGGCGGCTGCGACAAGACCGGCCCCGCGCTGATCATGGGCGCCATCAGCATGGGGATTCCGGCCATCTACATTCCGGCCGGGCCCATGCTGCGGGGCAATTGGCGTGGCAAGAAGCTCGGCTCCGGCAGCGACGTCTGGAAGTATTATTCCGAGCTGCGCGCCGGCAACATCAAGCAATCCGACTGGAACGAGATGGAGGCGGGCCTCAGCCGCTCCGCCGGCACCTGCATGACGGCGGGCACCGCCAGCACCATGGCCATTGCGGCCGAGGCGCTGGGCCTGACCCTGCCGGGGGCCGCCAGCATCCCGGCGGTGGACTCCGGCCATGCGCGCATGGCGGCGGCGGCGGGTTCGCGCATCGTCTCCATGGTGTGGGAGGACCTGACTATCACGAAGCTGTTGGACCAGCGCAGCCTCGACAATGCGGTGGCGGCGACCATGGCCTTCGGCGGCTCCACCAATGCCATCCCGCATCTCATCGCCATCGCGCGACGGGCCGGCATCGCGATGGATCTGGAGCGCTTCGACGCCATCAGCGCGCGCGTGCCGCTGATCGCCAACCTGCGCCCCAATGGCGACACGCATCTCATGGAGGACTTTTTCTATGCGGGCGGCAGCCGCGGCTTCCTGGCGACACTCGCCCCGCACCTGGCACTCGATGCGGTCACCGTGAACGGCACGCTGGGCGCGCAGATCGAAGGGGCCGAGGTCTATGATCGCGACGTCATCCGCGGCCTGGACAACCCCTTCTACCCGGAAGGCGGTGTCGCCATCCTGCGCGGCTCCCTTGCGCCAGATGGCGCCGTCATCAAGCACAGCGCGGCCAGCCGCGAGAAGCTCCGCCACACCGGCCCCGCCGTGGTTTTCGAGGATTACAATGACCTGGATGCGCGCCTCGACGATCCGAACCTGAACGTGACGGCCGACAGCATTCTCGTGCTGCGCCAGGCGGGCCCGCAGGGCGGCCCGGGCTTCCCGGAATGGGGCATGATGCCCATCCCGAAGAAGCTGCTGGCCCAAGGCGTGCGCGACATGGTGCGCGTCTCCGATGCGCGGATGTCCGGCACCAGCTACGGCACCTGCGTGCTGCATGTGGCGCCGGAGGCCGCGCTGGGCGGCCCGCTGGCCCTCGTGCGCGATGGCGACATGATCTCGCTCGACGTGCCCGGCCGCCGGATCGATTTGCTGGTGGACGAGGAGGAACTCGCCGCCCGCCGCGCCGCCTGGACGCCGCGCGTGGCGTCGCAGCAGCGCGGCTGGACGGCACTGTATCAACGCACGGTCGGCCAGGCCGATACGGGCTGCGACCTCGATTTCCTGGAGCGCGGCGAAGCCACCCCGGAGCCGGAGATCCACTGAATGTCCAGCTACCACCCCAAGACTTTCGCGGGCCTCACCTGGCACGGCGCCGTCGCCGGCTTCCGCGCCGGGAATGACACGCCGAGCGCCTATCTGGAGCGCTGCCTCGGCACCATCGCGGCGAAGGAGGAGGAACTACGCGCCTTCGTCGTCTTCGACCCAGACTTCGCGCGCCAGCACGCCGAGGAGAGCACCGCGCGCTGGGCGGCGGGCACGCCGCTCTCGCCGATTGACGGCATGCCCATCGGCATCAAAGATCTGATCGAGACGAAGGATTTCCCGACGCAGATGGGCTGCGCCGCCTATGCCGGGAACTTCCCGCGCCGCGATTCCGCGATGATCCAGGCGCTGAAGCAGGCCGGCGCCATCATCCTCGGCAAGACCGTCACCACAGAACTCGGCCAGAGCGAGCCGGGGCCGACGAAGAATCCCTGGGATCACGGCCGCACGCCCGGCGGTTCGTCCTCGGGCTCCGCGGCGGCGGTCGCCGCAGGCATGGTGCCGGCTGCCATCGGCACGCAGGTCGGTGGCTCCATCATCCGCCCCGCCGCCTTCTGCGGGAATGTGGCGCTGAAGCCGACCCAGGGCGGCATCCATCGCGGCGAACGCCAGGGCTCGAGCCAGAGCACGGCCGGCGTGCATGCCAACAGCATCGAGGACATGTGGCAGGTCGCCATCGAGATCGCGAAGCGCGCGGGCGGCGATCCCGGCACGCTCGGCCTGGTCGGCCCCGACACGCCGCCGCATCCCGTCCGCCCACAGACGCTCGGCCTGCTGCAGACCGAAGCCTGGCCCATGCTGCGCCCGGCCGAGCGCGAGGCCTTCGAGGCGCTGCTGGCGCGGATCGAGGCGCTCGGCATTCCCGTGCTCCGCGCTGCCGATCATCCGGCCATCGCCGCGCTGGAGCGCGTCGCGGCGCAGGGCAAGGCCGTGACCGGCGTGATCGTGGGCTTCGAGAACCGGTGGGCCCTGCTCAACCTCGAGGCCAATCACCCCGGCGGGCTGAGCGCGCGCGCCATCGCAAGGCTGCGCGCCTCGGAGGCGATCACCGCCGAGGATTATCGCGCGGCCCTGGCCACGCGCGAGGAAATGCGCGCGGCCATGGCGCGCCTCGCCCCCGTCGTGGATGCGCTGATCGCGCCCGCCGCGCCGGGCATCGCGCCGCTCTGGGACCCCGATGACACGCAGAACCCGCGCCCGACCGGTGACATCGCCGCGAATGCCGCTACCTCGGCCCTCGGCGTGCCCTGCGTGACGCTGCCGGTGATGGCGGTGGAGGGCATGCCCTGGGCCGCGCAGCTCATTGGCCAGGCGCATGCGGATGCGCGCGTGACGGCGATGGCGCGCTGGATGCTGGCGGCGCTTTAGCGCCGGCCCGCACTCAGGCCAGCGCGCCCCGCGTCGCGCTGGCGCGGAAGCCTGGCAGCGGAGAGCCGCCCGGCGGCGCGCCGCCTGCCAATGTCAGGCGCAGCAGGTCGAGATCGGCCGCCTCATCCACATCATGCCAGGCTTGCAGCAGATCGAGCCGGAGGCCCTCGGCCACGGCGCGGGCGCGGGTCGCCGCCAGCACTTCCGGCGTGGACCAGGGGATGCCGTCGAGCAGCGCCGGCAAGGGCCGCGCGAAGGCGATGGCGCAATAGCCGCCATCCAGCGCCGGGATCACCGCGGCATCCGCGCCGTCGCGCAACGCCGCCAGCAGCAATTCCAGCAGCGCGGGCGGCAGGGTCGGCGCATCGGCGCCCATCAGCAGCGCGCGTCCTGACCCTTCGGCAAAGAGCCGCTCCACCGCGCGCCCCATCCGCGCGCCGAGGTCGCCCTCGCCCTGCGGCGCCAGCGTCCAGCGGGGCAGCAACGCGGCCAGGGCCTCGTTGGCGTCATCCGGGCTGTGGAAGGCGATCAGCGCGGCATGCTCGCGCGTGGCGAGCTGACGCGCGATGGCGGCGCTGTCGAGCAGGAAGGCGCGTGCCAGCTCCGCCGCGCGCTCTTGCCCCACCACGGCGGCGAGGCGCGTCTTGCTCAAGCCCGCGACCGGCGGCTTGCACATGAAGCCGATGCCCAGACCCGTCATGGGAAGGGGTTGCGGCGGTGCCAGTCGGTCTCGCGCTGGAAGGCGTCGGCGATGCGCAGCAGCCGCGCCTCGCCGAAAGGCCGGGTCGCGATCTGCAACCCCACGGGCAGCCCGCGATCATCGAAGCCCGCCGGCACGCTGATGGTGGGCAGGCCCAGATAGTTGAAGGGCCGCGTATTGGCCGAGAGACCCATGAAACGCGCCCAGTTCCCGGGG
>JAESGX010000288.1_pt1 | contig 24804 bp, 20 predicted proteins | sample 9269801 | NCBI WGS metagenome assembly JAESGX01 (sample SAMN16773122, study PRJNA677054) | algae metagenome | isolation source: Pleurocapsa minor GSE-CHR-MK-17-07R and co-occurring heterotrophs from wet... | place: USA: Lower Calf Creek Falls, Grand Staircase Escalante National Monument, UT ... | reverse complement strand
TGGCGCCACCTGCACGCTGCGCGGCACCGTGCTGAACGGCAACATCGTCGTCGGCCGCGGCGCGACGCTCACGACCACCGGCGTCCGCGTCAACGGCAATGTCCAGGCCGAAGGCCATCGCAGCGTCACGCTGGGCCGTGGCACCAATGTGGGTGGCAGCGTGCAGCTGAAGCAGGGCGGCACGGTGCGGCTTGCGAGCATCGTCGTCGACAGCGACGTCCAGCTCGATGCCAACAGCGGCGCCATCAGCGCCAGCAACACCCGCGTGGGGAGCAACATGCAGATCGTGGGCAACAACGGCGGCGTCACGCTGACCGGCAACACCATTGCCCAGACGCTGCTCTGCAAGGAGAACAGCCCGGCCCCAACCGGCAGCGGCAATCGCGCCGGCGACAAGGAAGAACAGTGCGCCGCGCTGTGATCTGACCAACCTGATCTCGCCGGACAGGCTTGCGGGGGAGGGCCCGCAGGTCGGCGCGACCGAAGCGGCTATTCAGGCCCGCCCATCACCCGGTCCAGCCTGTCTCCCGCGAGCGCTACCAGCGCGATCCAGAACCACCCCAGCATCATCAGGCTGCCGCCGATCGGCGCAAAGGCCGCGACGCCGCGCGGCAACCCCAGCGCCAGCGCATCCAGCACGGAGGCGAATACCAGGCTTCCCACCGCCAGCGCCCAGGCGCCGTAGCGCACGGCCCGCGTGTTCCGCCACGCCAGCAGCGCGAACACGGCCGCGACATGCGGCAACTGGAACATGACCCCTGTCATGATCCACTCCCGCGCCTGCGGGTCCTTGATGCCGTGCGCGGCGAAGGTGCCGAAGGTCAGCGCCAGCATGGCGTTCAGTGCGGCAAGCGCGGGGAGATAGCGAGGTGTCATGGACCCCCGTCCACCGCAGGAGCACCTATTGCAAGGTGGTTTCTGATCACGAGGCGGCCCACGACCGCCGGCAGCTGGAAGCGGGCGGCGTCAGGCCGTGTCGCGCTCGACGAGGACGGGTTGCATGACGACCGACGGCGCTGCGTCCCCCGCCATCCGTGCGAACAGGGCCTCCACCATCAGGCTTGCCCCTTCCACCAGGTTCTGGCGCACGGTTGTGAGCCGGGGGACGGTGCTTTCGGCAAACGGCAGATCGTCGAACCCGGTCACGCGGATTTCGTCAGGGACCCGCCGGCCCCTGTCTGCCAGCACCCTGATGGTGCGGATGGCGATGAGATCCGAGGCGGCCGCGATGCCGTCGAGGCGCGGGCCGATCGCTTCCAGATGGGCGGATATTTCCTCGGCCATGATGTCCGAGGCGAGGTGCGTGTCGAGTTGGACCGGATCGTCGAGGCCGGCCATCCGGACTGCATCGCAAAGCCCGGCGTAGCGCTGCTGCAGCTCGACGCTGCGGATTTCGCCGAGAAAGCCGATGTGGCGGCAGCCGCGCGCGATCAGCCGTTCGCCGGCCAGCCGGCCGCCTTCCCGGTTGTCGACGCCGACCGCGCAGTGCACCTGCCCGGGCAGGACGGTGCCCCAGGCGACCAGCGGCCGGTAGCGCGCTGCCACCCGTTCGATCGCTGCGAACTGGTCCGACTGGCCGATCAGCAGCACGCCGTCGAGCATGCCGGAATCGACGATATGCTCCAGCCAGTCGGGCTCGTCCGGAATGATCCGGGAGAGCATGAGGTCGTAGCCATTCTCGGTGATGGCGTCGGCGAGATGGCCGAGCAGCGTCATGAAAAAGGGGTCCGACAGATGCTGCCGCCGTTCGTGCCCCAGGGGCACCACGACCCCGATCACGCCGGTGCGCTGCGTTCTGAGGCGCTGCGCCATCTGGTTGAGCCGGAAGCCATGTTCGGCAGCCAGCGCCTGGATGCGGGCGCGTGTGGCCGGATTGACGACGTCTTTCCCGGCCAGAGCGCGGGAGACGGTTCCTGCGGTGACGCCCGCCAGGCGGGCGAGATCGACGAGCGTGCGGACGCGGGTCGGCGGCTCCCCGCTTGTTGTGGCTTGCCCTGCGACGTCGCTTGTTGTCGCGGGTCCCGCGACGGGCGGCTCCGAAGTGTCTGGTTCCGTGATGTCTGCGTCGCCCATCGGCCCGTTCTAGGCTCCCGCCCCGCTTCCAGCCAGAGATATGGTCGGCGGCACCAAGGATAGCAGTGGCGGGCCTTTAAAACAATCGATTGCATCGCTTCGTCATTGGCGATAGCACTAGGCAACAATCGTTTGCAAAGCACGGTCGCAAAGACCGCAGTTTGGGGAGAGCCAGGATGGCATTCAACACGAGCCCGTTCAACATGAGCCCACTCACCATGAGCCATGGCTTGCGCGCAGCACTGCTGCTGGGATCGGCCATGTGGGTCACGCCCGCACTGGCGCAGGATGGAACCCCCGCCCAGACGCCGTCGGACGCCCAGGTACCGCCCGCCGACACCCAGGCCGGGGTCGCGACGGCGGATGCATCGGCAGCGGCCGGCGATGAACTTCAGGATATCGTCGTCACTGGTGTCACCTCCCGCAACCGCCCGCTGATCACTGCGTCGGCTGACGTCACCTTCGCCACCCGCGACGATATCGACCGGCGGGCACCGCGATCGACAGCCGATCTTTTGGAACTGGTGCCGGGCATCTTCGTCGAAGGCACCGCCGGCGAGCTTTCCAACAACTACTCCGTGCGCGGCCTGCAGGGCGGCGGGCAGCGCTTCATCCAGCTGGAAGAGGATGGCATGCCTATCATCTACCAGGGCGGCGGGGCCGACTTCTTCTTCTCCCAGGACCTGACGATCGACAGGCTGGAAGCGGTGAAGGGCGGCTCGTCGGGCGTGCTGACCGTCAACGGCGCCGGCGCGACCATCAACTTCATCTCCCGCGCGTTGAGCTTCGATGGGCCCGAGGGAATCGCGCGGGTGACGGCCTATGATTACGGGCTGAAGCGCGGCGACTTCTATTACTCCCAGCCGATCAACGACAAGCTGGCCTTCAGCGTCGGGGGTTTCATCCAGTCGAGCCCCGGCGTGCGACGCAACCCGTTCAACTATGACGGTTATCGAGTGAAGGGCGCGCTGGAATACCGCTTCGACGACGGTGGCTTCGCGCGGTTGACCGCCAAGGTCGGCGACCTGAAGGCGGCCTATTACGCCGGGATGCCGTACGCGGTGAACAACGGCAAGCCGGGCGCTGTCCAGGGGCTCGATTCGCAGTTCGACAATATCGGCGGGCAGGCGTTCGGACGCATTTCCGTGCCGGTTTCCACCTTTGTCGAACCGGACGGGTTTCGCGACTTCCGCCTGAGCGAAGGCGTGCGGGTAAAAACCAAGCAGATCCGGCTGGACGTGCAGAAGCCGATTTCGGACAGCTTCGAGCTGTTCGGTCGTGCGCGCTATCTCGATTTCTCGTACGACTTCAACGGCCTGTTTCCCGGTTCGGGCACCGGCAATGCGGGCCTTGCCAGCGCGGTCGATTATCTGACCCCGGGTGCCGGGTCGCCGATCAACGGGCTGTTGACCGCCGGCGCCGCCGCGTTCCCGACGGCGACGCGGTTCGGGGTGCGCAATTTGCGCACCGGCGTGGTGCTCGGCTCCAACCAGACGGCGCAGCTGAACGCGCTGAACGGCAACGGCTTCCTGCAGCAGACCACGCTGAACCATGATTTCGTGGAAGGTCATGACTTCGGCATGAACCTGGGCGGGCGCTGGGAAGTCGAGAACGACAGCATCAGGAACTCGCTGACGGCCGGGCTGCTCTACTACAACGTCAAGCGCTCCCAGAACCAGTCGGCGACGGCGGCTGCGCTCAACGACGTGAAGAACAACAGCGATCTCTACGACGTGGTGGCGCTGGACGGCGCCAACAACGTGATCGGTACGATTTCCGACAACGGCCTGCTGTCCTATGGCAACTGGGGTGCGGGCATCCGCAACACCGAGGAGAAATCCTTCTCGCTCTACGCCAACGACGAAATCGCGATCGGCGACAAGCTCAGGATCGACGCCGGCGTGCGCTGGGAAAACCTTGATGCCCGCTTCGAGGAGGGCCGCAACGCCGCCGTCAACCAGCCGGTGCCGCCAGGCGTCGGCGGGGTGGTGCGCGATGTCGGCTCCACGTTCGACGGCACCTTCAACATCACGACGAGGAAGCGCGACGCGGTGGCCTGGACGGTCGGCGCCAATTATCTGTTCCTGCCCAACCTCGCAGTCTATGCCCGCTACGCCGACGGCTTCCAGACCAATGGCGTGAACCCTGTCACCCGGATCGCGCTATATGAGGCCGGCGTGCGGTTCGACTTCGATCGGAAGCTCAACGCCTCGGTCACGGTGTTCCGCACCAACTTCAACGACCAGTTCTACAACTTCATCGATCCGGTTGATCCGACGCGGCAGACCGCCTTCCTGGCCGACCTGAAGACGACCGGCGTGGAAATCGATGCGGTGGTGCGGCCGACCGACTGGCTGGCGATCCAGGCGTCGGGCGTGTTCCAGAACCCGACGCTGAACAACCTGAGGCTCGACGGTGTGCCGCGCTCCGAGTTCGACGGCAACACGCCCGAGCGCACGCCCTCGACGCTGTTCACCATCATCCCGACCGTCACGCTTCCGAACGGGCTGGGCGAAGTGTTCGTGCGCTACAAATATGTCGGCAAGATCTTCGCCGACTCCGGCAACGGCGTGGCGCTGCCGGGCTATGGGGTGACGGGCGCCGGCTTCACGCTCAACGTCACGGAGAAGTTGCAGGTCAGCTTCAATGCCGACAATATCTTCAACGTGGTCGGGCTGACCGAAGGCAACCCGCGCCAGGGGCAGACGCAGAACGCCGACTCGGGGTTCTTCTATGCCCGCGGCATCACCGGGCCTTCCTATGGCGGGTCGGTGACGCTGAGGTTCTGACGGGAAGCCGACTGGTATGACGATAAGCGCCCGTGTTCCGCTGATGACGTTGGTGCTGGCGGTTGCGCTGATGGCGGGCCCCGCCGTGGCGCAGACCGCCCGGCCGGCCGGGCTCGCCTACCAGCTGACCGAGGGCGACAATATCAACGCCTTTGTCCGCGCGGGGCCGGTGGCGGCGCATGTGCTGCTGCGGTCGGGCACTGTGCCGCGCATCCTGGTGGCCTTTCCGGCTGGCAACAGCGGGGTGGGACTTTGGTTCGGTCAGCTGGACAGGCCGGCGCAATGGACGCTGGACGGCGCGCCGGCGCCGGTGACGCTGGCGGATGCGCGCGGGCGGCCGCTGCACGGGGTGCGGCTGACGGCGACCATCGCCGCGCCGCGGCTGACGCTTCGCGAGGCGGTGCTGTCGAACGTGCGGTTCCTGCGCGACTACCAGGCGGTGGGCAAGTTCCCGGCGGAGGTGCGCATGGCCGCGACCGTAAGCGACGACCGGATCCGCTACGCACGCGACCGGGTGGATGGGGCGCCGGGCTATCGGCTGGACATCCGGCTGATCGAGGGGCGGGTCGAGGGCGACACGCTGGTCGCGGGGCCGGCGGGACGTATCCGGATGGAGATCAGCGCCGGGACCGGCGACACCCCGCTGACCGGGCTTGGCCCGGACGAACTGCTAAACGCGACCGCTGCCGACGACCCGGCCGCGCGCAATGCGCTGAGCTTCCTCAGCTACCGCGAGAAGTTTCTGGCCGGATCGTGGCGCTTCAACACCTATTTCGGGCGCGACACGCTGATGTCGCTGCAGCTGCTGATGCCGGCGCTGCAACCTTCGGCGGTCGAGGCCGGGCTGGGCTCGGTACTGGCGCGGCTGAACGAGGCTGGCGAAGTCGCGCATGAGGAGGCGCTGAGCGAGTTTGCGGTGCTGGAACGCCGCGCGGCGGGCGGCAGCGGCGACAGCGCGACGCTGGACTATGCGATGGTCGACGATGATTTCATGCTGGCGCCGGTCGCCGCGACCTATCTGCTCGATCGGAGCTCGCCCGACGCGGCCCGCGCCTTTCTCGCGTCGAAGGTTGCGAGCGAGGCACGGCCCGGAACGAGCGAGACGGCCGGCGCGCTCCTGGTGCGGAACCTTCGCTTTGCGCTGGCGGCGGCACGGCCGTTCAACCGCGAGCCGGTCATTGCCAATCTGGTCGGGTTGAAGCCGGGCAAGCTGAACGGCCAGTGGCGCGACAGCCACGAGGGGCTGGGCGGCGGGCGCTATGCCTATGATGTGAACGCTGTGTTCGTTCCTGCGGCGCTGGAGGCGGCGCAGCGTCTGCTCGCGGCCGGGCTTCTCGAGCCCTACACGACGGCGGCCGAGCGGGCCGAGCTGGCAGAGTCAGCGGCGATTGCGCGGCACTGGCGCCGCCACGCGCCGCGCCTGTTCCGCGTTTCCACGCCGAATGCTGCCGCCCGCACGGCCGTGGGCGCCTATGCCAGCACGCTGGGTGTGCCGGCCGCCCCGGCGCTGGCGGCGCTCGGCACCCGCCCCCTCCGGTATAACGCGATCGCGCTTGGCGCCGATGGCAGGCCGGTCCTCATCGTCCATTCCGACGAGGGGTTCGCGCTGCTGTTCGGCGATCCGTCGCCGGCCGAGCTCGACCTGATGATCGGCTCGATCATGCGGCCGTTCCCGGCCGGGCTGATGACCGACATCGGCCTGGTGGTTGCAAGCGCGGCGCTTGCCTCTTCGGCGTTGCAGGCAGATTTCAGCCCGGCGAAATATCATGGCGCGGTGGTTTGGTCGTGGCAGCAGGCGCTGCTTGCGGCAGGTCTCGAACGGCAGTTGCGCCGCACCGATTTACCGAGGGCCACGCGGGCGCTGCTGAGCGATGCGCAGACACGGCTCTGGAAGGTGATCAGGTCCGCGCGCGAGGTGCAGAGCTCCGAACTCTGGTCCTGGGCGTTCCAGGACGGCCGCTACCGCGTCGTCGCGTTCGGGGCGGGCAAGAAGGATGTCGATGAGTCCAACGCAGCGCAGCTGTGGAGCACGGTCTATCTGGCGGTGAGGCCGCCGAAGTAGCTTCAGTCCGCTTCGAAGAAGGCGGTGGCCGTCAGCCGCCCTGTGGCCGGGTCGGCGCTCAGCGGTCTCGCGGCGTCGATCTGCCCGTTGTGCAGCAGGGCGCTGCGGTAGAAGATGGCGCAGTTGAATCGCGGTTCGATGCAGTCGATCCGGTCGAACAGCGGCGCACCGTCGGTGATATAGGCCGGGGGTGGCGGCCCGCACTCCTTAAGCTCGGCACTCAGCGCCGCGAGGTAATCGGGCGCGCGAACCGCATCGAGCGTCTCGAACCCGGTGCTGCGGTGCCGGAAGAAGGCGGTGCCGCCCAGGTCGTCGGTTCCGAGATAATGCACCATTGCCAGCCGGTTGGGCTCGACCGAATCGACGTGCGGCAGGCGCTGTTCCAGCGTCAGCCGCTCGGGCGGGGTCGTGACCATCGAGAAGCTCATGTCGAGCACGCGCACCGACCGACGGCACCCGAAGACCTCGGCGAAGATTCCGGCGATCGTGTCGCGCAGCGGTGCCAGATAGTCGGGTGGAAGCGCCGCGCGCAGGCCCGGATAGCCTTCCCGCGCGGGGCCGAATGGCGCGCCGCACGCGGCGTCGCGCAGCGCGTCCGCCGCCGGGTGGAAACCGTCGACAATGACGATCGGCTGGCCCTCGCGCCCGATCCGGCGCGCGACGATATCGCGTGCCGGGCCAGTTACGGGAGCGCTCAAGCCGCCCCACTCAAGCCGCAACCCGTGCGGCACCGACCAGGTCGGCGATCACCGCGTCGTGCATCGGAAGGGTGGGGACCGCGCGCGCGACCACGGCTGCGATCTGCTCCATCTGCGCCCGGTTGGTTGCGGCCTCCAGCGTATCGGCGGCCGGGCTGTAGCCTCGCGCGAGGATGCCCTGGCCGTTCAGCACCGCGAGCCAGCTGGCTTCGCGGAACAGGTCGTCGGTGTCGATCATAATGCGGCCGGTGGTGCGGTAGTGATGCTCGCGCTCCACCAGGCTGTCGGGCAGGTCCATGTGGCGGCAATGCTCCCACAGCGGGTCCGATTTTCCTTCCGTCGCGTGGTAATGCAGGATCAGGAAGTCCTTGATATTGTGCATGTCGGCGTCGAACACGGCGTTGAAGCGCCGCGCCAGCGCCGGATCGCAGCCGGCGTCCGGGAACAGCGTCATCAGCTTGGCGATGCCGCTCTGGATCAGGTGGATGCTGGTCGATTCCAGCGGCTCCAGGAAGCCGGCCGAGAGACCGATGGCCACCACGTTCTTCACCCAGCTCTGCCGGCGCCGGCCCGCCTTGAAGCGCAGGAAGCGCGGGTCCGCCAGCGGCTTGCCGTCGAGGTTGGCGAGCAGCGTCGCCGCCGCTTCGTCGTCCGACATGAACGCGCTGGCATAGACATGGCCGTTGCCGATGCGGTGCTGCAGCGGGATCCGCCACTGCCAGCCTGCAGTGCGCGCGGTGGAGCGGGTGTAGGGCGTTGTCTCGGCCAGCCGCTCGCAGGGCACGGCGACGGCGCGGTCGCAGGGCAGCCAGTGCGACCAGTCCTCGAAGCCCGCCTGCATCGCGCCCTCGATCAAGAGCGCGCGGAAGCCCGAACAATCGATGAAGAGGTCTCCCGCCAGCCGGTCGCCCGCCTGGGTGGTGAGCGCAGTGACGAAGCCTGACTCCGGGTCCTGCTCGACGTTGGCGAGCTTGCCCTCCACTCGCACCACGCCGGCCGCCTCCGCCAGCTTGCGCAAATAGGCGGCGTAGAGGCCGGCATCGAAATGATAGGCATATCCCAATGTCGAGAGGATGGAGCGTGCCTCGCCTGACGGCCGGGCGAAGCGGTTGGCCTGCGCCAGCTTGGTGGCCAGCGAGAAGGAGTCCAGCGGCAGGTCGAGCCCGTCGGCCCGGGCCTTCAGCCAGCGGTGCTGGAAGGCGACGCCGGGCAGCGTCACGCCATAGTGGCCGAACGGGTGGAAATAGCGGTGGCCGGGCCGCGCCCAGTCGACGAACTCGATGCCGAGCTTGAAGCTTGCCCTGGTCGCGGCGACGAAAGCGGCCTCGTCCAGCCCGATCAGCTGGTTGAACCAGTGAATGGTGGGGATGGTCGCCTCGCCAACGCCGATGGTTCCGATCTCGTCGGATTCCAGCAGCACGATCTCCACCGTTCGCCCCAGCAGTTTCGCAAGCGCGGTTGCGGTCATCCAGCCGGCGGTGCCGCCGCCCAGGATGACGAGCCGGGAGATGCGCGGCGCGGAACCGGTCATCGGCAGACTCCTTCGGACACGGTCATGGGTGGCATCATGCGGCAACCGGCGCTGCAATGGCAGGCTTGTCCTCGCGGACCGCCAGCGTCGCGGCTGCGCCTGCCAGCATCAGCGCGCCGGCCAGCATCAGCACGTTGCGCGGGTCGCTGCCGAGAAGCGGGCCGTAGATCAGCGGCATGGTGAGGCTCTGGATGATCATCGGGATGACGATGAACATGTTGAAGATGCCCATGTAGATGCCGGTCCGCTCTGGCGGGATGCAGTTTGCCAGCATCACATAGGGGTTGCCCATCATGCTCGCCCAGCCGAGCCCGATACCGATCATCGGCAGGAAGATCATGGCCTCAGTGGGCGTGCCCGGGATGGCGATCATCGCCGCGCCCGAGATGGCAAGACAGACCGCGTGCACCGGCCGCGCGCCGAGCCGGCGGGTGAAGGGGATCATCGCGAAGGCGCCGACGAAGGCGATGAAATTGTAGAAGGCACCCGCCTGGCCGTTGAACAGCACGGCATCGCGGAAGCCCTGGGCTGCAGGGTCGGAGGTGCCGAACAGCGAGCGCGACAAGGCGAACACGATATACTGCCAGTAGCAGAACATCGCATACCATTGGAACAGCATGGCAAGCGCGAGCTGGCGCATGGGGCGCGGCATTTCCATGATGGCGCGTCCGAGGTCTGCAAGGGCCATCCGCAGCGACAGCTTGCCGTCGCCCATGGCGGCGCGCTCCTGCGCGGTCAGCGGCAGCTCCGGCACGCGCCAGATCGACCAGACGATGGTGGAAACCGACAGCACCGCCCCCACCATGAAGGCGATGCGGGTGATGACGGGAATGCCGTTGGCATCGAGCGCGTCCTTGTCCATCCCCCACCACACCAGGAGCGAGGGCATGATGTAGGACAATGTCTGTGCCAGACCGGTGAAGGCGCTTTGCGTCAGGAAGCCGGTGGGGCGCTGGTCGGGCGGCAGGCGGTCGCTCACATAGGCGCGGTAGGGCTCCATCGTGACGTTGTTGGCGGCGTCCAGGATCCAGAGCAGGCTGGCCGCCATCCACAAGGTGCTGCTCATCGGCATGGCGAACAGGCACAGGCTGCACAGCACGGCGCCCACCAGGAAATAGGGCGTGCGCCGGCCCCAGCGCGTGACGGTGCGGTCGGAGAGCGCGCCGACGAGCGGCTGCACGATGAGGCCGGTGACCGGTCCCGCCAGCCAGAGCAGCGGCATCGCCGCCTCGTCCGCCCCCAGATAGCCGTAGATGGGCCCCATGTTGCTCTGCTGCAGGCCGAAGCTGAACTGCAGGCCGAGGAACCCCAGGTTCATCTGGATGATGCTGCCGAGCGACAGGCGGGGCTTCGGCACGATGTCGGCGGGAAGAGGCGCTTGCGTCATGCGGTGCACTGTCCTCCCGGGGTGGCCACGGCCTTGGTGCCATGGTCTCTGCAAGCCACATTATCCCGACGGGACGTCCGTTACAATCGTTTGCAGAGAATGCTTGTAAAGGCATTTTGCGCTGGTATCGGTGGCCGGTGAAGCCGATCCCTTCCCGCTGGACGCTGGCGCATGTCGCTGCAATCGCAGGCCAGACGGTCGCGCGTGCGCCGCTGATCCGGCCGGCCGAGGCCGAACCGCTGCTGCCCGGGGTCGACCTCTGGGACTATTGGCCGGTGCAGCAGGCCGACGGCAGCGTTGCGCTGGTGGCCGATGGCGCGCTCTTCATGCTGCTGTCGGCGCCGTCCCGGGGCGATCCCGACAACCGCCATGCCGCCGCCCGGATCAGGCTGATGCACCGGGGCGGGACGAGCCAGCCCGGGACAAGCTGGCGCGCGACGGGCTGGCGCGATCTGGGGCCGGTCCTGCCGGAAGGCTTCACACCGGGAAGCCGGGAATGGTCCGGCTCGGCGATCCTGGAGGGGTCGCGCCTCACCCTTCACTTCACAGCGGTTGGCTATCGCGGCGAGGCTCGGCCGTCGTTCGCGCAGCGCATTTTCGAGACTGCGGCCGTGCTGCAGACGGATCACGACATCGCGCTGACGGGCTGGGAGCCACCGCGGGAGAGCGTTGTCGCCGACGACATCCACTATATGCGCGACATGGCGGGCGGCGGCGCGATCGGGACGATCAAGGCCTTTCGCGATCCGGCCTTCTTCCGCGATCCGGTCGATGGCCGGGATTATCTGCTGTTCACGGCCTCGCTCGCGGACGATGTCTCACCCTGGAACGGCGCCGTGGGCATCGCCCGACGCGCCGGCCCGGGCTGGCACCTGCTCCCCCCGCTGCTGGGTGCCGCCGGGGTGAACAACGAACTGGAACGCCCGCATGTCGTGGTGCGCGACGGCCGCTACCATCTGTTCTGGTCCACCCAGGATGCCGTGTTCGCGCCGACGGCGCGGGGCGCCCCGACCGGCCTCTATGGAATGGTGGCCGATGCCCTGTTCGGCCCCTGGACACCGATCAACGGCAGCGGTCTTGTTTTCGCCAACCCGGTGGAAGCACCGCGCCAGGCCTATAGCTGGCTTGTGCTCGACGACCTCTCGGTGCTGGGCTTCGCCGACATGGTGGGGCTGGCCCGTCCGCCGGCCGACCCTGCCGAAGCGCGCGCGCATTTCGGCGGTGTCCCTGCACCGGCGCTGCGGCTGTGGCTGGACGGCGACAGGGCGGGGCTTGCATGACGCTCGTCGCCGGACTCGAGCTGGGCGGCACGAAATGCATTGCCGTGATTGCCGATGCCGACACGATCGTTGCAGAGGCGAGCTGGCCGACGGACGCGCCGGGCACCGTGCTGCCGGCAATCGCGGCCCGGCTTGCGGCCTGGCGCAGCGACTTTGCCTTCGCGACGATCGGGATCGGAAGCTTCGGGCCATTGGCGCTCGACCTGCGTGACCCGCGCTACGGGCGGATCCTGGACACACCGAAGCAGGGCTGGTCCGGCACCGATCTCGTCGGCTATTTCCGCGCCCGCTTCGATCTCCCGGTCGGGATCGACACCGATGTCGCGGGCGCGGCGCTTGCCGAAGGCCAGTGGGGCGCGGCGCAGGGCGCGGATGTGCACGTCTATATCACCGTGGGGACCGGGGTCGGGGGCGGCGTGGTCGTAAACGGCCGCGCGCTGCACGGGCTGCTGCACCCTGAAATCGGCCATATCCGCATCCGCCGGCAAGCGGGCGACAGCTTCGCAGGCGCCTGCCCGTTCCACGGCGACTGTGCCGAAGGCCTGGTTTCCGGGCCCGCGCTTGCTGCTCGGGCCGGCCGGCCGGCCGCCGGAATCGGGGACGGGGACCCGCTGTGGACGAACGTGGCGGCCGAGCTCGCCGAGCTCGCCGCGACCATCTTCCTGACGGTTTCGCCCCGGCGCATCCTGTTCGGCGGCGGCGTCATCCAGCGGCGCCCGTTCCTCATGCCCGACATTGCGCGGCGATTCGAAGCGTTGCTGGCGGGTTATGTCCGGCCGCCGGCGGGCGCGGCGCTCGCCGACATCGTCCGGCCGGCGGCGCTGGGACCGCTCAGCGGGCCGCTGGGCGCGACCTGCATCGGGCGTTCGGCGCTGCGGCCGCAGGGAGAATGACTGCAGTGCCCGATCCGGCCGTTCTCGTTGTTGTGCTTGCATGAAGCGGCGGCAAACTGCCAAACAGGATGCCGTGGACAACCCAACGACCAAGGCGCCGAAGGCGCGGCGCGGAACGTCTTATGATGTGGCGCTTGCCGCCGGGGTGTCCCAATCTGCCGTGTCGCGCGCCTTCCGCCCCGGCACGTCGGTCGCCCCCGAAACCAAGGCCCGGATCATGCTGGCCGCAAAACGGCTGGGATACCGGCCGAACGCGATCGCCCAGGGGCTTATCACCCGCCGCTCGCACCTTGTGGCGGTCGTGATTTCCAACCTCACCAACCTTCACTATCCCGAGGTTCTGGCGGAACTCACGCGCAACCTGTCGGATCGCGGCATGCGGGTGCTGCTCTTCACGCTGCGGCAGGAAAGCAAAGTCGACGAGGTGCTGGACCAGATCTGGCGCTTCCAGGTGGACGGTGCCATCGTCGCTGCGCGCCTGACCGCGGCGCAGTTGCAGATGTTCGAGGCCGAGGACGTGCCGCTCGTGCTTTACAACCGGGTCTGCCTGGAACAGCCGGTGGCGTCCGTCAGCTGCGAATTCGCGGCCGGGGAGCAGCTTCTGGTGGATGGGCTGGTTCGCGGCGGCAGCCGCCGCTTCGCAATCATCGGCGGGCCGCCGGACTCGTCGGTGGGCGAAGTCAGGGTCGCAGGCTCACGGGAGCGGCTGCACAATGCAGGCATCACCGACGTTCCGTTCGACCGGGGCGATTTTTCCTATGATGGCGGGCGGGCCGCCGCCAATCGGCTGCTGGGCGCGCACGCGGTCGACGCAATCATTGCCGCCAACGACAGCATGGCGCTCGGCGCAATGGACGCGGCCCGGCTCGACCATGGGCTGCGCATCCCCGACGATGTCTCGATCGTCGGCTTCGACGGCGTCGGCCCGGCTTTCTGGGGCAGCTACCAGCTCACCACCGTCCGCCAGCCGGTCCGGCGGATGACGGCAGCAGCGGTCTCGATGGTGATGGAGCGGATGGAAAACCGCAGCCTGGGGGCCGAGCGCCGCTATTATTGTGGCGACCTTGTGCGCGGCGCCACTGCGCGGCTGCTGCCCTGATCGCCGTCAGCGACGCCTTGCATTCGAAGTCAACGACTGTCACAAGCGATGGCATGTTCGCCGAAGCGAAGCGCCTGCGCCTGACCCTGCCCCTGCTCGGCGGCGCGCCGGCCCTGTGGCGGAGCCGGACCACGGCGGACCTTGCGGCAGACATCTGCGCCCCCGTGGACAGCCTCGCCGGCAGTGCCCAGCTGGTGGAGCGCTTGCTGGACCCGCTGGCGGCGGCGTTTCCGCACGGCGAGGACCGGCTCGACATCCTGATCGCCGGGCGGTTCCGCGAGGGGCTCTGGACCGCCTCGACCGGGCACATTGCCGGCCTGTTCGAAGCCGCGCTCTGGGGCATTCCGGCCACCGGCCTCCCCGCCTTCCTGCGCTATGCCCGCTTCGAGAAGTGGGACGGCGGCCAGGTGAGCGAAATCATCCTGCTGCTCGACCTCCCCGACCTCATGATGCAGGCCGGCGTCTGGCCGCTGGCGCTCCCGCTCGGCAAGCGGCTGCTGGTTCCGGGCCCCTCCACGCGGGACGGCTATCTCGACGGCGAGGGCGATTCGCTGGAGGCGGCGGCAAGCCTGAAGGCCGTGGAGGCGATGATCGCGGGCCTGATGCGCTATGACGGGAAGACATTGTCGAGCATGGGCATGGTCGATCATTGGCATCCGCGCTTCTGGTGGTTCGGTCCGGCGCCGATCGGCAGCTTCTGCGGTCATGCCGATTATGAGCGTGGGCACCAGGGCCCCTTCCTGAATGCCTTCCCCGACCGCGTGGGCGGCAATCATCGCAGCCGCATCGGCGAGCGGTCCTATGTGGCCTCCACGGGCTGGCCCAGCATCCGGGCCACGCACCTCGGCAGCGGTTTCCTGGGCCTGCCGCGGACGGAGAGGGCGGTCACGATGCGGGTGATGGATTTCTGGCGCGCCGAGGGCGGCAGGCTGAAGGAAAACTGGGTTTTCATCGACCTCGTCGACCTCGCCAGGCAGCTCGATCTCGACATCTTCGCGCGCATGCGCGCGCTCGCACCCGCCACGCCGCGCCAGGTGTGACGCTGAAAGGACGATCGACATGGCAGTCTGGCTGAAGCGCAGCATTTCCGCCGAAGCGAAGGCCGACGCGGACCGGCAGGTGCGCGACATGGTGGAGGCAATGCTGGCCGACATCGCGGCCCGCGGCGATGCAGCCGTGCGGGACCTCAGCATCCGCTTCGACCACTGGGACCGCGCGGATTATCGCCTTTCCGCAGCCGAAATCCAGGCGTGCATCGATCAGTTGTCGGGCCAGGCCTTGAAGGACATCGAGTTCGCGCAGACGCAGGTGCGCAACTTTGCGCAGGTGCAGCGCGGCGCTATCCGCGACGTGGAAGTGGAGACCCTGCCGGGCGTGGTGCTGGGCCACCGCAACATCTCGGTGAACGCGGCCGGCTGCTATGTGCCTGGCGGCAAATATCCGTTGCTGGCGTCTGCCCACATGAGCGTGATCACTGCGAAAGTGGCGGGCGTGCCGCGCGTCATCACCTGTGCGCCGCCGTTCGAAGGTCGGCCCGCGCCGGCGATTGTCGCGGCGCAGGCGATGGCGGGCGCGGACGAAATCTACTGCCTGGGCGGGGTGCAGGCGATCGGCGCGATGGCGCTGGGAACGGCAAGCATACGGGGTGTCGACATGCTGGTCGGCCCGGGCAATGCCTATGTGGCGGAAGCCAAGCGCCAGCTGTTCGGGCGGGTGGGCATCGACCTTTTCGCGGGGCCCACCGAAACGATGGTGATCGCCGACGAGAGTGTCGACGGCGAAATCTGCGCGACCGACCTGCTCGGGCAGGCCGAACATGGGCCGGAAAGCCCGGCCATCCTCATCACCAATTCGGAGAAGCTGGCGCGCGAGACCATGCGCGAAGTCGAACGCCTGCTGGAGATCCTCCCCACCGCCGACATCGCCCGCAGGGCGTGGGAGAGTTACGGCGAAGTGATCGTCTGCGACAGCTATGAGGAAATGCTCGCCGTCGCCGACGACTATGCGAACGAGCATGTGCAGGTGATGACGAAGGACCCCGACTGGTTCCTCGAGCGGATGACCAACTATGGTGCGCTGTTCCTGGGGCCCCGCACCAATGTGGCCTATGGCGACAAGGTGATCGGCACCAACCACACGCTGCCGACCAGGAAATCCGCGCGCTATACCGGCGGGCTTTGGGTGGGCAAGTTCCTGAAGACATGTACCTACCAGCGTGTCCTGACAGACGAGGCATCGACGCTGATCGGCGAGTATTGCAGCCGGCTGTGCGCGCTTGAGGGCTTTGCCGGGCATGGCGAGCAGGCCAATATCCGCGTCCGCCGCTATGGCGGCCGCAACATCCCCTATGCCGGCGCGGCGGACCCCGTGCTGTCGGACGCGGCGGGTTGACGCTGCCCAGGACTCCGAGCCTGCGGCTGGAGGGCAGGCGCGCGCTGGTGACCGGGGCCGGGCGCGGCATCGGCGTCGCGGCTGCAACCGCACTTGCCGAGGCGGGCGCGCAGGTAACACTTGTCGCGCGTTCCGGCGCCGACGTGGAAAGCGTGGCGGCACAGATCCGCGAGGTTGGCGGCACAGCCGACTGGGCCTCGCTCGACGTCATGGACGATGCTGCCGTCGCCGCGTTTGTCGGCGGCCGGCCGGCATTCCACATTCTCGTGAACAACGCCGGGACCAACCGTCCGAAGCCGATCAGCGACGTCACGCCGGACGACTATGACGCGGTCATGGGCCTGAATGTCCGGGCTGTCTTTTTCCTGACGCAGGCCGTCGTGCGGTCGATGCTGGCTGCAGGAATTGCCGGAAGCCTCATCCACATGGGCTCGCAGATGGGGAAGGTCGGGGGGCGCAATCGCAGCCTTTATTGCGCCTCCAAATGGGCGCTCGAGGGCATGTCGAAGGCGATCGCGCTCGATCTTGCCGGCGACGGCATCCGCTCCAACACCATATGCCCCACCTTCATCGAGACGCCCATGACGGCGCCGATGCTGGACGACGCGTCGTTCAGGGCGGAGGTGCTGCGGAAGATAAAGCTGGGCCGCATCGGCCGACCCGAAGACCTGATGGGCGCCGTGCTCTACCTCGCGTCCGATGCGTCGGCGCTGGTTACCGGCACCAGCCTCGTGGTCGACGGCGGCTGGACCGCCGAATGACGGCACGCCCATGACCGCCGGGTTCGGAACCCTGAACTGGGCGATCGTGCTGGCATTCCTCGCCATCAACCTGGTGATGGGCTGGGCGCTGTCGCGCCGGATCGGCAGCGCGCGCGAGTTCCATGTGGGCTCGGGCAGCACGCCCTGGTGGGCCGTGGGCCTGTCGGTGATGGCAACCTATGTCAGCGCGCTGAGCTTTCTCGGCGCCCCGGCCTGGGCCTACACCGACGGCATGGCGGCGCTTGCCATCCACCTCAACTATCCCGTGGTCATCGTCCTCGTCATCACCTTCTTCCTGCCCTTCTTCTACCTCTCGGGCGTCGCCTCCATCTACGACTATCAGGAGAAGCGCTTCGGCCATCGCTCGCGCGCGGTCATCTCCATCATCTTCCTGGTGACGCAGGCGCTGTCGACCGCTGCCATCCTCTATGCAACGGCGCTGGTGCTTCGCTACATGACCGGGCTGGAGCTATGGCAGTCCATCCTCGTCATCACTGCGCTCGCGCTTGCCTACACCGCCATGGGCGGCATGCTTGCCGTCATCTGGACAGACGTGTTCCAGGCCTTTGTGCTGCTCGGCGGCGCGCTTGTCATCCTGTGGGCGCTGCTGGATGCGGCGCCGGCGCCGGTGATGGACACGCTGGGTGCGCTGAAGTCGGCGGGGCGCCTGTCGGCCGTGGATACCAGCCTCGATTTCACGAGGGCGACCACCATCTGGGCCGGCCTGCTGGCGATGACGGTGTTCCACGTGACCGTCTATGGCGGCAACCAGATGATGGTGCAGCGCACGCTGGGCGCGAAAAGCATCGGTGCGGCCAAGAAAAGCTATGTGATGATGGGGTTTGTGGCCTTTCCCATCTATTTCCTGTTCTTCTTCATCGGCGTGCTGGCCTGGGGCCATTATGGCGGCCGCCCGTTCGAGAACCCGAACGAAATCATCCTGACCTTCGCAGGGGAAAGCGGCATCCCCGGCCTTCCGGGCATACTCGCTGCAGCCGTGCTGGCGGCCTCCATGTCCACGCTCAGCTCGGCGTTCAACTCGATGGCGACGGCGACCACCGTCGATTTCTGGCAGCGCTACTGGCGTCCCGACGCCGACGACGGGGCGCAGCTGTCTGCCACACGCTGGTTCACCGTCGCCTGGGCGCTGCTGGTGATCATGCCCGCCATTGCCTACACCCGGTCCGAGGGCTCCATCCTGGAAGTGCTCAGCCGCATCGGCAGCTATTTCGTCGGCGCCAAGCTCGCGATGTTCCTGCTCGGCTTCTTCTCGAAGCACACGACCGAGCGCGGCCTGCTGATCGGCGTGGTCGCGGGCTTTGCCGCCGTGTGGCTGGTTGCGACCCGCACGGGGATTGCCTGGCCATGGTTCGCCGTGGTGGGCGCCGGCGTCAACATCGCCGTGGGGCTGGGCGCGAGCCTCCTTCTGGACGGGCGGCAGCGGCAGTGGCAGCGCTGGTCGGTGCCCGGGCTGCTGGCGGAACGCGGCGCCGACCTGCCGGTCGAACCCGGCGGCTGGCAATCGCTTCCCGGCCGGCTCGACCGGGCGTCGGGCCCGCTCATGGTCTATCTCGTCCTCACCGTGCTGCTTCTGGTCGGGCTCGAGGCGCTGGTGCCGGCGTCCCGCTGGGAGACCGGCTGAGAGACTGGCTGAGAGCGCGGTTGACTTCGAATGCAGCGCCGCGCACAACCGGCAAGATGAGAGGTCAGGCAAGCTGGACCCGAGACGCGATGCGTGCCCGGCTCGTCCGTTACGGGGAGCTCGTGCCCGGTCTCAACGCCTTCGTCGACACCCGGAATCCGGGCAGCGAAACCAAGGAAAATTTTACGATCATCGGACCGGGGGTGGCGGAAAACCCCGACGCCCACGTCCATATCCGCGAGCCGCACGGCTTCAACATCGGCGGCGCGCGCCAGCCGCCGCATTGCGTGAATTCGCAGCACAGCCACACCACGGCGGAAGTCTTCGTCGTCCACTCCGGCACCTGGCGCTTCGACTTCGGCGAGCATGGCACCGACGCGCAGGTGGAAGCCGGCCCGGGCACCATCGCCTCGGTCCCGCCAGGCATGTTCCGCGGCTTCGTGAATGTGGGGGACGCGCCCGGCTTCCTGTGGGTTGTGCTTGGCGGCGACGATCCGGGCCATGTGCTCTGGGCACCGCATGTGTTCGACATGGCGGATCGCTTCGGCCTGAAGCTGCTGGCGGACGGCACGCTCGTCGACACCGCCGCCGGACAGGCGCCACCCCCGGGCGCTGCGTTCATGCCGCGCACGAGGCTTGACCAGGTCAAGGCGCGCGCCACCCCGTCCCTCGAGGATCTGCGCGCCTGCTTCGTCTTTCCCGACGCGGCCCTCGACACCGCCCCCGGCCCGCTCGCCACGCAGGGTGTCGCCGACCAGCCCGTCATCGGTCGTTCCGGCCCCGGCGGCCCTGCCGCACCGCTGGCCTGGCCGCACGGTTTCCACATGCGCCGCCTGACGCTGGACGGTGGCGCGACATGCTGGCATTCCCACAGCGAGGCGGAGGTGGTGTTCCTGACCAGTGGCAGCGTCACGATGGACTGGCCCGACGGCGCGCTCGCGCTCGGCCCCGGCGACACGCTGACGGTGCCGCGCGGGCTGGACCGCCGCTACCGGGGCGACGGCCTCCTCATCGTCGTTCGCGGTGGAGACGAGGCGCTGCTGCCCGACTGGCGGCCATGACCGGCGTTGGTATGCCGGACGTCCGTGTTCCCGGCGTGTGGGGACGCGACATTGCGGACCTGCTGGCCCCGCAAGGAGCGCGCCGGCAGCCGCTGGACGGCTTCGATTCCGTTTATGCCGACATCGTCGACTATATCATCCGCTGCACCCATCGCATCTGGGAGCAGAAGGACCTGGGCCTGATCGAGACGCACTATGCCGACGACTGCCCGATCTGGACGCTTGCAGGGCCCACCAGCGGCGTTCGCGGCGTGATCGACGGCACGACCCGCACGCTGGCCGCCTTCCCGGACCGCACGCTGATGGGCGACGCCGTTGTCTGGTCCGGCAACGAGGCCGACGGCTATCTCTCCAGCCACCGCATCCTTTCCACCGCCACCAACCACGGCGCCGGCGAGTTCGGCTCGGCGACCGGCCGCGCGGTTGCCTTCTGGACCATCGCCGACTGCCTCTGCCGGCAGAACCGCATCGTCGAGGAATGGCTGGTGCGGGACAACAGCGCCATCGTCCTGCAGCTCGGGCTGGGCCCAAGGGCCGTGGCGCAGGCGCAAGCCGCCGGCGAGGCGCCCGGCTCCCCGGCGCGGCTGTGGTGGGCGGCCGAGATCGAGCGGGTGCACGCCGCGCCCGGGACCGGGTTCCCGGCGGGCGCGATGCCCGGCCCCGAGCGGGCGCCCGAAGCATTCGCCCGCTGGTTCGTCGACACGCTGCTTGTTCACCGGCGCCTGGGCGCGATGCGCGACGCCTATGCCCCGGCGGCCCGGCAGCATGTGCCGGGCGGCCGTCACCTGTTCGGCCATGGCGAAATCATCGGCTGGTGGGCGGCGTTCCTCGGCTGTTTCGGCGGTTCGCGCATCGCCGTCGATCATGTCGCCCACCGGCCGGTCAGCGCCGACCCGGCCGACGGCGTCGATATCGCGCTCCGCTGGACGCTGGCCGGCCGCCACGACGGTCCGGTGCTGTACGGCCCGGCAACCGGCCGCGACACCGTGGTGCTCGCGGTCACGCACTGGCGCGTTGCCCGGGGGCGGATCCAGCGCGAATGGACCCTGTTCGACGAAATCGCCGTGCGTCGCCAGCTGCTGGTGGCGGCATGAGCGGCCGCTTCGGCGATGCCCTCACCGCTGCGCTGGAGGGTGGCGATCTGGCGCCGATCCGGGCCTGCCTGCTGCAGCGCGTGCGGATGGAGGCCGGGCTGGACGAGCTTGCCGGCCGCGACGCGGTGCTAAGCTGGTTGCAGGCGCTGGCCGCCGCCTTTGCAGAGGTCCGGGTCACGGCGGTGCGCGAAATCCGGCAGGGCGATGTCGTGCTGCTGGACTGCCGGCTGGAGGGCAGCGCCACCGCCGTCCCGCTCCCGAGCGCGGGCGTCTTGCCCCAGCCTGTCGCGGCCGAGCTCCCGCTCACGATATGGTTCCGGCTCGAGGGCGAGCTTGCCGGCGAGGCCATTGTCATCGCCGACTGGACGGGCGTGCTGGGCAGGGCCGGGCTCGGCTTGACGGACGTTGCACGCGCCATGGGGGCCTGCTCGCCCTGCCATCGTCCGCTGGGCGAGCCCGCGAGCGGGCGGGGCCAGCTCGGCCCGGCGCCTGCGCCCGTCGATGCGTCGCCCGGCGCGCGCTGGGTTGCGGCGTTCAACGCCCGCAGTTTGCCCGGATGTGAGCAATGCCGCCGGTTGGTGGCGCAGCTCCCGGACGCCGCGCTCGTCATCGAGCAGGAACTGGCGGTCGAAGACACCCACATCCTTCTCCTGCGCCTGATGGGGCACAGCGAGGGACGGCGCGTCGGCATCGCCGCGCACAAGCTGGTCGGCCGTGAACGGGACGGCGGCGATCCTCTCCGCTTCGATCGCGTTGCGTTGGCCGCTGTCGGGCACCGCCCCTTCTTCCCGGAATGAGCGCGCCGCGCGCTGTGGCCGACGGGGTGATCGACGGGGTCGTCGATGGGCATCACCATCTCTGGGACCTGGGCGCTGTCGTTTATCCCTGGCTGATGGACGCAAAGCCCCGCTTCTTCGGGCACCAGGCCACCATCGCGCACGACTATCGCCTGGCGGATTTCCGCCGGGACCATGGCGGTATCGGCGTTGCCGGCTCCGTCCATATCCAGGTCGGCGCCGCCGATCCGCTGGCGGAAACGCGCTGGCTCGCCGCCCATGCCCAGGCCGAAAACTGGCCGCTGGCGATCGTGGCCGCGGCCGATCTCACGGCGGCGACGCTGGAGGCCGATCTCGACGCCCTGGCCGCCGCTGCGCGGGGCCGCCTGCGGGGCATCCGCCAGATCGTCGCGCGCCACCCGTCCGAGGATGGCGCCGACCCCGGCGCGCTCCTGCGAAGTCCGGCGTTCGCGCGCGGGCTCCGCGTGCTGGCGGCCCACAACCTCTGCTTTGACCTGCAGCTGACCGCGCCGCTGCTGCTGGAAGCGGCCGACCTGTTCGGCGCCGTACCGGAACTCGCGGTCGCGCTGTGCCACTGCGGCAGCCCGTGGGACACCAGCGCCCCCGCGATGGCGCGCTGGCAGCGGGACCTGCACGCCTTTGCCCGTCTCCCGTCGGCAGTCGTCAAGCTGTCTGGGCTCGGCATGCTCCGCCCTGCAGGCGACTCCGCCGGCCTCGTCGACGGCGTCCTCGACGCGTTCGGTCCGGATCGCTCGCTCTGGGGCAGTAACGTCCCTGTCGACGCCCTGCACCGTCCGTGGCGCAGCCTGTTCGCAGACGTCGCGGCGCGCGTCCCGCCGGCCGATCAGGCGCAGGTGTTCGCCGGGACCAGCCGCCGCTTCTACCGCCTGTAGGCGGCCAGCAGCTGCCGGTTCAGCATCAGGGGCCGGTCACCTGCGCCGCGAGCGCGGCTGCCCCGGCGCGCAGGAAGTCATGGTCGGATTGCAGCAGGAACAGGCTTGCGCCTGCCGCCCGCCACTCGGCAACGTCGCCGGTGCGCGGCAGGAACATGCCGGTGGCGACGCCGGCTGCCTTGCCGGCTGCAACGATCCGGCCGACGGCAGCGACCACGCGCGGATCGTCCGGCGTCTCGGCCCCGATGGAGACGGTAAGATCCGCACGCCCGATGAACAGGCAGTCGATCCCGGGAACCGCGGCAATGGCATCGATCGCATCGACCGCGTCGGCATCCTCGATCTGGGCGATCACGATCATATTTTCGCCGCGCGCCCGCGTCAGCGCCATGCCCTGGCTGCCGTAGCCCGCCGCGCGGGTGGAGCCTGCATAGCCTCGGCCGCCCGGCCGGTAGTGGCACGCCCGCACCGCTTCGGCCGCTTCGTCGGCCGAGCGGATGTGTGGCAGCACGACGCCATCGGCGCCGCAGTCCAGCGCATTCAGGATCTGGCTGTGCCCGGCATCGGCCGGCCGCACCAGCACCGGCTTGCCGCCGGCGCGCGCGGCGAGCAGGCAGAGATCGAGGGCGGCGCGGTCGAACGGCGCATGCTCGGCGTCGAGCACCAGGCAATCGAGCGGGCTCATCGCCAGCACCTCGACGACATGCGGGTGCGGGGTCTTGACCCAGGTCCCGGCCAGCGTCTCGCCCGCGCGCAGCCGGTCCCGAAACGCGCTCACGCCGACATCCGGAACGGCTTGCCGGCAAGGGCAGCACCTTCGGCCAGTGTCTTCAGCTTGGCCCAGACGATGTCGGGGTCGACGGCGCCGAAGCCGGCGAAGGTGGAAAAGCCGCAGTCCGTCCCGGCGATCACCCGCGCGCGCCCGAACAAGCCGGTGTAGCGCTCGATCCGCTCGGCCACCACGCGCGGATGCTCGATGAAATTGGTGGTGCTGTCGATGACGCCGGGGATCAGCACCTTGTCGTCGGGAATAATGTCCCGCATCTGCGCGAACCAGTTCCAGTCATGCGCGTGGCGCGGGTTGGCGGTCTCGAACAGCAGTCCGGCGGGTTTGGCACGCATCAGCGTCGGCAGGATCACGCCCATCTCCACATCGCGGTGGTGCGGCCCCTCGTAATTGCCCCAGCACACATGCATCCTGACCCGGTCTGCCGGCACGTTGCGAAGCGCGTGGTTCAGCACCTCCACATGTTGGCCGATCCGCACCAGATACTCTGCATCGGAGCGGTCCTTGTACATCATGTGCCGCCCGAGCCCCAGGTCCGGGCTGTCGAGCTGCAGGATGAGGCCGGCCGCCACGATCGCCTCATACTCCGGCCGCATCGCCTCTGCGAGCGCTTCCAGATAGGCGTCGTCGTCGGCGTAGTGATCGTTGGGCTGGAACAGCGCGATCACGCCGGGCGAGGCTGCGTTCATGAGGGCACCGCCGGCCGGCGGCGTTGCATCCAGCGCCGCCCGGAAGCGGCGGAGGTCGTCTTCCAGCGGCGCAAGCGTCTTGGGCGCGACCGGGCCCACGCAGCGCGGCCGCCGATAGCTCGGCGTGCCGCCGCCGCTTGCCTGGCGCTGCAGGAAACCGGGGAACGCTTCGAGGTCGGCCGGCGGCGTGCGCGGGCTGTCGCCGTCGAAGCCGGTGATGCGGTCCTTGATGTAGGTGGCGTAGCTGATCTTCGCCATTTCGCCATCCGAGACGATGGAGACCCCGGCCGCCACCTGCCGTTGGACGGCGTCGGCAACGGCCTCTGCGACGACTGCATCGAATGCGCCCGCATCGATGGCCTCGCCCCGTTCGGCGGCAAAGATGAAGTCGGTGACGGCCGCCGAGCGTGGCAGCGATCCGACATGGGTGGTGGCGATGTCGGTCACGTCTGATCCTGTGGCTGATCCTGTGGCCGGTCCCTGTCTATCAGAACCGCGCGCTGACGCGAACGCCGCCCATGCGCGGCGCATCGAAGCTCTGGTTCAAGCCCCGCGACCCGAAGGTGGCCCGGTTCATGGTGACCACATCCGTCACGTTGTTGACGAATGCGGACACCTCGAAACGGTCGTCGACGGATGCCCAGGACAGCCGCAGGTCGAGCTTTGCGTAACTGTCCTGACGGTCGAGCACGGTGTTGGTGTCGGTCAGGAAAAACCCGTCGGACCAGAGCAAGGTTGCCTGCGGTGTGATCCGCCCGGCTGTCCCCAGATCGATATCGTAGCTCACCACCCCCGTCAGCTTCCAGCTCGGCGCATAGGGGATCTCGTTGTCGCTGTAGTCGAGGAAGCCGCTGTAGTTGGACGGCGCGGGAACATT
>JAESGX010000286.1_pt1 | contig 25197 bp, 16 predicted proteins | sample 9269801 | NCBI WGS metagenome assembly JAESGX01 (sample SAMN16773122, study PRJNA677054) | algae metagenome | isolation source: Pleurocapsa minor GSE-CHR-MK-17-07R and co-occurring heterotrophs from wet... | place: USA: Lower Calf Creek Falls, Grand Staircase Escalante National Monument, UT ... | reverse complement strand
CTTCGGTAAAGCCCGGCAAATACGACCTGGTGCTGGACCCGTCGCACACCTGGCTGACCATCCACGAATCCATCGGCCACCCGACCGAACTCGACCGCGTGCTCGGCTACGAAGCCAATTTCGCGGGCACCAGCTTCGTCTCGCTGGACAAGGTCAAGGACCGCTTCCAGTACGGCAGCGACCAGGTCAGCGTGTTCGCCGACAAGGTGCAGCCGGGCAGCCTGGGCGCGGTCGGTTACGACGACGAAGGCGTGAAGAGCAAGCGCTGGGACCTGATCAAGGACGGCAAGCTGGTCAACCTGCAGGGCATCCGCGACCAGGTCCATCTGCTCGGCGAGGACGCCTCGCAGGGCTGCTGCTACGCCGATTCATGGTCCAGCGTGCAGTTCCAGCGCATGCCCAACGTGTCGCTGGCGTCCGGCAAGGCCAAGCTGAGCGTCGCCGATCTGGTCAAGGACGTGGAGAACGGCATCTATATCGTCGGCGACGGTTCGTTCTCCATCGACCAGCAGCGCTACAACGCGCAGTTCGGCGGCCAGCTGTTCTACGAGATCAAGAACGGCCAGATCGGCGCGATGCTCGAGGACGTGGCCTACCAGATTCGCACGCCGGAATTCTGGAACGCCTGCGTGGCGGTGTGCGACGAAAGCGATTACCGCATGGGCGGCTCGTTCTTCGACGGCAAGGGCCAGCCCTCGCAGTCGTCGGCGGTGTCGCACGGCTCCAGCACGGCGCGCTTCAACGGCGTCAACGTCATCAACACCGCGCGCAACCTGGGCTGATCGATGAACCCTGGACGCATGCCGCGGCGCGATTTCCTGAAAGCGGGCGGCGCCGGCTTCGGCCTGCTGCTGCTGCCGGCGTTTGGCCAGGCCATCGCCGCCGAGGCGCTGCTCGCGCCGCTGGACATCGCATTGAAGAAGACCTTGGCCGACACCGCGCTGGACGCAGCCAAGGCCGGCGGCGCGAGCTATTGCGACGTGCGCATCGGCCGCTACCTGCGCCAGTTCGTGATCACCCGCGAAGACCGCGTGGAGAACGTGGTCAACACCGAATCCACCGGCGTCGGCATCCGCGTGCTGGCCAACGGCGCCTGGGGTTTCGCGGCCACCAGCGAACTCGGCGCCGACGCCGTGGCCACCGCGGCGCGGCAGGCGCTGGCCATCGCCAAGGCCAACGCGAAGATCAACACCGCGCCGGTGCGGCTGGCGCCCGCGCGCGGCGTGGGCGAGGTGGCCTGGGCCACGCCGATCGTGCGCAACGCGATGGCGGTGCCGGTCAAGGACAAGGTGGCGCTGCTGCTGGAAGTCAACGCCGCGGCGATGAAGGCCGGGGCCAGCTTCATCGCCTCGCGCATGTTCCAGGTCAACGAGCAGAAGTACTTCGCCAGCACCGACGGCTCCTACATCGACCAGGACATCCACCGCCTGTGGACCCCGTTCACGGTGACCGCGATCGACAAGGCCAGCGGCAAGTTCCGCACCCGCGACGGGCTGTCCTCGCCGATGGGCATGGGCTACGAATTCCTGGAGCCGCGCCCCGAACATCGCTTCGAACTGCCCGGCGGCGTGGTGATGTATTCCGATTCCTACGACATGGTGGCCGACGCCGCGGCCGCCGCGCGCGACGCGCAGGCCAAGCTCAAGGCGCCGTCGGTCAAGCCGGGCAAGTACGATCTGGTGCTGGACCCCAGCCATCTGTTCCTGACCATCCACGAATCGGTCGGCCATCCGCTGGAACTGGACCGCGTGCTCGGCTACGAAGCCAACTACGCCGGCACCAGCTTCGCCACGCTGGACAAGTGGCGCAGCAAGGATTTCCGCTACGGCAGCGACCAGGTCACGATCTTCGCCGACCGCACGCAGCCGCATTCGCTGGGTGCGGTGGGCTTTGATGACGAAGGCGTGCCGGGCAAGCGCTGGGACCTGATCAAGGACGGCGTGCTGGTCAACTACCAGGCCACGCGCGACCAGGCGCATATCCTGGGCGAGCAGGAATCGCAGGGCTGCTCGTACGCGGACTCCTGGTCCAGCGTGCAGTTCCAGCGCATGCCCAACGTGTCGCTGGCCGCCGGCAAGGCCGCGCTGTCGCCGGCGAAGATGGTGGGCGACGTGGCCGAGGGCATCTACATCATCGGCCGCGGCTCGTATTCCATCGACCAGCAGCGCTACAACGCGCAGTTCGGCGGCCAGCTGTTCTACGAAATCAAGGCGGGCAAGGTCACCGGCATGATCGAGGACGTGGCCTACCAGATCCGCACGCCCGAATTCTGGAACGCCTGCGCCGCGGTCTGCGACCAAGGCGACTACCGCCTGGGCGGCTCGTTCTTCGACGGCAAGGGCCAGCCGTCGCAGGTCTCGGCGGTTTCGCACGGGGCCAGCACCGCACGCTTCAACGGCATCAACGTCATCAACACCGCACGCAGTCTGGGCTGAACCCGCCGGGCTCGTCTTAACCAGGAGTTAGATCATGGGTATGTTCACCGAACAGGAAGCGAAGACCCTCCTCGACAAGGTCGTCGCCCTGTCCAAGGCCGACGAATGCACGGCCACGCTGACCGGCTCGATCGACGGCAACATCCGCTTCGCGCTGAACAACGTCTCCACCAGCGGCATCGTCAGCGACACCGAGCTGGGCGTGCAGGTGGCGTTCGGCAAGCGCGTGGGCACGGCCACGATCAACGAGTTCGGCGACGATGCGCTGGAGCGCGTGGTGCGCCGCGCCGAGGATCTAGCGAAGCTGGCGCCGGAGAATCCGGAGTTCGTGCCGGCGATCGGCAAGCAGGAATACAGGCCCAGCCCGACCTTCAACGCCGCCACCGCCGCCATCACCCCGGAATACCGCGCCCAGGTCGCGGCCGACTCCATCGCGCCGTGCAAGGCCGACCAGCTGGTGGCGGCCGGCTTCCTCAACGACAGCCAGGGCTTTTTCGCCATGGCCAACAGCAACGGCAACTTCGCCTACCAGCAGACCTCAGGGCTGGACTACACCTGCACCGTGCGCACCGACGACGGCCGCGGCTCGGGCTGGGTGGGCCGCAACCTGGCCGACGTGGGCGATTTCAACGCCGGCAGCGACATCCGCACCGCGATCCGCAAGGCCCGCGATTCGGCCGAGGCCAAGGCGCTGGAGCCGGGCAAGTACACGGTGATCCTGGAGCCGGCCGCGGCCGCGGGCCTGATCTCCTTCATGATGAATTTCTTCGACGCGCGCCAGGCCGACGAAGGCCGCAGCTTCCTGTCCAAGAAAGGCGGCGGCAACAAGATCGGCGAACAGGTCTACGACCCGCGCGTCAACATCAGCGCCGACCCGTGGGATCCGCAGGCCGCGGTGCTGCCGTGGGACCAGGAAGGCCTGCCGCGCGAGAAGATGATGGTGGTGGAAAACGGCAAGATCGCCAACCTGGAGTACTCGCGCTTCTGGGCGCAGAAGCAGGGCAAGCGCGCGGTCGGTTCGCCGGGCAACCTGCTGATGGCCGGCGGCAGCAAGTCCACCGCCGATCTGGTCAAGGGCACCGCGAAAGGCATCCTGGTCACGCGCACCTGGTATATCCGCATGGTCGATCCGCAGACTGTGCTGCTGACCGGCCTGACCCGCGACGGCACCTTCTACATCGAAAACGGCGTGATCAAATATCCGGTCAAGAATTTCCGCTTCAACGAATCGCCGGTGATCATGCTCAACAACATCGAGGAGTTGGGCAAGCCGGTGCGCGTGGCCGGCGACGAGTCCAGCTTCGTGATGATGATCCCGCCGATGAAGCTGCGCGACTTCACCTTCACCTCGCTGTCGGATGCGGTGTAAGGGCGAGAAGTGAGGAAGGAGGAGTGAGGAGTGAGGAGTGGGGAGTGAGTAAAAGCCAGGAAGTTTGCGATGGCGGCGGTATTTCGCTCACTTCTCACTCCTCTCTGCTCGCTCCTGCCGTATGAACCGCGCGCAGTTCCTGCGCTTGCTGGTGGGTGGCGCGGCAGGGGCTTTACTGGCCGGGCCGGCGCGCGCCACGGCCGCCTACGATTTCTGGTTCACCCGGCTGCAGTACGACTCCGGCGACTGGGACGTGGACCAGCGCATGCCGGCCAATATCCTTACTTCACTGATCGACTACACCACGCTGCGCGTGGACCCCAAGGAACGCGTGCTGGCGCTGGCCGATCCGAAGATGCTGACCGCGCCGTTCTGCTATCTGGCCGGGCACAAGCTGGTGGAATTCAATCCGGCCGAACGGCGCAATTTCGAGCGCTACGTGCGCAGCGGCGGCTTCGTCTTCGTCGACGACTGCAACCACGACATCGACGGCCTGTTCGCCAAATCGTTCGAAGCGCAGATGGCCTCTATCTTCGGCGCCAAAGCGATGAAGAAACTGCCCAACAGCCATGCGCTGTACCGCAGCTTCTTCACCTTCGACGGCCCGCCCGCCACCAGCTTCGAGCTCAACGGCTGGGGCGACGACCTGGTCCACGATTACCTCAAGGGCATCGAGATCGACGGCCGCCTGGGCGTGCTCTACAGCAACAAGGACTACGGCTGCGAATGGGACTTTGATTGGCGCAACAAGCGCTTCCTGGCCGAAGACAACACCAGGTTCGCGGTCAATATCGTGATGTATGCGTTGACCGCGTAAGCGACAAGCTTTTTGTAGGAGCGGGCCTTGCCCGCGATGCTCTCGCTTTTAACGCGGCACAGAGAAAAGCACCGCGGGCAAGGCCCGCTCCTACAACCACCGAATCCAATGATTTTTTTTGCGGAACCTCTAATGAACACGCCTGTCACCGAAACCGAAATCCAGTCCCAGCTCGTGCAGCTCGGCCAACTGCGCGGCGCCATCGCCCAGGCCATCGTCGGCCAGGACGCGGTGGTCGAGCAGCTGCTGATCGGCCTGCTGGCCGGCGGCCACTGTCTGCTGGAAGGCGTGCCCGGGCTGGGCAAGACCCTGCTGGTGCGCTCGCTAGGGCAGGCGCTGGAGCTTCAGTTCCGGCGCGTGCAGTTCACTCCCGACCTGATGCCCAGCGACATCCTGGGCACCGAGCTGCTGGAAGAAGACCACGGCACCGGCCGCCGCCATTTCCGCTTCCAGCCCGGTCCGGTATTCACCAACTTATTGCTCGCCGACGAACTCAATCGCACCCCGCCCAAGACCCAGGCCGCGCTGCTGGAAGCGATGCAGGAGCGCACCGTCAGCTACGCCGGCGTGACCCATGCGCTGCCGTCGCCGTTTTTCGTGCTGGCCACGCAGAATCCGCTGGAACAGGCCGGCACCTATCCGCTGCCCGAAGCCCAGCTGGACCGCTTCCTGCTGCACATCCGCGTGGACTATCCGAGCGAGCGCGAGGAGCACGACATCCTGGCCCAGACCACCGGCAGCGGCGACAGCGCCGTGCCGCAGGTGATGCGCGGCGAACAGGTGCTGGCGCTGCAGGCGCGCGTGCGCCAGGTGCATCTGGGCGAAGACCTGCTGCTGTGGATCACCCGGCTGGTACGCGCCAGCCGGCCGGCGGAAGGCGCCCCGGAGGAAGTGCGCAAGTACGTGAAGTGGGGCGCCGGCCCGCGCGCCGGCCAGTCGCTGGTGCTGGCAGCGAAGGCGCGCGCGCTGCTGCACGGACGCCTGGCGGCGACGCGCGAGGACATCGCCACGCTGGCCGCGCCGGTCATGCGCCATCGCCTGCTGCTGTCGTTCGCCGCGGAGGCGGAACAGAAAAGCGCCGACGACGTGATCGCCGCGCTGCTGCGCAGCGTGCCGCTGGCCTCCTGAGCGGGCGCACGCGGTGTCGCACGACCTCATTCCTGCGCAAGTCCGCACGCGGCTGAAAGAGCTGCGGCTGACCTCGCGGCGCGCGGTGGGTCTGCACGGCCTGGGCCTGCACCACAGCCGCAGCCGCGGCGCCGGCTTGGAATTCGCGCAGTACCGCGCCTACGAGCCCGGCGACGAGCTGCGCCAGATCGACTGGAAACTGTATGCGCGCTCGGACCGCTTCTTCGTGCGCGAAGCCGAGCGCGAAAGCCCGCTGGCGGTATGGATTTTGATCGACGCCAGCGCGTCGATGGCGCAGGCCGACGGCGCGCGAGCGGATTGGTCCCGGCTGCACGCGGCCAAGGCGCTGTGCGCGTGCCTCGCCGAACTGGCCATGCGCCAGGGCGACCGCTTCGGCCTGGCGGCGCTGCGCGACGACGGCCTGCGCCTGATCGCGCCGGCTTCCGGCGCGCGCCAGCGCGACCGCCTGCTGCTGGAGCTGCATGGACTGAATGCGCGCGGCGCGTTTCCGGCCGAGGCGCAGCTGACCCCGCTGTGGGACCGCATCGGCGCGCACGATCTGGTGATCCTGCTCAGCGACTGTTTCGATGAGGCCGGCGTGGCGTTGATGCAGCGGCTGGCGGCGGCGCGGCGCGAAGTGCTCGCGATCCAGCTGCTGACCGTGGAGGAGCGCGATTTTCCGTTCCACGGCGGCTATCGCTTTCGCGATCCGGAAACCGGCGAGGAGCTGTTGGGCGACGGCGATGCGCTGCGCGGCGAATTCCTGCGCCGCTTCAATGAGGCGCGGCGCGCGCTGCAGGCGCAGCTGGATGCCAGCGGCATCCGCCACGCCGAGTACGTGCTCGACCAGGAGCTGGACGCGCCGCTGCGGCGGCTGTTCGGTTCGCGCGATGCGGCCGAATACGCATGAACGCCGCGCTGCTGCTGCCCGCCGCGCTGGCCGCGTTGGCGGCCTTGTTCCTCCCGCTGCTGATCCACCTGGCGCGGCGCAGCCAGCAGCGCCCCACCGATTTCGCCGCGCTGCGCTGGCTGCGGCAAAAACCCAAGCCGCGCCATCGGCTGCGTTTCGACGAATGGCCGCTGCTGTTGCTGCGCCTGCTGCTGCTGGCCTTGCTGGCGCTGTGGCTGGCGCGGCCGGTGCTGTTCGGCGGCGCCGACGAGAGGCCGTGGATCGCGGTGACCCCGGGCGTGGACACCGCGCGGGTGCGCGCGATGGCGGAAGAACAACACGCACGCCTGCACTGGCTGGCGCCGGGTTTTCCGTCGCTCGATGAGCCGCAACCCGCTGCGGTGCAGCCCATCGCCAGCCTGCTGCGCCAGCTCGACGCAGAGCTGCCGGCCGCAGCGAAACTGACCGTGTTCGTACCCGAACAGCTTTCCGGCGCCGACGCGCAGCTCCCGCGGCTGTCGCGCGTGGTGGACTGGCGCGTGTTGCCGGGCGCGATACCCGTATCCAAACCCGCGCCGGAGATCGCGCTGCCGCTGACCGTGCGCCATGCAGCGGATCGCAACGCCGCGCTGCGCTATCTGCGGGCTGCCGCATTGGCTTGGCAACCGGCGGCGACCGGGACGCTTTCGGAACAACAGTTTTCTGCAACGTCGGTGGATCAATCGCTGCCGGGCGAGGCGCGCAATCTGATCTGGCTCGCGCCCGGCGCGCTGCCTGCGAACGTGCGCGAGTGGATCGGCAATGGCGGCACGGCGCTGCTGGACTCGCGAGCGGAATTCGAGCGCTCGGCCGCCGTCACGCCCTACTGGCGCGATGACCTCGGCGCCACGCTGGTCGAAGGCGCCGCCTTCGGGCGTGGGCGCATGCTGCGCTTCACCCGTCCGCTCACGCCGGCCACGATGCCGCAGCTGCTGGAGCCGGATTTCCCGCAGCGGCTGCGCGCGCTGTTCGTTGCGCCCGCGCCCGCCCCCTCACGCGTCGCGGCGCGCGACTATGCGCCAATGACCGGCGGCGCGACTTACGCGCAGGCGCCGCGCGATCTGCAGCCGTGGCTGGCGCTGTTGATCGCCGGCGTGCTGCTGATCGAACGCTGGCTGGCGACGCGCGCGCGCCGGGCGATATCGCCATGAGTGCGAGCGTGCGTTTGTTGGTGCCTGTTCATGGCCATGGTGTGCCTGCTCTGCGCCATTGCTTTGCCCCCTTTGATAAAGGGGGCTACGCCCCGCAGGAAGTCCCCTTGGGGGATGGGGGATTTGCTCTTGATCCTGCTTCAAAGCAAAAGCAAATCCCCCTTGATCCCCCTTTTTCAAAGGGGGAGACCAGCGCCCAACGCGTCCACGACCATGGCGTGCTTGCTCTGCGCCGCTGCTTTTCCCCCTTTGACAAAGGGGGCTGCGCCCCGAAAGAAGTCCTCTTGCGAGACGGGGGATTTGCTTTTGATCCTGCCGCGACGCAAGAGCAAATCCCTCTTGATCCCCTTTTTTCTAAGGAAGAGACAAGCACGCACTGCGCGCCGGAAGTTTCCGTGCAGGTCGCAAGGTGACGGCCAACCTGCTCCTGCAGCTGTCGCGTCCGGCGCGCATGCGCAGTCTGGTCGATGCGTTGCTGATCGGATTGCCGCTGCCGCTGCTGGTGGCTGCGCTTGTCTGGCGCTGGCACAGTGTCCTTGCCGCTTCGCTAATCGCGCTTGCTGCTCTGCTGTCCTTGGCGGCCTTCGCGTGGTGGCGCACGCGCCGTTTCGATAAGCCCTGGCTGATCCGGCGGCTCGATGCGCAGCGTGCGGATATGGAGAACAGCGCGGAGCTGCTGTTCGCCGATGAGGCGCGCTTGAATCCTGTGCAGCAGCTGCAGCGCGCGCGCCTGCAGCGGCGTCTGGCCACCGGCGTCGCGGCCGATCTACGGCTGGCGTGGTCGTGGCCGCGCATCGCGGTTGCCTGGATCATCGGCGCGCTCGGCATCGCCACGGTCCAGTATTGGCCGACCGAAACGATCACGCCGACCGGGCTTGCGCCGAGCGTGGAGAACGTATCCGCCGCGCCCGGCGTGCCGCGCCTGGTCGCGCAGCGCCTGCGCATCGCACCGCCCGCCTACACCGGCCTGCCGACGCGCGATGAAGCCAGCCTGGACGCGAAGGCGCCGCAGGGCTCGCAGCTGCAGTGGACGCTGCAGTTCCAGCCGCAGCCGGCCGCAGCCGGGTTGGTGTTTCTCGATGGCGAACGCCTGGCGCTGAGCCGCGACGGCGACTACTGGATCGCAAGCGCGAAATTGGACAAGTCGAGGTTGTATCGCGTGCAGCCGCAGGGCGGCCGGACCACGCCGGCAGCGCGACTGCATAGACTCGATGCCGTCGCCGACGCGCCGCCGCAGATCAAAATCTTGCAGCCCGACCGTAGCCTCAGTCTGGTGACGCCCGGCCAGCGCGCGTGGGCGCTGCGGTTCGAAGCCGAAGACGACCACGGCGTCGCCTCAGTCGCACAGCTACGCCTTACCCTGGCGCAAGGCGAAGGCGAAAACATCAGCTTCCGCGAACGCACCCTGCGCCTCAACGGCAGCGGTACGAGGACGAAAAAACGTTTCGCCATGCAGGTGGATCTGGGCGCACTGGGATTCGCGGTGGGCGACGATCTGGTCGCCCAGCTCAGCGTCGACGACAGCCGTGCGCCGCGCGCGCAGACCGCGCGCAGCTCCAGCCTGATCCTGCGCTGGCCCTCGGACCTGGGCAACCAAGGCACCGGCCTGGAAGGCATGGTCAAGACAACGCTGCCCGCGTATTTCCGCAGCCAACGCCAGATCATCATCGACGCCGAAGCGCTGCTGAAAAAGAAGCGCAAGTTGAAGGCCGACGATTACCTCGCGCGCTCCGACGCCATCGGCGTGGACCAGCGTCTGCTGCGTTTGCGCTACGGGCAGTTCCTGGGCGAGGAGGCGGAAGGCGCGCCACTGCTGCCCACCAACGACGCCGAAGACGAAAAGGCGGCGACGGACGCGCATGCGCACCGGCTTCCGCCCCCGCAGCTCGCTACTCCGCATGTCGCGCGGCTGCAGGGCCTTGCCATTGCGCTGGGTCACGCCGACGACGCGAACCAGAACGGGATTCAGGAATCCGCTTCAGCCGAACCCGGAGCAGCCGCTCAAGATCCGGGCCATGCCCACGACCATGGCCAGGCGTCTTCGCGCGCACCGAGTTTTGGCGAGGAGCGCGACGTGCTGCAACAGTTCGGCCACACCCACGACTCGGCCGAAGCGGCGACGCTGCTCGATCCGGGGACCCGCACCACGCTGCGAAAAGCGCTGGACGAAATGTGGCAATCGGAGCTGCACCTGCGCCAGGGCCAGCCGGATCGAGCGCTGCCGTATGCGTACAGGGCGCTCACTTTCATCAAGCAGGTGCAGCAGTCCACGCGCATCTATCTGGCGAAAGTGGGGCCGGAGCTGCCGCCCATCGATGAGAGCCGGCGCATGAGCGGCAAGCGCGAAGGCCTGGCGCGGCGCGAACTGGCGCTGCCCGCTGCCGATCCCACCGACGCCGTGCCGGCGCAGCTGTGGCGCGCGCTCGCGCCGACGCCGGGCGCGACGGCGGCGCAATCCGATCCGCCGCTGGACTCGCTGGAACGCTGGCTGCGCGCCAACGAAGCGCGCGTGCCCGATCCGCTGGCGTGGGCCGGCGCCATCGATGCGCTGCGTCGCGAGCCGGCATGCCTTTCCTGCCGCGACGCCTTGCGCGCGCTGCTCTGGACCGCGCTGCCGCGTCCGGCTGCGCAGGTGCCGCGACGCGATGCGGGCGATGCGCGCGGACAGCGCTATCTGGATGCGCTGCGGCAGGAGCCGGCCCCGTGAACCTGCCCTGGCTTCTGGCGGGTCTGCTGACGCTTGCGGTGCTGCTGGCATGGACCCGCCTGCTGCTGTGGCAACGGCGCGCGCCGCCGGCATCGCGTTCGCGCGGGTGGCGTCTCGCGTTGCTGCTGTTGCTGCAGCCGCTGTGGGCGGCGCTGCTGTATTGCACCCTGCTGCCGCCCACGCGGCCGGGCGCAGCCGGTGCGCTGACCGTGGCCACCGCGCGTGCGGATTCGACGCGTTTCGAGCCTGCGACCGCAGGCGATCGCCTGATCGCGCTACCGGAAGCGCCGGCATTGCCGGGTGCCGAACGCGTGCCCGATCTGGCGACCGCGTTGCGCAAGCATCCCGGCACCACGCGCTTGCGCATCGTCGGCGCGGGACTGGAGCCGCGCGACCGCGAGGCCGCACGAGGTTTAGCGCTGAATTTCGATTCCGCCCCCTTGCCGCGCCGCGTGGTGCGGCTGGATACGCCGTCCGCTGTTGCCGCGGGTTCCGCCTTCAGCATCGCAGGCCGGGTCGAAGGCGTCGACGGCGGCGCGGTGGAATTGCGCGATCCGGCGGATCGGCGCGTGCACTGGTCGGCGCTGCCGGCCAGCGGCGAATTCGTCCTGCGCGGCGCGGCGCGCACGTCCGGGCCGGCGACGTTCGTGCTGCGCGTACGCGATGCGCAGCGCGGCGTGGTCGAAGACGTCGCCGTGCCGCTGCCCATCGCGTCCGATCCCGCGCCGCGCGTCTGGCTGCTGGCCGGCGCGCCGAATCCGGAATCGAAATACCTGCGCCGCTGGGCCGCCGATGCCGGCTTGTCATTGCGCACCCAGCTCAGCGTCGGCGGCGGCCTGCAGTTGGGCGATGCGCCGCTGCCGATGAACGCGGCCACGCTGCAGCGCTTCGATCTGCTGGTGCTGGACGACCGCAGCTGGGCCGCGCTGGGCGCGAGCGAACGCGCTGCGCTAAGCGAGGCGCTGCGCAGCGGCTTGGGCGTACTGCTGCGCGTCACTGGGCCGCTGCCGGAGTCCACCCGTCGCCAGCTGCGCGCGCTCGGCTTCACCCTCGGCGGCGGCGGCGACGCCACCGCCATGAAACTGCCCGCCGACGCGATCGACCAAGAAGCGCAGCGCGCGCGCCGCGGCCCTGGCACCCGCGACGCGCCGTCCCTGCTCGCCAGCGCATCGGCCGACGATCCCGAACTGACCCGCCGCGCCGTGCGCATCGCCGCCGCCGACGCAGTGCCGCTGCTGCGCGATGCCACCGGCGCCGTGATCGCCAGCTGGCGCACCGAAGGACGCGGCCGTTTCGCGGTGTGGACGCTGACCGACAGCTTCGCGTTGACACTTTCCGGACAAGCGGATCGTCACGCCGAACTGTGGAGCGACACTTTCGCGACTCTGGCCCGCGCACGACCCGCTGTTGCGCCACGCATCTATTCCACACCACGTGCGCAGCAGCGCATGGCTTTCTGTGGGCTCGCTGGCAACGCGCAGATCATCGCGCCCGACAGCGCAGCAACATCACTGCTCAAAGATCCCGCCAGCGGCGATGCTTCCTGTGCCGCCTACTGGCCGCGCGAAGCCGGCTGGCATCTGCTGCGACAAAGCAAAGTGGATTCCGCAATCGAAGCATCAACGCAGCCTTTCTTCGTCTATGCAGCCGATGCCGCATCGGGGCTGCGCGCAGCCGAACTCCGCGATGCGACGCTGCGCCTGCTGTCCCATCCGTCCACGGCCTCTACCGCTGTCCGGATTCAATCCTCTGCACCGCGGCATCGTGGTTCACCCTGGCCATGGGGCCTGGCTTGGCTCACTGCAAGCGCCACGCTGTGGTGGCTGGAGCGGACGCGAGCGGGCCGAGGCCACGGCGGGTAGGGCAGCGCCAGATAGAAAAAATAGCTTACAGATTATTTTTATATTGATTTTTAATTGCTTTTAGACTATTTAAATTCTTATTAAAAATAGTTCATAGGCTATTTATGAAAACCGAAAACCGTAAAGACCTCGCCCGAGCCAGCTTGGATCAACGCCTTCTGGGGTTGGGTGCCGTGCGTCCTGCGCTGGCCCGTCCGCGCCAAGGTTGGGTGCGTGCCATCCGTACCGCGCTAGGTATGACTACGGCCCAGTTAGGCCGACGGTTGGGCATTGCCCAGGCGTCGGTAGTGGGCATGGAAAAGTCCGAGGCCGAGGAGCGTATCCAGTTGGGTACGCTGCGCCGGGCCGCCGAGGCGCTGGATTGCGAGTTGCACTATGTGCTGTTGCCGCGCACGGGCCTGCAGGCCCGCGTGCAGCAGCGGCGTGAGACGCTGGCGGAACGCGAACACGGGCGGGTTGCGCACAGCATGGGGCTGGAGCGCCAGTACGAATCCGATCCTGTGCTCCAGGCCTTGCGGTTGCGAGCGACACAAGCCGGGATAAGTGATCGGGATCTGTGGGAGCCGGATTGATGCAGAGCGGTGCCGATGATCTTTTCTCAGCCGTGGACGACGGCGCCACGCCACTCGATCCGGACGAATGCGCGGGGCTGATTCCAGGCTGGGTGGCGACGCGTTCCGATCTGAACCTGGTGGAGCAGGCCAATATCGAAAAGGGCTTGCGCTGGGCAAGCCGCTGGCGTGGGCGCGGTGACGTGCTGGATGAAGCCATGGTGTTCGACCTGCATCGCCGCATGTTCGACGAGGTCTGGCGCTGGGCGGGCCAGCCGCGCCAAAGCGAGCGCAACATCGGCGTGGCGCCGCACGAGATTCGGCCGCAGTTGCGCCAACTGCACGATGACGTGCGTACATGGAGGGAGTTCAGTACCTATCCTGCGCGGGAATGCGCGGCGCGTTACCACCATCGTCTGGTGCAGATCCACGTCTTCGCCAACGGCAATGGCCGCCATGCGCGGGCCATGGCGGACTGGTTGTTGGGTCAATGGGGCGAGGCCCCGTTTTCATGGGGCAGCGCACTACCTATCGAGGAAGCGCGAAATCAATACTTGGCTGCGTTGCAGGCGGCGGACGGGCATGACTTCGGTTTGCTGCTGGCGTTTCTTGCTGAGTAGCGCTCGTCTTCGGATGCCGGCTGCGCGTGTCCGTACGTAGAGACAACCTGTTCCCGTGCCTGTCCTGAGCGCCTATTCCCGCCGCATGCTGCCGGTGTCGATGAAACGCTGGTGCCACGACAGCGCCTCGCCCAGCAGGTGCGGGGTGTGCTTGCCGACGCTCGCATGGCAGGCGCGGTCGAAGTAGTCCTGCAGCCGTGGGCGGAAATCCGGGTGCGCGCAGCGGTCGATGACCACCTGCGCACGCTGCTTGGGCGAGAGGCCGCGCAGGTCGGCCAGGCCCTGTTCGGTGATGAGCACCATGGTGTCGTGCTCGGTGTGGTCGACGTGGCTGGCCATCGGCACGATCGCCGAAACGGCCCCGCCCTTGGCGGTGCTGGGCGCCATGAACACCGACAGATAGCTGTTGCGGGCGAAGTCGCCGCTGCCGCCGATGCCGTTCATGATGCTGCTGCCGGCGATGTGGGTGGAGTTGACGTTGCCGTAGAGGTCGGCCTCGAGCATGCCGTTGAGGGCGATGCAGCCGAGCCGGCGAATCAGTTCGGGATGGTTGGAGATCTCCTGCGGACGCAGCACGATGCGTTCGCGGTAGAAGTCGACATGGGCTTCGAACTCTTCGATGCCCGCCGGACTGAGCGAGAACGAGGTCGCCGAGGCCATGCGCAGCACGCCCTGCCTGATCAGGCCCAGCATGCCGTCCTGGATCACTTCGGTGAACGCGGTGAGGTCGCAGTAACCGCCGCCGGCCAGTCCGGCGAGCACCGCGTTGGCGATATTGCCGACGCCGGACTGCAGCGGCAGCAGCTGCGGGGTGAGGCGGCCGCGCCTGACTTCGTGGGCGAGGAACTCGAGCAGGTGCGCGGCGATCGCCTGCGAGTTGGCGTCGGGCAACGCGAATGCGGAGTTGCGGTCCGGCGCGTCGGTTTCGACCACGGCAATGACCTTGTCCGGGTCGCAGCGCAGGTACGCTTCGCCGATGCGGTCGTCGGGCTTGAGCAGGGGAATGGGTTTGCGGTGCGGCGGCAGCGCGGTGCCGTAGTAGATGTCGTGCATGCCTTCCAGGCCCGCCGACTGCCGCTGGTTGACCTCCAGGATCACCTTGCCGGCCTGTTCCAGCCAGGTCTTGTTGTTGCCTACCGAGGAAGAAGGCACCAGTCGTCCGTCCTCGAGGATGCCCGCGACTTCGATCACCGCCACGTCGAGGTCGCCGAAGAAACCGAACCAGGCGTACTGAGCGACGTGACTGAGGTGCAGGTCGATGTATTCCATCTCGCCGGCATTGATGCGTGCGCGCGTGGTGGGATCGGATTGATAGGGCAGCCGCAGCTCCATGCCGCCGACCTTGGCCAGCGCGCCATCCAGCTCCGGCGCGGTCGAGGCCCCGGTCAGCACCTTGACCCGGAACGCATGCCCCGCGGCATGCGCCACCTCCATCCGCGCCGCCAGCGCCTGCGGCACCGCCTTCGGATACCCCGCCCCGGTGAAGCCGCTCATCGCCACGGTATCGCCGGGCATGATCAGCGCGGCGGCGTCGGCTGCGGACATCAGGCGGTCGCGCAGGAGAGGGTTATGGATGCGATTGGACAAGTGGGGGCGCCAGCAATGGAATTGCTCATTCTAGGTCCGCGAGCTGCCGTCACTGGCAGGCCATTCAATATGCAGCCCCGCCATGACAGTAGCGCAGCACGCGCAGCCCATTGCTGAGGTGCGAAATCAATACCTTGCCCTGCTGCGGGCAGTGGCTCGGCATGACTTGGGGGTGATGTTGGAGTGTGCTGATTAGCGATTACTTTGGGATGCTGATTTCAGTGCAATCGTGTTGGGACAGAAATAACTACCTCCGTCCCTCTTCTTCCCCTCTTCTTCCCTTCTTCTCGTCCCTCTTCTTCTCGATCCTTCGGAGAACGTAAAGATAGCCTTCGCCATGAGTCGACCCCGAAACGCAAGAAAAGTAGACGAGGCTTAGCTTAAGTTGCCGTCTTTCGATTAGCGCGAGTCGCCTCTAATCCCTTTCGCAGTCCATTTGCATGCGCGGCGATAAATGGTGGCGGGAGTGCGTTCCCTATCATCAACGCAATAGCTTCCTTCCCGTGGGAGATGTCGAACCTATAATCCCTTGGAAATCCTTGGAGTAATGCAGCTTCCCGTAGAGTAATTGCGCGATTGTATGAAGGGTGCAGAAATCGACCTTTTGAAGGATTGTTGCAGCCGCTTGTGATCGTCGGCGAGACATTGTCCCAAGACATGCGTCCATATACATCCCGAAACCCATTGCTTCGCTTATGGCAATCGAGCTGGTGGCGATCAGCTAGATCGGTCCGGCTCCCCCCATTCTTCGGTATCAAGGCAATCAAATCACGAACCGCTTGAGAGCGATTCTCCGGCATTGCATGCAGCGCGTCTTTTGTCGTCGACGGAGCCCCGACACCCTCAAATGCCTTACGAACAGTCATTCGAGTCTGGGTCTTTGGCGCGACCGCCGGCTTATGAACTCTAGACGCTAGCATTATCAAGCGTTTACGACGTTGAGCGACCTCATAATCAGCTGCATCCAGGACATGGACTACCAAGTCATATCCGGCATCGGTCAGATGCTCGCACATGCGGGTGAAGCGCCGGTCTCTCTCAAGTGCAGGTACATTCTCCAGCATGATGGTCTTTGGTCGCATTGCTATGACAAATCGCATGAAGTCAGACACGAGTTCGTTCCGTTTGTCTTTTACTGAAGTCTTTTTGTTCTTTGTACGAAGACGAGAGAAGCCTTGGCATGGCGGGCAACCTGCAAGCAGATCCAATTCTCCTTCTTTCAATCCCGCGTCTTTGAGAATTTGTGCGGGATCGAGCCTCCGAATGTCATCTTGGTAAAGCCGCACTCCTGGATGATTGAGCTTGTACGTGGCTTGGGCCCTTGCCTCAATTTCCACGGCGGCAACAACATTGAATCCGGCCAACTTCAGGCCGCAGCTCAACCCTCCGCACCCACTGAACAAATCCAATGCCGTCAGACGGTTCTCTATATGATCTGATTTCGCAATGCTGTACTTGGCGTTCATAGTCATGTTTATCTGCAATATGTTGTTGGCGAGCTACACGACATGCGGTCGACGGTCGGCAAGGAATGCTCGTAGTGTTGCAGCCAATTCTACGAGTTCTGGAGAGTTTTGCCGGTTCCTTCCCAACAGAAATTGACCGAACTGATCTATATCGACACTCGTCGGCACTCGTCCGATATTCTGCTCAGCCAGTACGCACAGCTTGGCCTTACAGGCGCCAGCATTCCCCACCTCCGCAGCGGTTCGCTCGTTGGCTGCTTTTAGGACCAGCTCCTCGGGTGAGCTGGTTGGCAGATACTTCAGATTCTGAAGAATCCATTTCAGATAGCGCCGCTGCGCTTGTATCTTTTGTAATGCACTACCGCCAGCGGTATTTCCATCAATCGAAAATGCGGGGCGGACACCCACTTCAGCCAAGATAAGATCTTCTAGAAGTCCATTGTCTGCCTCAGGAACGAAGTCTGGATCTTTAAAAATCTCCACTTTCTTCTGATCACCGTCTAGCAGCACTAGAATATCCTGCTGGCCTTCCATCAAGACCGGTATGCGCTGTGTCAGAAAAGAAGATGCACCGCCAGGCAAGTATTCAACGTGGAAGACCTGTCGCTCCGCCTCATCCTCTATGAGCTGAAGAGCTTGTGTGACGACCGCCTGAGCGAGCAGGTCTTCAACCAATACGACTATCTCGTTTTCGCGGGTGGCGCCAAGCCGTCGAAAAGCCGCATACGGATGAGTAGATCCAATAATCGAAAATTCGCCATTGCTGAGTTGCGTGAAAGTCTTTATCGCACGATCAGGCAACGCAGAAATGAGATGGGGTGAATGCGTTGAGAAAACGACTTGAAGCTTGCTTTGCTTTGCTGCTTTTGCCAAAAAGGCCAAAAGTCGCTCCTGGGCTCCGGGATGTAATGAGACTTCAGGCTCATCAAGGAGCACTAGCGTGCCTTTAGCGGCACCTAATACTTGCACGACACAACTGGCCACGGCCACCTCTCCGCTACCCGCAAATGCCTCGCTGTACCTAGCGTGTTTCGTCTTGAATACGATGCTCAAGCCTCCATCTCCTTTGAACAAGCAATGCTTAATCCATCGCGCTTCGGAGTATTCGCGGCCTAGAACGAAGCTCACAATTTCAAGTTCTTTCTCTGTTAACAGGCGGTTTTCAGTCGCAATCTTGCGCTTACGATATAGCTCTGCGGTAGTGCCTGACGCGATGACCCGCGCTAACAGCGTTGCATCGTATCGAACTTGATCGTTCTTGGTCAGGATCCTCTTACCGCTGTTCTTTTTAGCCTTAATCCTCGAGACGGCGGGGTCTTTCCCGAAGTAGAAATATTTATCGAAAGCACTAAGCTCTTTGCGAAAGTTAATGTAAAGAACTTTTCGTGTTACCGGATTCCATCGATCAAGGCTTCGACCTTGTAACTTCTTTCCTTCGGGCAGCTCTGGCACTACCATTCCATCGCCAGGCGCCTCCTTGGTCGGCTCCCAGTAGTTGGGGTCCTCGCGTCCCTTTCTCACCTTTCTGACCCTGGCCTTCCTGGTCTCCACAACCTGCTTTGAATCGTTGTTGTAATGACCGTAAATGAAGCGATTAGGGCTACCTTCTCCTTCTTCAATAGGATCTACAACAGTACTGAACCAGTATTGGCCCGTCGATTTTTTTAGCGGTGCCCCGTACAGCGCATTCAGCGCCGAGGTCTTGCCTGATCCGTTTGCCCCAACCAAGGCCGTGATCGGGAATTCAAAGTCGATACGAGCATCCGTCGATAAGTTTTTGTATCTTGGAAACCGGATGTGCGTTATGTACGCGGGGAAGATGAGGTAATAGGCAGATTTCATCTGCACTAATGCGCTTATCTCAGCTTTAAGGTCAATCATTGGTCCCATGCTCGACGCAATCAGATGGCAAATGCAAAAGCATAGCGACCCGTCGGGAATCTAATTTGTGGCCACCAAGCGGCCTCTTCCTTCGAGTGAGGCGTCGTCCTGAGCAGGAATAACGTCAGATGCGAATCCGGAACTACTTTTACCTCTCCACCTGACAAGATGCCCTGCGTTTCACGGCGACTTCCCTGCAGATCACGATTACGGTCCACATACACATAGCCATGCTGTTGGCCTTTGATCTTTGCGTACTGGCCAATCGACTCCGCTACCGCAATCGCGTCCCAAACACGCTCAGCCTCAGAGTCGTCTGGGACCGTCAGCGTAATAAGCGCCTGAATTTCAGCAATTGACATTTCGGTATGCTTTTTGTTTTCTATCTTAGAAAGTAACTTATCAAGCTTCGCCGTGGAGTTCTTCGCCGATGTATCACGTATCACCTGAGCCGGGTTGTAGTTGCTCCCGCCGGTATAAACGCCAACGGCTCCAGGAGCCAGGACGTTCTTTCGAGTGGCATTTAGTCCGCCCTGCAGATAGACGCCGCGAAACTCTTCGGTCGGATTCTTCGCGATCAGCTCGCGGAGGCTCACCTCCATCTGATTGATTGCTTTGAACACGACATGCAATTGATTAGGGAGAAATAGGCGCAACAAGCCCAGATCCTTGCGACGGTAGCCGTACATCCGAGCGTGCTGTAGGACGGTGTCGGCTTGTGGTGCCTTTGGATTACGGCCGTAATAGCTGACCAGGAGATTCTTGATGGTCACTCCCCTCCCGAGTTTATTTCCTCCCACAAAAAGGTTGTAGGGCGACCGAACTGCGACATCCTCATCGGTATCTCCGTTAACTAGCTTTACGGCGATCCCAGGCGATAGGAATTCAATTGAACCCAGCAGGCTGTCAAAATCAGATTGAGCAAGTTCGTTGTGTGTTGAGCTTAGGTCGTCGTAGGCTACTCGCAACCGTTTGATTACCTTTTGGTCCCCGGCCTTTAGCCCCTTTGCCAAGTTCGTTTTGTACTTTCGTAGCAGATCTACAATGTGTTCGTGATCTGCCTTTTTTGTACTAACGTGGCACAGGAAAGCACAGTTCTGTTCCACGTCTTTCGTGCGCTTGTAGGTGGCGCCTATCATGAAAGTGTCCAAGGCGCGCAGTAAGGACGGCGGTATTGTCGTCGTAGGACTTGGTTGGGGGCCCGGCGCCAGTGTCGCGATCTCTTGCAGCGGGAATTCTTTAACGTAGGGCGACTCGTTCGAGAAAAACTCCTCGCCCCCAACGTAGTCAGCGCCCGGGTGACTCAAGACCGTGAACTTCGGCCTGAAAGCATGGTCGCCCTCCTGAAGGAAGAGCGCTTGCGGGGTGGCCGTAACTTGAAGGTACGTATTCTTGTCAAAGAAAGCGCGAATCTCGCCGATAAGCTGATTTATTGCGCTACGTGTACCGTCTGTGCTCTTGGCCTTCGTATTCAAGCTTGCTTGGTCCGCCTCATCATCGATGAGTAGACAGCTGAGCCCCTTGACCCGACCAACTTTGAAATTCTGGACGAGAGTACGAAGTAGACCCGAATTTTTCGTAACAACGATCGCGCAAGTGTTTGCTTTTATTCTCTGTAAAAAAGAATCAGCGTCGCGAATGTCTTTCTTTCCCATTATATCCATGCCTGGGAACGCCTCTTGAGCGCGGCCAAAAGTTTGGTCATATAACGGGTCAATGTCGGAGGTCAAAATGATGATTGTGCGATAGCCTTCGTCGGCACCGATGGCGCCGGTCGCCGTGAGAACGCCTGTCTTCCCACTTTGTACCAAACCGTATATCAGTCCGTTAATGTCTTCCTTGCCGCCACTTAGTGGGTTCACCCACTTATCCTTGACCTGCTCTGCGGTCTTTCTGATGTCGTCTACTTCTGACGCGTTAGCCACCTGCTTGAGCAGGAGTTGTAGGACTTGATCACGATGATTCATAGGTCCTCCTACTTATTTGTAAGTCTTGGTAAGGCGAGACCAATCTGAGGGAGCAATTTTCCCGGGCAGGATCGCGTCGGGGCCGCTTACTTCAAAGTGGCCGCGGTGAAGCCGCGAACACGATACCCATACAGCAACATCGCGCAGAACCGATATTCTTTCGTACTTTTCGTATGGAAGTGCTGCAATGCCATCAGAACCGCAGATCAATCCTATCACCAGAGATAAATTAGATGCGCGAGATTGCATAAGTTGCTGCTCCTCAGGCAGAAATGAGAAGCCCCAAGGGCTTCTGATTGCTGTTGAGTATTTCAGATGAACTTGCAGTTTCTCATCGACGATAAAGAAGGGCGCCGAATACGAAATTTGGACGCCTGAACTTCCGCGTACCAACTGATGGAGTGCGGCTCCTTCGTAGAATTCTTGCTTCTTTATTCCCATGCAAACTGACACCTTGTTCTGCTATCAAACTAGCGCGAAGGACCGCTGGAGATTCATTGACGGCCGCTTCGCAACCATTGCGGTGTATCACATATACATCATCGAGCAACTCGGAGAACTTCGCACTAGTTTGTTCTCTAGGAAAGCGCCGATCGGTTTGTGCATAGCCACAGCGAGCGCTTTGAACAGCTCCGCCATCTCACCTCATGAGACGCTTCAAGCTCTGCTGGCTGCCTTTAGACGCCCCGCAGCCACGTTGCGACGCGCAACAATGGTCTGCTTCAACGCCAAATAGTCTAGGGATGGCGGGCACAGATGACCTGATCTCACGCAGGGCATCGTCACGGCGATGCGCCTATGGTGGTGTTCCCTGAATCCGGAGCACTCCCCATGCCCATGATGAAAGCGGCGATCTTCGTCGAGCCCAATCGCATCGTGCTGGACGACAAGCCCATCCCCGAGGTGGGGCCGCTGGATGCGCTGATGCGGGTGACCACCACGACCATCTGCGGGACCGACGTGCATATCCTCAAGGGCGAATATCCCGTCGCCCGCGGGCTGACCATCGGCCATGAACCAGTCGGGGTGATCGAGAAACTCGGTTCCGCCGTGACCGGCTACCACGAGGGCCAGCGTGTGATTGCCGGGGCCATCACCCCCAGCGGCTGGAGCAATGCCTGCCTGTGTGGGCAGCATTCGCAGGACGGCGCCGGCACCGAACATGGCTGGAAGGCGATCGGCGGCTGGAAATTCGGCAACACCATCGACGGCTGCCAGGCCGAATACGTATTGGTGCCCGACGCCATGGTCAACCTGGCGCCGGTGCCCGACGGCCTCAGCGACGAACAGGTGCTGATGTGCCCGGACATCATGTCCACCGGCTTCAGCGGCGCCGAGAACGGCAAGGTGCGCATCGGCGACACCGTGGCGGTATTCGCGCAGGGCCCGATCGGGCTGTGCGCCACCGCCGGGGCCAGGCTCAGTGGCGCCAGCCTGGTGATCGGCGTGGACATGCTGCCGGCGCGGCTGGAGATGTCGCGGAAACTGGGCGCCGACCACGTGGTCGATGGCAGCCAGGGCGACGTGGTCGAACAGATCATGCAGCTGACCCAGGGCCGCGGCGTCGACGTGGCGATTGAAGCACTGGGCACGCAAAAGACTTTTGAAGCCGCCCTGCGCGTGCTGCGCCCGGGCGGCACGCTGTCCAGCCTGGGTGTGTATTCCAGCGACCTGACCATTCCGCTGGATGCGTTCGCCGCCGGCCTGGGCGACCACCGCATCGTCACCGGCCTGTGCCCGGGCGGCAAGGAACGCATGCGCCGGCTGATGTCGGTGATCGCCACCGGCCGCGTTGACCTGAGTGCCATGGTCACCCACCGCTACAAACTGGATGACATAGAAGCGGCGTACGACCTCTTCAGCCACCAGCGCGATGGGGTGTTGAAGGTGGCGATCACGCCGTAAGCACGCATCGCCTGTTTTCACCAGCCCAGACTCGCGTGGCGTCCGCTCACGGCCCGCAGTCAGTGAACACCGTGCCCGCAGAGGCTCTAGCGAAACGCGCCAAAGACTATCAACGCTGTCTTTCCACCTTGGCTGTTGGCCTGCTGGGCTGGATGGGGGCTTGCCGACCAGACGGCTGGGCTATGGCGACCGGACCATCAGCAACTTCCTGATCCCTGCGCGCGTATCCAGGCTGCGGCAACCATTGAAATCTTTCCTTGATTTGGCGGCCGTCGGCTCATGCCGCGGCGCCGGTATCGGGCGCGCCGGCGTGGGTCTCGCCTGGATCTTGCTCGCCAGGATCATCGATCGCGCTGAGCACGCCGCGCGCGAGGTATTCGCGTTTCCAGCTGCGCCCGCTGGTCTCATGCACCAGGCCGGCGTGCTCCAGCGCGGCGATCGCCTTGCGCGCGGTGGGGTCGCTGACGCCGAGCAGCGCCTTCACCCGGGTAGCGTCGAGGTAGGGATTGACGAACAGGTGATCGACCAGCGCCAGCGCCTTGGGCGTGGCGGCGACCTTGTCCCGCATCGTTTCGCGCAGCTCGATCAGCTGATGCGCCTGCCGCGCGGCGCGTTGTGCGCTCCAGCGCACGCCCTCCAGAAAGTAATGCAGCCACGCGGTCCAGTCGCCGTGGGTGCGGATGCGCTGCAGGCACTCGTAATAATCGCGACGTTCGCGTTCGATGAACTCGGACAGGTACAGCAGCGGCTGCGACAAACGCCCGCGTTCGATCAGGAACAAGGTGATCAGCAGGCGTCCCACCCGGCCGTTGCCGTCGAGAAACGGGTGGATCGCTTCAAAGTGCTCGTGCATCAACGCACACTGGATCAGGTCGGGCAGCTGATCGCGCTGGTGCAGAAAGGTTTCCCATTCGCCCAGCGCCTGCACCATCTCCTGCGGCGGCGGCGGCACGTACGCGGCCGTGGCCGGCGTGCTGCCGGCCGGACCGATCCAGTTCTGGCTGCGGCGGAACTCCCCCGGGGTCGCACTGTTGCCACGGACGTTGTGCAGCAGCCGCTCGTGCAGTTCGCGCACCAGCCGCAGGGACAGCGGCAGGGTCTGCAGCCGCGCAATGCCGTATTCGAGGGCCACCACGTAGTTGCGGACTTCGTGTACATCGCTGGCCGGCGCCTGCGGGGTCTGCCCCGCCTCGTCGGCGAGCAGGTCGGCCAAGCTGGTCTGGGTGCCTTCGATGCGCGAGGACAGCACGGCCTCGCGCCGCAGGTAGGGCGCGATCAGCAGATGCGGATTGGGCAGCAGCCGGCCTAGACCGGAGAGCTCGCTGAGCGCGGCGTCGGCCGTCGACAGCGCGCGCACCAGCTCCGGGGTGTAGTGCAAGGCCGGCGGCAAGGGGGCCGGCGCGAAGGCGGCGTGACCCTGTGCGGCAAGGATTACCCGTCCGGCTTGTGGCGCTTGGAAGTTTTTCGGGTCCATGTCGGCTTTCCAGGTGCGCTTGCAATGCGCCGGGATCTTTGAAAGATAAGTGCAGAACTCTTTCAAAACGAGGCTGGAATTGCAAGTTCTGTTGCCGATCGTTGCCGATACACGTCCTGTCTCGTGCGCTGCGACGGACCTTGGGCTCACTACCTGGCTAGGGGCGGCAGGAAAAACACATGACATCGAGACAGGCGCCCGCGCAGCGGGTTGAGGAGGAGGAGAGGCCGGCGCATGCCTTTCCAGCCGTGCCGGGCTCGGCCCGGGACGGAGGTGCGATCGTCCGCGGGGACGGCACGGCGCTGACGCAGGCGCTGTCGCGCCGCTACGCCGACCGGATCACCGGCAACTTCATGGTTCCCGGACGCGAGGGGCGGTATGCGCCGATTCCAGACGACGTGCCGCCAGCCTTGAAAGCCGCGCTGCGGGCACGTGGCATCGACCAGCTGTACAGCCACCAGGCCGAGGCGTGGGCGGCGGCTCAGGCGGGCGAGCATGTGGCCATCGTCACGCCGACGGCGTCAGGAAAATCGCTTTGCTACACCTTGCCCGTAGTCGCTGCGGCGATGACCGGCAACGCCAAGGCCTCGGGTTCAAAAGCGCTATTCCTGTTCCCGACCAAGGCGCTGGCCCAGGACCAGGTGGCCGAATTGCTGGAGTTGAACCGCGCCGGCGAACTGGGCGTGAAGGCCTTCACCTTCGACGGCGACACGCCAGGGGATGCGCGCCAGGCGATCCGCCTGCATGGCGACATCGTGGTCAGCAACCCGGACATGCTGCACCAGGCCATTCTGCCGCACCACACCAAGTGGGCGCAGTTTTTCGAGAACCTGCGCTTTGTCGTGATCGACGAGGTGCACACCTACCGCGGCGTGTTCGGCAGCCACGTCACCAACGTGCTGCGCCGGCTCAAGCGCATCTGCGCGTTCTATGGTGTGCGTCCGCAGTTCATCCTGTGCTCGGCCACCATCGGCAATCCGCAGCCGCACTGCGAAGCGCTGATCGAGGACCGCGTGCATGCGATCACCGAGTCCGGCGCGCCCACCGGCGACAAGCACGTGCTGCTGTGGAATCCGCCGGTGGTCAACAAGGACCTGGGGCTGCGCGCGTCGGCGCGCTCGCAGAGCAACCGCATCGCGCGCATCGCGATCAAGTCGGGGCTGAAGACGCTGGTGTTCGCGCAGAGTCGGCTGATGGTGGAAGTGCTGACCAAGTATCTGAAGGACGTGTTCGACCACGACCCGCGCAGGCCGCCGCGGATCCGCGCCTACCGCGGCGGCTATCTGCCGACCGAACGCCGCGAGGCCGAGCGCGCCATGCGCGACGGACGCATCGACGGCATCATCGCC
>JAESGX010000285.1_pt1 | contig 25292 bp, 19 predicted proteins | sample 9269801 | NCBI WGS metagenome assembly JAESGX01 (sample SAMN16773122, study PRJNA677054) | algae metagenome | isolation source: Pleurocapsa minor GSE-CHR-MK-17-07R and co-occurring heterotrophs from wet... | place: USA: Lower Calf Creek Falls, Grand Staircase Escalante National Monument, UT ... | reverse complement strand
GGGCCATCTCCTCGCGCGCCACCCGGTCGGCGTGGGCCATGTCCATGAAGGCGAACGGCCCGAACTTCCTGACCGGCTCGCGGCCCATGAAGAAGTTACGCGAGATCGACAACAGCGGGATCATCGCCAGGTCCTGGTAGACCGTGGCGATGCCGGCATCGAGGGCCTCGCGGGGGCTCGCGAAAGCCACCGGCCGGCCCTCGACGAGGTACTCGCCGCCGCTCGGCCGGTGCACGCCCGACAGCGTCTTGATGAGGGTGGACTTGCCGGCGCCGTTGTCGCCGAGCAGGCACATCACCTCGCCGGCGCGGACCGTCAGCGAGACGCCGGCGAGCGCCACCACCGGGCCGAACTGCTTGGTGATGTCGCGCACCTCGATCAGCGGCGCCGCCGTGGCGGCGACGGGGGGTGCGGTGCGGGCGGTCTGCATCGTCGCGGCCATCTCAGCGCTCCCCCGTGACGCGGCGGCGGATGACGTTGTTGAACAGGACCGCGACCAGCAGCATGGCGCCGAGGAAGACGCGGAACCAGTCGTTCGGCACGCCGGTGAACAGGATGCCCATCTGCACGACGCCGAAGATCAGCGCCCCGAGGCAGGCGCCGATCACCGAGCCGTAGCCGCCGGTCAGCAGCGAGCCGCCGATCACCGCGGCGATGATCGCCTCGAACTCCTTCAGCATGCCGCGATCGGCGGCCGCCGAGCCGAACTCGAAGACCTGGCAGGCGGCAAAGACGGTGGCACAGAAGGCGGTCGCCATGAACAGGCCGATCTTCACCCGGTCGACCGGCACGCCGACATTGCGGGCCGCGTTGGCGTCGCCGCCGGCGGCGAAGATCCAGTTGCCGACGCGCGTCTTCGTCAGCACGACGTGGCCGACGACAGCGATGACGAGCGCCCAGACGATCACCATCGGGATGCCGTTCACCACCGGGGCGCCGTTCGGCAGGCGGCCGATGAGGTCGGCGTCGGCGAGCCAGACGAACACCGGCGCACCGATCTTGCCGCCGAACATCCAGGCGACGAAGGAGTCTCCCGCCGCGTCGCGGACGCCGGAGACGATGGTGCGGTTGGTGAACATGATCGACAGCGCGATCGTCAGGCCGCGCAGGATGAACAGCGAGGCGAGCGTGACGATGAAGGACGGCAGCCGCGTCTTCACGACGATGATGCCGTTGAGGTAGCCGATGAACAGCGCGCCGGCGAAGGCGAACAGGACGCTCGCCTCGACCGGCCAGCCGAAATAGACGGTCGGGATGGCGATCATCATGCCGGCGAAGCCGATCATCGAGCCGACCGAGAGGTCGAACTCGCCGCCGATCATCAGGAGGGCGGCGCCGACGCCGATGATGGCGAGCTGCGCCGAGACGGTCGTCCAGTTGAGGATGCCGTCGGCGGCGAACATGCCGGTGCCAGACGCGGTGACGCCGAAGAAGGCGAAGACGAGGATGGTGCCGGCCACCGCGCCGAGCTCCGGGCGCGCCATCAGGCGACGCAGGCCGGTCTGTCGGCGCAAGCGCTCGTCGGCAGGGGTGGCGGGCACCACCATCGCCACGTCCGCTGCATCGCTGCGATTCGCCATGCGGGGTCCTCCTGGGATTCAGGTCTCGGGCTTGCCGGAGCACGTCCCTCCCCTGCCAGGGGGAGGGACAGCCGGCGGAGCCGGCAGGGTGGGGCCTGTCAATCCGAACGCAGGTTCAGGTGGGATTGACGGGCCGCCGCGCCTTTGGCGCGGCTGTCCTCCCCCCTGGCAGGGGGAGGACGCGTCACACATGCCGCCGCGTTACACGCCCTGCGCGCCCCGCCTCAGCGGAACTCGCTGGCGAACGTCTCGACGAGGCCGATATTGTCCTTCGTCACGAAGCCGGGTCCGGTGTTGACGTCATTGGCCGGCACCAGACCGTAGCGGGAGTTCAGGGTCAGGAAGACCACGGGCAGGTAGCCCTGCATGTAGGGCTGCTGGTCGATGGCCGACTCGACGACGCCGTCCTTGATGCCCTTGGCGATGTCGGGCGACAGGTCGAAGGCGATGAAGTTGTATTTTCCGCCCGCGCCGGTGTCGTTCAGGAGCTTCAGCGTCGGCTCGGCCGAGTTGGGGCCGAGCGTCAGGATGCCGTTGGTGTCGGGGTGCTGGGCGAGGTGGGCCTTGACACGGTTGTAGACCTCGGTCGGGTCGATGCCGGAATCGATCATCTGGTCGCCGAGCGGCACGCCCAGCGCGTCGGCGTAGCCCTGGCAGCGCTCCACCGAGGCCGGGTTGGTGATGTAGTGGTTGACGCAGACGAACTTGGTGACGCCCGCCGCCTTCGCCCGCTCCCCGGCACCCTTGCCGGCGTCATATTCAGGCTGGCCGATGTGGACGAGCGCGCCGAGCTTCTTCGACTGCTCGGCGGTGCCGGAATTGACGGTGATGACCGGGATGCCCTTGGCGATCGCCGCCTGCACGGGGCCCTGCAGCACGTCGAAATCGGCGATGGTGATGATCAGGCCGTTCGGATTGGTGGCGGTCGCCTGCTCGATGATACGCGCCATGTCGGCGAGGTCGCCGGACGGTGGGTTGCGGTATTCGACCGATACTTTCTGGTCGGCGGCGGCGTTTTTCAGTGCGTTCTTGATGATGTTCCACCACGAGTCGGAATCGGGTGCGTGGCTGACGAAGACGAAGCGCTCGCCGTCGGCGTGCGCCGGGCCGGCGAGGCCGACGAACGGCAGCGCGAGAGCTGCGGCGGCGGCGATGGTGCGGATGACGATGGTGTGCATGGCTGTCTCCTCCCTTGGCGTCTCAGGTCCCGGTGCCGCGAACGCGGAAGCCGGCCTCCCCGCGCGGCGCCCGACGGGCGCGGCGGTGTACGGCCAGGTTCGCCGGTGACGGCGGCCGATGGCATTGGCCGGGAGACGGGCGTTCCTGCCGGGTGGGTCCGCCCTCTGTCCGCCGCCGGGTCCCTCCCCGGCGGTGTTGGACAGAATGAATGAACCCATTTATTCTTGTCTTGGAACTTTTATTCCATCACCGGGCGCCGACTGTCAAGGGCAGCGTGCGGAGCGGGGGCGGTGCCGCGACAACCGGCACGGGAAGGATACGCTGATGACGAGCGAGACGACCGGGCCACCGCGCGACTTCGAGGCGCTGAAGGAGCTGTTGCTCGCCCGCCACGACAGCCTGCCGCGGCGGCTCGCGCAGGTGGCGGCGTTCGCGCTCGAGAACCCCGACGAAATCGCCTTCGGCACGGTGGCGAGCGTCGCCCAGCAGGCCGACGTGCAGCCCTCCACACTGATCCGCTTCGCCCAGCAGCTGGGCTTCGCCGGCTTCTCGGACCTGCAGGAGGTGTTCCGCCAGCAGTTGCGGTCGCGCTGGCCGGACTACCGGGAGCGGCTCGCGCGGCTGAAGGTGGACGGGCCGCAGGCCTCGGGCGGCGGCGCGGCGGCCTTGCTCGCGGGCTTCGTCGAGAGCGCGACGGTGTCGCTGGAGCGGCTCGGCGACACCGTCTCGGCCGAGGAGGTGGAGCGGGCGGCGGACATCCTCGCCGGCGCCGACACGATTTTCCTGCTCGGGCTCCGCCGCGCCTTCCCGGTCGCCGCCTACCTCGCCTATGCCCTCGGGAAGCTCGGCCTGCGCGCCGTCCTCGTCGACCACGTCGCAGCACTCGCCCCCGAACAGATCGGCGGCGCACGGCCGGGCGATGCGGTGGTGGCGATCTCGTTCTCGCCCTACACGCCGACGACGATCGAGCTCGCCGCCCGCGCCGCCGAGATCGGCGTGCCGGTGGTGGCGATCACCGACAGCCCGTTCTCGCCGCTGCGACCGAGCGCGACGGTGCAGTTCGAGGTGGCGGAGGCGGATTTTTCGGCGTTCCGCTCGCTGTCGGCGACGCTTGCGCTGGCGATGGCGCTCGCCGTCGCGACGGGGGCGCGGCGGGGCGGCGGCTGACGCGGCCCCTGCCCTGCTGCTTCAGCTCTTGTCCTGGCGCAGGTAGATCGAGCCGAGCGCCGCCGGCTCGGCGGTGTCGCGGCGGCCGATCAGGCTCGACAGCACGAGGACCGCGAGCGTCAGCGCGTAGGGCAGCATCATCATCAGATAGGTCGGCACCGGCGCGCCGACGGCCTGCAGGCGCGGGCCGAGCGCCTCGGCGGCGCCGAAGATCACCGCGCCGAGGAGGGCCCGGCGGGCGTCCCAGCGGGCGAAGATGACGAGCGCCACGGCGATCCAGCCGCGGCCGGCGATCATCCCCTCCACCCAGACGTGGCTCGCCGCCACCGAGAGGTAGGCGCCGGAGAGGCCGCAGAGCGCGCCCCCCGCCGCCACCGCGGCGATGCGGACCATCTGCACGTCGACACCGGCGACGTCGGCGGTGCCGGGGTCCTCGCCGACGGCGCGCAGCTGCAGGCCCGCCCGGGTGCCCTCGAGGAACCACCAGACGGCGACGACCAGCACCAGCGTCACGAGGATCAGCGGGTCCTGCTGCAGGACGAAGCGCTCGAAGGCGTTGGCGGCGGGTGCCGCGTCGGCGCCGAAGCGCTCGATGCCGGGAAACGGCTTCTGCACGAAATCGCGGCCGAGCACGCCGGCGAGGCCGATGCCGACGGCGACCGTGGTGAGCCCGGCGAGCGTCTGGTCGCCGCGGAAGACGACGACGACGATCGCAAAGACCAGCGACAGCCCGGCGCCGGCGGCGACGCCGGCGAGGATGCCCAGCGTCGGCGCGATGCCGCTCAGCACGACGGCAGCCCCCGTCATCGCGCCGATCGCCATGACGCCCTCGGCGCTGAGGTTCAAGACCCCTGCCCGCTCCGAGAGGATGAGGCCGAGGGCCGCGAGCAGCAGCGGCGCCGCATAGGCCGGGATCGCGGCGAGCCAGCCGACGAGGAAGCCGCTCATGGCGAGGTTCCCCAGTTCGCCCGCGAGATGCGGTAGGCGCCGAAGAACTGCGCCACCAGCACGCCGAACAGCACGAGGCCCTGCAGCAGCACCACCACCGCCTCCGAGATCCCGTAGAACACCTTGAAGACGTCGCTCGCCGTGAAGACGCCGCCGATGATCACCGCCACCACGACGGTGGCGAGCGGCCGGAAGCGGCCGAGGAAGGCGATGACGATGCCGGAGAAGGTGTAGCCGGCGCCGAGCGTCAGGCTCATCCGGTGCTCGGTGCCGGCGACGATCAGCCCGCCGGCGAGCCCGGACAGGGCGCCCGAGAGCAGCACGAAGGCGCAGGTAACGGCGATGACGGGGACGCCCGCGGCCCGCGCGGCCTCGATGTTCTCGCCGACGGCGCGGCCGTAGAAGCCGAGGCGCGTCACGTCGACGAGGAACCAGACGAGCAGCGCGGCGGCGAGCGCGATCGGCAGGCCGAGGTGCGTGCGCCCGAAGCCTAGGGCGGACAGGCGCTCGGCGGCGTCGAAGGCGAGCGAGATCGGGAAGCCGGTGGCCGGGTCGCGCCAGGCACCGAACAGCAAATGCTGGGCGAACAGGAAGGCGATCGAGCCGAGCAGCAGCGTCGTGATCACCTCGTTGACGCCGAGGCGAAGCTTCAGCACCAGCGGCAGCGCGATCCAGGCGGCACCCGCGAGGGCCGCGGCGAGAAGCATCAGCGGCAGGCGCGTCGCTTCCGGTCCGACATCTCCGAGCGCCACGGCGGTGGCGCCGAGGGCGCCGAGCCAGAGCTGGCCCTCGATGCCGATGTTCCAGAAGCGCAAGCGCAGCGCCACCGCCGCCGACAGCCCGACGCAGATGAGCGGGGTGGCGAAGGTCAGCGTCTGGGCGAGGCCGGACGAGGTCATGAAGGCCTCGCCGATCACCTCGTTAAACAGCGCCGAGGCCGGCACGCCGATGGCGACCAGCAGCGCCGTCGCCATCGCGAGGCCCGCCGCGATGCCAGCGAGGAAGGTGAGCGCCGACAGCCAGGCCGGCGTGTCGAAGCGGCGGGTGATGACGAGACCGTCAAGCATGGCCGACCATCAGGGCTCCGAGCGCCGCGGCGGTGGCGTCCTCGACGGGCATCTCGCCGACGATGCGGCCGCGGTTGATGACGGCGATGCGGCCGGCGAGCGCCATCAGTTCCTCGAGGTCCTCGCTGATCAACAGGCAAGCGACGCCGCGCTCGGCGGCGGTGGCGATCGCCGCCTGCACGGCCTGGGCGGCGCGCACGTCGAGGCCGCGGGTGGGCGAGTGGGCGACGAGGACGCGCACCGCGTCGTCGAGCTCGCGGGCGAGCAGCACCTTCTGGGCGTTGCCGCCGGACAGCAGTCCCGTCGAGCGGCCGGGGGTGGCCCCGTGGATCTCGTGGTCGCGGATCGCGGCTTCGGCGTCGCGGCGGATGCGGCGGCGGGCGACACTGAACGGCGAGCCGTAGCGGCCGCGCCGGAGCGCCGCGAGCGCCAGGTTGTCGGCCACCGTGAAGCCGCGGATGAGGCCGAAGGCGAAGCGGTCGGCCGGCACGACGCGCAGGCCGAGATCGCGCCGCGCCGACGGCGTGGCAGCGGTGACGTCGCGGCCACTGAGCGAGACGCTGCCGGCGCGCGGCGTCGCAAGGCCGGCGAGGCAGGCAACGAGCTCGCTCTGGCCGTTGCCGCCGACGCCGGCGAGGCCGAGCACCTCGCCCTCGCGCAACGAGAGCGTCAGGCCGTCGAGGGTGACGCCGCCGTCGTCGCGGCGGTGGGCGAGGCCGTCGACGGTCAGCGCCGGACCGCCGGGCGCCCTTCGCGGCCGCGCCACCGGGGCGACGGTGGCGCCGACGGCGAGGCGGGCGACTTCGGCGGAGGAGACGCTTCCGATCGGCGCGCCGTCCAGCACGGTGCGGCCCTGGCGCATGACGGTGACGCGGTCGGCGCGCGCTGCCACTTCGCGCAGCTTGTGGGTGATCAGCACCACCGACCCGCCCTGGGCGGCGAGGCGGGCGGTGAAGGCGAGGAGTGCGTCGGATTCCTGCTCGGTGAGGACCGCCGTCGGCTCGTCGAGGATGAGCACGCGGGCGCCCAGCAGCAGGACCTTGAGGATCTCCGCCCGCTGGCGCTCGGCGACCGAGAGGTCGGCGACGCGGGCGTCGGGGCGGACGGGGAAGCCGATCTCCTCCGCCTTGGCGGCGACCATCGCCGCGGCGGCGGCCGGCGAGCCGGCGCGGCGGCCCAGCGCCAGGCGGACGTTTTCGGCGACGGTGAAGCGCGGCACCAGGCGGAAGTGCTGGTGGACCATGCCGAGCCCGGCGGCGGCGGCATCGACCGGACCGCGGATGCGCACGAGCTCGCCGTCGACGAGCTCGCGGCCGGCATCGGCGGCATAGACTCCGGTGGCGACGTTCATCAGCGTCGACTTGCCGGCGCCGTTCTCGCCGACCAGCGCGTGCACCTCGCCCCGGCGCAGCGTGAAGCCGGCATCGATCAGCGCCGGCTTGCCGTCGAAGGCCTTGCAGACGCCGGCGAGCTCCAGCGCCGGCGGCGTGCCCGGCGGCGGCGCTCCGCGAGGAGCGCCGGCACGGGAGTCGGGGCGGCCGTCGCCCGCGGGCTGGGCGATGGCCGTCTCCGTCATTGCGCGGCGGGCATCGTGCCGATGGCACCCTTGACGAAGTAGTCCATCGACCACAACGCCCCGGCGGAGATCGTCTCGCCGGCCGGCACGGCGACCGAGCCGTCCTGCTTCTCGATCGGGCCGGTGAAGGGGTCGAACGTGCCGGCCACCATCTTCGCCTGGACCTCCTCGATCTTCGCCTTCGCGGCGTCCGGCACGCGCTTGCCGAACGGGGCGAGGCCGATGACGCCCTTGTCGATGCCCTCAAAGGCACCGTACTCCTGCGGCTTCCAGCTGCCATCGGTGATCGACTTGATGGTCGGCACCAAATAGCGATCCCAGTGGAAAACCACCGAAGTGAGGATGCCGTCCGGGGCGGCGTGGCTCATGTCGAGCTGGTAGCCGACGGACGAGGCACCGCGGCGCTCGGCGGCGGCGAGCGGCGAGGTCGACGACAGGTCGGTGGCGAGGACGTCGGCGTTCTGGTCGAGGATCGCCTCGGCGACCTGACCTTCCTTTACCGGGTCCCACCAGGAGTTGGTGTAGACGACGACCGTCTCGATCGACGGGTCGACGGAGCGGGCGCCGAGGATGAAGGCGTTGGCGTCCCAATTGACGACGCCGACCGGGAATCCGGCGACCATGCCGAGCTTCTTCGACTGCGTCACCGAGCCGGCGGCGATGCCGGCGAGATACCAGCCCTGGTAGGTGCGGGCATAGAAGCTCTCGAGGTTCGCCCCGTTGGTGGTGCCGGAGGCGTTGAGGAAGGCGACGTCGGGATAGGCCTTGGCGGCCTCGGCGATCGGCTCGGAATAGCCGTAGGTGGTGCCGACGATGATGTTGAAGCCGCGCTTGACGAAGAGATCGATCGCCGCCCGAAGCTTGGTGGCGTCCTCCGGGACGTTCTCGGCGACGGCGACGGTGAGGCCGAGGTCCTTCTCGACGGCGGCGCGGCCGGCATCGATCGCCTCGTTCCAGCCGCCGTCCTTCGCCGCCGCCGCGTAGATGAACGCGACCTTCGGCTCACCCTTCAGTTCGAACGACCAGGCCGACGTCGCCGTGCCCGTGAGCAGCGTTGCAGCAGCGCCGAGCGCCAGCAGGCCGGACGCGAATGACTTCACCATCTCTTTCCCCTTTTCTTGGTGATCGCGCGACTCTTCGTCAAAAGCTGCGATCATGAGCCGAAAGCATTGCGGAACCGGATATCACTGCTGTCGATTTCGGACGATTTAGCCCGACATTGTGGCCTGCACCGCTTGCGGCGGCCCCCACCTGCGACTATGATCGTCCACACATTGGAGCTTCTCAAGCTCGTTTTTTGATCACTTCGGCCAAAAATATGGACGGTGGCATGGACTTCGAGGCGCTGCGCTGCTTCGTGCGGATCGCGGAGGGTCAGTCGATCTCCGCGGCGGCGAAGCTGCACGGACTGCCGAAGTCGACGCTCAGCCTGAAGCTGCGCCAGCTCGAGGCCGACGTCGGCTCCGACCTGTTCGGCCGCGACGGCCGGGCCTTGCGCCTCACCGACGCCGGCGAGGAGCTGCTGCGCCATGCCCACGCCATCCTCGCCGCCTGCGAGAGCGCCCGCTCGGCGGTGGCGGAGGTGCGCGAGGAGATCGCCGGCACTCTGCGCGTCGGCTTCTCCGGCGAGTTCGGCACCGCCTTCAACGCGCAGATGCTCTACGCCTTCCGTCGCCGCCACCCGAAGGTGAAGCTCGACCTGGTGTTCTTCTCGGCGAGCACGCTGTTCGACCTCGACCGGCTGCAGGCGATCGACGCCATCGTCGCCTGGGACGCGGTCGGCGCCGGCGGCCACGACAGCGTGCGGCTGTCCTCGACGCGCTTCGGGCTGTTCGCAAATCCCGCCTACCTCGCGGAAGCCGGCGTGCCCGAGGCGCCGGCGGATCTGCGCCGTCACCGCGGCGTGCTCTACCGCACCGCCACCGGCCTGCAGAGCTGGCGGCTCTGCCGGGACGAGGCGACGGTCGACGTGCTGCCGGCCGACGATCTCGTCGCCAACGAATACTGGACGGTGAAGTACTTCGCCGTCGGCGGCGACGGTATCGCCTATCTGCCGCGCTTCTTCACCCGCATGGAATGCGCCCGCGGCCATCTCGTGCCGGTGCTGCCGGAGTGGCTGTCGGAGGAGCGCTTCGTCCACCTGTATTTTCCACGCGGACAGGATTCCTCGCGCAAGTCGGCCGCCTTCCGCGACTTCTGCGCCGACTATTTCCGGCCGGAGTTCGCCTTCGACGGGCCGGAATACTACTTCGAGGCCCTGAGCGGGCCAGCAACGACTGGGACTGAAAGGAGAGTGGCATGAAGGTTCTGCAGACGGGCAACGGCGCCCGCGCCGTGTCGGCGGGGCTAGAGCCGCGCCAGGCGAGCCGCGAGGAGATCCCGATCCTCGACCTCGAGCCGCTGTTCACCAACAGCCCGGCCGGCAAGGCGGAACTGGCCGCGGCGCTGCGGCAGGCGTGCACGACCTCCGGCTTCTTCTACATCCGCAACCACAACGTGCCCCAGGCGGCGATCGACGGCATTTTTGAAGCTGCCCACGGCTACTTCGCGCAAGACACTGCGGCGAAGATGGCGACCCATGTGGCGAAGTCGCGCAACAACCGCGGCTACGCGGCGCTGCTCGAGGAAAACACCGATCCGACGGCGCGCGGCGACCTGCACGAATCCTTCGACATCGCGCTGGAAGTACCGGCCGATGACCCCGACGTGCTCGCCGGCAAGGTGCTCTACGGTCCGAACCAGTGGCCGGCGGGCGAGCCCGCCTTCCGCACGGCGCTCGAGACCTACCACAAGGAGATGATCGCGCTGTCGCATCACCTCCTGCACGCCTTCGCGCTCGCCCTCGACCTGCCGGAAGACTATTTCGACGGCTCGGTGAAGAAGCCGCTCGCCACCTTGCGGGTGCTGCACTACCCGCCACAGTTCGGCGAGATCGACGACCGCCAGATCGGCATCGGCGCCCACTCCGACTACGAGTGCTTCACCATCCTCGCCCAGGACACGGTGCCGGCCCTGCAGGTGCTGACGAAGTCGGGCGAGTGGATCGCGGCGAACCCGATCCCCGGCTGCTTCGTAGTCAACATCGGCGACCAGATGGCGCGCTGGACGAACGACCTGTTCGCCTCGACCGTGCACCGGGCGATCAACCGCTCCGGCCGCGAGCGCTATTCGGTGCCGTTCTTCTTCGGCCCCGACTACGACACGCTGGTGGAGGCGCTGCCGTCGTGCGTGTCGGACGAGCGGCCGGCGAAGTACGAGCCGATCACCTCCGGCGACTACGTCAACGGTCGCTTCGCCGCGACGCTCGCCCACTACGACCCGACCTCGAAGCCGGTGGTCTGAACACACGCGGCGGCCGGCGCGGCGTTCGCCGCCGCACCGGCCGCTTCGACTATCAGAAGCCCGAGAGCACGATCTTGCCGATGTTGGTGCCGGCCTCGACCGCGGCGTGGGCGCGGCGGAGGTTCGTCGCGTTGATCGTGCCGAAGTGGGCGTTGGCGGTCGAGCGCAGCACGCCGGCATCGACCAGCGCCGAGACCTCCTCGAGGATGGCGTGCTGCTCGGCCATGTCGGGCGTCTCGTAGAGCGAGCGGGTGAACATCAGCTCCCAGTGCACCGCCAGGCTCTTGCGCTTGAAGGGCAGGATGTCGAGCTTTTCCGGATCGTCAATCAGCGCAAAGGCGCCCTGCGGGGCGAGCGATTCCAGGATCGCCGGCAGGTGGTGGTCGGTGGCGGTGAGGCCGGCGACGTAGCGCACCTGCGGCAGGCCGATGGCGGCGAGACCCTCGTTCAGCGGTGCGCGGTGATCGATGACGTGATGGGCGCCCATCGACCGGCACCACTCGGCCGTCTCCGGCCGGGAGGCGGTGGCGACGATGGTGAGGCCGGTCAGGCGGCGGGCGATCTGCGTCAGGATTGAGCCGACGCCGCCGGCGCCACCGACGACGAGCAGTGCATCGCTGCCCGTCTTGTGGCCATAGGGCACACCCAGGCGGTCGAACAGCAGTTCCCAGGCGGTGAGCGAGGTGAGCGGCAGCGCCGCCGCGTCGGCAAACGACAGGCTCGCCGGCTTGTTGCCGACGAGGCGCTCGTCGACGGCCTGCAGCTCGGCGTTCGAGCCCGGCCGCTGCAGCGCGCCGGCATAGAACACCGCGTCACCGACGGCAAAGCGCGTCACCGCCGGCCCGACCGCCACGACGACACCGGCGGCGTCGAAGCCGAGCACGCGGGCAGTGCCCGCCGGCGGGGTGGTGCGGAGGCGCTGTTTCACGTCGACCGGGTTGAGGGCGACCGCCTCGACCCGCACCAGGAGATCGTGCGGGCCGATGTCGGGGTCGGCCAAATCGAGATCGACGAGCGCCTCGGCATCGTCGATCGGCAGCGGGCGATGGAAACCAACGGCCTTCATGCGGCTCTCCTCCTCCTGGGCGGCATCGCGGCGCTATGCCCGGCCGTCCATTTGCTATCATTATTCTAATCTAACGATCGCCCGCGGCGTTGGCGGGCTCACCGGCAGGCGCCTGCGGCGCCGACGCCACAGGAGTGCCCCATCGCCGTGTCAGGCGCCATCGCCTTCGTCCGCTCCGGCCAGGGCCTCCTCGTCGCGGCGATCGCCGTGGCGCTGGCGGCGGGGCTGGTGCTGTCGGGGCTGGGGCGGACCGACCTCGCGACGTTCGCCTACCGGGCGGGCACCGCCGCCGTGCTCGCCACGCTGGTCTTCTCGATCATCGCCAGCCTGCGGCGGGGCCAGTTCGGCCTCGACATCGTCGCGGCGCTGGCGATGGCCGGCGCGCTCGCCGTCGGCGAGAACCTTGCCGCCGCCGTGGTGGCGCTGATGTATGCCGGCGGCCAGGCGCTCGAGAGCTATGCCGACGGCCGCGCCAAGCGGGAGATGACGGCGCTGCTCGCCCGCGCGCCGCGCACCGCCGTGCGCCACCGCGGCGCCGAGCTCGAGACCGTCGACATCGACGTCATCCGCCCCGGCGACCGGCTGATGATCCGCCGCGGCGACGTGCTGCCCGTCGACGGCACCATCGAAGGCGGCCGGGCGCTGATCGACACGGCGGCAGTCACGGGCGAATCGTTGCCGCGCCACCTCGCCGACGGCGCCGCCGTCATGAGCGGCACCACCAATGTCGGCGACGTCTTCACGCTTTTGGCGACGCGCCCGGCGGCGGAGAGCACCTATGCCGGCATCGTCCGCCTGGTGCGCGACGCCATCGAGGGCCGCGCCCCGATGGCCCGGCTCGCCGACCGCTTCGCCCTCGGCTTCCTCGCCGCCACGGTGCTTCTGGCGGTCGCCGCCTGGGTGCTCTCCGGCGACCCGGTGCGGGCGGTGGCCGTGCTGGTGGTGGCGACCCCCTGCCCGCTCATCCTCGCCGTGCCGGTGGCGATCGTCGCGGGGCTGTCGCGCGCCGCCGGACGCGGCGTGCTGGTGAAGGGCGGCGGCGCGCTCGAGGCGCTCGCCCGCGTGCGCGTCATCGTCCTCGACAAGACTGGCACCCTCACCCACGGCGAGGCGCGGCTGTCCGACATCGAGGTCTTCGAGGGCTTCACGGCCGACGAGGTGCTGCGGCTCGCCGCCTCGCTCGACCAGGCCTCGCCGCACGTCGTGGCGCGCGCGCTGATCGCTGCCGCCGGCGAACGGGGCCTGGCGCTCGCCACCCCGGAGGCGGCGACGGAAACCCCGGGCGAGGGCGTCGACGGCGTCGTCGAGGGGCGGCGGGTGCGCGTCGGCGGCCGCAGCTATGTGCTCTCGGCACTCGCCGACGGGCAGACGGTGCCGATGCGACCGCTGCCGGCGGGCGTCGGCGTGGCGGTCTCGGTGGCGGTGGACGGGCGGCTCGCCGGCCGCATCCTGCTGGCCGACGGGATCCGCGACGGCACAGAGGCGCTGCTGGCGCGGCTGCGCGGCCTCGGCATGCGCCGCATCGTGCTGGCCACCGGCGACCGCGCCGACATCGCCGAGGCGGTGGCCGGCGGCCTCGGCTTCGACGAGATCCACGCCGGCCTGACGCCGGAGGGCAAGATCGCGGTGATCGAGGCCGCGCGTGCCGCCGGCCCCGTTTTGATGGTCGGCGACGGCGTAAACGACGCGCCGGCGCTGGTGGCGGCCGACGTCGGCATCGCCATGGGCGTGCGCGGGGCGGCCGCCTCCGCCGAGGCGGCCGACGCGGTGCTCTTGTCGGACAGCCTCGACGGGCTCGCCGACGGCATCGCCATCGCCATGCGGGCACGCAAGATCGCGCTGCAGAGCGTCTTCGCCGGCATCGGGCTGTCGCTCGCCGGCATGCTGGCGGCGGCGGCCGGATACCTGCCGCCGCTGCACGGCGCGCTGTTGCAGGAGGCGATCGACGTCGCCGTCATCCTGAACGCGCTGCGCGCCCTGCGCTGAGCGCGCTGTAGTGAGCGCCGAAAGCCGGACGCCTCAGGGCGTCACGGCCACCTTCAGCACGCCGTCGCGCTGGTTGGAAAACAGCGCGTAGGCCGCCTCGATGTCGTCGAGGGCGAAGCGGTGGGTGACGAGCGGGCCGGTGTCGACGCGGCCCGTCGCCACCACCTCCATCAGCCGCCGCATCCGCTCCTTGCCGCCCGGGCAGAGCGTCGTGACGATGGTGTGGTCGCCGAGGCCGGCGCAGAAGGCACCGAGCGGGATGCGCAGGTCTTCCGAATAGACGCCGAGCGAGGACAGCGTGCCGCCCGGCCGCAGCACCTTCAGCGCCGCCTCGAAGGTCGACTGCCGGCCGAGCGCCTCGATCGCCACGTCGACGCCGCGCCCGTCGGTGAGGCGCAGGATCTCCTCGACCGGATTGGTCGCGCCGAAGTCCACGACGTGATCGGCGCCCATGCTGCGGGCGATGGCGAGGCGTTCCGGCACGGTGTCGACGGCGATGATGGTGGTCGCCCCCATCAGGCGGGCGCCGGCGGTGGCGCAGAGCCCGATCGGCCCCTGGGCGAACACGGCGACGACGTCGCCGATGCGCACCTTGCCGCTCTCCGCACCCGAGAAGCCGGTCGACAGGATATCCGGGCACATCAGCACCTGCTCGTCCGTGAGCCCGTCGGGGACCGGCGCGAGGTTATTCATGGCGTCCGGCACCAGCAGGTACTCGGCCTGCGCCCCGTCGATGGTGTTGCCGAAGCGCCAGCCGCCCATCGGCTTGAAGCCGTGGCGCGTACGCGGGCCGTCCTGGGAGGCGCAGCCGCACAGGCAGGCGTTGCTGTAGCCGCTCGGCGTGATGGCACCGGCGATGACGCGCTGGCCCTCCCGGTAGCCTTCGACAGCCGAGCCGAGCTTCTCGATGATGCCGACCGGCTCGTGGCCGATGGTGAGGCCGCGGGCGACCGGATACTCGCCCTTCAGGATATGGACGTCGGTGCCGCAGATCGTCGTCGTGGTGATGCGGATCAGCGCATCGAGCGGCCCGATTTCGGGAATGGGCTTGTCGTCGAGCACGATGCGGTTCGCCTCGACGAAAATCGCCGCCTTCATCATCTTCGCCATGATCAATCCTCGCTCGACGGCGTGCCTGACGCCCCGCGATGCCGGGCTCCGGCCACGCTCCAATGCTGCGACGCGACGATGCGGCCGCAGGTTGTCATGTCCCACTGCGGTTGATCGCGTAGGGACAATTGCGGAGGGGCGCGGTTGGCGCTCCCCTACTGCGCCTTCAGAAGCGCTGCCCGGAAGCGGATGCCGGCGAGCGCCAGGAAGACGAGGCCGATGGCGAAGAGCGCCGCCATCTGCGGCCAGACGATGTCGAGCCCGGCGCCGCGGTAGAGGATGGCCTGGGAGAGCTTGACGAAGTGCGTCGAGGGCGAGGCCTGCATCGCCGTCTGCAGCCACTCCGGCATGCTCTCGAGCGGCGTCGAGGAGCCGGACAAAAGGTTCATGACGATCAGCACCGGCATCACCACCAGGCCGAACTGCGCCATCGAGCCGGCGACGGTGGCGACCAGGATGCCGAGCGCCGTTACCGAGAACAGGTAGATGACGGTGGCGAGCACGAACAGCGGGATCGAGCCGGCGATCGGCACGCCGAGGGCGCCCTCGACGACGAAGATCAGCGACAGCGTCGCAGCGACGACGATGACGAGGCCGTTCGCCCAGATCTTGGCGAGCATGATCTCGGTCGGCGTCACCGGCATCACCAGGAGGTGCTCGATGGTGCCGTGCTCGCGCTCGCGGATGAGGGCGGCGCCGGTGAGGATCACCGATAGCATGGTGACGTTGTTGATCACCTGCATCACCGCCATGAACCAGCCGGAGTAGAGGTTGGGGTTGAAGGCGACGCGCACCACCACCTCGACCGGGGCCGCCACCGCGGCGGCCGGGAACATCGCCAGCACCTCGCGCTGGACGATCTCCTGCAGATAGCGGGCGCCGTTGCCGGCCTGCGACATCGCCGTGGCGTCGACGTCGATGCCGACGGCGGGCACGCGGCCGGCGACGACGTCCTCCTCGAACTTCGGCGGGATCTGCACGATGAAGCCGAAGCGCCCGGCGTCGAGCGCCGCATCGACGTCGCGCACGGAGATCGTCTCCGGCGTCTGGAAGAACGGCGCCAGAAGCGCGTCCTTCAGCCGGGCCGATAGCCGCGAGCCGTCTTCGTCGACGATCGCCACCGCAGCGTTCTCCACCTCGAAGCGGGCACCGGTGGCGACGGTGTAGATCGCGACAGTGAAGGTGTAGACGATCAGGAACAGCATCACCGGGTCGGCGCGCAGGCTGTAGAGCTCCTTGACGCCGAGGCGGTAGATGCGGGCGAGGCGGGCGAGCATCTCAGGGCCTCACTTCGCCCGCTTGCGCAGCGCGAGCGCGGAAGCAGCGAGAAAGCCCACGCCGAACAGCGCCAGCACGGCGATGTTCGGCCACAGCGTGTCTATGCCGAGCCCCTTGGCGAAGGTGCCGACGCTGACCGGCTGGTACCAGGCCGACGGGAAGCCGAGCCCGACCAGGCGGGCGTTGCCGGTGAGCGAGGAGACCGGCACCAGCAGGCCGGAGAAGTTCACCGCCGGGATGATCGCCAGGATGGCGGTGGCGAAGATGCCCGCCACCTGGCTCTTGACGAAGCTCGAGACGAACAGCCCGAAGCCGGTGGTGGCGAAGACATAGGCCGCCGAGCCGACGGCGAGCGCCAGAAACGAGCCGGTGAACGGCACCGCGAAGACGAGCCGCGCCTCGGCGTAAAGCACCAGGAAACCGGCGAAGGCGATGACGAGATAGGGAAGCTGCTTGCCGAGCAGGAACTCGAGCCGCGTCACCGGCGTCGCCCGGAAATTGGCGATCGAGCCGGTCTCCTTCTCCTTGACGACGCCGAGCGCCGTCATGATCGCCGGAATCAGCACGAGCAGCATCATCATCACGCCGGGCACGATGGCATTGGCGCTGACGAAGGCCTGATTGTAGCGATAGCGCGTCACCAGCTCGACCGGGGCCGCGGCCGCCGCCGTGCCGGTCTCGCGACGGGCGGCGTCGGCCCAATAGTCCTGCGCCAGCCCGACGACATAGCCGCGCGCCGTCTCGGCGCGGAACGGCATGGCGCCGTCGATGAGGACATCGATCGATGGCGTGCGGTCGCGCGCGAGGTCGCGGCCGAAGCCGGACGGGATCTCGATCGCCACCGTCAGCTCGCCGCTCTTCAGCCGCGCCTGCATCTCGTCCGGCGTGGTGATCGCCGCGTGCTCCTCGAAATAGCGCGAGCCCTGGAAGCCCTCGAGCAGCTGCCGGCTCTGGGTGGTGCGGTCCTGGTCGAGGGCCGCGAAGGAGAGCTTCTCAACGTCGAAGGAGATGCCGTAGCCGAAGGCGAGCATCAAAAGCATCGGCCCGAGGAAGGCGAAGATTAGCCGCGCCGGGTCGCGCGCCACCTCCAGCGCCTCGCGGACCGCATAGGCCCACAGGCGGCGGAGATCGAAGCGGCGGAGGCGCGCCGGTGCGGCCTCGACAGCCGGCGTCAACACTGCCCCCTCCCCGCGCCCCATGCCGGCCTCCTCGAGCACGGCGATGAAGACGTCCTCGAGGCTCGCCATGCCGCGCTCGGCCTTCAGCGCCGCCGGCGTGCCGACGGCGAGTACGCGGCCCTCGTGCATCAGCGAGATGCGGTCGCAGCGCTCGGCCTCGTTCATGAAGTGGGTGGAGACGAAGATCGTCACGCCGTCGTCGCGCGACAGCGCCACCAGCGTGCGCCAGAAGCCGTCGCGGGCGACCGGGTCGACGCCCGAGGTCGGCTCGTCGAGGATCAGGATCTCCGGCCGGTGGAGGACGGCGACGGCGAGCTGCAGGCGCTGGCGGATGCCGAGCGGCAGGCCGTCGGGGCGCTGGTCGGCATAGTCCTCGAGGTCGTAGCGGGCGAGCATCTCGGCGACGCGGGGGCTGCGATCGGCGCGCGGCAGATCGAACAGCTCGGCGTGCAGCATGAGGTTCTGGCGGACGGTGAGCTCGCCATAGAGCGAAAAGGCCTGCGACATGTAGCCGACGCGCCGCCGGGTCTGCATGTCGCCGGCGTCGAGCGGCTTGCCGAACAGCCGCGCCTCGCCCTCGCTCGCCGGCAACAGGCCGGTGAGCATCTTCATCGTCGTACTCTTGCCGCTGCCGTTCGAGCCGAGGAAGCCGAAGATCTCGCCTTTCGGGATGCGGAACGAGACGTGGTCGACGGCGGTGAAAGTGCCGAAGCGGCGTGTCAGCCCCTCCGCCTCGATCGCCGGAACGCCCTCGGCGACGATGGCGGCGCGGGGCGGAGGCGGCGGCGGGACGGCTGCACCATCGCCGGACATCAGGCGGACGAACGCCTCTTCCAGCGTCGCGGCATTGCCGGCCGCGGCGCGCACGTCGGCGGGCGAGCCGCTGGCGAGCAGCCGCCCGGCGTCGAGGGCGGCGAGCCACTCGAACTCTTCGGCCTCCTCCATGTAGGCGGTGGCGACCAGCACCGTCATGGTCGGACGGCGCGTCCGCATGCGGTCGATCAGTTCCCAGAACTGCCGGCGCGACAGCGGGTCGATGCCGGTGGTCGGCTCGTCCAGCACGACGAGGTCGGGATCGTGCAGCAGCGCCGCGCAGATGCCGAGCTTCTGCTTCATGCCGCCCGACAGCTTGCCCGCCGGCCGGTCGCGGAAGGGGGCGAGGCCGGTGGCGGCGAGGAGCTCGTCCATGCGGGCGCGACGCTCGGGCTTCGCGAGGCCGAACAGGCGGCCGAAGAATTCGAGGTTTTCGGCGATCGACAAGGTGGGCGTGAGGTTGCGGCCGAGGCCCTGCGGCATGTAGGCGATGCGGGCGGCGTTGGCGCGCCGGGCGGCACGGGTCGCCATGTCGGCGCCGAGCACCGTGACGCCGCCCGTCTGCAGGCGGGTAACGCCGGCGACGAGGCCGAGCAGCGTCGATTTGCCGACGCCGTCGGCACCGACCAGCCCCGCCGTGATGCCCGCGGGCACCGAGAGCGTGACGCCATCGAGGGCGATCGTGTGGCCGTAGCGGTGGGTGACGCCGTCGAGGACGACGGCGGGCGTCGTCTTCTTTTCAAGAGCGACGGCGGGCGCCGTCTTCTTTTCAAGAGCGACGGCGGGCGCCGTCATTGCGGCAGCTTGATCGCCAGCGTCTCCGGCCAGGCTGCCGTCGGGCTGGTGCGCACATAGGCGAGGCCGCGCACGCCGATCTTCACGCGGCTCTCGTACTGGCGGAGAAGTGCCGGCGGGATGCGCAGCTTGACGCGGAACATCAGCTTCTCGCGCTCGTCGGCCGTCTCCACCGTCTTCGGCGTGAACTGCGCCTGGCCGGCGACGAAGGCGACCACCGCCGGCACGACATATTCCGGCGCCGGGTCGAGGACGATGCGCGCCTCGTCGCCGATCGCCACGCGCCCGGCAGCGCGGGCGGCGAGGAAGACCGTCATGTAGACGTCGGAGAGATCGAGCAGCGTCGCCACCGGCGCGCCGGCGCCGACCACTTCACCCGACTGCACGAGCTTGTATTCGACGCGGCCCCGGCGCGGCGCCGTCAGCACGGCGTCATCGAGCAGCGAATGGATGCGGGCAACCTCGGCGCGGGCGGTATCGGCCGCCGCCATCGCCACGTCGAGGCGGGCCTCCGCGGCGCGATGGGCGGCGGTGGCGGCGTTCAACTCGCTCAGCCGCCGGTCGAGATCCTGCACCGTGCCGTGGCCGCGCTTTTGCAGTTCGGCGGCACGCTCGTGTTCCTGGGCAGCGAGCAGGCTCTCACTGTCGCGCTGGGCGATCAGCGCCTCGGCCTCGGCGATCGCCTGCTCGGCGCTCCGCACCTCCGCCTCGGCGCCGGTGAGTTGCGCGTCGAGTTCGGCGGTGTCCATGCGGGCGACGACGGCACCGGCTTCGACGGTGTCGCCCTCCTCGACCAGCACCTCGGTGACGCGTCCGGCAAACTTGGCGGCGACGAGGACCTGCTCGGCCTCGATCCGCCCGTTGGTGACGACGATGTCGTCCGGCAGGCCGTCGCCGGCGACGCGGCCCCAAAGCGCCTTCAGCTTGGCGCCGAGGCCGTCACTGGTGTCGGCGAACGACGGCGGGCCGGACACGGCGAGCGCAGCGGCGACGATGAGGGAGAGCAGGACCATACGTCTTGGCATCGGATCACTCCGCGCGACGGTTCGCTCGACGGGCGACCGGTCCACGCACAGCCGATACTCTAGCGGCCGGGTGTGCACCCGACCTTGATGCAGATCAGGCGATGCGACCGGGCGAAGACGCCACCTGCGCGGGCTCCGCGGCGGTCGGCTTCGGGTCCGTCAGACGTCGGATCAGCTCGACATCACATCAGCTCGACGTCAGATCAGATCGACGTCACATCAGCTCGACGTCAGATCAGTTCGTCCGGCACGTCGCCGATCTTGCCGAGGATGACCGGCTCGTCATAGTCGCCGCTCTCCGGATCGCCGGATCGGCTGAAGGCGACGGCGCCGACGACGCCGGTGCGGTGGGGCGCACGCTCGAGCAAAAGGCGGGCGTGCGCCTCGTCGCGGGCGGCCAGTGCCGTGGTCGGGGCAAGGCCGGTCGAACGGCCACGACGCTTGATCTCGAACGGCTGCACGACGAACACCGTGTGCCGCGGCGGCTTGCCGCCGGCCGGCTGGGCAAGTTTCTGCATTCCGCTCTCCGATTCGCGTGTTCGAACTTTGTTCTAGTCGGGTCGGGGCGGCGAGTCGAGGCGTGGCTCAGGGCAGCGCCTGCACGATCAGCACCGCGGCGGCGACCGCCGCCCCGTCCTCGATCAGCGCGGCGGGGGGTGTCGCAGCCGAAGGCGCGCGCCATAGCCGCGCCGGGATTGGCCGCGCAGCCCCATCGCGACCCGCGAGCCTCGCGCAAGCCAGCACAACCATGGTGCCGCAACTCGTACCGACAGGCACGCCCCATGCAGATCTCGATCCGGACGACGCTTGTAACGCTCTTCTGCGCCATCAGCGCGATCGTTGCAGCGCTTTGCGCGACCGCCCTCTATGGCGCCTATGGCTCGCTCCAGGCCGCCCATCGCGTCACTATGCTGGCCGACATCGATCGCGATCTGTTCGAGGCGCTGTCGAACTTCCGCTTCGAGCGCGGCGAGAGCGCCCTTCTGGTCGGAAAGCCCGCCAGCGAGGCGGCTGAGCTCGCCCGCAATGTCCAGATGCGTCGCGCCACCGTCGTCGCCGCCATGGACGCGGGCCTCGCGCGTCTCGCCGAGGCGTCCGAGCCGACGTTCGCCGAGCTCACCGCCAAGCTGCAGGAGCAGTACGAGGTGGTGAAGGCGACGCGAGAGAAGATCGACGCTACCGCGGCGCTGCCGATGGAGCAGCGCGACCCGACCATCGGCAAGACGATGATGGCGGAGGGCGGCAAGCTTCTAGAGGCCCTCACCGTCTTGACGACGGCGGTCGAGGCGGAGATCCGCACGATCGACCCGCGCCTGTCGCAGCTCATCCTCGCCCGGGCGATGTCGTGGAGCGCACGCTCCTTCGCCGGCACCAGCACCCTGGCCATCAACACCATCCTGTCTGAAAACCGGCCGGCCACCACCGACGAGATCACCACCATCACCATCAACGACGCCCGCGCCGACCTCGCCTGGGCGACGACCCGTGAGATCGCGCAGGCCGGCAACGCGCCGGAAGCCCTGAAGGCCGCGACGGAAGCCGCTCAGGCGACGTACTTCGCCGGAGACTTCAAGGCGTACCGGGACGGCGTCCTGAAGGCGCTCTCCGCCGGCGAGCCGTCACCGGTGCCGCTGCAGGATTGGCTGTCGCGCGTCATCGAAGCGCTCGCCTCCGTCGCCACCGTTTCGGGCACCGCCGTCGACAGCCTCGCCGCCACCGCCGAGGCGACGGAAGCCGCCGCCCGGCGCACCGCCGTCATCTATGGCGTGGTGCTGCTGGCGTCGCTGCTGCTCGCCGGCTTCGGTCTGCTGGTGGTGATCCGCCGCGTGACGATGCCGATGACCCGCCTCACCCGCGTCATGGAGGCGGTCGCCGGCAGCCAGTTCGACGTCGAGGTTCCCGACACCGCCCGCGGCGACGAGATCGGCTCGATGGCGAAGACGCTGCTCGTCTTCCGTGACGGCCTGCGCCGCAACGCCGACATGGAGCGTGCCGCCGAGGAGACCCGCCGCCTCACCGAGGAACAGCGCCGCCGCACGATGGTCGAGCTCGCCGACGACTTCGAAGGCGCCGTCGGCACCATCGTCGGCAGCGTCTCGACCGCCTCGGCGGAGCTGCACAAGACCGCCGTGGAAATGTCGAAGGCCGCACGCACGACGTCGCAACAGTCGACCACCGTCGCCGCCGCCGCCGAGGAGGCCTCCACCAACGTCGTCGTCGTCGCCTCGTCCGCCGAGGAGCTCGGCTATTCGGTCGAGGAGATCGCCCGGCAGGTGAAGCAGTCGGCGCAGATGTCGGCGATCGCCGTGAGCGAAGCGGCGGCGACCGGCGACGTCATCCGCGAGCTGTCCCAGGCCGCCTCGCGCATCGGCGACGTCATCGGCATCATCTCGAGCATCGCCTCGCAGACCAACCTGCTCGCCCTCAACGCCACGATCGAGGCGGCGCGTGCCGGTGAAGCCGGCAAGGGCTTCGCGGTCGTCGCCTCGGAGGTGAAGACGCTCGCCACCCAGACGGCGAAGGCGACCGAGGAGATCGAGACGCAGATCGGTGCCATCCAGGAGACGACCAAGCAGGCCGTGCGGGTGATCGAGGGCGTCGGCGAGCAGATCCGCCGGATGAGCGACATCGCCACCACCATCTCGACCGCGGTCGAGCAGCAGGGCCTCGCCACCCGCGAGATCGTCCGCAATGTCGATCAGGCGGCCACCGGCACCAACTCGGTGAGCGCCCACATCGGTGACGTCGCCCGGACGGCCGACGAGACGGGTGCCGCGGCCGGCCAGGTGCTCGACGCCTCCGCCCGCCTGACCGAGCAGGCCACCCACCTGCAGGATCGCATGCGCGGCTTCCTCGTCACGGTGCGGGCCGCCTGATCCCGGCCACCTGACCGCCCTTCGCCAATCTCAGGCGGCCGCGCGACCGCGCGCGGCCGCCGCGAAGGGATCCCCGGCGATCCGGTGACCGTCTGCGCGCCCTCAGGCGCTCACCGCCTCGGGCTGCCCGCAGGCGACGGCGGCCGGGTCCATCCAGAACATCTCCCAGACGTGGCCATCGGGATCCTCCAGGCTGCGGGAGTACAGGAAGCCGAGCTCCTGGGCGGGGTTCGGGTCGGCCCGGCCACCGGCCGCGGCGCCGCGGGCGACGACGGCGTCGACCGCCGCACGACCGTCCTGGTTGAAGGCGATCAACACCTCGCTCACCGACCGGTCCGCGATCGGCTTCGCCGTGAAGCTCCGGTACTTCTCATGCGTCAGGAGCATCGCGTAGATCGTCTCCGAGAAGACCATGCAGACGGCGGTCCCGTCGGAGAACTGCGGGTTCTTTGCAGCCCCGATCGCCTCGTAGAAAGCCGTCGCGGCAGCGAGATCGCGAACCGGCAGATTGACGAAGATCATCTTGGTCATGCGAGGGCCCTTATCCCGTCGGCCGGCAGATGCCGCCGCCCGCCGATAGGACGCCGCAGGACCGCGTCAACCGACAGCGATGCGGTCTTTTTTGCATTTGGCGCGGGATGCGACCTTAGAACACTTAAAAGCCAGCCCTGCACAAGCCCTGTCGACAAAGCTGAGATCGCAGACGGCGACCTCTCATGCGCGCCAACGGCCCACCGCGACCGTCCGCGGCCGTGCGCGCCAAAGGAACTCAAAATGGCGATTGGCTCCGTGCGCACCTTGCGGCGCGGGCCGCATGCAGGCGCTGTCGACAACCGCTGGCTCGACACTCTCCCAGCAGCGATCCTTCTGTGCGATCCGTCCACCCTCGTCGTTCGCTATGCGAACGCGCGCGCCCTCCAGCTTCTGCGCGACCTCGGCGACGCCCTCGCGACCACTCCCGAAGCCGTGGTCGGCGGCCCGATCACCGTCCTGCCGCTCTCCGATGGGCAGGCCTGGCAGAGGCTCACCGACGCCGCGGCGCTGCCACGCTCGTTCACGGCGTCGCTCGGGGCCCGGACGCTGCACGTCGAGGCGGCGGCGATCACCAGCCCGCGCGGCGGCTATGAATATGCGCAGTTGCTCGTCACCGATCGCACCGACCTCATCGCCGCGGAGACGCGCAACCAGCGCCTCTTCCAGATGATCGAGAACATGCCGATCAATGTGATGACCTGCGAGCCGGGGACGTTGCGTGTCGACTTCGCCAACCGCACCAGCCTCGACACGCTGCGCCGCATCGAACAGCACCTGCCGATCAAGGCCAGCCAACTCGTCGGCTCCTCCATCGATATCTTCCACAAGCACCCCGAGCATCAGCGCAAGATGCTGGCCGACGCCAGCCGCCTGCCGCACAACGCCCGCATCCGCGTCGGCCCGGAAACGCTCGACCTGCGCGTCACCGCCATGACGAAGTCGGACGGCAGCTATGATGGCCCGATGCTCTCCTGGTCGATCATCACCGAAAACGTCGCCGTGGCGAAGCGCGTCACCGATGTCGTGCAGGACATGAGCCACACGGCGCAGACGGCCACGGACTCCAGCGCCAAGCTCCTCACCTTGTCCGAGAACAGCGAGAACATGGCTGCGACGGTCTCGGCCTCGGCGGTGGAAATGTCGGCCTCGTTCGACGAGATCACCGGGCAGATCCAGAGCGCCTCGCAGATGGCGGGCGACCTCGCCACCAAATCGGCCGCCACCAACAAGGAGGTCGCCGGGCTCGCCGAGAGCGTCCAGAAGATCGGCAGCGTCACCAGCCTGATCGAGAAGATCGCCGGCCAGACCAACCTCCTCGCGCTCAATGCCACCATCGAGGCGGCGCGCGTCGGCGAGGCCGGCAAGGGCTTCGCCGTCGTCGCCCAGGAAGTGAAGGCCCTCGCTTTGCAGACCGCCAAGGCGACGCAGGAGATCCGCGGGCAGGTGGAAACCCTGCAGCAAGCGAGCGGCGGCGCCGCCAGCGCGGTGAGCGATATCACCGGCGGCGTCAGCCGGCTCAGCGATGTCTTCGTGGCGCTCTCGGCTGCCGTCGAGGAGCAGTCGGCGACCAACCGCTCGGTCAGCGAGAGCATCACCGGCGTCTCCTCGGCCGTCACGCAGATCCGCGGGTCGGCCAACGACATCCGCGCCGTCGCCGGCGAGCTCGGCACCTATGCCGAGCGCCTCGACCGCGAGATGGCGCATCTGCTGATTAGGTTAGTGAAGTCGTCTGATATCAAGTCACGTGTTGGATTATCGTTTGGGGTATGATT